>Ga0207640_10000518_pt1 | contig 23254 bp, 26 predicted proteins | sample KBSCornC42_FD_184300 | JGI IMG/M metagenome (GOLD analysis project Ga0207640, IMG submission 184300) | Corn rhizosphere microbial communities from Kellogg Biological Station, Michigan, USA - KBS Corn C4-2 (SPAdes) (version 2) | ecosystem: Host-associated > Plants > Roots > Rhizosphere > Soil ... | reverse complement strand
GAGCCTGCAAGATTCGCGGGCAAGATGCGTCGCCCTAACCCAGTCTTAACCATTGCTGGGGCAATGCGGGTTCAACGAAGAGCGGAGTTTGGGGAATGAACAGCGATACTGGTCACCTGCAGAAGCTGACGAACGAGCAAGTGAGCGCGCGTTTGGCGGCGTACAATTCGGATGGTTCGCTCGATCGTGATGTCAAGCTGCTTCGCGAAAAGGCCGGAGAAATCATCGACGCAGAGGTCAGCGCGCATTTCGGCGCCGAGCGCGCCGCCAAGCACGCCACCAACCACGCCGGTTCAGCCAACGCCGCCTGGGCACAGGGCATCGCCGACTACGGCCGGCGCATTTATGCCGACGGAACGTCGGTTCCCGCCTACATGGCCGAGTGGACTCGGGCAGGTAGCTCCATCATCGCGCGCATGATCGAAGAGATCGGCGAAGATTCGCAAGTCCTCGGGCAGTGCATCAACGCGTTCTATCGGCTGTCGCAATTCGAAACCGAAATCGTTCTCGCGCAGGTCGCTCTCCTCGAATCGTTCAATTCCGCCGACAACCGGGGTCGCCAGAGTGAGCAATTCGAACGCCGCTTCAGCGAACTGGTGCACGGCAGCACTGAACAGTCCCGCACCTTGACGGAGCGTACTCGCGCCACCGCTTCCGCTGCTCGCGGAATGCTGGGCAAGACCAGCGAAGTTGCTGCTGCCGCCGAGCAATCGGCCGTCGCGATGCGCGAAGCCGCGCAGACCGCAGCGGGCCTGATCCGCGCAATCGAGGATGCCCGTTCCGAAGTCGAGGTTGCGGCCGACGTCGCAACTCGCGCTGGAAGCCAAGCCGAGCAGGCGGTGAATGTCAGCCAGGCGCTTTCCGCTCACGTCGAAGCAATCGAATCGATCCTCGGCCTGATCCGCGACATCGCCGGCCAGACCAACCTCCTCGCCCTCAACGCCACCATCGAGGCGGCGCGCGCTGGCGACGCCGGCCGCGGTTTCGCGGTCGTCGCTCAGGAGGTGAAGAGCCTCGCGTCGCAGACCGCTCGGGCAACCGACGACATTACGACGAAAATCACAGCGATCCAGCAGGCGACCCGCCAGACCGTCGACGCCAACAGCTCGATCCAGTCGACGGTCGAGGAAGTGCAGACTTCCGCGGACCGCATCCGTCAGGCGATGGAGCTGCAGGCGCAGACGGTGACGATGATCACCGCCGCCGTCGACGAGACCGCGCTGGCGGCCGACTCGATGAGCTCGACCATCGCCGCCATCCGAAGCGACACCGAAACCGTCGCCAAGGACATCGACGAGGTCGAAAAGGGCTTCGGCCGCTTCACCGAGCAGATGTCCGAATTCAAGTCGACGACGAAGGAATTCGTGTCGGGGATTGCCGCCTAGCGGTAACCCGTCATTGCGAGCGTAGCGAAGCAATCCAGCTAAGCTCTGGATTGCGTCGTCGCTTTCGCTCCTCGCAATGACGTTCTAATCCGCGCCCATGAACATCCTCATCACCGGAGCCAGCCGCGGGATCGGTGCGGCGACCTATGCTCTCCTCAAATCGCACGGCCACAACGTCGCCGGCCATTCCAGCCGAGGCTCGGACGAGCTGATCGCCGGCGATCTGATGGACCCAGCAGCCCCTCGGAAGATCTGGGAAGCGGCGCTCGATCGGCTTGGCGGACGAATCGAGGTCCTCATCAACAACGCCGGAATCTTCGAAGGAGTCGCCGAGGAGGCTCCGGATGACGAGTGGCACGCCAGTTGGGATCGGACTCTGCGGGTCAATCTCGAATCGACCGCCGACCTCAGCAGGCTCGCGGTGAACCACTACCGCGAGCGAGGCGATGGTGGTCGAATCGTCAATGTCGCCAGCCGGGCTGCGTGGCGCGGAGATTCGCCCCAGCACTGGCATTATGCTGCCTCCAAGGGCGCGATCGTCGCGATGACCAAGACGATCGCTCGTGCCTACGCGGCCGAGGGCATCTACGCCTTCGCCGTCTCCCCCGGCTTCACTGTTTCGGACATGGCGGCGGATTACCTTCAGAGCCGAGGCGGCGCCGGAATCATTGCCGACATCCCGTTGGGCCGCGTCGCGAGCGCGGACGAAGTTGCTGAGACGATCCGCTGGCTCGCTACCGGAGCGCCGCCGTCGGCGACGGGGACGAACGTCGACGTGAACGGAGCGAGCTATGTTCGCTAAGCCGGTCTTGGCGGTTCTGGCTGCTGCCGCGCAGATCATCACCATCCCGCTCGGCAAATCTCCGCCGCACATACCGGAGCCCATCGCGCCCATCGAAACTGCGGGGCCGGAGTTTGCCGCCGCGTGCCGCGACTGGGACGATTACGCGAAGCCGGCGCCGCCCGTCCGTATCTTCGCCAACACCTATTATGTCGGAACCTGCGGCATCTCCTCCATCCTGATCACCGGGACAGCGGGCGATATCCTCATTGATGGTGGAACCGAGCAGGATGCCGATCTCATCGCCACGAACATCCGAAAACTCGGATTCCGGCTTGGCGACGTCAAAATCCTGCTGAACAGCCACGAGCATTTCGATCACGTCGGCGGCCTTGCGCGGCTGCAGCAGCTGACCGGCGCGAAGATCTATGCATCCCCCGCTGCGGCCGAGGTGATTCAGTCGGGCGTTGCCGGACCAGGCGATCCGCAGCAGGATATCGGCAAGCGCTTTCCGGCAGCCCATGTCGATCACACCATCGCGGACGGGGAGATGGTGCGGCTCGGCAACGTGACGGTGATCGCCGCCGCCACCCCCGGCCACACGCCCGGCGCAATCACCTGGCATTGGGGCAGCTGCGATGGGGGCGTGTGCCGCCAGATCGTCTACGCCGATAGCCTTACCCCGATCAGCAGCGACTCCTACCGGTTCAGCGATCACCCGGCCTATCTCGCCGCCTATCGCGCGAGCATCGCCAAGGTCGCGCGGCTCGATTGCGACATCCTGCTCACGCCGCATCCTTCGGCCAGCGACATGGTGAAGCGTTTCGGCGCAGGACAGCCGCTGCTCGATCCAGACGGTTGCCGGAAATATGCGGCGGGGCTCTCAAAGCAGCTGGACGAGCGGCTGGCGAAGGAAGCCACTGCCAAGTGAGCACCCGAGTGACGGTTCCCTGTTCGCGCGAGCAGGCGGAGAACCTGCCCGAAGCTGAGGACATGTTCCCGGCAACGTCGCCGTTACCGGTAATCGTCGCAGACGAACCTGATCCGAGCCGCCCCGACGACTGGCTGCTGCATGTCTATTTTGATCGCGAACCCTCAGAACGTGAATTGGAAATCCTGACGAAGCTCGGCCGCGGTGGACCCCGCATCGAACAGCTCCCCGAATCGGACTGGGTGACGATGAGTCAGGCGGGCTTGCAGCCGATCCGCGCCGGCCGATTCTTTGTCCACACGCCGATGTACCGCGCGCACCCGCATGGGCTGATCGCCTTCGAGATCGATGCGGGCCTTGCGTTCGGTACCGGCCAGCATGCGACCACCGCCGGTTGTCTCCAAGCGCTCGACAAGCTGGAAAGGGAAGGGGCGAAGTACCGCAATATCGCCGATATCGGCACCGGCACCGGGCTGCTCGCCTTTGCCGCGCAGGCGCTGTGGCCGGAGGCGAAGTGCATCGCCACCGACATCGACGCGAAGGCGGTCGAGGTGGCGCGCGACAATGCGGCGATCAACGGCGTGAAGCTCGGCCATGGCTCCGGCGAATTGCTGCTGGCCGAGGCCGACGGCATGGCCTCGCCGCTGCTCAGCGCGCGGGCACCGTTCGACCTGATCGTCGCCAACATCCTCGTTGGCCCGCTGATCGATCTCGCCGGTGACTTCGCAGGGGCGCTTGCTCCCGGCGGGACGGTGATGCTCGCCGGTCTCCTGGATACGCAGGCGGACTCGGTGATCCGCGCTTATGAGGAGCGTGGCCTCACCTTGCGCGACCGCGGCTTCGGCGAGTGGCCCGTGCTGGTACTAAACCGTCATCCCCGCGAAAGCGGGGACCCAGCTAAGAAAAGCTAGATTCCCGCTTCCGCGGGAATGGCGAAGAGGGGTTGCCGGTGCGAACTACGGCTGCAACACCTGCGTAATGAAATATGTGATGCCGTTCGCCGCCGCGGCGGCCATGCTCGCTTCCGCTGCGCCCGCCGCTGTTACCCACCATGCCAAGCGCCCAGCGACGCACCCGCCGCGCGCGGAGGGTGCCAAGAAAAAGGCTGACGAAAGCGAGTCGCTCAAGCAATTCTTCAAGCCGAGCGAGGTCCGCTCCACCGGCTCCGTCACTGTCGGCGGGCAGCCGATCGCCTACGATGCCGTCGCCGGGACCCTGGTTGTCCACGACAAGGATTGGGAAGATACTGACGCGGCCGAAGCCGACGCCGACAAGTCCGACAAGGACAAGAACACGCCCAAGCCCGAAGCGTCGATGTTCTACACGGCTTACTTCAAGCAGGGCGCTCCCGCGGCGGGCCGGCCCATCACTTTCCTGTTCAACGGCGGCCCTGGCTCGTCGAGCATCTGGCTGCACATGGGCGCGTTCGGGCCCGTCCGGATCCTCACCCCAGGCACGCATCACGTCCGGGGCGCGCCCTATTCAACCGTCAACAATGACGAGAGCCTGCTCGACGCGTCCGACCTTGTCTTCGTCGATGCGCCGGGCACCGGCTACTCGCGCATCGCGGGCAAGGACAAGGAGAAGGCCTTCTACGGGGTCGATCAGGACCGCCACGCCTTCACCGATTTCATCAAGCAGTTCCTGACCAAGTACAACCGGTGGAACTCGCCCAAATATCTGTTCGGAGAGAGCTACGGCACGATGCGCGCGGCGGGCCTTACGCTCGCGCTCCAGAACGAGGACATCGACCTCAACGGCGTCATGCTGCTGTCGGATATCCTGAACTGGGACTTCGTGCCTGACGATCCTGAGCTCAATCCCGGCATCGACATGCCCTATATCGTGTCGCTGCCGACCTATGCCGCGACCGCCTGGTATTTCCACAAGGTGCCGAACGCCCCGGCCGATCTCCAGACGTTCCTCAACCAGGCGCAGGACTTTGCGACGGGCGAGTATGCCCATGCGCTGATGCAGGGAAATCTGCTGCCCGAGGCCGAGCGGCAGCGGATCGCCGAGCAGCTGTCGGCCTTCACCGGCCTCACAGTGCCCTACCTTCTAAAGTCGAACCTGCGGATCGAATATGGCGCCTTCCAGAAGGAGCTGTTCGGCAAGGAGGAGCTGACGACGGGCACGCTCGACACCCGCTTCCTCGGCGACACGCTCGATCCCCTAAGCAAGGTGTCCAGCTACGATCCGCAAAGCTCGGCGATCAGCGCCGCCTACGTCACCGCTTGGCACAATTACGTTCGCGACCGGCTCAACTATGACCCGAAAATCGAGTTCAAGCCGGAAATCGATATCTATTCGAAGTGGGACTACAAGCATCAGCCGCCCGGCGCCGACAAGCCGCTGATCATGCTTCCCAATGTGCTTCCCGACCTCGCGACGGCAATGAAGCAGAACCCGACGATGAAGGTGATGGTGAACGGCGGCTATTTCGACGTCTCAACGCCTTACTTCGAAGGCTGGCAGGAGATGCATCACCTGCCCGTCCCGCCGGCGCTGCAGTCGAACATCGAGTACCATTACTATCAGTCCGGTCACATGGTGTATGTCCACCAGCCGACATTGGTGCAGCTGCACGACAATGTGGCGGATTTCATCCGGCGGACGGAGGGGGTGCGATAGGCGATCCGCAGATTCCTTTACTCAGCAGCTTCGCAGACACGCACCACATGTCGCAGCGGAATTGAACTAGTCAGTACCGCCGCAAATTCGGAGCTCTGCTTTGCGTGCGTCAGAAGAAAGGATGTTATGTAAGCGGTTCGACTGGCGTCGACGTTGACGCTCGTTTTGACATTGGCGCCCGGCAGGGTTCCCGCTGGTGCAGGGCTGTACCAGCCTACTTTCACCAGATACGCTCTTCCCCTGATGATCTTCTCACCCGTCAGTGTTTTGGCGAGCGAAAGAGGCAGAGGCACCGGCTTGAATGAGCGGCTGCCGAGCCGCTGCAATATCCTTCTTTGTAGCTGCTGAACCACGGGCGTAACGGAGAAATCGCCGGTCAGCCACTTTGTTTGGCTCGGCACAGCTGGCGCCATGCATGCGCTGGCCGCCGTCGCCATCATCATTACCAACGCTATCATCTAAGCCTCCGCCACGATCTTCGCCCATTCCGCTTCGCCGACGACACGAATCCCGAGCTCCTCGGCTTTCTTGAGCTTCGATCCCGCGCCGGGGCCGGCGACCACCAGGTCGGTCTTGGCGCTGACCGATCCCGCCGCGCGGGCGCCCAGCCGCTCGGCCTGCGCCTTGGCTTCGTCGCGGCTCATCGTTTCGAGGCTGCCGGTGAAGACGATCGTCTTCTCGCTCCACTCGGTCTGCTTCGCGTCGCTGACGAATGGCTGCGGCGACACTCCCGACAGCAAATCGTCTAGCACTTCCCGGTTGTGCGGCTCGTGGAAGAAATCGTGCACTGCTTCCGCGACGACCGGACCTACCCCTTGTACCGATGCCAATTCCAACTCGCCACCTTCTGAGGTGGCGGCGCGGCGAAGCTCCTCGATCGTGCCGAAACATTTGAGCAGGTCCCGCGCCGTGACGATGCCGACGTGCCTGATGCCGAGCCCGAACAGGAAGCGCGGACCGTCGGGCTGGCGCTTCACCTCGATAGCGGCAAGGAGGTTGTCGACCGATTTCTCCTTCCACCCCTCACGCCCCAGCAGCTCGTCGCGGTGCCGATGCAGCCGGAAAATGTCGGCGGGCGAATTGAGCCAGCCAAGCTCAATGAATTCGGCGATGCTCTTCTCGCCCAGCCCCTCGATATCGAGGGCGCCGCGCGAAACGAAATGTTTCAGCCGTTCGAAACGTTGTGCCGGGCAAATCAAGCCACCGGTGCAGCGAACGTCCACCTCGCCCTCCTCGGCGACCGCCTCGCTTCCGCATTCGGGGCAATGGTCGGGGAAGACGTACGGCTCGCGCGGCTCGTCGCGAGTGAGGTTCTCAAGCACCTGCGGGATGACGTCGCCGGCGCGCTGGATCAGCACGCGGTCGCCGGGGCGGAGGCCCAGCCTCGCGATCTCGTCGCGATTGTGGAGCGTGACATTGGCGACGATCACCCCGCCGACGCCGACCGGTGTCAGCCGGCCGACCGGAGTCAGCTTGCCCGTCCGCCCGACCTGGATGTCGATCGCCTCCAGAGTCGTCTGCGCCTTCTCGGCTGGGAATTTGTGCGCCAGCGCCCAGCGCGGCGCGCGCGCGACCTGGCCCAGCCGCTCCTGCCAATCGAGCCGGTCGACCTTGTAGACCACTCCGTCGATATCGAATGGAAGGTCCGCGCGCTCTTTCTCGATGATGCGATAATGGGCGAGCATCGCCTCGACGCTGCCGCAGCGCACGAGCAGATCGGAGACCGGAAAGCCGAAGCCTTCGATCCGCTTCATCGCTTCATGTTGCGTGTCCGCCAGCGGCTCGCTCAGCTCGCCCCAGCCCCAGGCGAAGAAGCGCAGCGGCCGGGCCGCCGTGACGCTCGGGTCCTTCTGCCGGAGCGAGCCGGCGGCGGCGTTTCGCGGGTTGGCGAAAATCTTGCCGCCGCTCGCCTCCTGCCGCTCGTTCAGCGCCTCGAAATCGGCCTTCGACATATAGACCTCGCCACGAATCTCGCAGGTCGGAGGAGCGCCCGTGATGCGCTGCCGCACATCGCTAATGGTTCGCACATTGGCGGTCACGTCCTCGCCGACCGCGCCGTCGCCGCGCGTTGCGGCAAGCACCAACTCGCCATTCTCGTATCGCAGCGAGCAGGAAAGCCCGTCGATCTTGGGCTCCGCGGTCATCGCAACCGCCTCATCCGCAGGCAGCGCCAGGAACCGCTTCACCCGCCCGGCGAAATCCTCGACCTCCTCGGCCGAGAAAGCATTGTCGAGGCTGAGCATCGGCCTTGAATGCGCGACCTTCGCAAGCCCCGCGCTCGTGGCCACGGCCCCCAACCGCTTCGACGGAGAATCCGCCCGGACCAGTTCCGGAAATTGCGCCTCGAGTTCGCGGTTCTCCCGCACCAGCGCGTCATAGTCTGCGTCGCTGATTTCCGGCGCATCCTGGTCGTGGTACAGCTTGTCGTGATGCGCGATCAGCCTGGCCAGCGCCTCCAGGCGCTCGGCAGCTTCGGCCTCGCTGATCGTCTCAGCCATTCGGCTTCAATATCTCGTCGAGGAAGTTGTTGAACGCAGTCCAGCTTCGCCGGTCGGCTGCTGGGCTATACTTCACCGCCGGGTTATTGAACGCGTCGGCTCCCGGGTTGGTGAAGGCATGGACCGTGTGGCCATAGGCGTGGATTTGCCAGTCCGCGCCCGCCTCCGTCAGCTCCTTCCCCAGCGCAACCACCTTCTCCGGCGGGACGGACGGGTCATCCCAACCGTGGAAGGCGATCACTTTCGCCTTGATCGGCTGCGGCTGCAGGCCGGGTGGATCGAAAAGGCCGTGGAACGCGGCGGCGCCCAAAATGTCCGCGCCGCTTCGGGCGAGGTCGAGCGAGCACATTCCGCCGAAGCAATAACCGCTGGCGACTATTCGATCCGCGACGACTTCCGGCTGCTGCCGCACCGTCTCCAGAATCGACTGCAGGAGCCGTCGCATGCGCGCGCGGTCGCTTCGCAGGATTCCCATCAACTCGACAGCCTGCGGCCGCGGGCAACCGCGATATCGTTTCCCGTAGAAGTCGGCGATCATCACGCTCAGCCCACGGTCCGCCAGCCGGTGGGCGAAGCCGCGCTCCAGGTCGGCGATCCCGGCGACCGTCGGGAACATCAGGACGGTAGGGTAGGGCGCTCCGTCCGGGTAGATGAGCACGCTTTCCATCTCTTCGCCCTCGAACTCATGGGCGACCGGTCTCTCGTTCATTCCATGTCCTTTGCGATCTTCGCCATCTTGCCGACGGAATTCATGTTGCGCGCTGTGCCTTTGGCTGCGGTAGGAATTCGGAGCTTCGAGTCTGCCATGCCGCTGCCATAGGCGATGTAGATTTCGCGGCTACCGAGCGCCATCCGTTCTTCGCGCGCTCCCGTCGCTCCGCTTAACGCGTCAGGAGATGGCGGATCGTTCAGGAAGACTGCGACGACACGATTACCGGGCTCATCCTTGAACGGATTTGCCGCGGCGACCGCCTCCATTTCCGAAGCTGAGCGGATCAACACCGGAACTTCCGTGCCCATATGCTCAGACAAGCGGGATTCGAGACGTTTCCGAAGCGGCTCTTCGGCTTGGCTGCTGGTGAAAATCAAATTGCCGCTGGCGATGAAGGTACGGGGAGAGCCGAGCCCAAGCTCCTCGCCGATGGCCTTGAGATCGCTCATCACCAGCTTGCGCCCGCCGACGTTTATCGCTCGAAGCATCGCCACATAAGCGGTCACGCGGCCTCCAGCAGCCTCGCCGCCTGAGCGCGCGCTTCGTCCGTGACTGCGGCGCCGGAAAGCATTCGGGCGATTTCCTCGCGCCGTTCTTCGGCGGTCAAACGCCGCACCACCGTTCGAGTGATTCCGTCCTCGCTGGATTTGTCGATCCGGTAGTGATGTGCCGCCCGAGCCGCCACCTGCGGCGAGTGGGTGACGACCAATACCTGGCTCTCCTGAGCGAGCCGCGCCAGCCGCTCGCCGATTGCGCTCGCCACGGCGCCGCCGACACCACGGTCGATCTCGTCGAAGATCATTGTCGCCGCGCTTCCCGCTTCTGCAAGGGCGACCTTGAGCGCCAGGATGAAGCGCGACAGCTCGCCGCCGGACGCGATCTTCGTCAGCGGCCCGAACGGTGCGCCGGGATTAGTCGAAACTTCGAATTCGACTCGATCGGTTCCCCCGGGACCCGGCTCCGCCTCGGCGATCGCGGTCCTGAATCGTGCTGCATCCAGCTTCAGCGGCGCCAGCTCCGATTCAACTGCCTTGTCCAATCTTGCCGCCGCCTCATGCCGGCGCTCGCTCACTTCGGCGGCGATTTCGCCATAGTGCAGCCGTGCCGCCTGAAGCTCAGCGTCCAGCGCTTCGATCCGTTCGCCGCCGGCCTCTATCTCCGCCAGCTGCGCCCGCAGGCGCTCGCCCAGCTCCGCCAGCGCATCCGGCTCGACGCGGTGCTTGCGCCCGAGCCCGCGGATGTCGAATAGCCGAGCCTCGACCGCTTCAAGCCGGGCGGGATCGTAGGCCAGAACCTCCGCTGCGCGCTCGATCTTGTCCTCGGCATCGTGCGCCTCGATCAGCGCCCTATCCAGCGCCGCCAGCGCTTCCGCGAGGAGCGGGTGATCGGCTGCGCCGCGCTCGATCCTTCGCGCCGCCTGCCGGAGCTGCGCGAGCGCGCCTTCCGACCCGCCAAGCAGCTCGTCCAGCCCCTGCAGGAGCTCGCCGGCCTTGGCTCCGGCCTGAATCGCGGACCGCTCTTCGGCGAGTTTGCTTTCCTCTCCGGCTTGCGGCGCGAGCGCCTCGATCTCGCCGACAGCGTGCGCGAGCCACTCGCGGTCCCGCTCCGCTTCCGCCACTTCAGCGCGAGCCTGCGCCAGCGATTGCTCGATCTCCGTCACTTTCGCCCACGCGGCGGCAAGCGGTCCGCTATCGATCCCGCCGAACATATCGAGCAGCGCGCGATGGCCACGTGGGTTCAGGAGGCCACGATCGTCGTGCTGGCCGTGAATCTCGATCGCCAGCGCCGCCACGTCACGAAGCGTTCCGGCGGAGACCGGCGTCGAGCCGACGAAGGCGCGGCTTCCCCCGTCGTTCTTGAGGGAGCGGCGGAGTAACAAAGGCTCGCGCGGCTCGCTCTCCACCCCCTGCTCTTCCAGTATGGCGCGAGCAGGATGCGTGGGGTGCAGTTCGATCTCGGCCGCGACAGATGCGCTATCCTCGCCCTGCCGAACGAGGCCCGTATCCGCACGAGCCCCAAGCGCCAGGCCAAGCGAATCGAGAAGGATGGATTTGCCCGCCCCGGTTTCGCCAGTCAGCACGTTGAGGCCGGACTCGAACTCAAGCTCCAGCCGGTCGATCAGGACGATGTTTCGGATCGCGAGCTGCCTTAACACGTCACGGCAGCCCCCGGAATCACCCCTGCTTTGCGGCGGCACGCGGCCGGTACGTCGCGACTAGCTTGTAGGCGCGCTTGTACCAGTCGCTGTTCGGGTAATTGTGGCCGAGCACTGCAGCCGCCTTCTCCGCCTCGCTGGGCACGCCGAGGGCCAGATAGGTTTCGACCAGCCGCTCCAGAGCCTCGGGCGTTTGCGCGCTGGTCTGATAGTTGTCGACGACCTTGTGGAACCTCAGGTTCGCGGCCAGCCAGCTGCCGGAGCGCTCATAAAAGCGGCCGATGTCCATTTCCTTGCCGGCAAGGTGATCGGTGAGGACGTCGATCTTCAGCCGCGCATCGGTGGCATAGCGGGTGTCTGGATAAAGCCGGACGAGTTCGTTGAAAGCATCTAGCGCCTGCTGGGTGACCGCCTGGTCGCGGGTGACGTCCTGCATCTGCTTGTAATAGCTCATCCCGATCAGGTAGCGCGCGTAGGCCGCGTCCTTGTTGCCCGGGTGAATGGTCAGGAACCGCTGAGCGGAATCGACGGCATCGCTGTACTTGCCGGCGACATAGTAACTGAAGGCGCTCATCAGCTGCGCCCGGCGAGCCCAGATGGAGTAAGGATGCTGGCGCTCGACTTCGTCGAACAGCTTCGCGGCCATCTCATAATCGCCTTCGTCCAGCTTCTGCTTGGCGAGCGCGTAGAGCGTGTTCACGTCGCGCGCGACATAGCCGGTGTCGGATTTGGCATGTTTGCCGGCGCAGCCAGCCACCGGAATCATCATTGCGGATACCGCCACAACGGCCGCGACACGGATCATCTTCTGCATTGAAACCTCATTAGCGTTGCCCAACGCGCAGGCAAGCCATCGCTGCCGCCTCAAAGACGAACCTTTGCTGAACGGCCATTCATGCCGGCTGAGTCTCGGATTCTTCGCCGCCCTGGTTCTTGACGAAGCTTTGCGGGGTGACTCCAAGCCAGACCAGCACCGGCGTTGAAATATAGATCGACGAATAGGTGCCGATGAACACACCGAGGAAGATCGCGATGGCGAGACCAAAGATCACCCTCGGTCCGATGAGCATCAGCACGCCCAGCGCGATGAGCACAGTCAGCGACGTGACCACCGTCCGCGCCAGAGTCTCGTTCAGCGACAGGTTCAGGAGCGGCAGGATCGACATCTTGCGGTATTTGCGCAGGTTCTCACGGATCCGGTCGTAGATGACGACCGTATCGTTCAGGGAATAGCTGACGATGGTCAGGATCGCGGCGACGACATTCAAATCAACGGGTAGACGCGTGAAGGCGAAAAAGCCCAGCGTCATCGACACGTCGTGCGCTACGGTGACAAGCGCGCCGACGCCGAACTGCCATTCGAACCGGAACCAGATGTAGATTGCGATCCCCAGCATCGCCAGCGCGATAGCCTTCGCCCCATCCTCGGCCAGCCTCTCGCTGACTTTGCCCGAAACCGAATCGACCGATTCGATTTTGGCGCCGGGATAGTTGGACGTGATCATGTGCTCGACCTGCTCCGTCGCTGCATTGGCCGCGGCGACGCCTCCAGGGGGCTTTGGAAGCCGTATCTCATAGCCTTGGGTGCCAAACGGCTGCGGATTGGCCTCGCCAAGATGAAGCCCGTCGATCCGGCTGCGTAGCTGGCCGGCATCGACGGGCTGAGCGAAGGACACGCGGATCATCTGCCCGCCGACGAAGTCGACCCCAAGGTTCAGCCCCTGATAGACGGTGTAGAAGATCGAGGCGGTGGTCGCGATGATCGACAGCACCAGCGCGACGTTCCGCCAGCGCATGAAGTCGATGTTGGTGTTCTCTGGAACCAGCTTGAGTAATTTCATCTTCACCTCGTCATCCCCGCGAAAGCGGGGATCTCAGGAAGGATAAAGCGCAACTTGCCCGCCGAGATGCCAGCCTGCGCTGGCATGACGCCCCTCCTCATATGTACAGCACCCGCGGCCGCTTGTGCCGGATCCACAGCGCCACCAGCATTCGGGTGAAGTAAACGGCGGTGAAGACCGAAGTGACGACGCCGATCAAAAGGACGACAGCGAATCCGCGTACCGGTCCCGTGCCGAAATAGCCCATGATCGCCGCCGAGATGACGTGGGTAATGTTGGCGTCGAAGATCGCCCGGAAAGCCTCGTGGTAACCGGTCTCGACCGCGTCGACCAGCTTTCGCCCGCGCCGCTGCTCTTCGCGTATTCGTTCGTTGATCAGCACGTTGGCGTCCACGGCGGCGCCGATCGTGAGGATGAAGCCGGCGATTCCAGGCAACGTCAGGGTCGCGTTGAACACCGCCATGATGCCTAGGATCAGGAAGGCGTTCACGACCAGCGCGATCGTCGCATAGACACCGAACCGCCCGTAGGTGACCAGCATGAAGACGATGACGCCGAGGATTGCGACGCCACTGGCGATCGCCCCCCAATGGATCGAATCTCTGCCGAGCTCGGGGCCGATGGTGCGCTGCTCGATCGGAACCAGCTTCACCGGAAGTCTGCCCGACTTAAGCGATATCGCGAGGTTGCTCGCGGTCTGAACGGTGAAATTGCCGGTGATTTCACCGCTTCCACCGAGGATCGGGGTTTCGATATTCGGCGCCGACAGCACCTTGTTGTCGAGAATGATCGCGAAAGGTTTCCCGACATTGTCCTGAGTCACGTGCGCGAATTTTTTCGCGCCGCTGGTGTTGAAGGTGAATTCGATGCTCGGGCGGCCGTTCTGATCGAAGCCCTGCGCCGCGTTCGTCAATTCGTCGCCCGAAACCAGCACGCGCCGCTTGACCGCGATCACCGGCGGTCCGGCGGGATTGTCCGGATAAGGCAGAATTTCGTCGCCCGGAGGCGCATGGCCCTGCGCCACCTGCTGCGGGTCGGCATTCTGATCGACCATCTTGAACTCGAGCCGAGCGGTCTGCCCGATCAGCGCCTTGAGTTCTTCGGGACTTTGCGATCCGGGCACTTCGACCAGAAGCTGATCGGTGCCTTCGGTCTGAACCGTGATTTCCTTGGTTCCACCGGGGTCGATACGCTTGCTGACGACATCGCGGGCGCCGCTCATCGCATCCTTCAGTGCCTGCTGTGTGCCACCTGGCGTTGGAGTCAGCACCACCTGGTTCGTGTTGAGGACATCGACATTCCAGTCGCGATTGCCGCTCAGCCCAACCGGCTGCGTGGCGGAACGCATCCGCTCAACTGCGGCGTCGACCTGATGTGGATCGGTGACGGTGAATGTCAGCCGCCCGCCGCTGGTGGAGATGTCGCCGATCTGGATCGCAGGATCCTTGGCCATCTCCGTCGCAACCGTATCCTCCATCCCCTGGATGCGTTTTGCGATCAGGTCGTTGCTGTCGGCCTGGTAAAGCAGGTGGCTTCCGCCCGCGAGATCGAGGCCGAGGTTGATCGTCGAGTGCGGAAGGAAGGAAGGCCAATATTGCCTGTTTTGCTGCGGCATGAGCTGCAGCAGACTGGGAATCGAAAATAGAACTCCGACCGCGACGAGCGCCCAGATCCAGAACACCTTCCAGCGCGGAAAATCGAGCATTCCGTGCATGGCTTAGTCGTTGGCCGGCTTGGCACCGCCCGGCGAGCGGACTTGAGACAACATCGACTTCACGACGCGATGACGCTGGCCGGATGCGAACTCGACCTCCACCTCATTTTCGGCGACCTTGGTCACCTTGCCGATATGGCCGCCGCCGGTCACCACCTCGTCACCCTTTTTCACCGCCGCGATCGAATCCCGCTGCTGCTTCTGCTGCTTCTGCTGCGGGCGGATCAGCAGCAGGTAGAAGATCCCGAAGATCAGGATCCACGGAGCGATGCCGATCAGGATATCGGCTCCGCCCCCGGTGGTTGTGGCTTGTGCGAGTATCGGTGTGGTGGACATACTGGCCAAGAGAACTTCCGTTTGGCGAGGATGGTCGGGGCGACTGGATTCGAACCAGCGACCTCCACACCCCCAGTGTGATGCGCTACCAGGCTGCGCTACGCCCCGACTGCGCCGCCCATTAAGACGGCGACGCGCATCTAGGCAGGCGGCAAAGCGAAGGCAAGTCGGGGCGGGATGAAACGAAGGCGGCGAAAAGGGAAGGGGCGGATCGCCGGGCGAATCCTGATGGCGCTGCTCGTCATCCCAGCGCTATACTTGCTGGCGGCCCTGGCCGGATCTGTAATCCCTGTGAATCGCGGCTGGTCCGAATCTGCCGACGGCACGACAATCTACATCGCCGACAACGGCATCCACGCCGACCTCATTCTCCCTGCGAAGGCGCAGGGGCTCGACTGGGCTCCGCTGTTTCCCAGAAGCGATTTCGCGGCGCCCGATCCGAACGCGCAGTGGATCGCGTTCGGGGCCGGCGAGCGGCACGTCTATCTGGACACCCCAGCCTGGTCCGACATCACGCTATCGACGATCTGGCACGCGCTGGCTGGGGGCGATCGGGTGATGCATGTGGAATGGGTCAGCGACCCCCGCTATTCTGCTCGGGAAATCCGCTTGCGGCCCGAGGAATACCGGCGGCTGTGGGCCGCGATCCGCGCCGAGATGGTGCTCGATTCGAATGGCCGCCCGATCCGGATCGATCATCCGGGCTACGGCCCGTCAGACGCTTTCTATCGCGCGCGCGGCAAGGCCAGCGCTGTCGCCACCTGCAACACCTGGGCCGCCCACCGCCTCCGGCTTGCCGGGGTCAAAACCAGCATCTGGCCGCCCTTCGTCGAGGGGCTGGTCTGGCGCTATCGCGAAGTCGATCCACTGTCCGGCTGATTCAGACCCGCCCGGCTTCGGTACAATTGCTCGAACTGGCGCAAGTCGGCGAGAGGAATGTCGGAAACGGCGGCGAAGCGCAGGCCATCCTCGCTCCATTCTGCAAGGGCGAAACCGTCCTCTACTTCCGTGCGCGATCCGGATTCACCCCTCCACACGAAGAGGTTCACCGTGTGCAGGCGGCGATGATAGACCAGGGCTGCCACCGTCTTCCCGCCGATCGAATCCAGCCTTCCTCCTGCGAGCGGGAATCCCTGGTCCGCCAGCTCGGGAACCGGCGGCGCGAAGTCGATTTTCCCGTTGAACCATGGTTTCACGATGTGTTCGTTGGTGGTCTGGACGTCCGTGAGGTGTCCCGGCTGAAGCGAGCGCACATGGCTCGAGATCAACTGCTGATCGAGCATCGACTGCCGCGATGGGCTCGTCAGCAACAGAAGGGCGGCCGAGGCGGCAATCGCTCCGGTGGCTGCGGGGCCTAGCCACGAGCCGACCCGCCGCGCTATCGACCTTCGAGGAGGCGAGAGTTCGGGCAGCGATTCGATCCGTCGCTTCAGGTTCTCGGGGGATCGATAGGCAACACCCGGTTTCGACACGAGCGTCCGGATCGCCTGCTGCCGCACATATTCTTCGCGGCAATTCTCGCATCGCGACAGATGCGCTTCGGCAAGCGCGCTGTTCACCGCGTCCAGCTCGCCGTCGACCAGGCTGGTGATCAGTGGGGTCTGTTCGATACAGGCGGCCATTAGTTGGCGCTCCTCGATTGCTCGTCAGCGGAATCGCGCGCCGGCAGAAGCGCGGTCGCAAGAATTGCTCGTCCGCGAGCGAGCCGCGACATTACCGTTCCGATCGGCGCTCCCGTAACCTCCGCAATTTCGGCGTAAGACAGATCTTCCATATCGCGCAGGATCACCACCTCTCGAAAGGGTTCCGGGATCGCCTCGATTGCGCTTCGAACCCGCCCGATTTCGTCCTGCTGGATCGCCTGTTGCTCCGGATCGGGGTTTGGATCGCGCGCATTGCTGAGTTCCTTCGAATCCTCGTCCGAAAACCCGCTTTCGTGAACCGTCAGGCCAGCCATGGATTTCGGGGCGGACACAGTTGTCCGGCAACAATTTCGGACGATCGCCAGCAGCCACGCCTTGGGGGAATCGCCTCGAAATCCCGAAAACCCTCGATAGGCGCGGATCACTGCATCCTGCACCACATCCTCGCTCAGCGTTGGATCGCGAGTGAAAAAGCGCGCCAGATTATAGGCGGCATCCAGGTGCGGAAGGACCTGCTTTCGAAATTCGTCCGAAGCCGTTTCAGCCGGCTCGGTCCAGCGGCGCCGTGCAAAAGTTCGGGAGGAGAAATCTCGCACTGCGCCGCTGCCCCTGCCTCACCCTTTCACGATGACAATGCCGGTCATGTGCGGGTGGATCGAGCAAAAATAATGGAATTCTCCGGCCTTGGCGAATGTGAAGGAGAAGTGCTCGCCAGTATCGAGCACCTTCGATCGGAAGGCGCCGTTGGTGGCGACCACCGTGTGCGGGATGTCGTCGTCGTTGGTCCAGGTCACGGTTGTGCCGGGCTTCACCGTGATTGTCGCCGACGAAAACGTGAAATTGGCGATGTGCACGGCGGTGGCGGCAGCCGGAGCGCTCGCGTGAACTGCGGGAATTGAGAAGGCCAGCCCGAACGCAACGACCGCGGGAGCGGCAACTCGCAAAAAAGTGTTCATTGGGATTCCAGTCAGCTGCTGAGGGTGGAGTCGATCAGCGCGATCCGGTCGCGCCCGGTCACGAGCATCGCGTTGGTGATCCCGAGCATCGATCGAAGCTGGTCGGGCGGGACTTTGAGCGGCCCGGGTGCCGGCGCTGTGCCTGGCGCGGGTTGCGGGAAAGCCGTGGATCGCGCTGTATGGAAGTGGATCCGGCCTTCGACCTTCTGCGTGATCTGGTGGATGTGACCGTTGAGAACGGTCACCGATCCGAACCGCGCGAGAAGTTTCAGCGCTTCGGCGGAATCGTCAGTACCCCAGCCCCATTCGGGATAGAGCGTCCACAGTGGGATATGCGCAAACACCACGATCGGCGTCGATGACGAGCGACCCGCAAGATCGGCCTTTAGCCAATTGAGCTGCTCGGGCCCGAGATTGCCCATCCCGCCGGGTTTCAAGTCGGCGACGTTGACCAGCGCGACGAAGTGCACTCCGGCATGATCGAAGCTGTACCAGCGGCGCCCGTCCTTCTGGCCAAAGCGGGTGAAGAAGCCGGTCCCGGGATTCTCGTCGAGCATGTCGTGCTCGCCCGGGATGAAGAAGACGGGGAGGCCGGTCTCCTTCAGCATCTGGTCAGCGTCGTCGAACTCCTCGTCTCGCGAGAGCTGAGAGACATCGCCGGTGTGGATGATGAAGTCGGGTTGCACCGGCAGCGCCTTCACCTTCGCGAGCGCCTCGCGGAAGGTTGCGCGGGCGTCGGCATTGGGCGGCTTGTTGAAGCCGATGTGGCTATCGCTCACCTGCAAAAAGGTGAGGGATTTGGCGGCGCGGCGAGGCGTTGCGGCAAGGGCGCCGTCGAGCGCGACCGAGCTCGCGATGCCGCCTTCGAAGGCGAATAGCGCGCCCGTTCCCGCCCAGGCCATGCATTTTAAAAAATCGCGGCGGTTGTTGTCGTGATCGTCAAGCATCGAAGAGCCCTTTTTTCACCCGTTCGATGTCAGGACTCTGCCGGTCCGGATTTTATTCCCCGCGGTTTTTGGCGGGTTCCCGCCGCACCGCACCAAATCCACAAAAAATTTGCTTCATATCGAATTTACCGGCTTGCGCTTCAGGATAGATGAGGCACTATAGCTGGTAGAAATCAGGGGAAACGCTCTCAACTTCTAGTGTTTTGCGTCGGAATCTGCTATTCCGGCGGAGGACGAGTTCGTCCCCGATTTCCACAGCTTCCCGGCTCGCCGAGGCGGTCGGGAAAGCGCACTAAAGACGATCAAGCTGTTTGGCTTGCGAGTCGAACGAATAGGGAACAAAAGGGCCTGCGTAAGGGTCCAGCAGACGGGGAAAGCGTGATGGATTTTTCAACTGGCAGCGAAGTTCCCACTGAAGATGCGGTCACCGTGATGGCGCCATCGAAGAAGAAGGTGAAGGATCCGGCGCACGCGGTGAAGACCGATTCGTCGCGCGACTCGCTGCTGACCGAATTCGGCAAGGACACGCTTCGCGACCGCTATTTGCTTCCCGGCGAATCTTATCAGGACCTCTTCGCCCGCGTTGCCGCGGCCTATGCCGACGATGCCGATCACGCGCAGCGCGTCTACGACTATATTTCCAGGCTGTGGTTCATGCCGGCGACCCCGGTCCTGTCGAACGGCGGCACCGGCCGCGGGCTTCCGATCAGCTGCTATCTGAACAGCGTGTCCGACAGCCTGGAAGGGATCGTCGGCACCTGGAACGAGAATGTGTGGCTCGCCAGCCGTGGCGGCGGCATCGGGACCTATTGGGGTCATGTCCGCGGAATCGGCGAGCCGGTCGGCCTCAACGGCAAGACCAGCGGGATCATTCCGTTCGTCCGGGTGATGGACAGCCTGACGCTGGCGATTTCGCAGGGCTCGCTCCGGCGCGGATCGGCTGCCTGCTATCTCGACATCTCGCACCCGGAGATCGAGGAGTTCCTCGAAATCCGCAAACCGTCGGGGGACTTCAACCGCAAGGCGCTCAACCTCCACCACGGCGTGCTCGTCACCGACGAATTCATGCAGGCCGTGCGCGAGGGCGCGGAATTCGAGCTTCGCTCGCCCAAGGACCAGACGGTGCGCGGCAAGGTCGACGCACGCGCCCTGTTCCAGAAGCTGGTCGAGACCCGCCTCGCGACCGGCGAGCCCTACATCATCTTCATCGACCAGGTGAACCGGTCGATGCCCAAGCATCACCGCGACCTTGGGCTGAAGGTCACCACCTCGAACCTCTGCAGCGAGATCACACTCCCGACCGGACGCGATCACTTGGGCGCCGACCGCACCGCCGTCTGCTGCCTGTCGTCGCTCAACCTCGAAACCTGGGACGAGTGGAACGGCGACAAGGTCTTCATCGAGGACGTGATGCGCTTTCTCGACAATGTCCTCTCCGATTACATCGCCCGCGCTCCCGACGAGATGGCGCGGGCCAAGTACAGCGCCGAGCGCGAGCGTAGCGTCGGCCTCGGAATCATGGGCTTCCACTCCTTCCTCCAGGCGCGGAACATCCCGTTCGAAGGTGCGATGGCCAAGTCGTGGAACATGCGCATCTTCAAGCATATCCGCGCGCAGGTCGACGAAGCCTCGATGATGCTCGCCAACGAGCGCGGGCCGTGCCCGGACGCCGCCGACATGGGCGTGATGGAGCGCTTCAGCTGCAAGATGGCGATCGCGCCAACCGCGTCGATCTCGATCATCTGCGGCGGCACCTCGGCCTGCATCGAGCCAATCCCGGCCAACGTCTATACGCACAAGACCTTGTCGGGCTCGTTCGTGGTCAAGAACCCGCACCTCCAGAAGCTGCTCGAAGCCAAGGCGAAGGACAGCGACAAGGTGTGGAATTCGATCCTCGAGCAAGGCGGATCGGTCGCTCATCTCGACTTCCTGACTCAGGACGAAAAGGACGTGTTCAAGACGAGCTTCGAGATTGACCAGCGCTGGCTCTTGGAGCTCGCCGCCGACCGCACACCCTACATCGACCAGGCGCAGTCGCTGAACCTCTTCATCCCGGCCGACGTCGACAAATGGGACCTTCTGATGCTGCACTTCCGCGCCTGGGAGCTCGGCATCAAGTCGCTCTATTATCTGCGCTCCAAGTCGGTCCAGCGCGCCGGTTTCGCCGGTGGGGTCGAGGCCGACAACACGCCCGAGCTCAAGGAGATCAAGCTCGCCCCGACGACGGATTATGACGAGTGTTTGGCGTGTCAATGACGCGTCCCAATTCGACCTCCCCCCTTGTGGGGGAGGCAGGTGGGGGGCTGCCGGCGTTTGCCGGCCAAGAGAGTCTTTGTTCGCCCCCACCCAACCCTCCCCACAAGGGGGAGGGCTTAAGACGGCTTTCGCTTGCGCCGGATGCTACTGACAAAGCCCGCCGCCTGCGCCGCAACATGACCGACGCCGAGCGTGTCCTTTGGCGAGCGCTGCGTGAGTCGCTCCCGGTCTATCACTGGCGCAAGCAGGTTCCGCTCGGCCCCTATTTCGCGGATTTTGCCAGCCATTCCGCCAAGCTCGTCATAGAAGTCGATGGGGGCCAACACGCGACGGAAACGGCTTACGACGCGAAGCGCACCGCCTTCCTTCGGGGACAAGGCTTTCGAGTCTTGCGTTTCTGGAACAATGATATCCTGAGCAACATCGACGGGGTGTTGCAGATGGTTGCTCAAGCCCTTCCAGCCGATGCGAGTGCCACATGACCCTCCGCTCGATCATCGAAGTCGCGGTGGCGGTGCTGCTGATCCTCGGCGGCCTGATCGGCTACCGGCGCGGCGGCAATCAGGGCGCGGTGCTGACGTTCATCATCGCCGCGATCCTGCTGATCCACGGGCTCGGTTTGATGCAATACCACCCATCGCCAGCGGAGATGCAGCGATGAGGTGCGGGCGGCCTCGAATTGCACCCGCAATTCGTGGACTCGCCACGGCGGGCAGCGGGGCGGCGAAGCCGAACCCGTCTGACGGCGTGGCGGCGCAAGTTCATTCTCTGGTTTCTCCAGGGGAGAGGGCAGTCCGGAGCCGGAATGGGGTAGGTGGGCTCCCCCGCCGGTTCCGGGCTCGCTTTGCCGCCGCGGCGCTTCCGCTGCTCCTCGCCGCCTGCGCAGCGACCGAGACTCCCGAATCCGTCCAGCCGGATGCGCCGGGTTTCCTCCTCGGCGTCTGGCACGGCTTCATCTTCCCGGTCGCGTGGATCGTCTCGCTGTTCAGCGACAATGTCGCGATCTACGCGGTGCCCAACAACGGCGGCTGGTACGATTTGGGCTTCGTCATCGGGATCATGGTGTTCGGGGTCGGCGCCAAGGGCGGCCACACCTTTGCGGTGCACAAAAGATGAGCGGCTACCGCCAGGACAATTTCGATCTAAATGCGGAGGAGCCTCAAGCTCAGGCTCCCAAGGGTCGCTGGTGGAAGATACTCTTAGGGTCTTTGGCCAATTTCATACCTTTGTTTTGGCTTTGGAATCACATCGATTTTCCCGACAGTCTGGGCATCCAAATCACCGCACACGGAAAGGCGGGGCTGCTCGAAAACTGGTACTATTCCTACTTGCTAGTTGAACGGCACCGAATCCTCGACGTCTTCGCATTCGCCTATATGTGGGCTCCTATACTCGGCTACATCGGCTGGCTTGTGCTTCCCAAGCTGCGGACGACGAAATTCTCGATCTACGCCGATGACAGGGACTTAGGGCGATGAGCGGTTATTTCATCCCGCTCGGGCTCGCCGTGATGCTGCTCGGACTCGTCGCGCTTCTGCGCCCGGCCTGGGTCCGCGCCCTCCTCGACATGCCGCCCAGCGAAGCCGCGACCTATGCGCTCCGCATCGCCGGGATGATGGTCACCGCTTTCGGCCTGATCCTCGCCGGCTTCGCAATCGCCTACCGCCTCAGCGCACCGGCTGGAGGCGCGCAATGACCCAGCAGATGACCGGTGCCGACCTCTATCGCCGTGTCGGCCCGCTCAGGGTCTGGGCTGGCTCGGGCGCTTTCCTGCTTTGGCTCGGCGCCGGAATCTGGCTTCTTCATTCGGCGAGACTCGCCGCCATGTGTCCCATTAAGTTCTATAACCGCGACCTCATTGGCTTCGTGCGCCTCCTGATTTGCAGCTCCCGAATGCTCGACGGCCGAGCCGCCGACGTTGGGGCGTTCCTTTGGATATGGTCAATCCCGACGGCCATCTGCGCCCTTATCCTATGGGCCTATTTCTACGTGAAGAGATTGTCCGCAGCTTCAACCCATTCCGATCGTATGGAGTAAACCAATGCCCCTCCTCGAAGCCCGCAAGCAGTACAAGCCGTTCGAATACCCCTGGGCGTTCGAATATTGGAAACGCCAGCAGCAGATCCACTGGATGCCGGAGGAGGTGCCGCTCGGCGAGGATTGCCGCGACTGGGCGCAGAAGCTCACCGATCATGAGCGCAACCTGCTCACGCAGATCTTCCGCTTCTTCACCCAGGCCGATGTCGAGGTGCAGGATTGCTACCACGAGAAATACGGCCGCGTGTTCAAGCCGACCGAGATCAAGATGATGCTGACCGCGTTCAGCAACATGGAGACGGTGCACATCGCCGCTTACTCGCACCTACTCGACACGATCGGCATGCCCGAGAGCGAGTACAGCGCCTTCCTCCAGTACAAGGAGATGAAGGACAAGCACGAATATATGCAGGATTTCGGCGTCGATACTG
>Ga0207640_10000502_pt1 | contig 23656 bp, 21 predicted proteins | sample KBSCornC42_FD_184300 | JGI IMG/M metagenome (GOLD analysis project Ga0207640, IMG submission 184300) | Corn rhizosphere microbial communities from Kellogg Biological Station, Michigan, USA - KBS Corn C4-2 (SPAdes) (version 2) | ecosystem: Host-associated > Plants > Roots > Rhizosphere > Soil ... | reverse complement strand
ATGTTCTGCCATCATGAACCTGGGCCTCCGGCCCAGGCTGGTATGTTGTCGGGCCTTTGGCCCTTGGAAGGCTACTGCACAGCGATACGCAATTTGCTCTAAAGCCCTGCGCTCCCACCGAAAAGCAGGGATGGCGAGTCTTTCCGCAGCCTGCAAAGCCCCTTGGGTTCATTGCGATCTTGACCTGGGCCTTCTCGGCCCAGACTGGTATGTGTCGCGCCTTTGGCGCGGATGAGGCGGTTATGTATAAGGAAAGACCCGGCGGATCGCGCCGGGGCCTTTTGCTTCTATTTCAATTATAGCGGGTTGGGGAAACTGGGCCGCCATCGGGGTGCGGTTTTATGTTGTTGGATTGGAATGGGTTGGGGGATTTTTCTCGTGGGTGGGGTTGACAGGGCCCGGGAAACAGCAGATTCCTCCCCCCTTCGGCTTCGCTCAGGGTGCGGGATGGAAATGCAAAACATGCGGTTGGTGGAGAGTGTTCGTTCCCACCCTTCGCAAACGACGCGAAGGATGGGGCACCCGGCGCCGCTCCGGTCGAGATGACGTGGTTTGGTGGCAGCGCGGATAACAGCAGATTCCTCCGCTGCGCTACGGAATGGAAATGTCAATGGCTACGGAATGGAAATGTCAATGGCTACGGAATGGAAATGTCAATGGCTGCGGAATGGAAATGTCAATGGTGGCGTGAATGGAAATGTCAATGGTGGCGTGAACGGAAATGTAAAGGCGGCGGGTGGAGTGGGTTCATTCCCACCCTTCGCAAAAAGCGCGAAGGATGGGCACCCGGCGAAACGCAGATTCCCTTCGGGAATGACAACAAAAGGGGCGGGCGATGCGAAACGCAGATTCCATTCGGGAATGACAACAAGAAGTGGGGACTTCCTTGGGGATGGAGGAGGGCTCACTGCGATGCACACGGATGGACGGGAGTAGGATGGTTGGCTGGCTGATGGGAAGGGGTTTATGGGCCGATGACGGGAGGGAGCGGGAATGCGTCTTATGGGGAGGGAGCGGGTTGCGACCGGATGAGGAGTTGCTGCATCTAAGTGAGAAAGATTTTCGTCAGTTTATAGTGGATAATCTGATAGGGGTAGACTCAATGCCAAATGATTTCGTAAGCGTCATTCAGCCCAAGGAAAAGAATGGGGACCCGTCCGGCGAGTCCGGCAAGCGGCCGGTGCCGGTGTTGCCTGTGCGCGATACGGTGCTGTTTCCCCATGCGGTGCTGCCGCTGACGGTGGGGCGCGACAGCTCGATCCAGCTGATTCAGTCGCTGGGCGAGGAGAAGACGATTCTGGTGGTGGCGCAGCGCGATGCGCGGCAGGATGCGCCGCAGCCGGCGGACCTGTACGCCCTGGGCACGCGGGCGACCGTGCATAAGGTAGTGAAGATGCCCAACCAGAGCTTGTTTGTCTTCACCGAGGGCAACGAGCGGGTGCGTCTGGGCGAGTTTTCGCAGTTGACGCCGTTTATGACGGCGGAGTGCGAGGTGGTGGACGAGGTTGAGCCGGAGAAGTCGCCTGAGCTGGAGGCGCTGCAGCGGAATGTGGTGAGCCAGTTCCAGACGATTGTCACCTCGTCGCCGACGCTCTCGGATGACTTGCAGACGATTGCGATCAATATTGACGAGCCGGGGCGGCTGGCGGACTTTATCGCGTCGAGCCTGCCGTTTTTGACGACGACCGACAAGCAGGAGTTGCTGGAGACGCCGGACATTGCGGCGCGGCTGGAGCGCATCAACAAACATCTTGCGAAGGAGCTTGAGGTGCAGCAGTTGCGCAACAAGATCCAGAGCGAGGTGCAGGACTCGGTGCAGTCGTCGCAGCGGGACTACTATCTGCGCGAGCAGTTGAAGGCGATCCAGAAGGAGCTGGGCGACGCGGACGATACGCAGAAGGACATCGCCGAGCTGAAGGAGAAGATTGAAAGCGCGGGGATGCCGGAGGAGGTCAAGAAGGAGACGCTGAAGGAGCTGGGGCGGCTGAGCCGGATGAATCCGATGGCGGCCGACTATGGCCTGACGCGGAATTACGTCGAGTGGCTGGCGGTGCTGCCGTGGTCGAAGACGTCTTCGGGCGAGGTGGACATTAAGAAGGCGAAGGAGACGCTGGACGCGGACCACTACGGGTTGAAGAAGGTGAAGGACAGGATTCTGGACTACCTGAGCGTGCGGCGGTTGAAGCCGGACATGAAGGGGCCGATTCTGTGCTTCGTGGGGCCTCCGGGCGTGGGAAAGACGAGCCTTGGGCGGTCGATTGCGCGGGCGCTGGGGCGGAAGTTTTCGCGGATCTCGCTGGGCGGGATGCACGATGAGGCGGAGCTGCGCGGACACAGGCGCACGTATATCGGCGCGCTGCCGGGGCAGATTATTCAGCACCTGAAGAGGGTTGAGGTGAAGGACCCGGTCTTCATGCTGGATGAGATTGACAAGCTGGGGCGCGATTTTCGCGGCGATCCGGCTTCGGCGCTGCTCGAAGTGCTGGACCCGGAGCAGAATTATACGTTCAGGGACAACTATCTGGATCAGCCGTTCGATCTGAGCAAAGTGCTGTTTATCTGCACGGCGAACCAGTTGGATACGATTCCGGGGCCATTGCTGGACCGGATGGAGATTATCGAGCTGACAGGGTACACGGAGGAAGAGAAGGTGAGTATCGCCGAGACGTATCTGATTCCGCGGCAGATTAAGGAGAACGGGATCGATGCGGCGCTGATTGAGTTCCCGCGTGAGAGCGTGGCTCTGGTGGCGCGGCACTACACGCGCGAGTCGGGCGTGAGGAAGCTGGAGCAGCAGATTGGGACGATCTGCCGGAAGGTGGCGCGGCGGATTGCCGAGGGTCATACGGAGAAGGTGACGATTACGCCTGAAGTGGTTCACGAGTTCCTGGGCGGGATCAAGGTGAGGGTGGACACGGAGATTGCCGAGCGGACGAAGCGCGCGGGCGTGGCCGTGGGCCTGGCGTGGACTCCGGCGGGCGGCGATGTGCTGTTTATCGAGGCCAATCGGATGAAGGGCAAGGGCAGCTTCACGATCACGGGGCAGATTGGCGACGTGATGAAGGAGTCGATGCAGGCGGCGCTGACGTGGGTGAGGTCGAATGCGGTGGGGCTGGGGATTGACGAGGACTTTCTGAAGGAGTCGGACCTGCATATTCACGTGCCGGCGGGGGCGATTCCGAAGGACGGGCCTTCGGCCGGCGTGACGATGGCGACGGCGCTGGTGAGCCTGCTGACGAATACGCCGGTGCATCCGCTGACGGCGATGACGGGTGAGATTACGCTGAGCGGCAATGTGCTGCCGGTGGGCGGAATCAAGGAGAAGTTCCTGGCGGCGAAGCGCGTGGGCGTGCGCGATGTGATTATGCCGACGGAGTGCAAGCAGCAGGTGGACGAAGACCTGTTGCCGGAGCAGATTGAGGGCGTGACGATTCACTATGCGTCGCGCATCGAGGAGGTGTTGGCGGTGGCGCTGCCGAAGTCGCCGCGGGAGAAGGTGGCCGATGAGGTGGTTCGGGAAGAGGTGCTGCAGGCGGCTTCGGCTTGAGTGGCTTGTTGGATTGCGGATGTGGGATGGGGCCCGGCTTTGCGCCGGGCCGCTTTGTTTCGGGCGGTCTTGAGAGATTGTGTGAGCGCGATAGATTGATAGATCGGGCCTTCAGTCCTCAGGCCTGGGGTTGTGGCGACACCTGGGGCTGCGCCCCAGGCTGGTATAGAGCGCGCCTTTGGCGCTTCTCATTGTGCTCTGAGTGACATCGTTGGTAGTAAGAAGACCTGTCATAGCGGAGGGATGCGGATGATGACGATTGGGCACTCGACGTTGACGATGGAGGCGTTTTTGCGGGCGATCGAGGAGAACGGCTGCACGACGTTGGTGGATGTGCGGCGGTTTCCGGGGTCGAAACGGTATCCGCAGTTCGGGCAGGTGCGGCTGTTTGAGTCGTTGAAGAAGGCGGGGATTCGCGGGCTTTGGCGTGAAGGGCTGGGCGGGCGGCGGCCTGTGTTGAAGGACAGCGTAAATACCGGGTGGCACAACGACGGATTTCGCGGGTATGCGGACTATATGCAGACGGAGCACTTTCGGCATGAGATTGAGTGGTTGATGGCGCTGGCGGATTTCGACTCGGCGGTGGTGATGTGCGCGGAGGCGGTGCCGTGGCGGTGCCATCGGTCGCTGATTGGGGATGCGGTGGTGGCTCGGGGTGGGGTGGTGGAGGATATTTTTGTGCAGCCGGATGGGCGTAGTTCGCGGCGGGCACATGCGCTGACGTCGTTTGCGCGGGTGGAGGGTGGGCGGGTGTGGTATCCGGGGGACGAGTTGTTTGGGTGATGTTTGGGTGAGTGGGGCCGTCCAATGGGCGGGCGTCGAGTATGCTTTTGGGATGCGGGTGAAGGTGCTTTATTTTGGCGTGCTGAAGGACGGGTTTGGCCGCGAGGGCGAGTGGCTGGAGCTGGCTGAGGGCGCTTCGGTGGCGGACCTGGTGGCGGAGTGCCGCGGGCGGTTTGGCGGGGCTCCGTGGGCGTCGGTTGCCGTGGCGGTAAACCGGGAGTATGCGCGGGCTTCGGAGGTGTTGAAGGAGGGAGATGAGGTGGCGTTGCTGCCTCCGGTGAGCGGAGGGGTTGGACAGTTATGAGTTTGAGCTTCGGAAGAGAGACACGCCCCAGGGGCTAAAGCCCCAGGATTTGCACTATGGAAGAGACCCAAGGCTGAAGCCTTGGGGTACCTGGAGGCAACGACAACTGCAACTGCAAGGACAACAGCAGACGCTTTGGTTCGGTGAACGTATGAGAGTTGAGATTGTGGATGGGGCGATTCCGGCGGGGGAGATTGTGGCGGCGATGAAGGCCGGCGCGGATGGGGCAGTGTGTGTCTTCGACGGAATTGTGCGGGACAACTCGCGCGGGCGGCGGACGCTGCATCTGGATTATGAAGCGTATCGGGAGATGGCGCTGGAGAAGATGGGTGCGATGGCTGCCGAGGCTGTGGCGCGGTTCGGCGTGAGGGATGTTGCAGTGGTGCATCGGCTGGGACGGCTGGTGGTGGGCGAGACGAGCGTGCTGGTGGTGGTGGCTTCGGCGCATCGCGGGGCGGCGTTCGATGCGTGCCGGTGGCTGATCGATACGTTGAAGAAGACGGTGCCTATCTGGAAGAAAGAGCAGTTTGTGGATGGGGCGGTTTGGGCGGACGGGGAGCCGTTTCCGGACAGCATTGGCTTACAGGAGACGAGTGAGGACAACGGTTTGCGCTTGCGCGCGAATGCCCACCTTAGCGCGATAAAGCCGCGCGAAGATGGGGCACCCGCACCTGCACCCGCACCTGCACCCGTACCTGCCCATGTCCCAAAGGCGGGACATGGGGCACCCGCGCCCGCACCCGCACCTGCACCCGCTCCTGCCCATGTCCCAAAGGCGGGACATGGGGCACCCGCACCTGCACCCGTACCTGCCCATGTCCCAAAGGCGGGACATGGGGCACCTGCACCTGCACCTGCCCATGTCCCAAAGGCGGGACATGGGGCACCCGGGGGCGAGGAGAGTGTGTGAGGCTTCTGTTTGCGGCTGCGGCTTGTTTGCTGGGGAGTGCGCTGGTGGCGCAGGCGCCGGTGGTGCGGCGGCCTCCGCCGATGAATGGGCCGCAGGCTCCGGCGAGCGATGATGAGCCGGAACAGCAGGCACCGGCGAAGCACGCGGGGACGATCCATGTGCAGTCGCATCTGGTGAACGTGGCGGTGAACGTGGTGGATGAGACGGGTGCTCCAGTGGGCGGGCTGGGGCGGGACGACTTTGAGGTATTTGAAGACAACCAGCCGCAGAAGGTTGCCATTTTTGAGAAGGACTCCGCGACGCCCCTGGCGATTGTGCTGGCGATTGATGCGAGCCTGAGCGTGTTTGGCGACGAACGGCTGGAACGCAATGCGGCGAAGCACTTTGTGAATGCGCTGCTGCGGCCGGAAGATGAACTGGACCTGATGGATTTTGCGGATACGGTGCGAGAGATTGTTCCGTTTACGAGTGACAAGCGGCGGATTGAGCGCGGGCTGGGCCAGATCGAGCATGGCAACGAGACGGCCCTGTATGACGCGATCTATCTGGCGGCGGACCGGCTGGCGACGACACGGCAGGACAACGGACAGCGGCGCGTGATGGTGCTGATTACTGACGGCGTGGATACGGCAAAGAGTACGAATTACCTGGATGCGGTGGCGCAGGCACAGCGCGCCGGGGCGATGGTGTACTCGATCATCATCGTTCCTGTCGAGGCGGACGCGGGCAGGAGCACGGGCGGAGAACATGCGCTGATCCAGATGGCCGCGGACACGGGAGGGAAGTACTACTATGTCGAAGACCCGAAGGACCTGGAGCCTGCGTTCGCGCATGTGTCGGATGACCTGAGGACGCAGTATCTGCTGGGGTATTATGCGCCGCAGCAGACGGAGGCGGGGGCGTTTCACAGGATTGGCGTGCGGTTGCGGGACCCGGGGCTGCGGGCGAAGTATCGGCTGCGGTATCGGACGGGGTATTACGGGGCGGCGCGGTAAAGGCTTAAGGGGACTCTGATTAAGTCCTGGAAGATTCGCTCAGAGGCTAAAGCCTCATTGAATCGAAGGATGTTACGGCGTGGCTGAAGAGGATGCTGAAAAAAGTCCGGTTGCGTTGACTGGAGAGAGGGCCCGGGGCTAAAGCCCCTTGGATTGCGGGCTTTTTCGCAGGGCTAAAGCCCTGCGCTCCCACCGAAAGGCACGCAGGTCGAGTTTTTCCGCAGCCTGTGAAGCCACGCCCCTTCAAAAAGAAGACTTAATCAGAGGTTCCTTAACACCGATCGGCATCGATTGTACCGATAGAAACGCGACCGCGGATTTGCGCGGATGAAAAGCGGATTCCTCCGCTTCACTACGGAATGGAAATGCAAAAATGGCGGGTGGAGTGTGTTCTTTCCCACCCATGCGCGATGAGGCGTTGCGCATGGATGGGGCACCCGAGGAGTAGTGACGCGAACCCCCACCTTAGCGACGATGAGACTGTCGCGAAGGGGGGCACCCGCGGCGTCGATGCGGTTATGCTTCGGCTGTGGTGGGGTCGATGATGGTTTTGACCTGGGCGATGGTGTTGGCGGGGAAGTCTCCCTTGGCGGCGTGTTCGCGGATGTAGTCCTCGTTGGGGGCGATGTAGATGCAGTAGATCTTGTCGCCGGTGACGTAGGACTGGACCCAATGGATATCGGGTCCCATGATGCGCAGGACGTCGCAGGACCTTTGCGAGATGGCGGTGAGGTCGTCGGGGGAGAGCTTGCCGGCTCCGGGTATATTGCGTTCGATGACGAACTTGGGCATGGTGGTGTCCTCCAATCAGAGTATGTTGACTGGGCCCGAATCGTCTGGTGAGTATGCCTGAGCGGAAGGACGGGAGTCAAAACATGTGAGGGTACGAGGGACGAGAGTTCCTGCGATGAGAGGCCCCACCTTAGGCGCGATGAAGCCGCGCCGAAGATGGGGCACCCGAGGGTTGGTGGCGGTTGGAGGGAAAGCAGATTCCTTCGCTGCGCTACGGAATGGAAATGCAAAGAGGTTGGTGGTGGTTGGAGGGAAAGCAGATTCCTTCGCTGCGCTACGGAATGGAAATGCAAAGAGGTTGGTGGCGGTTGGAGGGAAAGCAGATTCCTTCGCTGCGCTACGGAATGGAAATGCAAAGGGTTGGTGGCGGTTGGAGGGAAAGCAGATTCCTTCGCTGCGCTACGGAATGGAAATGCAAAGGGTTGGTGGCGGTTGGAGGGAAAGCAGATTCCTTCGCTGCGCTACGGAATGGAAATGCAAAGAGGTTGCGGAATGGAAATGCAAAGAGGTTGCGGGATGGAAATGCAACGGTTGCTGAATGGGAAGATGCGCGGGGAGACACTACACTGAAAGAAGTGAGGGAGTGCTGTGAGTCGATTTGAGTTTGTACCGGCGGCGGAAGGGATTGCGCGGCAGGCGGGAGAGTTGCTGCGGGGGTTCTATGAGAAGGGCGTGGCGACTGAATACAAGGGCGATGTCGATCTGGTGACGGAGGCCGACCGCGCGAGCGAAAAGCTGGTTCGGGAGAAGCTGCGCCAGGCGTTTCCGAAGCATGGCATCTACGGCGAGGAGGGGACGCGGGAGCAGTTGGAGAGCGAGTATCGGTGGTATGTCGATCCGCTGGACGGTACGACGAACTTTGCGCATGGGTTTCCGGCGTTCTGCGTGATCCTGGGGCTGGAGCGGCGGGAGGCAGGGCTGGCTGCAGACGCGGATGGCGAGATGGTGGCGGGTGTGGTGTACGATCCGCTGCGGCATGAGATGTTTGTGGCCGAACGCGGCAAGGGCGCGTGGCTGAATGGGAAGCGCGTGCATGTGTCGAAGACGAAGACGCTGGCTGAGTCGCTGACGGCGACGGGGTTTCCGAGCAGGAAGCGGCATGGGAGTCCGAATATCCACTTTTATCAGGAGATCACGCTGCGCTCGCACGGGGTGCGGCGGCCCGGAGCGGCTGGACTGGATATGGCGTATGTGGCGTGCGGGCGGCTGGATGGGTTCTGGGAGTTCAACCTGAATCCGTGGGACACGTCGGCCGGCGTGCTGTTGGTGGAGGAGGCGGGCGGGACGGTGACGCACTTCGACGGCGGGAAGTTTACGCTGGACAGCCGCGAGGTGTTGGCGACGAATGGGCTGATTCTGGGCGAGATTTCGCATCTGTTTACGGAGATGTTTGCGGGGCGTGAGCTTTCGCCGATACCGACGCCGGAGGAGTTTCGGGCGCAGAGAGAGGCGGCGGGAAATTCGTTGCTATGACCTTTGACGTTGCAGCGGAAGGCGGATGTGCTGCTAAAATTGAAGCAAAGATTTATCTGGGTGTCTTTTTAGAGGCAGAGGGAGAGAGAAAATGGCGTATGTGATTGCGGAACCGTGCATTGGGACGAAGGACACAGCATGTGTGGATGCGTGCCCGGTGGATTGTATCCATCCGAAGAAGGATGAGTCGGGACATGGAGATGCGGACCAGTTGTTCATCGACCCGGTGGAGTGCATCGATTGCGGCGCGTGCGTGCCGGTGTGCCCGGTCTCGGCGATCTACGCCGGTGACGACCTGCCGGAAAAGTGGGCGGAGTTCCAGCAGAAGAATGCTTCGCACTACGGGCGGTAATTCCGGTCGATTGGTTTGGAAAGCGCGCGGCCTCGGGCTGCGCGCTTTTGCTTTGGTCGCGCGATGCGAGCAAAAGCAGGTTCCTCCGCTGCGCTGCGGAATGGAGATGCAAAAAGGGGCGATGGAGAGTGTTCATTCCCATGTTTACACTGGCAGACGGATAGGGTTGGCGGATGATTCAGCGGCAGGGTGAGGCGATCGTGCTGCGGGCGTGGCCGTTTGAGGAAGCGGACCTGCTGGTGAGCTTGTTCACGCGCGAGCAGGGGCGGGTGAAGGGCGTCGCGCGCCATGCGCTGAAGTCGCGGCGGCGGTTTGGCGGCGCGCTGGAGCCGATGACCCATGTGCGGGCGACGTATGCCGAGCGTCCGAAGCAGGAGCTGGTGCGGCTGGATGCGTTTGAGATTTTAGGCTCGCCGCTCTCGCAGCCGGTGGACTATGCGCGGACGGCTGCGTTGCAGGTGGTGGCCGAGGTGCTGGAGGAGTTGCCGGAAGGCGCGGTGGATGATGCGGTGTTTCGGCTGGCGCTGGCTGTGTCGAACGAGATGCAGGTGGGCAGGGTGTGGATGCCGGTGACGTACTTTGCGCTGTGGATGAACCGGCTGATGGGATGGATGCCGGAGCTGGGGCACTGTGTGGTGTGCGGGCTGGACCTGCGTGGCGGCGCGGTGTGGTATTCGGCTGCGCAGGACGGGGTGACGTGCGGGGACGACCGGCGCGGGGGGAGTGTGGCGCTGTCGGCTGCGTCGGTGGCGCTGGCGGAGAGGATGTTTCGCGGGACGGTGAAGGCGCTGGCTGTAGAAGAGTGGCCCCGGGCGCGCGCGGCGGACCTGCGGCGGTTTGCCGTGGAGACGCTGGAGCGGAACCTGGAGCGAAGGCTGGCGAGCGCGCGGGCGTTGGGGCGGGTGTGAGGATTCCGCTCGCTGTGGGATGACATGCGAATGGCTGGACGGTAGAGAGTGTTCATTCCCATCCATGCGCGATGTGGCTGCGCATGGATGGGGCACCCGGGCTTTGGTGGTGATGCGCGGGAAAGCAGATTCCTTCGCTTCGCTACGGAATGGAAATACAAAAAGGCTACGGGATGGAAATACAAAGGGGCTTAGGGATGGAAATACAAAGGGGCTTAGGGATGGAAATACAAAGGGGCTTAGGGATGGAAATACAAAAAAGGGTGCGGAATGGAAATGCAAAAAGGCTGCGGGAGGGCGATGGAAAGAGAGGCGTCAGTCGGGGACCTGCCAGCCACCTGTGGTTTGGGCGAGGGAGATTTTGGCGGTGGAGGGATTGTTGATGGCCTGGGCCATGGCGGGGAAGGCGGCCATGATTTCGGGAGTCTTTGCCCAGACGGGAACTTCTTTGATGACGTAGTGGTAGGTGACGGTGGTTTGCTTGAAGCCGTTGACGACGGAGAGCGGCGTGGAGCCGTCGATGCTGGTGACTTCGCGGTTGCCGTAGCAGAAGCGCGGAGCGTAGCGCGCGCCGGCGGTGGTGACGGTGTAGCGGCTGGCGTGGATGGCGGCTTCGACGGTCTTGTCGAGCAGGAGTGACTTGACGAGCGAGTCCATGCGGCGCGTGTCGTCTTTGTCGGTGGTCTCGTAGGGGAAGCGGACGCCTGAGAGCAGGCAGTCGTGGTGATTGACGAAGTACGCGTTGATGGCCGTCGTAAAGTTTTCCGGCGTGGGGGCTGTTTTGGAGCTGTTGCAGCCGATGGCCGCGGCGAGCAGCGCGAGGGCCGCGAGTGCGACGGTGTACTTTTCTGGAAGCCTGCCTGCACGCTTCATCTGGACTCCTTGGTTGAAAAAGCTGGTTGATAAAACGCGGTTTAGCGCGGCTGCTTCAGCGTGGGTTAGATGCAAGAAAATTACGCGGTGTTTGCCTGTTGAAGCAAGCTGTTTTTGCGCGGATGAACAGAGTTGACGAGACAGCGAAAGCGTAAATTGCCGCGTATGATGACCACACGATGGCGTTCTTCAACGATGCGCAGGAGACTGCGCGGCGATATGAGAAGCAGATCGCGGAGTTTCGAGAGTTGTTCCGGGCGAACGAGGTAGGCTTTGGAGCACAGGAGGATTTCTTTCGCCTGGCTCCGCTGCTGGCGCGCGACAGCAGCTTTCGCGATGAGTTTACGGCGCGGGTGAAGTCGGTGCAGCAGCGGGAGGATGGGCGGCTCGCGCTGACAGAGATGCTGACGATTGTCGGCGTCGCCTCGGGCGGGACGGAGATCGAGAAGACCGGGGACGAGGGCGCTGTGCCGGTGAGTTTGCTGGTGGTATTTCTGGCGGGACTCGGAGGTTGGGAAGAGACGAGAGCCCTGGAGACTGCGGCAGAGAGCGGGAGCGAAGACAGACAGGCTGCGGAGGCCGAGTTGGAGCAGCGGCTGGCCGCCGACCAGAAGGAAGATGTTGCGACCGTCGCAACGTCTCTGTTCGGCGGGCCGAAGCAGGTGAAGGATGCCCTGAGCCGGTTGGAGATGAATACGCTGCAGATGAAGATGCATCTGGACAGCATTGATAGCAGGATGGAGCGGATGGCCCCGAATGCGGGCGAGGGGAAGGCACGATCTTCCGCGCGTCCCGATGCGCGTTCTGAGGACTCGCTGGACGAGAGCGAAGCGATGGAGCCTGTGCCCGCGCCGCCGATGAAGCCGTGGCCCAGGCCGGGAGAAGATACGCCGAGGCCGGAGTGGATGGCCTCCGCGCCGCCGATGCGGCCGTGGCCGGCGGAGAAGGAACGCGACCTTGATTGGAAGCGGGGGCCGGGAAAGAGCGAGGCTCCTCCGCGGGCGAACTGGCCGGTGAAGGAGGCGGAGCCGGTTTGGAAGGAGCCGATGCGCCAGAGCGAGCCTGTGCGCGAAGAGTCGCCGGTGGGCGGGCGGACGCTGGCGAGCGGGGCCGCTCCGTTGCGATGGCAGCCTGAGTTCGCAGCGGAGGACGACGTTGAGCTTCCGATTCGTGTGCCGTTTGAGGAGTATCTGGAGCAGGAGGGAGGCTCGCGTGGGCGGCGGGTGCTCGCTGTTGGGTTGGTCGTTGTTGTGATTGCGGCGGCGGTGGCGGGCGGGGTCCTTTATCGTGTGCGCGGGTGGCAGGGGATTCGCGACGTGGCGCACACGGCGGGCGTGGCGCTGGCGAATGGACGTGCGCGCGTGGCAGGTTGGACTTCTACACCGCAGAAGACGACGAGCGTTGCGTCAGTTGCCGCGCAGCCATCGGTCTCGACTGCCGCGCAGGCAGCGACTGCGGCAGGGCCTGCTGAGACAACAGTTCCCGCGCAAACAGCAGCGCCTTCGCCGACGCCAACAGCCGAGCCGGTGCAGACGGCCCCGGTATCGCCGCCACCTGTCACGAAGGCGTTGCCGAAGCCAGACGATGCGAATGTGGCGACAGGGACACGCGATCGGGAGAGCGCACGGGCAGCGCCGGATGCTGTGCGGGGCGTGGTGTCGGTGCTTGCCGGATCGGGTGCGGCCTCTGAGAGTTCGCCTTCGACGTTGCCGAAGGGGATGCATAGCTCAGTGCCGGTCTTTGTGGATGAGGCGCGGTTGAGTGTGTTGTCGGGTCCGCGACCGGATTATCCGCGCGATGCGCTGGCGCGGGGGATCACGGGCGATGTTGTGGTACAGGTGAACATTGGTCGCAATGGCGAGGTGGAGAGTGCGCAGATTGTAAGTGGCCCGGCGGGCTTGTTGAAGGCATCGCTGGACGCGGCGAGGCAATGGAGATTCAGGCCCTGCATGGTGCAGGGTGCTCCGGTGGAGTGCCGGACGTATATACGTTTCCGGTATGCGACGGAGGAGTGAGGCAGGTGTGGCTTTGGGTTGTGGGGAGAGGAAATACGGGGATCTCTCCACTGCGCAGCGCGATGAAGCTGCGCTGCTGCGGTTGACGTGGTTTATGTGGGGATATGATTCAGGGAAGTGTGATTCAGTCCACGAAGATTCCCTCAGAGACTAAAACAGGCTGCGGAAAGCGTGCGTCCGGCAGTGTCTGCAGAAAGGCCCGGGGCTAAAGCCCCCTTGTAGTTGTTGATGTTTCGTGGGGCTGAAGCCCCACGCTAATCCCAAAAGCAGATGTGGGACTCTTTCAGTACCCTCTGGGGCCCCTTGAATTTGCTGGGATTTTCGCAGGGCTAAAGCCCCTTGTAGTTGTTGATGTTTTCGTGGGGCTGAAGCTCCACGCTCATCCCAAAAGCAGATGTGGGACTCTTTCAGTACCCTCTGGGGCCCCTTGAATTTGCTGGGATTTTCGCAGGGCTAAAGCCCTGCGCTCCCACCGAAAGGCTTTAGTCTGGCGGGATGGGGCTGGTGTTCGGGGCGGCATCTGGGTCTGGGTCTCGGGTGGTGGCCATGGCGGCAAGTACCTTGAGCTGGGCTTGAACCTGCGCCCATTTTGCGGGATTTTTTTTGGTGATGATGGGGGCGTTGGGGTCGGCGTAGTAGCTGATGATGTCGCGCTGGAGATGGATGGGGACGGTCGCGCCGGGTTTGCCGGTGAGGTCGGCGAGGAGTTCAGCGTAGGTCTGGTCGGTGAGCTTGTAGCCGCCGGGCTTGATTTTGAGACCGGTGTCGAGATCGCGATTGGGCAGGTACTGTTCAATATGGTCGAAGTGGCTGAGCGCGAGGCGCAGGTCGGCGATGCTGCGGTTGAGACTTTCGACATATAGCTCCTGCGTCTGCGGGTTTGGGCCGCGGATGGCGAGGTAGGAGAGCGGGCCGATCTTGGGAAGGATGAAGATGATGCCCGCCAGCGTATAGGTGCCGATGCCGGGCTTCTTGCGATATTGTTCCCAGCCGTTTTCAAAGGCTGCCTGTGAGAGCGATGCCTGGAGTTGGTCGAGCGGCTTTCCGGCGGTGTCGGGCGGGAAGCTGTTGCGGTGCAGGACGGCTTCGGCGTAGGCGATTCGCGGGAGGAAGCTGCGGATGGCGAAGTCGTAGCCGCGGACGACGGGATGGCCGGGAATGAAGAGCGGTTTGATGTCGATGCCGTAGGTCTCGAAGAAGCATTTGCGCAACAGGTCGGTGGCGACCGAGAGGCCGACGTGATGGAGATAGGCGGAGGGCGCCATGCGATGCTTGCTGATCTGGTCGATGTCGAAAGCGAACTCGGTGCGAACGTGAGCGTGCGGGTCTTCGCCGTAGTTGACGCTGCGGCCGTATTTCTTTTCGAGCTTGGGGAACTCGATGGGCACGGCAATGTTGACGGCCTCGGAGTGGCCGATGTTGTCGGCGATGTAGTGCGAGAGAGCGCCGATGGCGAAGGCGAGTTCGTCGGGAGTGCGGGCGTTGCGCAGCAGACTGCGGATGAAGTCGCCGGTGCGGACGTAGTGCATGAGGTCGCTGTAGAAACCCTTGCCGAAGGGATAGTAGCCGATGTCCTGAATGGCGCAGCCGCCGTAGGCGTAGGCGTGGGCCTCTCGAAGCTGGGCTGGAGTGAGATTGGGGTAGCGGGCGAGGAGCAGCGGTCGAATCGAGGCCTTCCAGGTGAGATCGATGAGCTGCTCGTGCGTTTGGAACGAGTACGAAGCGGCCGGTCTGGCGGCGAGGAGCAGGATGAGGAGCGCAGCGAATTTGGAGAGGAGCGCGGTTCGTGTCATGTGACGCGGAAGTTCGTGATGGTTGGCTGAGGTTCTTTGTTGCTCCACACTGTACAGAATCAGCGAGAGAAGAGCGAGTCAAACGAGGTAGGCTTGCGTAGGTGCATACGAATGCCTGAGATGCAGACAACAGGGCGGCGCGACAGGCTGGCGATGTGGGGGTTTGTGGCGGCGGCTGTGCTGCTGGGCGGATGGGTGTGGCATCACGCGACCAGTCAGGCGGGTGGGATTGCTCCGCCGGGTGCACGCAAGGCGATGCCGGAGATGGCGCTTGCGCAGTTGGGTGGCGGCGAGTGGAGGCTGGCGGACCATCGCGGGCAGGTGGTGCTGATGAACTACTGGGCGACGTGGTGCGGGCCTTGCCGCGAGGAGATGCCGGGGCTGGCGCGGCTCTCGCGTGAGCTGGAGCCGAAGGGGCTGGCGGTGGTGGGGGTGTCGATCGATCAAGGAAGCCGCGACAAGGTGCAGGCATTTGTGGACGCGATGAAGGTGCCGTATCCGGTGGCATTTCCTGATCCGCTGTCGCAGATGGAGTGGGGCATGGCGGGCGTGCCGACGACGATCCTGCTGGATCGGCATGGGAGAGTGGCGAAGAGCTATGTGGGGGCGGTGCGCGAGGCGGATTTTCGGAAGGATGTGGAGGAGTTGCTGGCGGAGCGGTGACTCGCTGGTCGATTCTGCGAAGTTACACCGCCCCACCTTAGGCGCGATGAAGCCGCGCCGAAGATGGGGTACTCGGGCGTTTGTGGCAGATGGCGGAAAGCAGATTCCTTCGCTGCGCTGCGGAATGGAAATGCAACTACAAAAGCAGCCGGTGGAGTGCATTCATTTTCACCTGTACGCGATGAGGCGACTCGTGATCGATGGGGCTCGGTCAGGAGTGTGACCAGATATTTCATGCTTCTCTGCTTTCTGCGGACGCGCTGGTGTGGAAGGTTTTGGCTCAATACGTGCACTAGTTTTCAGCAACAACGGACAACGTGGCTTTTGTTGCGTAATTGCCACACTTAACACAAACGACTATGCATGGTTTTGCATATAAATGGAAGACTGCTTCAGCGCCCGTCACTTTTTGATTGTTTTTGAGAGGCGCAGGAGATGTCTCCCGGGCCGTCTTCACTTATCCCAAGGAGAGTAGTCATGAAAATTTTGAAGTACTCAGTTCTTCTCGCTGCGCTGGTTCTTGCACCTCTGGCCGCCAAGGCTGACCAGATGGACACCTTTACCGCAACGGGTGGCGGAAATACGTTTTCGTTCACCCTTCCGGCTTCGCCGACGAACGGTGTCCTTGACTCCACCTATGGCAACAATGCGTTTTACATCGACAACGTTCCGGTTGATTTCAACGGAACAACCACAGATCTGCGGGTTGAATTCTTCGAGCCTGCAAACTTGGGAGGCCTGAACCTTGACAACAATGGAACGTTCAACCTGTTCGGTAACATCGAACTGTTCGGGCCGCAACTGTTCACGGGGTCGCCCTCTGCTCCAACCTTCACGCTGGGTACGTTCTCGCTGGCCAACAACGGCTCAGATGGCACGCCTTATTCTCTGACGATCGCTTCGGCGGTTCCGGAGCCTTCGAGCCTTCTGCTGCTGGGAACGGGACTCATGGGAGTCTGCGGCCTGGTGCGGCGCAGGATCGTGAAGGCGTAAAAAGCGAGACTTGCTTTGGGAACGGCCCTCCTTTGGGAGGGCTGTTTTCTTTCCCTTCGGCTGCGCTTTGGGTGGGGAATGGAAATGCAAAAAGGTCTGCGGAATGGAATGCAAAAAAGGTGCGGAATGACGGTGCTGAACGGCTAGGTTTGGGGGAGTTTGGTGACGTCGGGGGTTTTGGGGGGGATGGGGGTGGCGGGCAGGTGGAAGGTGTTCACGTCGTCGGGGTGGGCGGGGTTGAAGTCGGGGATGTCGGTGACGAGGAATTTTTTGAGCGGCAGATTCGCTTCGCGGATGCCGTGCGTGATGCAGCGGGCCAGCTCGTAGGCTCCGTATTTGTTGAAGTGGGTGTCGTCGCTGATGGCCTCGGTCTGGTTGGGGAAGGCGTTGGCGGGGTAGTGCATGAAGGCCCGGAGCGTGCCTTCGGGGCCGAGGGTTTCAAAGAGTGTCTTCGACATGGCGTTGAGGTCGATGAGCGCGACGTGCTGGTTGGCGGCGACCTCGCGCATGGCGGCGGGGTAGTCGCCGAGTGAGTTGGTGATGTGGCCGGAGGTGTCGAAGGTGCGGCGGTTCATGCTGGTGACGAGCACGGGCGTGGCTCCGGCGGCGCGGGCTCTGGCGATGTATTCGGTGAGCAGGGCGCGGTATTCGTCGAGCGTGACGACGGGCTGGTGGGTGCGCGGGTTGATCTTCTGGTCGTTGTGGTTGAACTGCATGAAGAGATAGTCGCCGGGCTGGATGAGGGAGAAGATTTTGCTGAAGCGTTGCTCGCCGACGAAGCTCTTGATGGTCTCGCCGGACTCGGCGTGGTTGGCGACGACGACGCCGGGACGGAAGACGCGTGGGAGCATCTGGCCCCAGGCGGCCCAGGGCTCGATGTCCTGATCGACGACGGTCGAGTCGCCTGCGAGGTAGAGGGTTGGCTCGTGCGGGGTGATGGGTTCGATGGAGATGCTGCGGAGGCTGGGGTGGTCGCCGTTGAATTCGAGGGTGAGCTTGGTGTCCCAGTCGAGGTTGCCGATCTCGCGCGGCTTGAGGTGGACGTGATGTGCGGGATCGCCGGCGATTTCGGGCGTGCGGATGTTGACGTCGAAGGTTTCGGTCTTCGATTGATTGGCGGCGGTGGAGATTTTTTCGAGTGAGAGGCGGCGGGCTTCGGACCAGACGGTGGTGGTGGCGGGGTGGTCGCCGCCGAGTATGACGGTGATGCGGTAGCTGCCTTCGGGGACGGGCGCGGAGAAGAAGAAGGGCTTGTCGCTGGCGCAGGATTTGCCGGTGAAGGTGGGCAGGGTGTTGAGGTCGAAGCCTGCGCTGGCGGCGCTGTAGACGGAGGTCGCGCTAAGCGTCGAAAACATGCGGTTGGCGGGGCCGCAGGCGTACTTCATCAGGTTTGGGTTGAGCGGCTGCGCGGAGGCGAGGGCGGGGATGATGAGCAGTGCGAGAGGGGCGAGCAGACGGTTCACGGGGCCTCGTTTCCATAAGGGAACTCTGATCAAGTCATGGAAGATTCCCTCAGAGGTTAAAGAGGGTGCTGAAAGAGTGCGTCTGGCAACTTTTGCAAAACGGCCAGGGCTAGGTAGTGTCTGACGAATCGGAATCTTCGATTTTGGGGATCATGCAGGCGAGAAAAAAGGCATACCCCAGGGGCTGAAGCCCCATTTTTCACGGTTCGTGAAGAGAGCCAAGCCTAAAGGCTTGGCCTACCCAGAAGCAAAAACGATTCTCGTCGATTCATCAGACACTACCTAAAGCCCCTTGATTTTGCTGTGATTTTCGCCGGGCTAAAGCCCTGCGCTCCCACCGAAAAGCACAAAACGCACATTTTTCTGCAGCCTGTAAAGCCTCATTGCATCGAGGGACGTTGCGGCGTGGCTGAAGCCACACCCCTTCAAAGCCATGACTTAATCGGAGATTCCTTAAGGGAATTTTTTCAATGGGGAATCATAGCATTTTCGAAGGACCGCTGGTTGTGTGCCCCGTATGATGAGACCACGCTGATTCATTTACGGAGGCTCGATGTCAACCGCAGCGAATCATCCGAGTGTTTTGGTTTCGCAGGCTGGAGCAGGAGCGCAGGCAAGTGCCAGGAGGGCGCCGGTCCCCTGGTATCTGTGGGTGGGGGCGATTGCGGTGACGTCGTCGTCGATTGGCGGGGCGTGGGACGTTTCGTGGCACCGGTCGATTGGGCGCGATACGTTCTGGACGCCGGCGCACATGGCGATCTATGCGTGCGGCGTGCTGGCGGGAATTGTGGGACTGTGGCTGACGGCGCAGGCGACGTTCGGCAGGGACAAGAAGATGCGGGACGCTTCGGTGAGCATCTTCGGGCTGCGCGCTCCGCTGGGCGTGTTTCTGGCGGGATGGGGCGGGCTGGCGATGCTGACTTCCGCGCCGTTCGACAACTGGTGGCACAACGCTTATGGGCTGGATGTGAAGATTGTGAGCCCGCCGCATACGCTGCTGATTCTGGGCATACGTGCGGTGGGCGTGGGGATGTTGTTTCTAATTCTGGCGGAGATGAATCGGGCGGCGTTGGCGAGTGAAGGCCCGGCGGGCGTGGTGAGCTTTCGGCGGCTGCAGATGCTGTTTCTGTATCTGGGCGGGCTGATGGTAGGCGGCCAGATGTTCTTTGTGCAGGAGTACACGTGGGACGTGGCGCTGCATCAGGCGGCGGCTTACATCGCATTGGCAATCGCGATTCCGGTTGCGTTTGCGGCGTTTTCGGAGGCGTCGCGGTTTCGCTGGGCGGCTACGACGTGCGCTGCGGTTTACACATTATTTGTCATCGGCGAGATTCTGATTCTGCCGCTGGTTCCGGCGCAACCGAAGCTGGGGCCCGTTTATTTTCCGGTGACGCATCTGGTGCCGGCGAAGTTTCCGATTCTGATTATTGTTCCCGCGCTGGCGTTGGACCTGCTGTGGCAGCGCACGAAGAAGTGGAAGCCGTGGCAGATTGCGCTGGTCTCGGGCGTGCTGTTTGTCGCGTTGGTGACGGCGGTGGAGTGGCCGTTTGCGGATTTTCTGCTGTCGAAGGCGAGCGCGAACCGGTTCTTCGGGACGATTTACTTCGACTACAACGCAAGGCCGTGGAGCTTTGATCGGTTGCGGGAGTTCCTCCATCCTGACTCGGGGATGAAGCTGTGGCTTGGGCTGGCGCGGGCGTCGGTGTATGCGGCGATCTCGACGTGGGTGGGGCTGGCGTTTGGGCGGTGGATGCGGGGCGTGCAGCGATGAAGATCTTTCGCCGCGTTGTCTGGATGCTGCTGCTTGCTGCGACGGCGCTGCCTGCGTGGGCGCATGTGGGCAGTAAGGACGTGTTTGAGGATGTGAACGCGGGGCCGTACAAGCTGTTTGTGACGGTGCGGCCACCGAATGTGATTCCGGGCGTGGCGGCGATTGAGGTGCGGGCGTCGGGGCCGCAGGTGAGCGCGATTCGGATGACGCCGGTGCCGATGACGGGCGAGGCGGCGAAGCATCCGCCGACGCCCGATGCGATGAAGGTTTCGGCGGACGATGCGCAGTTCTTTACCGGTTCGCTGTGGCTGATGGCGTCGGGCTCGTGGCAGGTGCGGTTTGAGGTGGACGGCGCGGCGGGCGAGGCGAGCGCGGGTGTTCCGGTGGCCGCGATGCCGCTCTCGATTCTGCCGATGCAGCGTTCGCTGGGAATGGTGCTGGGGTTGCTGGGCCTGATTCTGGCGATCGGCATGGTGGGGATTGTGGGCGGAGCGGTGCGCGAGGCACGGCTTGCTCCCGGTGTTGCCCCGACGGCGGGCAGGCGGCGCGCGGCATGGATGGCGAGCGCGGCGGCGCTGATTGTGGCCGGGTTGATGATCTACGGAGGCGGCACATGGTGGAGGGTGGATGCGGCGAGCTACGCAGCGGGGGTCTATCGGCCGCTGGTGCTACAGCCGATGCTGAGCGGCAATAGGCTGGTGCTGAGCTTTGGAGGCTATGAGCACAGGGGCGGGCTCTGGAGGGTGGAGTCCAGCGATGAGCTGTTGCCGGACCATGGGCAGCGGATGCATCTGTTTGCGATTCGCTGGCCGGAGATGGATGCGGTGTATCATCTGCATCCGCAGCCGGTGGGCAAGAGGGATTTGGGCATGACTCTGCCTGCGATGCCTGCGGGTGAGTACAGGCTCTTCGCGGACATTGTGCATGAGAACGGTTTTCCGGAGACGCTGACGGCGACGCTCGATGTGCCTGCGGGGATGTCGAATGCGCCGCTGGGGCCGGAGGATGCTTCGGCGCGGCCGCCAGGGATTTCCTCAGGTGAACTTGGGACGAACTACAGGCTGCCGGATGGATATTCGATGGTGTGGGACAAGCCTGCTGAGCTGCCGGCGAACAAAGCGTATGCGTTTCGCTTCCGGCTGCTGAGGCCGGATGGCAAGCCTGCGACCGACATGCAGCCGTATCTGGGAATGGCCGGACATGCGGCGTTTGTGAAGACGGATGGGACGGTGTTTGCGCATACGCATCCGGATGGGTCGGCTGCGATGCCCGCGGTGATGATGGCCAATGGCGGCGCGATGGCTGATATGCCGGGGATGCCTGTTGAACCGGTCTCGCCGGTGGTGGAGTTTCCTTATGGGTTTCCGTCGGCGGGGCGGTATCGGGTGTTTATCCAGATGAAGCACGGCGGGGTGGTGGAGACTGGCGTGTTTGATGCGGATGTGCGGTGAAGATGCGGGCGCGAAGGCTTAACGCCGATTTGCACCGATAACACCGATTAAGACGATGGCGGATGGCACCGGGTGGAAATGCGAAAAGCAGGGTGGTGAAGAGTGTTCGTTCCCACCCATCGCAAAAAGCGCGATGGATGGGGCACCCGGGCGTTTGTGCTGGTTTGGAGAGAAAAGCAGATTCCTTCGCTACGCTGCGGAATGGAAATGCAAAAGGGCGCGGAATGGAAATGCAAAGAGGGCGCGGAATGGAAATGCAAAAGGGCGTGGAATGGAAATGCAAAGAGGGAGCGGAATGGAAATGCAAAAGGGGCTGCCGGGGACAAGGTGATCCCTGATCCCTATTCCCTGGTCCCTGTCTTGTCGAAGTCGATGCCGAAGAGGGTGCGTTCGACGACCATGCAGAAGATGTGTTCGAGGGCGAGGTGGGACTCCTGGATGTTCATCGTGACCTTCGAGGGGATGATGACGATGTGATCGCATAACTCGCGCATCCGGCCTCCGCCTGCACCGGTGAAACCGATGGTGGTGAGGTTCTGTTTTTTGGCTTGTTCGAGCGCGCAGAGGATGTTGGGCGAGTTGCCGGAGGTGGAGATGCCGAGGAGGACGTCGCCGGGCTGGCCGAGAGCTTCGATCTGGCGGGAGAAGATGCGGTCGAAGCCGTAGTCGTTGCCGCAGGCGGTGAGGATGGAGGTGTCGGTGGTGAGGGCGACGGCGCGGAGGGCGGGACGGTTGACGGTGAGGCGGACGGCGAACTCGGCGACGAGGTGCTGGGCGTCGGCGGCGGAGCCTCCGTTGCCGGCGACGAGGAGTTTGTGGCCGGACTGCATGGCGTGGGCGGTCAGCTCGCCGATGGCGACGATGGAGTCGGCGATATGCTGGTCGGCGAGGACGGCCTGCATGGTGGCGATGGATTGGCTAAGCTGCTTCTGGACCAGTTGCTTCATCGATGCTCCGCGAGTGGACTGATGCAAGGGTACGGGATACACGGGCGGCGTGTCGAAGGCGTGGAGTGCTCGAATTGGTTCGGGTGGTTGTACCATGTCGAGTGTCGATTTCAATTCATTTTTGAATGCGTGGAGGAACGGTGAGGAGATTTCTGTGCGGGCTGGCGGTGGCGGTGCTGGGTGCGGGTTTGGCGATGGGGCAGCAGGCGCAGAAGCCCTGGACGACGACGCTGGGCAAGACGGTGTTGTTGTGGCCGAATGGCGCTCCGGGAGCGCAGGGTGATGAGGACATGGATAAGCCTTCGTTGACGATCTATCTGCCGAAGGGCGAGAACGCGACGAAGACCGGCGTGGTGGTGGCTCCGGGAGGTGGGTATCAGCACCTGGCGATGGAGAAGGAAGGCGAACAGTATGCGCTGTGGCTGAACGCGCGTGGCGTGGCGGCGTTCGTGCTGAAGTACAGGTTGGGGCCGAAGTATCACTATCCGGTGGAGCTGGAGGATGCGCAGCGGGCGATTCGGATGGTGCGGGCGAATGCGGCGGAGTATGGCGTCGATCCGGACAGGATTGGCATGTGGGGGTCTTCGGCGGGCGGGCACCTGACGGCGACGGCGGGGACGAAGTATGACGCGGGGAATCCGCAGGCCACGGACCCGGTGGACCGCGTGAGCAGCAGGCCGGAGTTTCTGATTCTGGCGTATCCGGTGATTACGTTTGAGGCGCCGTATGCGCATACGGGGTCGAGGAAGTATCTGCTGGGAGATGATCCTGATCCGGCGCTGGTGGCTTCGCTTTCGGCGGAGACGCAGGTGACAGGGGACACGCCGCCGACGTTTTTATTCGCGACGACCGACGACCGGACGGTTCCGGTGATGAACAGCGTGATGTTCTATGAGGCGCTGGTGAAGGCCGGGGTGCCGGTGGAGATGCATCTGTTTCAGCATGGCGCGCACGGGGCGGGGCTGGCGGCGACGAATCCGCAACTGAGCGTGTGGCCGGATTTGCTGATTAAGTGGATGCGCGAGCGCGGGTATGCGGCTGCGGCTGATCCGGCGGTGGCGCAGTGACGCTGGCTGAGTTCGAGCGGAGTGATGGCCGCTTGCTGAGCGGGCCTCTGCTGGCTTTGTGGTGGGACGCGCATGGCGACTGGGCGAAGGCGCACGAGGTGGCTCAGGAGGTGGAGACGGCGGATGGGGCGTGGGTCCATGCGTATCTGCACCGCAAGGAGGGCGATGCGGGGAATGCGGCGTATTGGTATCGGCGGGCGGGAAGGCCGGTGGCGAAGGGGGATTTGCGCGCGGAGTGGGAGGCGATGGTGGGGGAGATGCTTGGACGTGGGTAGGTCAGCGAAGGGCGTTGGTGGAGTGTGTTCCTTCCCACCCTTCGCGGTGAGACTGCGAAGGATGGGGCACCCGAGGGTTTGTGGCGGGTGAAGGAACGCGGATTCCTTCCCCTTCGGCTTCGCTCAGGGTACGGAATGGAAATACAAAGGCGGCTGGTGGAGTGTGTTCCTTCCCACCCTTCGCGGTGAGACTGCGAAGGATGGGGCACCCGAGGGTTTGTGGCGGGTGAAGGAACGCGGATTCCTTCCCCTTCGGCTTCGCTCAGGGTACGGAATGGAAA
>Ga0207640_10000500_pt1 | contig 23699 bp, 26 predicted proteins | sample KBSCornC42_FD_184300 | JGI IMG/M metagenome (GOLD analysis project Ga0207640, IMG submission 184300) | Corn rhizosphere microbial communities from Kellogg Biological Station, Michigan, USA - KBS Corn C4-2 (SPAdes) (version 2) | ecosystem: Host-associated > Plants > Roots > Rhizosphere > Soil ... | reverse complement strand
AGCCGCCAGTCACGAAAGTCCCCTGAAAGCCGTTCAACCGAGTGTCTCAATTAACGTGCCTTGCGGGTTAGCTTGGCTTGGACCGGCCCTCCCGGGTTTGAGCGCGAAAGTGTTGATTGCCACTGAGAGTTGACCCGGGAAGGGCCGGTATTTCCACCGAGAAGTGACCCGCCTGATGGTTATGTTTCGGATGTCATCGGTGGGTCAATACGGCTTTTCTCCTTTCGGGGTTTGGTCTGCTGGGCTGAGCCGTTTTTGAACCGGAAGCTGTTGTTGCCGGTCTCCAGAATGTGGCAGTGATGGGTGAGCCGATCGAGGAGCGCCGTGGTCATCTTGGCATCGCCGAACACGGTTGCCCATTCACTGAAGCTGAGGTTGGTGGTGATGATGACGCTGGTGCGCTCGTAGAATTTGCTCAGCAGGTGGAAGAGTAGCGCGCCGCCGGAGGCGCTGAACGGCAGATAGCCCAGTTCATCGAGAACAACGAGATCGGAGTGGATGAGCCGATTGGCGATCTGCCCCGCCTTGCCCTGAGCCTTCTCCTGTTCGAGGGCATTGACCAGTTCGACCGTGGAGAAGAAGCGGACCCGTTTTCGGTGATGTTCTATAGCCTGAATGCCCAGCGCCGTGGCGACATGGGTCTTCCCGGTGCCTGGACCGCCGACCAGCACCACATTGTCGGCAACGTCGAGGAAGTCGCATCGATGCAACTGGTGCACCAGCGCCTCATTCACCTCGCTGCTGGCAAAGTCGAAGCCGGCGAGATCGCGATAGGCGGGGAACCGCGCCACTTTGAGCTGATAGGCCACGGAACGCACCTCGCGTTCGGCCGTCTCGGCTTTCAGCAACTGGGAGAGGATCGGCACCGCCGCCTCAAAGGCGGGCGATCCCTGCTGCATGAGGTCGGTCACAGCCTGGGCCATGCCGGGCATTTTCAGGCCGCGCAGCATCACGACGAGGGCGCCGGTGGCGGGATCATGACGCATGGCGGTTCTCCCGGCGCAGGGCATCGTAGCGTTCGACATTGGCCATCGGTTCGCTGACCAGCTTCAACGCCTGTGGCGCCGTCACCGGCGGCATCGAGAGCGGTTTTCCATCGAGCAGGCGGTGCAGCAGGTTGAGGATGTGCGTCTTGGTCGGAACGCCCGCGTCCAGCGCGATGGCAACGGCAGTCAGCACGGCTTGTTCGTCATGGTGCAGGACCAACGCCAAGATCTCGACCATTTCCCTGTCACCGCCGGGATTGCGCAGCAGATGCCGCTGCAACCGCTGGAAGGCCTCGGGCAGTTCGAGGAACGGCGCGCCGTTGCGCAGGGCGCCGGGCTTGCGCTGGACCACCGCCAGATAATGGCGCCAGTCATAGACGGTATGCCCGGGGCCGTCATGGGATCGGTCGATAATGCGCTGATGTTCGCATATCATCTGGCCTTCGGCGACGACCAGGAAGCGATCGGGATAGACCCGCAGGCTGACAGGCCGATTAGCAAAAGATGCCGGCACGCTGTAGCGATTGCGCTCTAGATGGACGAGGCAGGTCGGCGAGACCCGTTTGCCATATTCGACAAAGCCGTCGAAGGACCTGCCCATCGGCATCAGGCATTCCGCTTCATCAGCCCAGGCATCGGCGACGGAGCCGGGTTCGATTCGGTGCGGGATATCCCGCCACAGCGCCCTGCAGCGTTCCTCCAACCATAGATTTAGGGCATCGAGGCTTTCCGCCTGCGGTGTCGGTTGCCACAGGCGATGCCGCGCATCCTGAACATTCTTCTCGACCTGGCCCTTTTCCCAACCCGCTGCCGGGTTACAGAACTCAGCCTCGAACAGGTAATGGCTGACTATCGTCAGGAAGCGGGTGTTGACGTTCCGCTCCTTGCCGCGTCCCACCTTGTCGACGGCGGTGCGCATATTGTCATAGATCCCGCGACGCGGCACGCCGCCCAGCACGCGGAAGGCGTGATTATGAGCGTCGAACAGCATCTCGTGGGTTTGCAGCAGATAGGCCCGCACGAGGAAGGCTCGGCTATAGCTGAGCTTGAAGTGGGCGACCTGCAGCTTGGTGCGCACGCCGGCGATGATCGCCCAGTCCTCGCTCCAGTCAAACTGGAACGCCTCACCCGGCGCGAAGGACAGCGGCACGAAAGTCCCGCGCCCGTTCATCTGCTGCTGGCGTCGATAATCGTCGCGCCAGTCCCGCGCAAAAGCAGCAACCCGATTGTAGGAGCCGTCATAGCCCAGGCTCACCAGATCGGCGTGCAACTGCTTCATCGTCCGCTTCTGCTTGCGGGTGCAACCCATCTCCCGCTTCAGCCATGCCGACAGCCGTTCTGCGAACGGGTCCAGCTTACTCGGCCGCTCGGGCACCTTGAACCGCGGTTCCACTATGCCTGATCGTAGATATTTACGGATCGTATTGCGTGACAGCCCGGTACGTCGCGCGATCTCATGGATCGAGAGATGATCGCGGAAATGCCAGCGCCGGATAACGCTCAATAACGCCATGTCCAACACTCCATGACCCCTCGCTCGCCAAAGCCAGGGGTGAGTTCAACATGGGTTACTTCTCGGTGGAAATATCGGCCCTTCCTGGGTCAACTCTCAGTGGCAATCAACACCGAGGCACCGACGAGCGAGCGGAATTCAGGGTCAAGTTTCCGAATTGACAAATCGACCTTTGCGGCAGATATTTCTGTCATGACAGAAACAACTATCGATTCGGACAAGCTTCCCGGCACCGTTGAGCAGTTTGTGCTGCGCTGGGGTGACATGGGCGGCCAATGGGGCGTCAACCGCTCGGTTGCACAAATCCAGGCGTTGCTGTTCCTGTCCGAGCGGCCGCTGACGGCTGAGGACATGGCCGAGAAGCTGGGCATGGCGCGGTCCAACGTCTCCAACAGCCTGCGTGAATTGATGGCTTGGAAGTTGGTGCGTCGCGTGCCGGTCCTTGGCGATCGGCGTGATCATTACGAGGCCGAGACTGATCTGTGGCAGATGGCGACCAAGGTCGCGCAAGGTCGCAAGGAACGGGAAATCGATCCGATGGTCGCCGCTATCCGGGGCGCGATGGACGGTATCGACGATCCGCGTATCAGCCCGGTAGTGCGCCAGCGGCTGCAGTCGATGCACGACTTCGTCAACACGGTGGAGAGTTGGTACCAGCAGATGCTCAACGTGCCGCCCAGCCAGATCATGACGCTGATCCGCATGGGGTCGAAAGTCGTCGGTCTGCTCAAGTTCGTCACCGGCCGGGGCAGCAAGGGCGGTAAGACCGAGTCCGGCTAAAAAAATTTTACCCCTTAATTTCTCTCAATACAGAAACAACTAACACAACAGGAGGCCAGAGAGATGACGGCCGTTGCACGAACAGCAGCGAAGCGGGCCACAGATGGTTGCCCTACCGCGTTGGTTGACGAACTCGAAGACCTGCGCTTTCGCGGCCTGCTCGGACGCGAAGGCTGGAACCTGCTGCCCCCCGCGGTCCAAACCCGCTTCGCCAAGCGGCTGTTGCCCGGCAAGTCGGTGACTTACGCAGGCATCGTCGCCCATTGCCGCATGTCGGGCGTGGGCTGGCTGCTCGCCCAGCTTTGTCGCCTGATAGGGGCGCCGCTGCCCTTGGGACGCGACACCGGACTCGCGGCCGTCGTCACCGTCACCGAAGACGGCGCGCACGGTGGGCAGGTCTGGACCCGCATGTATAGCCGGGGGCGTGGCTTTCCGCAGGTCATCCACAGCGCCAAGCGCTTTGCCGGGCCGACCGGACTTGAGGAATATCTCGGCCTCGGCTTCGGGATCGCGCTGACGGTCGCTGCCAGCGCCGAGGGGATCCGCTTCACCAGCGATCATTACTTCATCCGGCTCCGCGATCACCGCGTCCGGCTCCCCGCGTTTCTCGCCCCCGGTAAGCTGACCATCGACCACACCGACCCTGGCCACGGGAGCTTCGCCTTCACGCTAACGCTGCGCCATCGCCTGCTGGGCGACCTGATCCACCAGATCGGCCACTTCCCCGATCAGCCTGCCGGCCAACCCGGAGATACGCTATGAACAACGTTTTCTGGATCGCCCTGTTCGGCCAGATGCTGATGGGCGCGTTTGACACGATTTACCACCATGAGGGGACCGAGCGGCTTGCGTGGCGGCCCGGGCAAGCCGGGGAACTGCGCCTGCACGGTGTGCGCAACCTCGCCTATGCTGCACTGTTCGGCGTGCTGGGGTGGAGCGAGCCGCGAGGCGCCTGGGCGGTCGCCCTGCTGGCGCTGCTCGTCGGCGAACTGGTCATCACCCTGTGGGACTTCGTCGAGGAAGATCGCACCCGCAAGCTCCCAGCGACGGAGCGGGTCACGCACACGCTGCTCACTCTCAATTACGGCGTTTTCCTTGCGATGCTCGTGCCGTGGCTGGCGGATAGAACGAGTGAGCCGACCATGCTGGCTCCTGCCTTCCACGGTTGGATGAGCTATTTCTGCGCAGTGGCGGCCTTGGGTGTCATCGTTTCCGGTCTCCGTGATCTTGCAGCTGCGCGCCGCTGCCCCCGATTGGTGCGCGAGGATGCCGCTGCGCTGGCGGACGCCCTCACCGGCCGCAAGGCGATCCTGGTGACCGGCGGGACGGGCTTCGTCGGGTCGCGGCTGGTCGCAGCACTCGTAGGCGCAGGCCATGCGGTTACCGTCCTCACTCGTGATCGTGCCAAAGCGGCAACACTGGTCGACACCGGCCGGGTCCGCATCGTCACCACGCTCGGGGAGATCGTGGCCGACGAGCGCCTCGACGCGATCGTCAACCTCGCCGGTGAACCGATCTCGGACAGCCCATGGACGCGTACCAAGCGCCTGCGGATCGTCCGTTCGCGCTTGGCCGTGACCCGCGACGTGCTGCGACTGATCGAGCGGCTAGAGCACAAGCCAGAGGTGCTGGTCACCGGTTCGGCGATCGGCTGGTATGGTCTGCGCGACGATCAGATTTTGACCGAAGCCAACCTCGGCACGCCATGCTTCTCACGCCGTGTCTGCGTCGCCTGGGAGCGTGCAGCGGCGAAGGCCCAGGCCCACGGCGTCCGTACCGTTCTATTGCGCATTGGCCTGGTTCTCGCCAGCGAGGGCGGCATGCTGGCGCGGATGCTGGCACCGTTCGAATTCGGCCTCGGCGGACGCTTCGGCAATGGACGGCACTGGATGAGCTGGATCCATCGCGATGACCTGGTGCGCCTGATCGTCCATGCCGTCGCCACACAATCGCTGGCGGGTCCGGTCAACGGCACCGCGCCGGGTCCGGTTACTAACCGGGACTTTACCGCCGCGCTCGGGCGGGCGCTGGGGCGACCCGCGCTCGTTCCGATCCCGGCATGGCCGTTGCGCCTGGCATTGGGCGCTTTTGCCGAAGAGCTTCTCCTCAGTGGCCAGCGGGTGTTGCCCCATGCCGCGATACGGAGCGGATTCATCTATCGCTATGCCACGATCGACGCAGCGTTGTGCGCTATCACGGGCCGTGAGCCGCGAAACGCAGCCCCCGCGCGCTTCGCCCACACGGAGGCTTGAACATGATCTGGCTTGTCACGCATCCGTCGCATTTGATTCGCCGGGCCGTGGTCGCCCGGGTGCAGTCGGTCTTCAATGATCGGGCGCGGGGCGAGGCACCGGTGATCCGCTCCGCGAACACGCTATATGATCCCGATTCGGTAATCTGGCGGGTCCATGGCGACGTCACTACGATGATGATCGGCGGCGTTGCCGCGCTGCTGCTCCAGATGCTGCATCCCGCCGCGCTGGCGGGCGTATGGGATCACAGTAGCTTCCGCAGCGATATGCTCGGCCGTTTGCGGCGCACGGCGCGGTTCATCGCGGTCACAACCTTTGGCGAGGAGGCGGAGGCGCAAGCCGCGATAGGCCGCGTCTGCCACGTCCACCAGCATGTCACCGGCGTGCTGGCGGACGGCACGCCATATTCGGCGAGCGATCCCCGGTTGTTGGCGTGGGTGCATGTCTGCGAAGCCATCGGCTTTCTCGACGCATGGATTCATTTTGGCGAGCCAAACATGTCCCAGGGCGATCAGGATGCCTATTTTGCTCAAGCCGGACTTGTCGCGCACATGCTGGGCGCCGCTCCCGTTCCCGAAACTCGTACTGAGGCCGAAGCGCTTATCGCCACCTTTCGGCCTCAACTGGTGGCAGATCCGGGACGCAGGAAGTTGCCCGGATGATCCTATCACAACCGGCGCCGTCAATGGCCTTTGCCCCTGTGCAGGCAATGCTCATGCAATCCGCCGTCGATATCATGCCCGATTGGGCCAAGGACATGCATGGTCTCAACCTCCCCCGAATTACCGCGCCGTTGATACGCAAAGGCACGATGACAATTGCGCAGACCCTACGTTGGGCTTTCGCTCAACAGAGGCAACCGCCAAGTGCGCGTACGCCTTCAATGCCCGCCATCGGACAGCGATCAAGCTCGCCGGTACGACTTTAATTGGGAGCGCCGCAGCCGGAACATGCGACCGGCCTGGATGTCGCTGAACTCTCCCGGACATCCACGGATTTCAAGCAGAAGAACACTCGAAAGTGCCAGTTAGTGATTTGTTTTTACGTGATAATCCGATGTGATTTTTCACCGGTACCCAGTGCGATACCCTGGCAAAATCCGGGGGTCAGGTTCGAGTCCCGGAATGCTTCAAGAGCACCAAGAAAGCGAACTGATTCGGCCTTTTGAGCAATGAGATTAATCTTGCAAACATGGAATTATGATCCATAAATACATGGATGATTGAGCGCCGTATTGCATTGAACTTGACCGAACGGCTGGATGAGACACCAGCAGTCGCACTTCTTGGGCCGAGGCAGGTCGGCAAGACGACGCTTGCGCGGACAATCGGCGAGCGGCGACCATCGCTCTACCTCGATCTCGAATCCGATGCGGATCGGGCTCGTTTGACCGAGCCAGAACTCTATCTCGCGCAGCACGAAGACAAGCTCGTGATTCTCGATGAGGTCCATCGGCTGCCGGGTCTGTTTCAGATCCTGCGCGGCCTGATTGATGAAGGCAGGCGCAAAGGGATAAGGGCTGGACGCTTCCTGCTACTTGGTTCGGCCTCACTGGACTTGCTGCGCCAGTCGGGGGAGAGCCTGGCGGGAAGGATCAGTTACCTTGAAATGGGACCGGTGGACGGATCGGAGGTTCCAGCCGCCGACATTCCAAAGCTGTGGAACAGAGGGGGCTTTCCTGACAGTCTACTGGCCCCTGATGATCGTCGCAGCCAGCGTTGGCGGCAGGACTTCATCCGCACCTATCTGGAGCGCGATGTGCCGATGCTCGGCCCCCGGATACCGGCCGAAACGCTGAGGCGCTTCTGGACCATGCTGGCCCATCACCAATCCGGTCTGCTCAACGCGGCGGAATTCGCGCGGTCGCTGGGCGTCGATGGCAAGACCGTTGCGTCCTATCTTGATCTGCTGGTCGATCTGCTTCTGGTCCGGCGCCTCGAACCCTGGCATTCCAACGCGGGCAAGCGACTGGTCAAGTCGCCGCGCGTCTACGTTCGCGACAGTGGCCTTGTTCATACGTTGCTCGGTCTGACCACGCTCGAAGACGTGCTGGGACATCCCGTGGCGGGAGCGAGTTGGGAAGGCTTTGTGATCGAAACGCTGATTGCCGCCGCCCCTGAAGGAACGCAGGCGAATTTCTATCGCACCGCCGCCGGTGCCGAGATCGATTTGCTTCTGAGATCGCCCCGCGGCGACCTCTGGGCCATCGAGGTTAAGCGGAGCCTTGCACCTTCACTGGAGCGGGGTTTTCATCACGCGTGCGCGGATCTGAAACCGCAAAGGCGCATCGTCGTCTATCCTGGGGCAGAGACCTATCCGCTAGGCCACGATGTTGAGGTCATGCCCCTGCAGAAAGCCAGCGCGGCCATAGCCGAAATTGACTGATTCAAGGCCGCCCTCGCCAATAGAGGGCACCTGTCATGGGTTGGCTTCAGCTGGAATTGGTGTTGTGATGCGACGGTTGCTCGAAGTGGTATCTGGAGAAAATCGCGTCAGGGCGGTGTCATGGCCCCCTCAACGCCGAAGACCGTCAAAGCTGCTCGTGGTCGCCTTCGAGCGTCAAGGTCCGCGCCGACCAATATCCCTATTCTTTCCTGCTCAATTGCACGCGCAGTTCAGCATTTTCGGCTTCGAGTTCGGCAAGGCGCCTATGTAGAGGGCGAATTGCCTCCGTGATCTCATCTTCGTGAAGCGCGGCCTGATATGCTGCGGGCAATTCCAGTCGAAGCCTTCCAGCTTTAATTTCATGATCCGCTCGACTTTAGCCCGATAGGCAGGATCGACCACCAACCCGGTCAATGCCGGATCCCTGTCGAGCGAGATCACCTCGACGCGGACAAATATCTTGAGCCGGGCGCGGCGGGAATAGTCGATCATGAACAGGCAGGCGCGGTCACCGGCAGCCAGATTCCCGACGCTGAGATACTGCCGATTGCCACGAAAGTCGGCGAAGGCGAGCGTGCGGTCATCGATCACCTTGAGGAAGCCCGACGCTCCGCCGCGATGCTGGACATAGGGCCAGCCGGTTTCCGAAACGGTTGCCATGAAGAAGCTGTCGCGCGCCGCGATGAATGCCATCTCCCGCTCGCCGAAGCGGTCTGGCACATGGCCCGTATTCCGGATGTCCCACAGGCCGTCCGTGCCCATGCTCTCCTGCACCGCACGGACGCTCGGTGTAACGGCGATATCGAGAAACGCTTGTGTCATTGGTCGTTTGCCCAAACTGCAAAAGTGTCCCGCCGAACCTATCCCGGCAGTCACTCTGCGGATAAGCGGAGGCGGTGTTTACGGGTAGCCGGTGGATCAGGAAGACAGTCTTCCGCCATGCGGACTAAAGCGATGTAGATTGCCTTGATGGCCGTGCAGTTTGCAACAATGAGTCGGGTCGCCTAGTGTCCGAAACATGCACTCCTGATCCGGTGAATCAATGGACCGCATAGACGCGATGAAGGTCTTCGTGGCCGCGCTCGACGAGGGAAGCCTCGCCGGCGCCGGGCGCAAGCTGGGCAAGTCGCCCGCCGCGGTCAGCCGGGCGATCGCGTTCCTCGAAAACCATGTGGGGGTCGAGCTGCTTCATCGCACGACACGATCGCTCAAGTTGAGCGAAGCGGGCGAGCGCTATGCCGTCGCCTGCCGCCGGGTCCTGACGGACCTCGAGGAGGCGGACATCCTCGCTTCGGGCGACCGCGCGGCGCCGCGCGGCGTGCTGACGATCACGGCTTCGGTAACGTCCGGCGAAGGCGTGCTGGGGCCGATCGTCGATGCCTTCATGGACGCGTTCCCGACGGTCAGCGTGCGGCTCTATCTCCTCGACCGACCGGTCAACCTGATTGACGAGGGCATCGACCTCGCGCTGCGGATCGCGCATCTGCCTGATTCAACCCTCATCGCCATCCGCGTGGGTGAAGTGCGGCGGGTGGTGGCTGCTGCTCCCCGCTATCTCGACGCCAATCCTGTGATCCGCGAACCGGCGGACCTTGCCCAGCATCAGATCGTGGCGATGACCCATTTCGGCATCGATAGCTGGACGTTTCCGCCCGCACCGGGCCAGGCCGCGGCCCGCACTGTGCATTTTACGCCCCGGCTGACCGTCAACAGCATCCGCGCGGCGGTGGATAGCGCGGTCAGCGGGCGCGGTGTCACGCGGATGTTTTCGTACCACGTTGCGCCCGAACTGCGGGAGGGGTCGCTCCGACTGCTGCTGACCGGGGACGAGCCGGAGCCGATCCCGGTGCATCTAGTTGCGCCGCATGGCCGGTTGCAGGTGCCCAAGGTGCGCGCCTTTGCCGATTTCGCGGTTCCTCGGCTGAAAGCGCATTACGCGCGGCTGAACGTTGCCTGCGGCGGCGATAGCATTCAACCGGAAAACGGAAGAGTATCTTCCACATGACGGGTATTCGCTCGATTTACGAACAAGCCTAGATGATGGGGCACTGGCCAAGGGCCGGGATTTCAACCCCATTTGTCGAGGTTTTTCATGAGCAACGCTAAGAAAGTCGCCGTTATTACCGGCGCATCGCAGGGCATCGGCGATGCTCTCGTAAAGGCCTATCTGGACCGCAATTATCGGGTGGTCGCCACCTCTCGGTCGATCAAGCCGTCCGCCGATCCGGACGTGCTGGCGATCGCGGGCGATATTGGTGATCCCGCCACCGGGCAGAGCGTGATTGCCAAGGCGCTGGAGCATTTCGGGCGGGTGGACACACTGGTGAACAACGCTGGCATCTTCGTCGCCAGCCCGTTCACGAAATACACCGCCGAGCAATATGCCCAGGTCATCTCGACCAACGTCAACGGCTTCTTCTTCATCACCCAGGCGGCGGTGGAGGCGATGGAGCGGCAGGGCAGTGGCCATGTGGTGAGCATCACCACCGCGCTGGTGGAGCATCCGATGAGCCAGGTACCCTCGGTCCTCGCTTCGCTGTCAAAGGGAGGGATTGCCGCCGCCACGCGCAGCCTCGCGATCGAATACGCAGCGCGCGGCATTCGCGTGAACGCGGTCGCTCCCGGTATCATCAAGACACCCATGCACGCGCCAGAAACTCATGATTTCCTCGCCGCGCTGCATCCGGTCGGCCGGATGGGTGAGATCTGCGACATCGTCGGCGCCATCCTCTACCTTGAGGGTGCGGGCTTCGTGACTGGCGAGACGATCCATGTCGATGGCGGTCAGCACGCCGGGCACTGACCGTCATTGCAACGAAGGAGTTCGTCATCATGCCGATCGTTACTGTCCAGGTCACCCGCGAAGGTACCGAGCCGGGCGTCGACCATGTCACGGCCGAGCAGAAGGCTGCGATCTACCGGGGCATGAGCCAGGTGCTGTTCGATGTGCTGGGGAAGCCTCCGGAATGGACCTGGGTCGTGTTCCAGGAGGTCCAAATGGAAAACTGGGGTTGGGGCGGCATGCCCGTTGCCGACTACCGCAGAAAGCTCGCGGAGAAATCCGACTGACCAATGCTGCGGCGTTGCCGGGCGGTAGCGGTCTGAGCCACCGCCGCCCGGTCTCCTCCCGAAACGAAGGAATGAGACATGCCTCACGGCAATTTTCCCTCTCTCCAGACCCGACATTTGTTCACCATGACGGTCGCGGTTGAGACCACGCACACGCCGGGTGGTCCCGATGGTGCGGGGCTGCGCGTTGCCAATATTTCCGGTGGTTCGTTCACCGGGGATCGACTGCGCGGAACCATCCTGCCCGGCGGCATCGACTGGCTGACCACACGCGGCGACGGCGCTACTCTCCTCGATGCGCGGTTTGTGCTCCAAACCGATGACGGCGCACTAATCGCGATGGCCTTCACCGGCCAGCGCCACGGACCTGCCGAGGTGATGGCGGCACTTGCCCGGGGCGAGACGGTCGATCCGGCATCGTACTATCTGCGCATCGCGCCAAGCTTCACCACTGCGGACCCGCGCTACGCCTGGCTGAACGGCATCCTGGCCGTCGGCACTGGCGACCGCCGCCCGGAAGGGCCGGTCTATCAAGTTCACGAGATTCTTTGAGACCGCTCAGGTCCAACCGGGAGAACAGTCATGACCACGCCATTGACCCACGGTATCCATCATCTCGGCCTTGCCGTGCCGCACCTGGACGAGGCCGAGCGCTTCTTCGTGGAAGGGCTGGGCTGGAGCGTCGCCGGGAGGCGCCCCGATTATCCTGCCGTTTTCGTATCGGACGGCGCGATCGTGCTGACCCTTTGGCGCATCGCCAATCCGGCAAGCGCCGTCGCTTTCGACCGGCGCGCGAATGTTGGCCTGCACCATCTGGCGCTGGCCGTCACGGACGAGGCGGCGTTGATGACGGTTTTCGATCGGGTGCGTCAGTATCCGGGCGTCGAGATCGAGTTCGCGCCGGAACCCAACCGTCCGGGGTCTTCCACCCTCCATTTCATCTGCTCCATGCCGGGAGGCATTCGTGTCGAATTTGCAACCCTCAACAGGTGAGCCGATGAGCCTCGCGTCGGCGTCGACTGACTCCCGGGCCATCTGGCGCCTCCTGCTTCCGGGCCTGTGCGCCAGCCTCATAGGTATTGGTCTCGCGCGCTTTGCCTACACGCCAATGCTGCCGGCGCTGATATCCGGTGGCTGGTTCAACGCCGGTCAGGCCGGCTATCTCGGTGCCGCCAATCTTGCGGGCTACCTGATCGGCGTCGTTGGCGGCGCGCTGGCCATGCGCCGTGTTGCCGCGCCCCGGCTGCTGCGCGGTGCAATGGTGGCTGCCACCCTGTCGTTTCTGGCCTGCGCATGGCCAGCCGGGTTTTCCTGGTTCCTGGCCTGGCGCCTGCTTTCAGGGGTTTCCGGCGGGATCGCCATGGTGCTGGCAGCGCCGGCGATCCTGCCGCACACTCCGCCCCATCGGCACGGCATCGTCAGCGGCGCTATATTCTTAGGCGTCAGCCTGGGGATCGTGCTTTCGGGCACCGCCGTTCCCCATCTACTGCACCAGGGGCTGACGCAGACATGGCTGGGGCTGGCTATACTCTCGGCATTGCTGACCATCACGGGCTGGAACGGCTGGGTCGAGCCATCAGTCAATGTGCCTGCACCTGCCGCGATCACGCCTCGACCGCTTCCCTTGCGGCAATTACGCCTGCTCTACCTGACCTACGGCCTGAACGCCTTCGCGCTGGTCCCGCACATGCTGTTCCTGGTCGATTACGTCTCGCGCGGGCTCGGGCGCGGATTGGCGAGCGGCACGCACTTTTGGGTGATCTTCGGCCTCGGCAGTCTCGCCGGTCCTTTGATCGCGGGCCGGACGGCGGACAGGAACGGCTATCGCAGCACGCTGTTGTCCATGCTGGCGATCGAAGCGGTCGCGATCGGGTTGCCCGCGTTCCTTTCCACTTCGGTTGCCCTGGCGATCTCCAGCTTCGTGACGGGAGCCTGCACGATCGGCATCGTTCCGGTGGTACTGGGCCACACGCGTGAGATACTGCATCGCCATCCTCAGGCGCAGACGGCGGCATGGCGAAGCGCGACGACCTCCTTCGCGCTCTTGCAGGCAGCGGGCGCCTTTCTGTTTTCGTTCCTGCTCGATTGGTCGGGCGGCGACTACAGGTTGATCTTTGCTCTCGGATCGGCCGCTATGTGGACTGCGTTCCTGGCGAACGTGTCGAAGCGCGCGTTCGCCGATGAGCAGCCGACGCTCTCCTGAAGACTTCCGACCGTTCAAGCCGCGCGTCCGTTACCCGCAGATCACTTTCACCGTATCGCGCGCGAGCTGTCTCAGTTCGTCGCAAGACACACCGGCGCGAGCGCGGATGGCCAGCGTGTGCAGGGTGGCGGTGGCCAGCTTCGCGAGCGTCACGACATCCGCACCTTGTGCGAGCTCGCCGGCCTCGTGCGCCAACTCGAAACGCGCCTTGAACGCGGCATCGAGCATGGCGGTCCCCGCGCTGATCGTGTCCCGAATTTCGGAATCGTCCACGGCCTCGGTTATCGCGGTTCCGACAACGAAACACCCGCGCGCGTCATTGTAGCTGGAAAAATAGAGCGATAGCGAGGCGTCATAGGCGCGCAGCAGCGCCTCCTCCAATGTTCCGCCTTCGAGCGCCTCGCGCATGAGCGCGGACTTGTATTCCCAATAGCCGCGAAGCGCCGCGAGATAGAGGGCGTGCTTGTCGCCAAACGCCGCGCTCAGACTCGGGCGGTTCATGCCGGTCGCAGCCGAGATTTCATCGAGCGAAGTGCCCGAATAGCCGTGCCGCCAGAAGACATCCCTGGCCTGCCGCAAGGCCTCGACCGGATCATAGGCGCGGGGCCGCCCTCTGCGCTTCGTTTCCCGGGATTCTTTTTTTTGTACCATTTCGCATAAAATCCTTGACGCGTAGTCCTGATCTCCATATTTATGCGACGTAGTACAAAATTCAACCCCGATGGGAACGACCTATGCAACTCGATATGGCAGATAGCCGACCGGCGGCCGACAATGCCCCGATTTCGCAAAGCCAGATGGCGCACCATCCCCGGGAGGAAAGCGCCGAACCGGCGGCGGCGATCCCGCCCAGCGGGGGCCTGCTTCATCGTCTTCGCCGGCCCTTGCTGATCGCGGTTCCCGTGCTGATGGCTCTGGCGGGCGGCGCGGCATATTTCGCGGACAGGCCCTACGTCTCGACGGACGATGCCTATGTCCGCTCGACCAAGGGCTCCATCAACGCGCGCGTTTCCGGACAGGTCGTGGAGATCGCGGTCAGGGACAACCAGTTCGTCCGCAAGGGCCAGTTGCTGTTCCGGATCGACCCCGAGCCGTACCAGGTCGTGGTTGCGCAGGCCGAAGCGCGCCTCGCTAGTGCCATGCTCGAAGTTCGGGGTCTGAAAGCCAACTACCGCCAGCAACTGGCGGACCTCCAATCAGCGAGGGACGCGGCGGCATTCGATGCACAGGAATTCGACCGCAGGAAGAATCTGCTCGCCTCGGACTTCACCTCGCGCGAGGACTACGAGCGTGCGGAAAAGGATTTCAAGGTCGCCCGGCAGCACATCGTCGCGGCGCAGCAACAGGTTTCCAGCACTGTCGCCGCGCTGAACGGGAATCCGGGCATTGCACCAGGCGAGCATCCGACGGTTCGTGAGGCCAAGGCCGAACTCGACAGAGCAAGGCTGAACCTCTCCTATACCAGGATCGTTGCGCCGGAAGACGGGATCGTCACCAAGGTCGACGATCTGCAACTGGGTGATTTCGTCAATGCCGGAGCGGCGACTTTCGCCATGATGTCGGCCCGTCACATCTGGGTCGAAGCGAATTTCCGCGAGACGGACCTGACGAACATGCGCGCTGGACAGGCCGCGACCATCGAGGTCGATGCCTATCCGGGCTATCCCTTCAAGGCCCATGTCACGAGCATGAGCCCCGGCACGGGATCGCAATTCGCCCTGCTTCCGCCCGAGAATGCGACCGGAAACTGGGTCAAGGTCGTCCAGCGTCTGCCTGTCCGGCTGGAATTCGACGCCCCCGATCCGAAGCGGCCGCTCTACGCGGGCATCAGCGTCACCGCGCGGATCGACACTCGCGGGCGCCCGATGCGTGTTGCATCAGCGGATGGAGCGGAGCGGTGAGTACCGCGCCCGCCTCCAGTCCCAGACCTGAGGGCCAGCGCACGGTTGCTGCTGCGGCGCTGCTTGCGACCTATCTGCAGGCGGTCACGATTTCGATCCCCAATGCGGCGGTGTTCCATATCGGCGGCGCCTTCTCGATGCAGGACGATGAGATCGGCTGGATATTCACGTCCTACATCGCCGCGAGCGCGGTGATCTTTCCGATGACGCGATGGCTTGCGGGTCGGTTCGGCCGCAAGACCGTGTTCCAGACATCGATTGCGATCTTCGCGGTGGGACTGCTGCTTGCCACGCAGGCGAGCACGCTGATGCAATTCCTTGGCGCGCGGATCATCCAGGGCGCGGCAAGTGGTACGCTTGCTCCGCTACCCCTGGCCATTCTCCTCAACGACCTTCCGCCGCACCGGCATAATCATATTGGCATGGCCTCGACCTTCACGGTGCTGCTGGGCATCCTAAGCGGCCCGGCCATCGGCGGCTGGCTCAGCGAATATTTCGGCTGGCAGTCGATCTTCTATGCGTGTCTGGCGGTCAGCGGCCTGGTCTTCCTGGCCATGGGCCTATCGCTCCGTGAAAAGAAGACCGGGACGAACGCGCCGTTTGACCTCTTTGGCCTCGCGACATTGTCGCTGGGCATGGTCGCCCTGCAGATGGTCCTCGATCGCGGGGAGCGCCTGGACTGGTTCGCCTCGAACGAAATCCGGATCGAAGCGATCGGCTCCGCGTTCGGTTTCTGCCTCTACGCCGTCCACATCCTGACTACACGCGTGCATTTTCTCGACAAGGCGCTGTTCAGGGACCGTAACTTCGTCCTGTCCACGGTGATGTTCTTCGCTTTCGGCTTCGTTCTGCTGCCGACAGTGGCCCTGACCTCGCCCATGCTGGAAGAATTGCTGGGATATCCGGCGGACACGACCGGTTATATGACGATCCCGCGCAGTCTCGCGCTGCTGGGCGGATTGGCTCTCGCCTGGCTCATGCCCAAACGGGTCGACAACCGGCTGCTGCTGATCATCGGGGCCACTCTCGTCACCTACGGCAACTGGAGGATGATCGGATATTCGCCGTTGATGGACTGGTGGCCGGTGGTCGCGGCGGGCATGTTCCAGGGGGCCGGGCTTGGCCTGCTGATGCCCACGCTGACCAAAACCGCGTTCAGCACCTTGTCCCCGGCGCTGCGCCCCGAAGGCACGGCCCTGTTCAATCTGGCGCGGCTATACGGAAGCACAATTGGCGTTGCGATCGTCCAACTCTATTTCTTCAACAATACCCAGGCGATGCACCTGGCCCTCGCCAGCCATGCCACGAGCCACGTCGTTGCCGCCCAAGCTCCCGGTTTGCTGTCCGGAGCGGGGCTTGGCGTGCTCAATGAAATGATGACCGGTCAGGCGGCGGCGATCGCCCTGTTCGGCCAGTTCAAGCTTCTGATGATCGCCATGCTGATCGCGAGCCCGCTGGCGTTGCTTCTGCGCAAGCCGAGGCCGGCCGCGACCCTTCCCGGAGCAGGCAAATGACACACAAGGTTCCTATTCCTCAAAGCAAGATTGCGCGCTCGGCGATAGCTGCAACCACCACGCTCCTCATGCTGTCGGGTTGCATGGTCGGGCCCGATTTTACCCGGCCGGCTTCTGTCTCCTCGCAGCACTATGACCGGCAGGCGGAGCAGAAGCTCACGAAGGGCGGCGACCACGGCGATGCCCAGCACATCAGCCTTGACCGGGCGGTCGAGGGAGACTGGTGGTCGAGCTTCCAGTCATCCAAGCTCGACACCGTGATGCGCAAGGCGATCGAGGGCAATCTCGACCTGGCGGCCGCGGACGCGACGATCGCGCAGGCCAACGAGGCGATCGCGGCGGCCCGTGGCGGGCTGCGGCCCCAGCTCGACTTCGGCGCTGAGGGCGGCCGCCAGGGTGCCGGGGGGCAGGCCAGCAACTTCTATTCCGTCGGGCCAACCGTCAGTTTCGATTTCGATGTCTTTGGCGGCAAGAAGCGATCTGTCGAGGAGAAGGTCGCACTCGCCGATTTGGAGAAGCACCGGTACGACGCCGCCTATCTGACTCTGACCGGCGACGTTGCGAGCCAGGCCTTGCTGCTGGCATCGGCGCGCGCCCAGATCGACGCCGTTCAGGCCCTTCTCGCGGATGACCGGAAGAATCTGGAGATCATTCGCGCCGGGCACCAATATGGGAGCGCAACAAGCGTCGATGTCGCTTCGGCCAAGACCCAGTTGGCGCAGGACGAAACCTTGCTGCCGCCGCTGGCGCATCAGCGCGATACTGCCCGCCATGCCCTGTCGGTCCTTGCCGGAAAGGGCCCTGCAGATTGGATCCCGCCGGACTTCGACCTCGCCGACTTCACGTTGCCGATGGACGTGCCGGTCAGCCTGCCTTCCGAGGTTGCCCGAAACCGGCCGGATATCCTGGAGGCCGAGGCCCAGCTTCGCGCGGCCAGCGCCGCGATCGGCGTCGCCACCGCCGACCTCTACCCGCACCTTCAGCTATCGGGATCGCTCGGCACTGCCGGTCCTGGTATCGGAACGATCTGGAGTATCGTTGCCGGCCTGACCGGACCGCTGTTCCACGGCGGAACGCTCAAGGCCAATCGCCGCGGGTCGATCGGTGCCTATGATGCCGCGCTCGCCCGCTATCGGCAGACCATCGTCAGGTCGCTCGGGCAGGTTGCCGACCTGCTCCAGGCGGTCAACCACGACACCGAGGAAGCTGCCGCGCAAGATCGCGCCCTCGACGCGGCCGAGGCGAGCCTGCGGCTCAGCCAGGCGGGCTACAAGGCCGGGGCCACCGGTTCCCTGCAGGTCCTCGATGCGCAGCGCGCCTATCAGCGTGCCTTGCTCGGGCAGATCCGGGCAAGGACGGCCGGCCACCTCGATACGGTGCGGCTGTTCGCCGCGCTGGGCGGCAATGCCAACGGCGCCTTTACGCAGAGGGTGGCCGCCAGAGATCCTCAATGAGACTGGCCCCGTTTCAGGAGTATGACCATGCCTGCCAACCATGCTTTTCGCCAAACCACTATCCCGCTGGCCGATGGCAGCGGCGCCATGCCGGCCATCGGCTTCGGAATGTTGATTGCCGCTGAGAAGTGACCCGGGGTTTTCACTGAGAAGTGACCCACCTTGTGATTATGTTTCGGGTTTCATTGATGGGTCAAGCTGGGGCTTTCTCCTTTTTGGTTTTGGGCGTCTGAGCCGAGCTGTTTTTGAACCGGAAGCTGTCGTTCCCGGTCTCGAGGATGTGGCAGTGATGGGTGAGCCGATCGAGGAGCGCCGTGGTCATCTTGGCATCGCCGAACACGCTAGCCCACTCGCTGAAGCTGAGGTTGGTGGTGATGATGACGCTGGTGCGCTCATAGAGTTTGCTCAGCAGGTGGAACAGCAAAGCCCCGCCTGATGCACTGAACGGCAGATATCCAAGCTCGTCGAGGATCACGAGATCGGAGTGGGCAAGCCTTCCGGCGATCTGACCCGCCTTGCCCTGGGCCTTCTCCTGCTCGAGGGCGTTGACCAGCTCGACCGTTGAGAAGAACCGCACCCGCTTGCGATGATGTTGGATGGCCTGGACGCCGAGCGCGGTGGCGATGTGGGTCTTGCCGGTGCCGGGACCCCCGACCAGCACGATGTTGTCGGCGACGTCGATAAACTCGCAGCGGTGGAGTTGGCGGACCAACGCCTCGTTGACCTCGCTGCTGGCGAAGTCGAAGCCCGCCAGATCGCGATAGGCGGGGAACCGGGCAGCCTTGAGCTGATAGGATACAGACCGCACTTCCCGTTCGGCCGTCTCTGCCTTCAGCAGTTGAGACAGGATCGGCACCGCGGCATCGAACGCCGGCGCACCCTGTTCCATGAGATCGGTGACGGCCTGCGCCATGCCGTGCATCTTGAGGCTGCGCAGCATCACGATAATGGCGCCGCTCGCGGGATCATGACGCATGGCGGTTCTCCCGGCGCAGGGCGTCATAGCGTTCCACATTGGCTATCGGCTCGCTGACCAGCCTCAACGCCTGTGGCGCCGTGACCGGCGGTGTGGTGAGCGGCTTACCATCGAGCAACCGGTGCAGCAGGTTGAGGACGTGGGTCTTGGTCGGAACGCCGGCTTCCAGCGCCATGCTGACCGCGCTCAGCACAGCCTGCTCATCATGATGCAGCACCAGGGCCAGGATCTCGACCATCTCTCTGTCGCCGCCAGGAGATCGCAGCAAGTGACGTTGCAACCGTTGGAAGGCGTCGGGTAGCTCAAGGAACGGCGCGCCGTTGCGCAGGGCGCCGGGCTTGCGTTGAACGACCGCCAGATAATGGCGCCAGTCATAGATGGTCTGCCCAGGCCCATCATGCGACCGATCGATGATCCGCCTGTGCTCACATATGACCTGGCCCTCTGCGACCACCAGGAAGCGGTCGGGATAGACGCGCAGGCTGACGGGGCGGTTGGCGAAGGATGCCGGCACGCTGTAGCGGTTGCGCTCCAGGTGGACGAGGCAGGTCGGGGAGACCCGCTTGCCATACTCAACGAAGCCGTCGAACGGCCGTCCCATCGGCATCAGGCTCGCCACCTCATCGGCCCAGGCATCGGCGACCGAGCCAAGCTCAACACCATGTGGGATATCCTGCCACAGCGCCTTGCAACGCGCCTCAAGCCAGATGTTCAACGCGTCGAGCGTCTCGGTCTGGGGAACAGGCTGCCAGAGCCGATGGCGAGCATCCTGCACGTTCTTCTCGACCTGACCCTTCTCCCAACCCGCCGCCGGATTACAGAACTCGGCTTCGAACAGATAATGACTGACCATGGTCAGGAAGCGGGCGTTGACGGTCCGATCCTTGCCGCGCCCGACCTTGTCGACCGCCGTGCGCATGTTGTCGTAGATGCCGCGCCGCGGCACGCCGCCCAACACGCGGAACGCATGATTATGGGCGTCGAACAGCATCTCGTGGGTCTGCAGGAGATAGGCCCGCACGAAGAAGGCACGGCTGTAGCTGAGCTTGAAGTGCGCCACCTGCAGCTTGGTGCGCACGCCATCGATGATCGCCCAGTCCTCGCTCCAGTCGAACTGGAACGCCTCACCCGGCGCAAACGACAGCGGCACGAAGGTGCCGCGTCCGCTCATCTGCTGCTGGCGGCGATAATCATCGCGCCAGACACGGGCAAAGGCCGCGACACGACCATAGGACCCGTCAAAGCCCAGGCTCACCAGATCGGCATACAGCTGCTTGATCGTGCGCTTCTGCTTGCGCGGGCGACCCATCTCACGCCGCAGCCAGACCGTCAGTCGCTCGACGAACGGATCCAGCTTGCTCGGCCGCTCGGGCACCTTGAACCGGGGCTCGACAGTATCCGACCGCAGATATTTACGAACGGTATTGCGGGATAAACCGGTGCGCTTGGCTATCTCACGAATCGACAGATGATCGCGATAATGCCAGCGCCGGATGACGCTCAATAATGCCATGTCCAACACTCCATGGTCCCCCGCTCGTCAAAGCCAGGGACGTGTTCAAACATGGGTCAAATCTCAGCGGAAATTACTCGCCTCCCCGGGTCACTTCTCAGCGGCAATCAACAATCTCGGAATGTAGAAGGCAGGGAGGTCCGATCTGGCCAATTCCCTTGTGCGCGCATCAGGGAGAAGCGGGTCGAGTTCAGTCCCGCGCGCGAACGTGAAGCAGTAACCGTCGAACTCTACGCCTCCCTCGCCCTCGACAAGTCGCGAGAATATCTGTGGCACGTCCGTGACGTGACGGACGCTTCGGAAACCCAGTCCCTTGTTTCCGACTGCCTCGCCCGGCGGCTTACTCGAGAGACCCATCTCGCATAGCGCATCCACGTTCTTCGACAGGAAAGGCTGTCCAGTGTTTGCAATGTAGAGAGTGCCGCTTTGGCCTTCGTCGCTCGCGAGCAGCACGGCGATCTTGCCATCAGCACGCTCACGCGAATGGGCGTCGTGGGCGTTCTGGACGAGTTCGATCAGAAAGCGTCCATGATAGTCAGCGATAATGTGCTGGGAAAGACTTTGGTTCTGTTTGTGGACGGGATCGTAATATTCCCCGTCCGCGTCGATCGTCCCAAGGAAGCCCTTTATCTTGCGGTCGGCAATCCGTTCGATATGCGCCTTGGCGCGGTTCAAAAGTTCGACGTCCAGAGTCGGATAAGAATCGGCAGATATCGCCATGTTCGCTCCCTTGGGACCAGGGTGGTCAACTCGGCGGCGTCTCGCAAGGCCATTGCAGAAGCTTTCAGATCAAATGACATAAAAGCGACAATTGTGTCAGAGGGGGCGCTCCATCTTCAATAGCGTCCCTTTGAATCCAGATCGCCGTTGCCACCCTTGGCAGAGCATCTCGACCTTTCGCCTCACCCACTCAATGTGCGCACCTCGATACGCCGTTCGTCGGCTTGGACGCTGATCTCGAAATGCTCGGCCTGCACGACGTCAGTCACGCTGACTGGCTTCCATACGGCGACATTCGAGCCGCCGCGCCGACGGATACTTCTATAGATAATACCGGAATGCCCGTCCCGGCGTAGGGGTTCGGCGAAAGCTTGGCTGGCGACATAGCTGTCCAGAGCCAGCACGTCGGCGAGGTCAGTTGTGCCCCCGCGGATGTCGACATACACGCCCTGCAACGCTGCCGAGTAGTTTCGATAGGTGCGCCGCATCGCGGGCACGCGGCGCGCCACCGCCTCGCGGCGCAGATGATGGCCAACCTCGGCCACAGCCGTTGCGATCTCGGCCGACGCATACCATGCGCCGAGATCGGGGCCGTTGAACCGCATGCCGCCCGGAGCGACATGCAGGAAGGCCGCCATGACGATGCTGGAGTTTGGTCGGCCATAGACCCACTGATCGGGCGGCAGTCGGTCGATCCGTTCCGCCACAAGCCGGTCGTTGGTCCACCCGGCCAGTTCCATTACCGCCTCGGCGTCCGCTGCCGTCGCGACGGTATCGAACAGGCCGATCGGCGGGAAACGGGAGGGCACGAGCCGGTATGTCGGCTGCGGTGCCGCGGACACGGCATGCGTCATCGGAAAACGATCTCGCTGTCCTCATAGGGTGTGAAACCGGTATCGATCGCGCCTGGCGGCATGTAGGATCCGCCGCGTGCGGCATCGAGAAAGCGCCGAACCGTCATCAGCCCGTCCTGCGTGCCGCTCGTCACCAGATCGAGCGGCGGGTGACCACCGAAGAGGGGGGTGTCATGCGGCATGCGCAGCCAGTCGATCCCTTCGCGCTCGTCATTGAACAGGATGCCCAGCGCCTGATGGATGCCCAGCACCGCCGAAATCCGCGTGAGCACGTCGACGTCGAGCGTGAAAGCGCCATGCTCGCGCGCCTGCCTGGCCCAGTTATGGAAGGTCGAACGGGAAGGAAAGCCGAGGATCAACCGGCGCTGCTCTTCGTTGAGCCCCCAGAGATCGGCGATGGCCAGGAACGTCCTGAAGGCAGGCGCGCTCAGCCTGCGCCGGTTGGCCGGCGCAAAGCGGGCAACGTCGAGCCGGGGCAACGCCCCACCACCAGCATCTGCCGCGATATCCAGTCCATTCGCCATACGGCCTCCTGTCTGGATATGCATATAGTCCAAATATGGACAATTCGCAAGATTGCCGTTGGACGTCGTGCACTGCCTCCTCCATGTTCGTCCTTCAGCCATCGATCAATCGCCGCAGGCAACGATACGGGATCAACGTCGACCGCCCGATTTTCACGGTCTCGATCTGGCCGTCTCGGATCAGTTCATAGAGTGTCGTGCGCGGTATGCCGGTGAGTTTCACGGCGGTCGAGACACGCACTGTGAGAGGCTCGGTGGGCAGATCGCCGAATGCCTCCAAAGCCTCTGTCACTACCTTTGAACGCTCCTTAGGCGTGCGGCGCCTGCTCATGATTTCGGCCGATTGCGCATGAAGAAGCGGTCGCCGTCGAGGAAGCTCGCCAGCATCGCGGGGACGAGTTCGGATACCGGCTCCTCGCTGCCATAGGCTTCGGCGTAGAGAGCGGCATAGACGGTCAGTGCGGCATGCAGGTCCGGCGAGATACTGATCGTCAGCTTGACCGGTGTGCGATCGGGCAGCTTCGAAAGTTTGAGATCGGCCATGTCAGTATTCCCCCTTCCAGGGCGCGAGAATGAGATCCCTGTGAACGACCAGCCTGACGGGCGCGCCAGGCCGAATGGTGATCGTCGGCTGGAACCCCAGATTGTGCTGGGTAATCTGATCGCCGGCGCGTGATACCGTGTCCTGGGTCGACATGCGGATCGCCTGGACAAGGTCGCTTTGGCCGGACAGTGCAAGCTCGGAACTGACTCCTAGCAAGGTCGAGAGCGCCACGCCCTTCAGAAGCTGCCAGGTGTGGACATCGACCTTGTCCCGGAGCCCAGCATAGCCTGAGGGATCGGTTGCCGGCACGTTGTCGATGCGAAGCGAACTTCCATCGGGCATGATGATCCGCTGCCAGACGATGAGCGCGCGCTTCTGCCCGAACGCCACCACGCTGTCGTAGCTGCCGGTCAGACGCGCACCCTGCGGTATGAGCAGGATGCGGCCTGTGGCGCTGTCATAGACATTCTCGGTGACCTGCGCGGTCACCAGACCAGGCAGATCGGATCGC
>Ga0207640_10000498_pt1 | contig 23919 bp, 27 predicted proteins | sample KBSCornC42_FD_184300 | JGI IMG/M metagenome (GOLD analysis project Ga0207640, IMG submission 184300) | Corn rhizosphere microbial communities from Kellogg Biological Station, Michigan, USA - KBS Corn C4-2 (SPAdes) (version 2) | ecosystem: Host-associated > Plants > Roots > Rhizosphere > Soil ... | reverse complement strand
CCGCGGCCAACGAAGCTCAGCGTAGCGCGCTGCTCACGATATTGTCGGGCGGCGAGACCGATCCCGGCGCGACCATCTTCAACGTCTTCGCGACCGTGATCGATCGGCTGCACGAACCTGCTTTCCTGCCGATCGACTTCGATCTGGATATCGACAAGCGCGTCGGATCGGTCCGGATCGACAATATCATGCACACCCGCACCGAACCGATCCGCAACCCGGTTACCGGCAACGAGCATCGCGCCCGGGTCGTGCTGCCGTCTGGCTTCGAATATCGCGAGGCCGAATATGCGAGCGGCGAGACGCAGGCGACGGGACCGATCGACCTCGCGTGGAGCGGGCGGCATGCCCATGTCGCGATGCTCGATCTCTCGACCCACGGCGCCGCCTGACGGGTGACGCCGGGGACGCACCCGCCGCGTCCATTGCTGGTGAGGCTCGTCGCGCGCGACCAGTGGGTGGTCGCCGCTTGTCTCGTCCTGATGTGCGGACTCGCCTGGTATTGGCTGTGGCGAAGCGCGGCGGGCGCTATGCCCGGCTTGGGGGCGATGTCGATGTCGATGGCCGGCATGGCGTCGCCCGGCATGAGAGCGGGCGTGTGGACGCTCGCTTATCTTGGCCCGACCTTCGCAATGTGGGCGATCATGATGGTCGCGATGATGCTGCCCTCGGCCGCGCCGGTCATCCTGCTCCACGCCGCTTTCTCGCGAAACGGCGGCGGCGCGGCGCGGCTGGCGACGTTTGTGTTCGCGGCCACCTATCTGCTGGTCTGGACCGCCTTCGCGGCGGTTGCCACGATCGCCCAGGCGATATTGGTCGGGCGCGGGCTGGCCGACGCGGCGACCCTGGCGCTCGGCAACCGCGCGATCGTCGCGGGATGGCTCGCCGCGACCGCGCTCTATCAGTTGAGCGGCCTCAAGAACGTCTGCCTGTCCAGATGCCGCGCACCGGCGAGTTTCCTGATCCAGCGATGGCGGCCCGGCAATCGGGGCGCGGTCCGGATGGGGGTAGCCCACGGCGTCTATTGCGTCGGCTGCTGCGCGTTCCTGATGCTGCTGCTGTTCGTCGGCGGGGTGATGAACCTCGCGCTGATCTTCCTGATCACCGCCGCGATCCTGATCGAGAAATATGCGCCGCGGACGCTGCATCCCCGGCGGCTGATCTCCACGATCCTGCTCATCGCCGCCGGCGCGCTGCTATTCGCCTGAGCAGCAGGTTGGGAGGTTTCTCCGGCCTCCCACGCCGCCCTATTTCGCTTGGAACACCAGATGCTTCGCGAAGAAGGGGAAGGTCACCTTTTCCAGCCGTTCGGGGAAGCGGTTGCCATGGTCGCCTTCGAACAGTTCGAAATCGTGCGCGATGTGAAAGCGCTGGAGCTCGGCATGCATCGCCTCATCATCGGCGCGGACGAAATCCTTGTCGCCCGTGTCGAGCCCGATCGCGGCCATCGATTTGAGCGCGAGCACATATTGGGGGAGCATCGCGATCGGCGCGTTCGCGGCCCATTTCGCGACGACCAGATCATCGACCTTGCCGTCATTGGTGCCGAGATCGACGAAGAAAGGCGGCTTGTTGGGGTCGGGCGACCAAGCCGCGGCGACCGCATAATTAGTCCGGATGCCGAAATCGCCCTTCTCCACCTGCTCGGGCGTCGCGCCTTCATATTTGCGCCCTTCCTCGCCGGTGATGCCGCGCGGGCGCAGGCAGCAGGGGTCCATCGCGTAGAGCGCGGAATAGGTTTCGGGATGCTTCATACCGAGGCGAAGCGTGCCGTAGCCGCCCATCGAATGACCGGCGAGGCCGCGGCTCTCGCGCCTGGCGATCGTGCGGTAATGGCTGTCGATGTAAGTGACGAGATCGTGCGCGGTGAAGGTCTCGAAATTGCCGACCGTCACCGAATCCGAATACATGCTGCCGCTCTGCTTCGTGAAGCTGTCGGGCACGACGACGATCCATTCGCGGCCGGTGGCCTTCATCGCGGCCTCGTAGCGCTGCTCCATCGCGCCCCAGCCCATGATCCCTTCCGCCTTGGTCTGATAGCCGTGGAGGAAATAGACGACAGGATAGCGATGCGCCTTGGCCTTGTCGTAGCTAGGTGGGAGCAGGACGAAGACGGTCCGATCGGCGTTGTTCCCCTCAAGGTTGCCTTCGAGCGACGGTCCGTGAACCGCGATCTTCTCGACCCGCGCAAGCGCCGGCGCCGCGCCGAGCAGCCCCATCCAAACGAACATCATCGCTATCCGTCCGACCAACATCCTCACCCTTGCCCTCCCTCGAATCCCGATCGCTTCGTCGGCCTGACCCAACATGAAGGTGGATCGGCGATGCGGCAATATCGATTGAAGAATCAATTGAATGCTGGCTCGCCTTCGCCCGTCTCGCTCCCTATATCGACCGCAACAAGGAGCCGACATGGCCGAGCCGTCGATCAAGGAACTGCAAGGCGAACGTAACCGGCTGTGGGCGGAGGCCCGGCTCAAGGGGCTGGCCCTGGGCACGCCGCAGCGTGACCGCATCGCCGAGCTCGACGCATTGATCCGCGAGCGCAAGGCCGCCATCGCCATCCCAAGCAAGCGGCGCAAGAAACAGCCGGTCGAATAGGAGCGCGGCCGTAGCTGGCACCCGCGCATTTTCCCCGTAGATTCAAATCCATGTTAGGCGTTTCATCGGGAACGCGGACCATGTCTGGTCCGTTTTACCGCCATGGTTGTGTCGCCTTCGCTTGAGGATCTCCATTATTACCGGGACCGGGCGGAGCATTGCCGACAGGCCGCCGAACAGGCGACCGATCCCAGTGCCCGGCTCGCGCATCTCCAGCTCGTGAAATTCTACGAAACCCGTATGGCAAGCGCACTCGAAAGCGCCGCTTTGCGCACCGATCGCGATTCTGCCGGCACAGGCTGACGGGCGCGAAATGCCTCCCGCCCACCGGGCGCTCTGGATATGCTTTCCCGATCAGCCGCTTGCCGGCACTTGATCCAGGTAATTAGGCGCGGCCCCGAAACAGGCGTATATTTATCCACATCGGGGCCGACTCGCACCAGGCAGGCCCCGACCGACAGTGCGACGAAAACTGCCGCTTGTGGAACATATGGAGGCGTGAGGATGCGCGCCGATAATGACGACGAAATCTATTACCGGGAACGCGAGCGACATTGCCGCGAGATGGCCCAGAAAGCGGGCGATCCGGCCGTGCAGCAGATTCACCATCAATTCGCGGAAGCTTATGCGCGCCGTCTGCGCGCTGAAGAGGTCCGAACCGTTTCGCGTTAGCGGACGGAGCTAGGCTGTACCTTTCCGTTTGCCCAAGACCGGGTGAACCGGATGTAGTTGATTGCGCGGCAGGCCAGGCTCAGCCCTGATATTTCCAATTCCGCTGCTTGCCCTCGGCTATCCACTCGACGCTCTGCGCCACACGTGCGGCGCGCGTTTCGGGGCGCTTGGCCTCGCTCACCCACTCCGAATATTCGCGGCGGTGACTGGGGGCGAAGCCGTCCCATATCCTCTGAGCGTTCGGCGATGCGGCCAGTGCAGTGGCCAGCTCTTGCGGCACTGGGAGTTCGGGCCGCAGCGGTTTCTTCGGCTTGGGCGGCGCTGTCGCGCGCGCGCTCGCGGTTTCCTGGATCAGCCGGATGAGCTCTGCGTCGTCGGACAAATCACCCAGGCTGGTCAGGCGGCCGAACTGGCCCATGCCTTCCTCTTCCCGGCCGGTCGCCTCCCCCATCTTCCACAAAGTGAGCGAAGCATGCGCCTTGAACGCACCGAACACCGCCACGATTCGTCCCTCATGCACGAAAGAGGGCCGGCCCCATTTGATCGCCTCCTCGACCTGCGGAAGGGCGCGGTGGATCACGTCGCGCAGGTGCGACAATATCGGCTGTGCAAAAGGCTGGGCCTTGGCGATGAAAGCGTCGATCCGGGGATCGGCCGCGCTCATAGCGAAATGTCTGGACCCTTGAAATTCTCGGCATAGGTCTGGAGCTTCAGATTGCGCTCCACGCCGGCAACGCTGACATGATAATCCAGGCCATGTTTCTGTGCGTAGGCCTTCGCGGCGTCGAGCGTCGGGAAGCCCAGCCGCACCTGCTCGCGCGTATCGCCAGATCCCACCCAGCCGGTGAGCGGATCGGCTCGCTTCGGCTCGGCCGGTTCATATTCGAGGATCCATTTGCCCTCGAGCGCGCGGCCCGATTGCATGCTGCTCTTGATGCGCTGACGGATGCGGGCCTGAACCATGCCGCTCCGATACCGCGTGGGTCGTGGGAATCAAGGGTGAGAGTGTCACCATTCCCGCCGAGCGAGCGGGTCTCAGCCGATCACATGCGGCACGAACCGGGCGGTATTGCCGGTTATCAGCCCATCCTCGCGTATCCCCATTCCAGCGGGCGCGCCGTCGACCACCCAGCTTCCCAGCACCGGGAAGCAGCCGGGCGCCGTCTCCGGCAGGTCGTACAGACCCTGATAGATGATGCGGCTGTCCTCATACGCGCCCGAACTTGCCGCGATCATTGTCGCGTCGCGGTGGATCGTAACGTTGGCGCCCTCGCGCGCGAGGGCAGGCTTATGTACGACATTCCCCGCCATCGGACTGTAGCTGGCCGGCAGCAGATTGGGATGGTCGGGAAACATCGACCAGAGCACGGGCAGGATCGCCTTGTTGCTCCAGATCATCTTCCAGATCGGCTCCATCCAGATCGTCGTATCGAGGCTGTCGATCAGGTTGCGGCCGAACTGTTCATTGGTCAGCCATTCCCACGGATAGAGCTTGAAGATCGCGGTCATTTCGCGCTCGTCCAGATCGACGAACACGTCTCGCGTCCCGTCCCAGCCGATATCGTCGATCGCGATCGCCTTGGTCTTGAGGCCCGCTTCCTCAGCCGTGTCGCGCAGGTAAGCGACCGTCACCGTGTCCTCGCCCACCGCATCCGCGACATGCGCGAAGTGCATCATCCGGTCGGGAATGAGCGTACGCAGGTCCGCCCATTTGCCGACCAGCCTTTCGTGCAGGCTGTTAAACTGGTCGTTGTTCCGGAAGACCTCCTGCTTCCAGTCCCACTGGATCACCGCCGCCTCCAGCAGGCTGGTCGGCGTATCGCAGTTGAACTCGAATAATTTGGGCGCGCCGGTCCCGTCATAGCCGAGGTCGAACCGCCCGAAATTGAGCGCGGGCGGCTCATCGCGCCACGTCTTGCGGATTGCCTCGTGGCAATAATCCGGAATGCCGAAGATCTTAAGGCCCTGCGGATCGTCGATCACCGCCTGTCCTGCCTCCAGGAACAGGCGATACAGCTCCGCGGTCGCGCCCTCGATCAGGTCGACCTCGATCCGGTCGAAACGATAGAAGGTGCCCTCGTCCCAATAAGGCTTGTCGGCTCCGGCATCGTTGCCCGTGTGCCAGATCAGTCCGCGTGCCTCGACCTTGGCCTGCCAGTCAGGCCTCTGCGCAACCGTGTCGCGGATCATTCTCCAAAGCCGCCGAACGAGCGCGCCGATGACCCAAAGCCGCCGCGCGCGACGGCAGCGCTGCGCGTCACCCCGGTGCTGACCGGCGCGTGAAAATAGGTCGCGCCCGCAGTGCGGGTGAAGGACCCACCCGACACGCGCTCGCCATAATAAGGCACTGCGCTGCTGCGACCGAGATAATACCAGAGAAAGGCGTTCCCGACCGCCCCGCCCCCCGGATGGTAATTCTGGCAGTCCGCATCGGGCACGCGGTTGCCGCCCTGATCTACACAGACCGCCGTATCCTGCTGCGCGATCCAGTGGTCGGGCTGCTGGTCGCACGCCGCGAGCGTCATCGCCGACGCGGCGACGAGGGTGAGATTGAGATGGATCGTCTTCATGCAGCCCCCAAGAGTCGGCCAAGCATAAGCCTTCGATCTTCTTCCGTCATGCTGACTTGTTCCGGCATCCAATGGCCGGGGCCGGCACCAGGCCGCCCACTAGCCCCGGATCAAGTCCGAGGTGACATCGGGAGCAATCGCGCCTTCGCTTATTCGGTCCGAAGGGCCAGTTCGGGCGCGGGACGCCCCCTTACCGGGCGCCGCCACGCCAACCACAACGGCACCCCGCCCGCCATCGCTCCCATCAGCGCCAGCAGCGCGGGCGGAACGTCGATCAGGGCAAAACAGGCGCGCTGCCACGCCGCGCTGGTCCCGATCGTTTCCACCCCGCCGGCTTGCGCCATTATGGTCAGCGCAACAAAGCCGAACGGCAAGCGGCTGCGCCGATAGGCGCCCGCCAGGCCGAGCGCGAGGATCAGCGAAACCCCTTCCGCAATCAGGAAGACGGTGTTGAAGGAGGCGCTGCCTGGAAAGATCGGCAGCCGCGTGACGATGGGTGGTAGCACCAGCAGCACCGTGCCGATCATCGCGCCGCCATGGATCCAGACGCGCCGGCGCTGCGCGACCGCCATCGTCACCAGGACCAGGAACGCCGCGATAGCGAGCGCATCGTCGAGCGCCAGCCGCACGCCGTAACGAGCATGGAAAGGATCGGACTGGGCCGCTGCCAGCGCCGCCATGCCCTGCATCGCCAGCAGCCCGCCGATGACGAACAGCGGCCCCAGGACAAACATTGCGAGACCGGTCGTCCGGTGCAAAGCCAGGCGGCCGCGCGCGATAGTCCAAGCCTGCAATTCCACCAGCAGCACCCAGGCCATCGCGGAAAGGCCATGGGCATGGAGCGCGAAGGGCGCCGCGCGCACCTGGCCGAAATAGCCCGGCCAGAATGCTGTCCCGATCATCGGGATCAGCAATAGCATCCACAGATAAGCAGTGCGAAATGGCATGGCGAGTTCCCCCTTCGCCTTTTCGGGGAAGCTATGCAGGACCGGGCGAGAGGTCCAGCTCGATTTCGGGTCTCCTGTTACCGGAAAGACGGTCAGGAGCGCGCCGTTGCCTTCTTCGTCCGGAGCGTGGGGTCGGCCTGGGTCGGGTCGTCCGGCCAAGGATGGCGGGGATAGCGCCCGCGCATCTCCTTCGCCACCGCCGTCCAGCTCCCTTTCCAGAAACCCGGCAAATCGCGCGTCGTCTGGATCGGCCGCCCCGCGGGTGAGGTCAGGCGCAACACCAGAGGCGTGTTCCCGATCATCGGATGCGTCGCCAACCCGAACAGCGCCTGCACGCGGAGCTCGACCGCAGGCCCGCCCTCCGCGCCGTAGTCAATCGGGTGACTCGTCCCGAGCGGCGAGGTGAAATGCGACGGCGCCTCGCGGTCGATCGCCGATTTACCCTCCCAACCGATCAGATTCTCAAGCGCTTGGAACAGCGCGCCGCCCGATATGTCCGAAAGTCTGCGCTTGCCCTCGACCAGCGCGGGCAGCCACTCGTGCAGACGCGCGATCAGCGTTTCGTCGGAAAGGTCGGTCCCGCCCACGAAGGCCGCGCGTTGACGCAGGGCGGTCGCCGCGTCCGACCAGGGCAATAGCCCCAATCCGTGCGTGCGCACGCCCTCGACCAGAGCCGCGACCACCTCAGCCGGATCGGCATTGCTGTCCGGGCCGGAACTCAGCCGGATCGCGCCCAGCCGCCGCTCGCGCACCACCTGCACGCCGCCCGTCGCGGGATCGAAGCTCGCGGCCCGCCTGACCGCGATCCGCTCCCCGAACAGCGCCTCGACCTCCGCCAGCGAAATCGGCGCCGCCGACAGGATGCGCGCGCCCGCCGCCGACCCTTGGGTTTCGGCCACCGCAAGCCACTCTTCGCGCGCCAGCGAGGAAGCCGGATCGAGCCGGAAGCCTCGCCCGCCGGCGGCGATCCAGTCCGCTCCATCGGCCCCGCGCCGCTTCGAAAGCCGGTCGGGAAAGGCCAAAGCGACGCATGCGCCGACCGGCCCTTCCCCGCCCTCGCCGCCCGCCAGTTTTGCCCAGCGCTGTGCCATCCCACGACCGGCCTCGGCGCGCCGCCCTCTCTCGCTTCGCCAGCGCCTAAGTCGCGTCTCCAGATCGGGATCGTTGCCGCCCAGCCCCTGCTCGGACAGCAAGACCGCCACCTCCGCCGCCGTCCGCCCCCAGCCATTCTCGCCTGCCGCGACCAGCATATGGCCGAGGCGCGGGGATACGGGCAGGCGCGCTACTTTCTGGCCGTGCGGGGTCGGGCGCCCATCCGCATCGATCAGGCCGAAGCTTTCCAGCCGCCTTTTGGCTTCGGCTATGGCCGGCCCGCTCGGAGGATCGATCCAGCGCAGGGCGGTGGGGTCGCTCACCCCCCAGATCGCGCAGGCCAGCACCAGCCCGGACAGATCGGCTTCGGCGATCTCGGGCGGGTCGTACGGCGCAAGGCCCGCGGTCGCGGCTTCTTCCCAGAGGCGATAGACGGTTCCCGGCCGCTGCCGACCCGAACGTCCTGCCCGCTGCGTCGCCGCCGCCCGGCTGACGCGTTCGGTCGACAGCCGCGTGACCCCCGCCGCACGATCGTAGCGCGGCCGCCGCGCGAGGCCGGAATCGACCACGGTCGAGACACCGTCGAGCGTCAGGCTGGTCTCGGCGATCGAGGTCGCCAGCACCAGTTTGCGCCTGCCCGCCGGCTCGGCCCGGATCGCCGTCCGCTGCGTGCCGGGATCGATCTGGCCATGCAGGCGGTGGAGATTGATTTCGGGGGCGAGGCCGGTCAGCCGCTCGGCCGTCCGCTCGATCTCCGCGACGCCGGGCAGGAAGGCGAGCACCCCGCCATCCGTCTCGGCCAACGCACGGCGGATGGCGGGCACCATATCGTCCTCGATCCGCTGCTCGCGCCGCCCGAGATAGACATGCTCGATCGGGAAGTTCCGCCCGGCGCTCTCGATCACCGGCGCGTCGCCCAGCAGCCGCGAGAAGCGCTCCCCTTCCAGCGTTGCCGACATGGCGATCAGCTTGAGATCGGGCCGCAGCGCCCCCTGCACGTCGAGCGCGAGCGCCAGCCCGAAATCGCCGTCCAGGCTGCGCTCATGCACCTCGTCGAACAACACCGCGCTGATGCCCGCCAGTTCGGGATCAGCCTGGACCATCGCGACGAAGATGCCCTGCGTCACCACCAGCAGCCGCGTCGCGGCCGACTGACGACTATCGAGGCGCGTCGCATAACCGATATGCTGGCCGACCTGCTCGCACGCCAGCTCCGCGATCCGTTCGGCCGCCGCGCGCGCTGCGACCCTTCGCGGGGACAGCAGCAGAACGCGGCCGCTGCACCAGTCCCTGCCGAGAAGAGCGGGCGCGACCGCGGTCGTCTTGCCCGCGCCGGGCGGTGCGACCAGCACCGCGCTGGACGAGGTGTCGAGCGCGGCCAGCAGGTCTGGCAGGACGGCGTGGATCGGCAGGTCGGTCACGGGATGCGCTTAGCCCACCCCGTCATGCCAGCGAAAGCTGGCATCTCATGAAGCGGTTTAGGGCCGCCTGAGACCCCAGCTTTCGCTGGGGTGACGCGCGAGACAACAGCGTCTTCACCCTCGCGCGCCGATCCGCCATAGGGCAGCCATGGCCAAGCTCTATTTTTATTATTCCTCGATGAACGCCGGGAAGTCGACCACCCTGCTCCAGGCCGACTTCAACTATCGCGAGCGCGGCATGGCGACGATGCTGTGGACCGCCGCGATCGACGACCGCTATCGCGAAGGCACGATCGCCTCGCGCATCGGGCTGGAGCGGGAGGCCAATCTGTTCGACCGCGATACCGATCTGGAGACCGCGATCCTGGAAGAGCATGGCCGTACGCCGCTCAGCTGCGTGCTGGTCGATGAAGCTCAGTTCCTCACCCGCGCCCAGGTGTTCGCGCTCGCGCGAATCTGCGACACGCACGGCATACCCGTCATCGCCTACGGCCTGCGCACCGACTTCCAGGCTGAATTGTTCGAGGGCAGCCAATATCTGCTCGCGCTCGCGGATAGTCTTAACGAGATCAAGGCGGTGTGCGGCTGTGGGCGCAAATCCACCATGAACCTTCGCGTCGATGCGAGCGGCCGGGTCGCGCGCGATGGCGAGCAGACCCAGATCGGCGGCAACGACAGCTATGTTGCCATGTGCCGTCGTCACTTCATGGTGGCGCTTCGTGACGGGATGCTTCCCGACTATCGCTGATCGTCCTAACCTCGCGGCAACGTCAGGAGTCCTCCCTTCATGCTCACCACTCGTCGTGAACTGCTCGCCGGCGCTGGCGCGATCGGCATCGCCGCCGCGATGCCGGCCTGGGCGCAGAGCGCGCCCGGCGACCGCCAGGCGACCTTGCTGCTCGACACGATTGCGAGCGAGCTGCTCAACGATTTTCCCGAAACCGCGGCGGGGCTCGGCATCGACAACGGCCCGCGCGTCGCGCTTCGCAGCCGCTTCGGGGACCGCAGCCATGAGGCTGATCTCAAGCGCGCGCAGCGTTGCGCGGCGCGCCTGTCCGATCTCCGCAAGTTCGACCGACGCCACCTCTCGCCCGCTACCGCGCTCGATCTCGACGTCTGCCAGAGCGCGCATGAGCTGGCCGACGCCGGCTGGAAGACAATGCCGGTCGGCGACAACGCCATCTTCAATGCCAATAACAGCTACCGCAGCACACCCTATGTCGTGGCACAGAATACCGGCGCTTATGTTGAGCTGCCCGACACGCTCGAAAACCACCATGAGGTGGCGAATGCAGAGGATGCCGACGCCTATCTCGCGCGTCTCGAAAGCTACGCGCTTGCGTTGAATGGCGAGACCGGACGCCTGATCACCGATCAGGCCAACGGCGCGATCCTGCCCGGCTTCCTGATCGATATCGCGACCCGGCAGCTGGCGGGAATGCGCGACCAGCCGGTCAATCAGTGGAGCATCGTCGAAAGCTTCTCCGCCAAATGCGCGAAGGCCGGTTTGCCCGCAACCTGGGCCGAGAAGGCCGAGAAAGTCTGTTCGAGCCTGGTCGCGCCCGCGCTCGGTCGGCAGATCGATGCGTTCAGCCTCGGCCGCCCCAAGGCGAGCGACGTGCCCGGCGTGTGGGCGCGGCCGGGAGGCGATGCTTATTACGCCTGGCTGATCAAGGCCGGCACTACCGCCGACATCACCCCCGACGAGCTGCACAAGTTGGGCATCGAGCAGAACCGTGCGCTCAATGCCGAGATCGATGCTTTGCTCAAGAAACAGGGCATCACCCAGGGCAGCGTTGGCGAGCGGCTGACGGCGCTCTCGAAACGCCCCGATTTGCTCTTCTCGAACGATGATGAAGGCCGGGCCAAATTGCTGGCCTATCTCAACGGCCGCATCGCCGACATCAGGACCCGCCTGCCGCGTGCCTTCGCGACGATGGTGAGGGGCAACCTCATCATCAAGCGCGTGCCGCCCGCAATCCAGGACGGCATGCCCGATGGCTATGCCGGCCCGGGTTCGATCGACGGCACCACACCCGGCATCTATTATATCAACCTCAAGGATACATCGAACTGGCCGCGCTACGCGCTGCCCACACTCTGCTATCACGAGGGTATTCCCGGCCATGTCTGGCAGGGCGAATATAGCTACAAGCTGCCGATGATCCGATCGCTGCTGGCGTTCAACGCATATTCGGAGGGCTGGGCGCTCTACTCCGAACAGCTGGGTGACGAGCTTGGCTGTTACGCCAACGATCCGCTCGGCCGGATCGGCTACCTCCAGTCGATCAACTTCCGCGCCTGCCGCCTGGTGGTCGATAGCGGCATCCACGCCAAGCGCTGGGGCTTCGATCAGGCGCTCGACTGGTTCAGCCAGGGCACGGGCCAGCCGCGCGAGCAATTGCGCGCCGAGCTCAACCGCTATTGCTCCTGGCCCGGTCAGGCATGCGGCTACAAGATGGGCCACAATGAGATCAACCGGCAACGCAGCCGCGCCGAAAAAGCGCTTGGCAAAAGATTCGACCTGCGCACCTTCGACGATGCGATCGTGCTCGGCGGCAACATGCCGCTCACCACGCTTGCCCGCGTCGTCGACCGCTACATAACAAGCCGCCACAGCTAATTGGTTTTGCGGGGGAAATAACCGGCAAAAGGATAGAACCGCGAAGCCCGCCGCGCGTTTGTGGCGGATGGCTCGCTATTATCTCCATATAAACAACGGCGGCGGTTACTCCGAAGACCTCGAGGGTCAGGAGCTACCCGATCTCGACGCCGCGCGTGCGGCAGCGATTGAAGGCGTGCGCTCGATGCTCAGTGAGGAGGCTCGGCAGGGCCAGCTCGACCTGTCGGGAAAGATCGAGATCGCGGATGATGGGGGAAACATACTGCTGGTCGTTCCGTTCTGCGACGCAGTGGAATTACGGCGGAGCGAGTAAGGAATGTGATTGAACGGCACCTCCTGAAACTTCGGGCGCGGGATATAGTTAGCCCTGAAGAGGAGCAGGCCATCCGGGATTCGATCGGCGAAGTCCGGTCCTTGTCGGCCGATGAGATCATCGTTCACGCGGGCCGCCTCATGACCTTCAGCGTCATGCTGCTCGACGGGCTGATGTGTCGTTACAAGGATCTGAGCGACGGGCAGCGTCAGATCACCGAGCTGCACGTGGCGGGCGACTTCGCCGATCTGCACAGCTTCACGCTCAAGCGGCTCGATCACAGCGTGATGACGCTCACACCGTGTCGCGTCGCACTGGTTCCCCATGAGAAGCTGGAACAGATTACCGAGCGATACCCGCATCTGACGCGCCTCTACTGGTTCACGACCAATATGGACGCCGCGATCCACCGCGAATGGGAGGTTTCGCTCGGCCGGCGCACGGCCCTGTCCCGGATCGCAACCTTGTTCTGCGAGATCAAGATCAGGCTCGAGATCGTCGGGCTGACGGATGGATTGAGCTATGATTTCGACCTGACCCAGACCGATCTTGCCGAATGTGTCGGCCTGACGCCGATCCACGTGAACCGTACGCTCAAGGAATTGCGCGAGCGTGGGCTGGTTCAGTTCAAAAGCGGTCGTGTCACGATCCACGATTGGGATGGGCTGGCCCGCGTTGCCGAGTTCGATCCCGCTTATCTCTATCTCGAGAAATGGCGGACCTGAGCGCCCCTTGCGATTGAGACCTGCAACGCCACTTTACGGTCTCCTTTCAGGAGCACGTGATGAGCAGCAAGCCGATCCGCATTCCGGGACCCGACCACCCCATCACGATCACGTCTTATCCGGGCCGCGTCGTCGTGAAACTGGGCGATGCGATCGTGGCCGACAGCCGCAACGCGCTTATGTTGGCGGAGGCGAGCTATCCGCCCGTCCACTATATCCCGCGCGCCGACGTCGACATGGCGCTGCTCGAAGCGAGCAACCACCAGACCTATTGTCCTTACAAGGGGGACGCTTCCTATTTGAGCGTGAGCGGCGGTGACGCGCGCCTGGCGAATTCGGTGTGGAGCTACGAGCGCCCTTATGACGCGATCGCGGAGATCGCGGATCATCTGGCTTTCTATCCCGACCGCTTCGCCATCTCGGTTGACTAGTCAGTTAGCATCCCGCGTGCGCGCGCCGCGGGTCCGACCACCTCGATCGGGCCCGCAAAAACCTGTCCCGCATAATCACGCGGCAGCACCGCTAACTGCTCGGCCGTATCGATACCGTTCATTCCCGGCCTGTCGGAATGGCGTTCTACATTGCCAATCAGCACCACCGCCGAGTTGACCCGCGCCATCCGCTGCACGAACAGATTGGGCCAACCCCATACAAACTTGCGATAGTTGAGCGGCACCATCACCACTCCGTTGCGGCACGCCGCAGGAATCGCCCCGCTCCAGCCGACCGCAAGATAGCGGGTGAGGCAGCTCTTCATGCTCTGCTGGCTCCCGACGCGCAGCGTTGGGGCGAGTTGGTGGAGACGCACTGCCGGCCGGTCGCCGCCCATCACCTGGATCCGCTGCAGATCGACGCGATGGTTTTGCAGATAGGCGAATAGGAGATCCCCCTCTTACGGATTGTTGCTCTTCATGACGAGCATGAACCGGCGACCAGGAAAAGCGTCGAGCATCTCTCCCAGCGTCGGCATTGCGCCGACAAACTTGCCCCGGAAAGGGAAGGTGCGACCTTTGTCGGCAGTATAGCCGTAACCGATATCGAGCTTCTTGAGCTGGGCTACGGTCAGGTCCCACGGCGAGCCATGGCCGTCCGTACGGCAATCGACCTTGGCGTCGTGGAATACGACATAATCGCCGTCTTTGGCCGGTTGGATGTCGATATCGGCGATATCCGCGCCGAGCGCGAAGGCGCGTCCCACGCCGGCGATCGTGTTTTCGAGATAGGTGTGGGTAGGGGGCAGCATCCGGTCGCCCTTGCAAGCGTAGAGCGACAAGCCCCGCTCGTCGAAATGCTGGCTCAAACCGAGATGGGTGATCAGGCTGACCCGGCCCGGTCACCCCAGACCCAGGACGCGTTCGCTGTATAGACAATCGCCATGAAGCCGCCGATGCCGATCGCGACCTTCAGCCAGGTACGCATCCATTCCTCCAAATCGGCGACCAGCTATCACGCCCGGCAAACGTGGACGACCGCGATCTCAACCGTTTCGGCCAGCGCCCGCGGCGACCGACAACTGGCGCCGCCCTGGGAAGTGCTTTATGGCTCTCTCCTGAAAGCCGGACGCCCCGAAAGGCGCGACCAGCTTATCCAGCCAGGCAGGAGATGCAGTTGGCGACCTCCGGCAATTGGACTTGCCCTACCTGCCAAATGCTCCGGAAGACGCAGTTCTGCTCGCAATGCGGCGAAGAGCGTCTGCGACCTAACGACCTCACCGCCCGGGACATGCTGACCCAGATCGCAAAGGGCTTCAGTGCGATCGATGGCCGTCTGATCAGAAGCTATCGGTCGATTCTTACGGCGCCTGGCGCGCTCACCGCTGCGCACATCGGCGGTCAGCGGCGGACCTTTCTGGGGCCCTTCGCCCTGTTCTTTATCGCAAACGCGCTCTTTGTGGGGACCCAGACGGTAACCGGGACCAACGTCCTGTCCTCACCACTCGACTCGCATCTGCACAATCAGGACTGGAGCAGCCTTGCCCGCACGATGGTGAACCACCGCTTTGCATCGCGCGGCACGAGTCTCGCGGCTTACCGACCGACGTTCGACAAAGCGGCAATTTTCAACGCGAAGGCGGGCATGATCGCGATGGTAATCGCCTTCGCGCCGTTCCTCTTCCCTACATTCTGGTCAAGGCATCGGCCTGCGGGAGCGCACCTCATCTTTGCGCTGCATCTCTACGCCTTCATACTGACTTTGCTGTGCGTGTCGCTGCTCATTTCCGCCGTGGAGCGCCTGATGGGAGGCGACGGGTTGGGCTCCCCGATCGTGGACCTGGCGCTGTCCTTATTCGACGTCGGCGCCTGCTCCATCTACATCTATCTGGCCATCGGACCCGCCTATGGCGCGCGTGGCATCCTGCGGTTGCTCAAGACCATCTGGCTTGCGGCGATAGTGGCGGTGCTCTTCGTCGGGTATCGCTTCGCGATCTTCCTGATCACCTTCTACACGACCTGACCGCCGCCGGCCGCCGGGCCTGGCCTCAGTAAGCGCGGGCGACCGCGAATTCGACCGCTTCGACCAAAGCCGCTTTGGCCGGACCGCTGCCGACGCCGGCGAGCGCGTCGATCGCGCGCTGGCCGTAATGGCGGGCGCGCTCCAGCGTGTCGGCGATGGCATCGCTCTTAGTCAGCAGGTGCGTGGCGTGCGCCAGATCCTCGTCGGAGGTGCGATGCCCTTCCATTGCCTCCCGCCAGAAGCGGCGTTCGGCCTCGTCGCCGCGCGCATGGGCCAGGATCACCGGAAGCGTGACCTTGCCGTCGCGGAAGTCGTCGCCGGCATCCTTGCCCATCGTCGCCTGGTCGGACGCGTAATCGATCGCGTCATCGACCAGCTGAAACGCGATGCCGAGATAGCGGCCATAAGCGTCGAGCGCCTCCTCGACTGCCTGGTCGCGCTCCGCCACCACCGCCGCGATGCGGCAGGCGGCGGCGAACAAGGCCGCAGTCTTGGCGCCGATGATGTCGAGATAGCGCTCCTCGCTCGTCTCGATCCGGCGCTGCGCGGTCAACTGGTTGACCTCGCCTTCGGCGATCACCGCGCTGGCGTTGGACAATATTTTGAGGACGCGCAGCGAGCCGTCCTCGACCATCAGCTCGAAGGCACGACTGAACAGGAAATCGCCGACCAGCACGCTCGCCGGATTGCCCCAGATGATGTTGGCGGTGCGGCGTCCGCGCCGCAGCCCCGATCCGTCGACCACATCGTCATGCAACAGGGTCGCGGTGTGGATGAACTCGACCGCGGCGGCGAGCTTGTGATGGCGCGCTCCCGGATAATCGAGCAGACGCGCGCAGGCCAGGGTGAGCATCGGCCGCATGCGCTTGCCGCCGCCCGCGATCAGGTGACCGGCAAGCTCCGGGATCAACGGCACGTCCGACTGCATCCGCGCCAGAATGACGCTGTTGACCTGATTCATGTCGGCGGCCACCAGCTGGATCATCGGATCGAGCGAGGGCGCGTTCGAGCGGTGGAGCGGCGTAACCGTGGCGGCCATTGCGCGCGCCCTTTGGCCCCTGGCGCGCACAAACGCAAGTCGGCGCGCGCCGGGTGCTTGCGCCTGAAGGCGAGCGCCCGCATGAGGACGGCTGATCGAGGGAGATTCACGACGTGGCCGATGCACAGCTCGCCGAATATCGCCAGAGCATCGATAATATCGACGCGGCTTTGATTTTCCTGCTCGCCGAGCGGTTCAAGGTCACCAAGGCCGTGGGTGCCTACAAGGCCAAAGCGGGTCTTCCCCCGGCCGATCCGGGCCGCGAAACCGCGCAGATCGCGCGCCTGCGCACGCTCGCCCAGAGTGCGCATCTCGACCCGGATTTCTCGGAGAAATTCCTGCGCTTCGTGATCGACGAGGTCATCCGCCACCATGAGCATGTGCGAGATGCGCAGGGCTAAACCGAACCCGTCACCCCCGACTTTCCGGGATCCGCCCATCGTCCTCGATGACGCAAATCTGGGCTCAGTCGATGCCCGAACACGCCCGGCATGACGGATAGCCGGTTGGCTCCGCCGATCGACGGAGCTAGACCATACACATGCATTACGAACAGCAATATCTCGACCTGCTCCGCCAGGTCTGGGAGCATGGCGACGAGCGTCGCGACCGCACCGGGGTCGGCACGCGCAGCCTGTTCGGCGCGCAGATGCGATTCGATCTAAGTGACAACCGCATCCCCCTGCTCACCACCAAGCGCGTCGCGTGGAAAACCGCCGCGCGCGAACTGTTCTGGTTCCTGAGTGGATCGACCAACATCCGCCCGCTGGTGGCCGACAAGGTCCATATCTGGACCGACTGGCCGCTCGACAAATATCGCCGCGCGACGGGCGAGCAGATCGATCGCGACGCGTTCGAGGCGCGCATCCTGGCGGACGACGAATTCGCGGCCGAATGGGGCGAGCTCGGCCCGGTCTATGGCAAGCAATGGGTCGATTGGCCGCGCTACGAGGCCGCGGAGGAACCCGGACTCTACAAACGGGGCCAGGGCATCAACCAGATCCAGGCGCTGGTCGATTCGCTGCGCACCAATCCCGCGTCGCGCCGGCACATCTTCACCGGCTGGAACGTGGCCGAGCTGGACGGCATGGCGCTGCCGCCCTGCCACATGACCTATCAATATCATGTGTCGAACGGGAAGCTGTCGGGGATGCTGTGGCAGCGATCGTGCGACCTTGGCCTGGGGTTCGCCTTCAACGTGTTCTCAGCCTCGCTGCTGATCGCGATGCTGGCGCAGCAATGCGATCTGCAGCCGGGCGAGCTGGTCTGGAGCGGCGGCGACGTCCACGTCTATCTCAACCACCAGCATCTCGTGGAAGAGCAATTGGCGCGCACGCCCGACGGCGCACCGCGGCTCAGGCTGCTGCGCAAGCCGCAGAGCATCTTCGACTACCGGATCGAGGATATCGAGGTCAGCGATTACGCCCCCCAGGCGCATATCGCCGCACCCGTCGCGGTATGAAGCGGCTCGTCATCGTGCTGCCGCTGCTCGCGGCCGCCTGCACCACCGCTCCAAGACCCGTCCCGCAGGTTACGGCCCCGCCGCCCACGCCTGTCGTGGTGCCGCCCAAGCCGGTCGTGCCGACCGATTGGCGCGACCGGCCTTATTCGCCCGGCGCCTGGCATTATGCCGATCATGTCGCGAGCTATGGGCCCGACGGCGCGCGCCCCTTGCTGACGATGCGATGCGATCCTGCCCGCCGGCTGGTGGTGCTGTCGGTTGCAGGCAACACGACCCTGCTGACGATCCGCACCTCCTACGCCCAACGCGACTGGCCCGCTCGGGCCAATCCTGACGGTGATAGCGAAGCGAGCTTCGCGCCGTCCGATCCGCAGCTCGACCAGATCGCGTTCAGTCGGGGGCGCTTCTCGGTCAGCGGCCCAGGCCTGCCGGAAATCGACATCCCGGCATGGGCTGAACCAAGCCGCGTGATCGAGGATTGCCGCGTTTGATTTAAATCAGGAACCCGACCGGGGCCCCTCCGTTTAGCGCGCGTTCACGTAGCGTAGGAGGCGGCGGTGATCCGCAAGCTCAAATCCGGGGAATATCGGCTCTATTCGCGCAAGAAGGGAGCCGACGGGAAACGCAAGAATCTCGGAACGTTCGACACGCGCGCCGCTGCCGAGAAGCACGAGCGCGACGTCCAATATTTCAAGAAGCATTAGACCGGTGGCTGTACGGCATTGGTCCCAGAACGTGACGGCGCATTCGACCGCGCTCGACCTTGAGCCTGAAGTCTTCAAGAAGAACGATCCGCACGAAATCGCCTTGTCGCTCAAGCATTCGGCCGAGCACAGCCAAAGGCGCAAGGGCACGGCTTTTCAATCGGCGATGTCGATGTTGACCTTCTACATCAACCGTTCCGGGCGCGATCTGGATGCGACGCAGAAGAAGGTGCTGGAATGCGCCAAGGATGAGCTGCGCGACCTGTTCGGCAAGCAGCCGACGCGAAGCAAAGTATCCTGACGCGAAAATATTTGATTTCAAGTCTTGTTAGCGCGCGCCGAATGAATCACATTCGATCCGCTCTTCAACTTAGCGAAAGGAGGTGACCGATGTCTCATGGTTCAGCTGGGAGGTCGGTTCTGTCCGTTCGGGGGACGCATTTCTAACCATCGTTAGGAACGCTGGGGTCCCCCGGGCCGAACATCCGGCCGCTGACCCATGTTGGAAGGGTCGCCCGACGATGGCCGGGCGGCCCTTCTTTCGTTGGGGCTGGACGCCCTGGGCGCTTTAGCTGAAAGTCATGCGCACGGAGCGCCGCCTCAAAACTCCGCCTGTCAGGCCGAAGCCAGTGATCATCAAAGCCCAGCTTGCCGGCTCGGGCACCGCATTGAATGCAGCCTGATTGAGCGCCCACTGACCGATGGTCTGGCCGGTAGCTAATCCTATCTCATTATCGAAGCGGAAGTGGATCCCGCCCCATAAGCGGCTGTTCGCGGCATCCTGCGCCGCCTCGCCGATGCCCGTAAAACAACGCGTGTCCAGCGCGATCGTGTCGCAGAACGCCTGATCCTGGACCAACGACAGCAGCACGGTCGAGGCGGCTCCGGACTGCAAGCTATGGGTCGAAGGATAGCCCGGATGGGCGGGCGTGCCGAACAGCGGGCTCCAGCTCGCATCGCCGATCGTATCGACGATCCCATCGTTGTCGCCTTCGCGAATGGCCGTGACCGGCCGCCAGAAATTATAGGTATATTTCGCGTCGAACCCGGCGATCAGAGAGTCGGCGACGGCCGTGGACAATTTTGCCATGACCTGTGCGTTCCGGAACGTCGACAGCCCATCGTCGGCGATCACGTCGACGCCGATGCGGATCCAGGTCGTGCCGTTAGACTGATCCCAGAACAAAGCGCTGTTGGTCTGATCAGCGGTGCGGGTTGCGCTGGTGGCGGATCCGATCTCCTTCACCTCGTTATAGGCGGCGAGATATTCGGCGCTGTCGAGGCTGGGTGGCGCCGCGGGACGAAACTGCGAACCCGAGGTCATCAGGAATGGAGTGACCCCGCCCCACTGCGGGACCGCGGCAGGTGGGTAGCCCGGAGGCGTCGGGCGCCATTGCCCGGGAAGCATGCCGGGAACGTAGCTGACCACAGCCGTTGAACCATCGTTGCTGCGCGCCGCGAGCATCGCCGACGCATAAGCGGCGCCGGTCGCCACGCCGTTGCTCTTTGACGCCCCGGCGCCGACCTGGGCCAGGCTGGAGGCCAGCGCCGCATCATAGGAAGCCGCCTGGGAAGGGTTGACCGCGACCAACACGTCGTGCGCGGCTTGCGCAGCGGCGGCACGAGAATTGCCACCCGGCGCGCTCACGCCAAGATTGTAGTAATTGCCGTGGCCATTGCTGGTCCGGTTCACAGCGTCATACATCGCCGTATTCATCATCGCGATGGCCCGCGCCTGCGCCGGGGCCGAACCGCCGACCGACTTGATCGCGAGATCATTCCAGAAAAGGATCGGATCGTCTGTGACGGTAATCGCGGCGGTTGCGGGAAAAGCGCCAAGCAACAGGCCGGCGGAAATCAACGCGTGAGATACTCTCATGACCTTCACTCCCTGTTTTCGAGCGCGGCCGGAAAGGACCATAAGCTCATCATAAGATTGACTCCGGAGCGCGTCGCGCGACAGGATGAGGACCTGATGAAGTGCTGATCATTGGCTGACCGGGAGGGGACCGGCGTTGAACTACACGGCGCACATCGACCTGGGTCAGGAGCGGGATTTCCAGCTCGGCGAGCTGAGCGTGCGGCCGTCTTTGCGGCAGGTGGTCGATCGAACCGGGCGGTCCGAAGTGGTGGAGCCCCGGGTCATGCAGGTCCTGGTGGCGCTGGCACGGGCGAATGGCGAGATCCTGACGCGTGAAGCGCTGACGGTGTTGTGCTGGGACGGCCGGATCGTAGGCGAGGACGCGATCAACCGGGTGATGTCGCGCTTGCGGCGGCTGTCCGAAGGGATTGGCGACGGCAGCTTTCGGATCGAGACGATCACCAAGGTCGGGTATCGCCTGATCGTATCCGGCGCTGCAGTCGCGGAGCAATCACAGGCGGCGCCGGGCGAGCCAAAGCGCAAGGTGGCTTCTTTCTCGCCGGCGAGGCGAATTTTGCTTGGCGTGGGGCTGCTGGGTTCGCTTGGCGCGATAGGAACTTATGCCGCTCTGTGGGGCCAGAGTAACGCGCATGTTCCGCTGCCCGAAGCCGCAAAAATGATCGCGCTGGGCCGGGCAGCTTTATGCAAGTGCAACGCCGAAGGCATATCCGAAGCGATCGGGCTTTTCAGGCGCGCGGTCGAGCTGGACCCGGACGCTGTGGACGGGTGGGGGCTGCTCGCCGTCGCTTATGCTTATGAACTGCACCTCACAAAGATCGACACCGTCGAAGCACTGATGTTGCGCACCCGATCGACTGTCGCGCGTGCTTTCGCGCTAGATCCCCATAATCCCTTCGCCGAGGCAGCTCTCTATGGCCTGATCCCACCCCGGGGGCATTGGAATGAAGCCGAAAGCAGCTTCCGCGCCGCTTTGCGCCGGCATCCGGATACGGATCATCTGATGTTCGGCTATGGCCTGCGTCTGGCGTTGACGGGCCGTATGCGCGAGTCAGCGAACCTGTTCGATCGCGTGCTCGGCATGTCTTCTCCCTCTTCTCCATCCCCCTGTCTTATGTGCAACCAGGTCCTGTCGGTGTGGGGAAGTGGCGCGATCGACCAGGCCGATCGGGCGATCGAACGCGCCTATGCCTTGTTCCCGCTTCACACCTGGATCTGGTTCACGCGCTTTTACATCCTGATGTTCAGCGGCCGCGCGCGAGAGGCGCTTGCCATGGGCGAAAATGTCGGCCGCCGCCCGCCCGACATCATGCCGGAGGGCTTTGAATTGCCGATGGCTTCGGCCCGCGCGTTGGCTACACAAGCGCCCGAAGACATCGAACATGCGCTGCGCATGCATCTGGAAGCAGCGCGGCGCGGCTTGGGCTATGCGGAAAACGCGATAAATTTTGCCTCCGCGATCGGGCGGCTCGATCAGGCGTTCGAAATCGCGGCCGCCTATTTCTTCAACCGTGGCTACGTGATCCCCGATGTGCGGTTTGACGGTCCTCAGCAGGTCGGTACCAGTTTAATGCAACGGCGAACGACCTACCTGTTCCTGCCGCCTGTGGAAGCCATGCGGCGCGACCGGCGATTTGCGACTTTGGTCGGAGAGTTGGGGCTGACCCAGTTCTGGCACGAGAACGCAGTCACGCCGGATTATCAGCGGGTTTGAGGTCGGATTGAGTAAGGCCGCCGCTAACTCCGCTCCAGCAGCTCGTCCCTGATCTGGATCGCACGCACGGCAACGCGCACCTCGACCAGGAACAGTACAAGGCTGGCGATCAGCAGCAGCAGCGTTAGCGCGAACATCGACGCCAGCGTACGCGCGAAACCGAAGCCTGCCAGCCGGGCGATGAACATTACTGCGACCACAGTGCACAATACCACTGCGCTGGCTGTGGCGAGGAAGATGGCGTTGTTGACGATCTTCATCCGCCGGTCGAGCAGCCGCAGCTCTTCTACTTGATGAGCGTGCCCCGGATGATCGCGCGGGGTAAATTCTTTCTCGACCACGCGCGCGCGATCAACGATCCGCGTCAGCCGCCCGGTCAACATTCCCAAAATGATGCCGATGCCATTGAGCAGGAATGCCGGGGCCAGCGCCAACTGAATGGTGTGCGCCAGCCCCGGCAGGCTCGACACCTGGAAGATGTCGTCCAGCATCGGCTCAGCCCGCCTGCGCAGCCTTGGCGGCGTTGACTCCCATCGACGCCAGATATTTCTTCACGTTGCGCGCCGCCTGGCGGATGCGATGTTCATTCTCGACCAGCGCGATCCGGACATAGCCTTCGCCTTCCTCGCCGAAACCCACGCCGGGCGCGACCGCGACCTGCGCCTCGGTGAGCAATTGCTTGGAGAATTCAAGCGCGCCGAGATGCTTCAAGGCGGGCGGGATCGGGGCCCAGGCGAACATCGAGGCCTCGGGCGAGGGTATGTCCCAGCCCGCGCGGCCGAAACTCTCGACCAGCACGTCGCGCCTGCTCTTGTAGAGCTTGCGATTGGCCTCGACGATATCCTGCGGGCCGTTCAACGCCGCGACTGCGGCGGCCTGAATCGGCGTGAAGGCGCCATAATCGAGGTAGGATTTGACCCGGGTCAATGCTGAGATGAGCTGGCGATTGCCGACCGCGAAGCCGATACGCCAACCCGCCATCGAATAGGTTTTCGACATCGAAGTGAACTCGATCGCGACGTCCATCGCGCCCGGGACCTGCAGGATCGAGGGCGTCGGCGTATCGCCGAAATAGATCTCCGCATAAGCGAGGTCGCTCAGCACCCAGAGCTTATGCTCTTTCGCGAACTCGACCACCTTTTCGTAGAAAGCCAGGTCCGCGACATACGCGGTGGGGTTCGAGGGATAGCCGATCACCAGCACCGACGGCTTCGGCACGGTATAGGCCATCGCGTATTTCAGCCGCTCGAAGAAATCGGGCCCGGGCGCGGCCGGAATCGATCGGATCGCGGCACCGGCGATGATGAAGCCGAACGTGTGGATCGGGTAGGACGGGTTGGGCGCGAGCACGACGTCGCCCGGCGCGGTGATCGCCTGCGCGAGGTTGGCGAGCCCTTCCTTCGAGCCCAGCGTCACCACCACTTCCTTGGCGGGATCGAGCTCGACCCCGAAGCGGCGCGCATAATAAGCCGCCTGCGCCTTCTTCAGGCCGGGAATGCCTGATGAGGCGGAATAGCCATGCGCGTTCGGATTGCGCGCGACTTCACACAATTTTTCGATCACGTGCGGGGCGGGCGCGCCGTCGGGGTTGCCCATGCCGAGATCGATGATGTCCTCGCCCGCCGCGCGCGCCGCCGCCTTCATCGCATTCACTTCGGCGAACACGTAAGGGGGCAAACGGCGGATGCGGTAGAAATCTTCGG
>Ga0207640_10000496_pt1 | contig 23958 bp, 21 predicted proteins | sample KBSCornC42_FD_184300 | JGI IMG/M metagenome (GOLD analysis project Ga0207640, IMG submission 184300) | Corn rhizosphere microbial communities from Kellogg Biological Station, Michigan, USA - KBS Corn C4-2 (SPAdes) (version 2) | ecosystem: Host-associated > Plants > Roots > Rhizosphere > Soil ... | reverse complement strand
CTGATGCGGTATCAGCAGGCCTACCAGGCATCAGCCAAGGTGATGCAGGCAGCAAACAGCTTGTTCGATTCGCTGCTGTCGATTGCAGGGCGTTAGCGGTAACCGCACGGAGGCCGTCTCGCGTCGGGTCCTATAATCTCCGCTTCACGGACTCGACGCCCAAACCTCCATGTTTTCTCCTCTCCACATCGCCGATCGGTCAGCGCGTCGAGCCAGGAGACTCTGGGCAAACTACGGCATCTTCTGGCTTGGTGCCGTTCTCGTGGGTCTGGTATCCGTCGCTTACGCCAAGCTCATCGATGTTGGCTTCGAGCTTTTTCGAGGCATGGTGTCGCACGCGTTCTGGCTGCCGATCATCATTACATCGGTTGGTGCGGCGCTTGCCATCTGGCTGACGCGCCAGTTTTTTCGTGGTGCCGAGGGCAGTGGCATTCCGCAGGTCATTGCGACGCTGGAAGACGGGCGGCTATCCAGTGCGCTGCTCTCCGTGCGCATCATGTTCGGCAAGATCGTGGTCTCGTTCCTGGGCATCCTCTGTGGCTTCACGATCGGCCGGGAGGGGCCGACGGTGCAGATCGGGGCATCGCTCATGTACGCCATGCGGCGGGGCTATCGTCGAAGCAGCACGCACATCGAGCGACAACTCGCGCTCGCGGGCGCAGCGGCGGGGCTTGCGGCTGCATTCAATACGCCGCTGGCAGGCGTCGTGTTTGCCATTGAAGAGCTGACGCGCAGTTTCGTGGCCCGCAACAGCGGCACGCTCATTACGGCCATCATTTTTTCCGGCGTGGTCGCCCTGGGCCTGCAAGGCAACTACCTGTACTTCGGGCGCATCCAGGCCATTGGGCAGTTTCATCTGGCGTTGGTGCCTGTGGTGATTGCCGCGAGCGTCATCTCGGGCGTGGCCGGCGGCGCGTTCTGCTGGCTGCTGCTTAACATACCCCGCTGGATGCCCGCGCGGCTGGTTGATATCCGACAAGCGCAACCGGTGTGGTTCGCTTTTCTGTGCGGTGTCGCCATCGCGCTGATTGGCCTGGTTTCAGGCGGCACCACGTTCGGCAGCGGGTATGCAGAAGCGCGGGGCTTGCTAGAGACCCATCAGGCGCTTTCGCCGTTCTATGCGGTGCTCAAGTTTTGCGCGCTGATCGCGTCGTATCTGTCCGGTATTCCGGGCGGCATCTTCGCGCCGTCGCTGGCAATTGGCGCGGGGCTGGGCAACGTCATGTCGCTCGTAACATCGGCGATACCGCTGCCCAGTCTTGCCGCGCTCTGCATGGTCGGCTACCTGGCGGCGGTCACGCAATCGCCCATCACGTCGTTTGTAATCGTGATGGAGATGATCGACGGCCACGAGATGGTCTTGCCGCTCATGGCGGTGGCGTTGTTGTCCAGCCAGGTGTCCAAGGCGCTGACGCCGTCGTTCTATCACACGCTTGCGCATCGGTTTCGTGCATCAATGCCGCGCCCAGCCGCGCAGTGAAAGTGAAAACACTCGTCTAACGGCACAAATGCATCAAACGCACGCCGCCGGTGCAGCGGCAGTCCAAATCCCCTAATGTGTGCGCGATAAAAAAGCGGCACGCCCCGATATGAGGCGAGCCGCTTTTTTTTCGTTCTTTGCGCAACGTTTTCTTTGAAGTGAAACCATCGATATTAACCACTGCGTGAGCGTGGATTTAGTCGTCGATATCGGCAGAATATTTCAATACGTTAACAATGGCGCATGACTAAGTATGTCTAAACCAACGCATACGCAGAAATGCGCATGGGTGGTGGTTCGAATTGTAAAAACCCCGCGTTTCTTAGTACTAAATATCTAGACACAAAATTCAAACTCGACTATTTTTCTTCGGTATTTGAAGTTTTTCCCTCTGCGCCTATCTCAGCCCCTGCACATCAAGACGGGTCTGTGCACGAGATAGCGCTCCTTCGTCAATAAGAAAGCCGCACTGCCGGGGGTACGGTAGCAATGAATACGACGAGCTACACGGTCAGGGCAAACGTTTGGGCAAATACAAGGCACCTGCGACGTGTCGATCAATGCCCAGCCCACGCCATTCATGTCGCTATCAAGTGGCCCTTTGATCCTCCCTGATTTCCTGTGCCCTTCACGGGCCAAGCCGTTGACCACTAAACGTTAGGCTCGGCGGACCAACACCCAACTCGTGTTGTATTGAAGACGCTTCCAAAGGGAGTGCTGAGTTGCTGCGTCCGTTTTAAAGCCGCGTGGTCATCGTCCATTGATTTTCTGGCAGTTTCAATCAATCGGGAACCCGCTGCCTTGCGGGTGCCAAGGGCGCGCTCGTCCTTATGGTTTGCGCCGCGCGATGGCTCCCCCCGTTTTTTCTATTTCTTTTCTTGAGCTCACGGCGAGCACGATGGAATCAATATGAACAAATCATATAAAACGATTTGGAATGAGGCGCTGGGCGCTTGGGTGGCGGCGTCGGAGCTGGACCGGGCAAAAGGAAAGGGCGGCACGGTCGTCCGGCGCGCTTGCCATAACTCGGCCGGCGGCGCGATGACCTTGGTTGCAGCCGCCGTGGCGCTCCTGGGTTCTGTTCTTCCTGGGCAGGCATATGCGCAGGTGAACTGCTCCACGGCGCCGTACAACTTTTACAGCGGTAGCACGACGTGCGTCGGTTTCATGTCGATCGCCACGCAAGGCGGGGCGACGGCGGTCGGTTATGGCGCCAACAGTACTGGGCTTAACGCAATAGCAGTCGGCTTTCAAGCTGTTGCCTCCGGGACCAATTCCATCAATGTGGGTGCGCGCACCGCCCCGGGCACGGGTGCAACTGCCGATTCGACGATCGGTATCGGTACGGACGTCACTGCCAGCGGCACGGCGGGCATTGGTATTGGCGTCCAAAGCGTTGCCAGCGGCAACTTGGCGACGGCCGTCGGGTCTTTGGCAAAGGCAACCGCAGACAACGCCGTCGCGCTTGGCGCAAATGCCCAGGCGACGAATGCCGCTGCCACCGCTGTCGGTAACGGCGCTAAAGCCAGCGGCAACACGGCACTTGCAATCGGCGGACAGGCGCTCGCCATCGGCGACGGCACCGTTGCGGCGGGTCAGGGCGCCGGCGCGGGCTCGACCACGGGCAACACCGGCTCGGTGTCCGTCGGTATCGCCACCGGCACGCTCGTGAGTGGCGCGCAGAACACCGCAGTCGGCGGCGGTATCGCGAGCGCGATGCGCGGCGCGGGGTCTGGCGTCACAGGCACGCGCAACGTCGCGTTTGGCACGGGCGACGGCACGGTCACGTATGACGGTACGTTGGCCGCTTCCGCAGGTAACTTGGTATCCGGCAACGACAACGTCGCGATCGGCACGAACGCGGGCATCGGCGTGACAGCAAACGGCACCACCTCGGTCGGCCTGAACGCCAAAGCATCAGCCACCGGATCGATCGCTATCGGCGTTCAGTCGACGGCCGCGGGCGGTTTTGGCGTGGCGGTGGGCAACGCGTCGGTGGCTTCGCAAAGCGGCGCAACTGCCGTGGGCAGCGGCGCAACAGCGTCCGGTGTATCAGGCACGGCCATCGGAAACAACGCGGTGGCCTCCGGCACGAACGCCGTGGCGATGGGTCTGGGCGCGCGGGCTACGGCCACCAACAGCGTGAGCATCGGCACAAACAACGTCGTCAGCGGTGCGAACTCAGGCGCCATCGGCGATCCGAGCACCATCACGGGCTCGGGTTCGTATTCGCTCGGTAACAACAACACGATCAATGCGAACAACGCGTTCGTCGTGGGCAACGGCGTGACGGTAGCCGGCGGTCTGGACGGCGCGGTCGTCCTCGGTAATGCGTCGACGGTGTCGGCCGCCGTGCAGACGCCAAACGCCGTGATCGCAGGGACGACCTATACGTTCGCGGGCGGTGCGCCGGCGGCGGGCGATGTCGTCAGTGTGGGCTCGGCTGCCGCGCCGCGGCAGATCCAGAATGTCGCAGCCGGACGGCTTAGCAGCAGCTCGACCGACGCGGTCAACGGCTCGCAGTTGTTTGCGACCAACCAAGCGGTGAATGGCGTCTCCACCACGGTCAACAACATCCAGAACGGCGCCGGCATCAAGTACTTCCACGCCAACTCCACAGCGGCGGATAGTCAGGCCACCGGCACGGACAGCGTCGCCGTGGGCCCGCTCGCGGTCGCCAGTGGGGCGAACAGCGTTGCGACGGGTAACGGAGCCCAGGCGCAGGCCGCCAACGCGCTGGCACTCGGCGCCACTGCACGTGCAACCAATGCAGGAGATGTGGCACTGGGCTCCGGCTCCGTTACCGCCGCATCCAACCCGACAGGGAGCGCGGTGGTTGCCGGTGTCACGCGCAACTTTGCGGGTGCGACCCCGACCAGCGTCGTGAGCGTCGGTGCGCTCGGCGCAGAGCGTCAGATCACCAACGTCGCGGCCGGGCGCCTGAGTAATTCAAGCACCGATGCCGTCAACGGCTCGCAACTCTTTGCGACCAACCAGGCTATCGATGGTGTTTCCACCACCGTCAACAACATCCAGAGCGGCGCGGGTATCAAATACTTCCACGCCAACTCCACGGCGGCGGATAGCCAAGCCACCGGCACGGACAGCGTCGCCGTGGGGCCGCTCGCGGTCGCCAGTGGGGTGAACAGCGTGGCAGCCGGCAACGGTGCGCAAGCGCAAGCCGCCAGCGCGCTGGCACTCGGCGCGACTGCACGGGCAACCAACGCAGGGGATGTGGCACTGGGCTCCGGCTCCGTTACCGCCGCATCCAACCCGACAGCGAGCGCGGTGGTTGCCGGCGCCACGCGCAACTTTGCGGGTACGAACCCGACCAGCGTTGTGAGCGTCGGTGCGCTCGGCGCAGAGCGTCAGATCACCAACGTCGCCGCGGGCCGCCTCAGCAACTCGAGCACCGATGCGGTCAACGGCTCGCAACTCTTCGCGACCAATCAGGCGGTGGACGGCATCTTCACCACCGTCAACAACATCCAGAGCGGCGCGGGCATCAAGTACTTCCACGCCAATTCCACGGCGGCGGATAGCCAAGCCACCGGCACGGATAGCGTGGCCGTGGGGCCGCTCGCGGTCGCCAGCGGGGCGAACAGCGTTGCGACGGGTAACGGTGCCCAGGCACAGGCCGCGAACGCGCTTGCGCTTGGTGCGACTGCACGGGCAACCAATGCAGGGGATGTGGCACTCGGCTCCGGCTCCGTTACGGCCGTATCCAATCCGACGGGGAGCGCTGTCATCGCCGGCACCACGCGCAGCTTCGCGGGTACGAACCCAACCAGCGTTGTGAGCGTCGGTGCGCTCGGCGCAGAGCGTCAGATCACCAATGTCGCTGCCGGGCGCCTGAGCAATTCGAGCACCGATGCCGTCAACGGCTCGCAGTTGTTTGCGACCAATCAGGCGGTGGACGGCATCTTCACCACGGTCAACAACATCCAGAACGGCGGGGGCATCAAGTACTTCCACGCCAATTCCACGGCGGCGGATAGCCAGGCCACCGGCACGGAAAGCGTGGCCGTGGGGCCGCTTGCGGTTGCCAGCGGCGCGAACGGCGTAGCCATGGGCAATGGCGCACAGGCCACGGCTGCCAACTCCGTCGCACTCGGCGCCAATTCCACCACCACCGCCAACCTGGGCGCCGCCGCGTACAACCCCGGCACGGCAGCGCTGGCAGGCACCTCGCCGGTGGGCGAGGTCTCGGTGGGTTCGGCCGGCAACGAGCGCCGCATCACCAACGTGGCTGCAGGCTCGGCGGCAACGGATGCCGTGAACGTGAGCCAGTTGCAGTCGGTGCAAACCGAGCTGACGCAGACGAAGAACGACGCGCTGCTGTGGGACCCGACCGCCAACGGCGGCACGGGCGCCTTCAGTGCCAACCACGGCGGCACGGGCCCGAACATCATCACCAACGTTGCACCGGGCGCGTTGAATGCCACCAGCACGGATGCTGTGAATGGCTCGCAGCTCTTCGCGACCAACCAGAACGTGACCAACCTGGGCAACTCGATCACCAATATCCAGAACGGCGGCGGCATCAAGTACTTCCACGCCAACTCAACGGCGGCTGACAGCCAGGTCACCGGCACCGACAGCGTGGCCATTGGGCCGCTGGCGGTTGCAACCGGCGCCACAAGCCTTGCAGCGGGCAATGGCGCGCAGGCGCAAACGGCCAACGCGCTCGCGCTCGGTTCGCTGTCGACGGTGTCGGTGGCAGGCGGTGTTGCGATCGGCTCTGGCGCGATCTCTGACCGCCCCATTGCTTCTGGTATCGGGTCGATTCCCGCAGGGAGTCAGGCCGTGCCGTTCAACACGTCCGACGGGACACTGCTGGGCGCCGTGTCGTTTGGTAGCGCGGCAGGCAATACGTACCGCCAGTTGACCAACGTGGCCGACGGCACGGGCCAGCACGATGCGGCAACGATCCGCCAGTTGACCGGCGCGCTGCAATCCTTCGCGGTCACGCCCACGCTGTACTTCCACGCCAACTCGACAGCGGCCGATTCGCTCGCGGTCGGCTCGCAGTCGGTGGCCGTTGGGCCGACGACGGTGGTCAACGGTGACAACGGTGTCGGCATCGGCAACGGCGCGATCGTCCAGCAAACCGCGCCTGGCGGTATCGCCATTGGTCAGGCATCGACTTCCGGCCAAGCCGATGCCATTGCGTTGGGCAGCGGATCGACGGCCAACGGCGCGCAGTCCATCGCGCAAGGTGCCAACGCAAATGCCGCATTGGCGGGCGGCATCGCCATCGGCTCCGGTGCGAAGAGCAACGGAGTGGACGCCATGGCCCTGGGCTCCGGCGCCAACGCCACGTTTGCCAACAGCGTTGCGCTGGGCGCCGGGTCGCTCACCTCGGTGGGCGCGTTGGCCAACTACATGGCTTTCGGGCTGACGGCGCCGCAAACGTCGTCGGGTGAGCTGAACGTCGGCAACCGCCAGATCACGGGCGTGGCTGCCGGTCGCCTGGGTACGGATGCGGTGAACGTGTCGCAGTTGCAGGCCGTCCAGCAGCAGCTCTCAACGATCATCAGCAACAACGGTGGCCCGTTCACCTCGACCTCGCCCAACGGCACCACCAACAACACGCCGCCGACCACGCCGGGGCCGAACTCCTCGGCGGGGGGCACGGGTTCGGTGGCGTCGGGCAGCAATAGCACGGCGCTGGGCAACAGCTCACAGGCTACCGGCAACAACACCACCGCCGTTGGTACCGGCGCAGTGGCCACGGGCAGCGGGTCAACCGCCATTGGCGCAGGCAGCAATGACGGCGGCCGCACGGATGTCGTCTCGGTGGGCTCCTCCACCTTGTCGCGGCAGGTCATCAACGTGGCCGCCGGCACGGCACCCACCGATGCCGTCAACGTGTCACAGCTGAACAACGCCGTGACGCAAGCCAACAACTACACCGACAACCAGGTCGCGGGCTTGCGCAACAGCATCGATTCGTATCGGCGCGATGCTGAAGGCGGCACCGCCATGGCCATGGCAATGGCGGGCCTGCCGCAACCCACGGGCCCCGGCAAGAGCATGGTCGCGGTGGCAGGCAGTGTTTACAACGGCCAATCGGGGCAGGCGCTCGGTATCTCAACGGTGTCGGAAAACAACCGCTGGATCTACAAGGCCGCCGTCTCCACCAACACGCGCGGCACGTATGGCGCCGTGGTTGGTGCCGGGTATCAGTGGTGAGGCCAGCCGCAGCACAGCAACCACCGCAACGTGACACTTTCGGATTCCTGATATGAACAAGCGCTCAATCCCAGCCTGCATCGCAACGCTCTCGTGCATCTTCGCCCTTGCGGCATGCGCGGGCCCTGGCCCCACCGATACCGCGTTCCCAACACTGGACACGGCGATGACGCCTGAGGGTTCGTTCCCCAACGTTGACCACCTGCGCATGGTCGAGCCCGGCATGACGAAGGGCCAAGTCTATGACCTGATCGGCGTGCCGCATTTTCATGAGAGCGTGTTTCGCGTGCGCGTGTGGAACTACCTGTTCCACTTCCGCAGCGCAGACAAGCCTGTCGCGTGTCAGTACCAGATCCAGTTTGACGACGACAACCGCGTGACCAAGACGCGATGGGCCGACCCGCAGTGCGAAACCTTTGCCCCGGCAAAGCCCGCGCAGTAACCAGACAGATTCGAAGGAGAGTGGTTGATGAAACGTTTTAACGGCGCATTCAAGGTGGTTGCGGCGTGCGCCCTTGCCGCCGCTTCCGTGCTGGCACACGGCGCAGAAGCGGGCGACTCCGCAGATGAGTTGCTCGGCAACGCTGCGCTCGCGCTCAAGCGCATCGACGCGGGCGACTACACCGCGCTCTGGCAGCAGACGGCGCCTTTCGTACGCGGGTTCTACACGCCGGATCGCTTTGCCAGCGGGCTCACGCAAGCGCGCAAATCTGTGGGGGCTGTCAGCGAGCGCGGCTGGGCTTCGGTTACGCGGCTCACCTATACGAAGGTCAAGGAGGTTCCAGATGGGCTGTATGCAAACGTCGACTTCGCGACGCGGCTGACCGATGGCCGCGTTGTCTACGAGAAGGTGAGTTTCCAGCTAGGAGCAGACGGGCATTGGTACTTCACCGGGTACGATCCGCGCCAGAACCAGGGGGCTGGCACGCAGGCGCAGAAGTGACCGCGCGGTTTTGCCAAACCAGCGCGGCCTGATCAACGCATTGGTCTGCAATGCCGAGTCGCTGGCGCTCGGCAATGCAGATGCGGCAACCGGTGAACTTAGCCGCGCCGCGCCGCCTCGATCGTGGCGATGTCGATCTTGCCCATCGTCATCATCGCGTCAAAGGCGCGCTTGGCCGCTGCGCGGTCCGGGTCGGTAAAGGCCGCGGTGAGCGCGCGTGGCGTGATCTGCCACGACAGCCCCCATTTGTCTTTGCACCAGCCGCAGGCGCTTTCCTGCCCACCGTTGCTGACGATGGCGTTCCACAGCCGATCGGTTTCGGCCTGGTCGTCGGTCGCAATCTGGAACGAGAATGCCTCGCTGTGCTTGAACTGCGGGCCGCCGTTCAGCCCCAGGCACGGAATGCCCGCCACGGTGAACTCCACCGTCAGCACATCGCCTTCCTGGCCGGCGGGGTAGTTGCCGGGCGCACGGTGCACGGCGGTGACTTTGCTGTCTGGGAAGGTCTTGGCGTAGAAGTTGGCCGCATCCAGCGCATCGCGGTCGTACCACAGACAGATCGTGTTCTTGCTGACCATGCATGTCTCCTCAATGGGCGGGCATCGGCATTTGCGGTCGAGGCATTCCACTGCGTGCGCGTGCCCGTGATGTGACGTGGATGCCATTGCCGTGGCTTGCACTCTCTCACACTCCACCGGCAGCAGCGGGTACTGTTTCTCGTAGGTTTTGACGCATCTGTCATGCCGGCTCGGGCAGCTTCGCGATCACCTTGATCTCGAACTGAAAGCCGTAGAGCCACGTCACGCCAATGCCCGTGAGCGTGGGGTAGGGCGCCTCACCCCAATGCTCTCCGACCACCTTCCAGATGGGCTCGAACTGCGTTTCCGGGTTCACGATAAAGACCGTCACATCAATCACGTCCTGGAACGTGCACCCGGCAGCAGACAGGATCGCGTTCAGGTTGTCGAAAGCCAGCCTGACCTGCTTCTGAAGATCGGGCTCGGGCGAACCGTCTGGCCGGCTGCCCACCTGGCCCGACACAAACAGAAAACCGTTGGAGCGGATGGCCGGTGAATAGCGGTTTTGCTCATACAGGGCTTGGCGCGCGGCCGGAAACACAACATCGCGTGCAGACATGAATCGCTTCCTTGCAGGGGTGAATAGGGCGTTGGCTAGTTGGGCTACGCAGCCAGGGCACTGTAAGCATTCCCACCGCGTGAATAAACCGCCCATGCCTACAATCACTGTTTGTGGTTGCCAAACAATCTTCCCGGGGCAGGAGCCAACGTGGACCGTTTCGATGCACTGCAGGCCTTCGTTCGCGTGGTCGAGGCCGGCAGCTTTACCAAGGCCGCGCAGACCCTCCAGATCAGCAAGACCACCGTCACCCAACTGGTTCAGCAATTGGAGGCGCGGTTGCGCGTCAAGCTGCTGAACCGCACCACGCGGCAGGTCAACGTCACCGAAGATGGCGCTGCCTATTACGAGCGCGCCGTGCGCTTGCTGGCTGACCTTGAAGACGCCGACACCAGCCTGTCCACCGCATCCGCCGCACCGCGCGGGCGCCTGCGCGTGGATGTGCCCACCCCGTTTGCAAGGTTGATCCTCGCCCCCGCCTTGCCCGAATTCCACGCGCGGTATCCCGACATCCAGCTTCACATTGGCGCGAGCGACCGCATGGTCGACGTGATTGGCGACAACGTCGATTGCGTGCTGCGCGGCGGCGACCTTGCCGACTCTTCCCTACAGGCCCGCCGCGTGGGCGCATTGCGGCTTGGCGTATATGCGGCACCGGGCTATCTGGACCAGGCCGGTACGCCCCTGCACCCCAGCGAGTTGGAAGACCCGCGCCACCGCATCGTCGGTTTTCTGAGCACGCTCAGCGGCAAGCTCCGGCCGCTCACGCTGCAGCGTGACGAAGACACCTTCCATGTGAGGGCGCGCTATGTGGTTGCGCTGGATGACGGCAATGCCTACCTGGCGGCCGGCGTGGCCGGGATGGGCGTGATCTGGTTGCCGCACTACATGGGCGAGCCCCACGTGGCGCGCGGCGAACTGGTGCCGCTGTTCACTGATTGGCACCTCACCCCAATGCCGATGTATCTGGTGTTTCCGCCCAACCGGCATGTCAGCGCAAAGCTGCGTGCGTTCATGGGGTGGGTCGATGAGCTGATGGCGCGCCATGCACCGTTGGTGGGTTGAGTACGGCTCGGTCAAGAACCGAATGAGATACGGCGGCGAAAAGTCAGCTTCCTGTGCCTTTGGCCCGTGCAATGGCTCTGCGCGGCCTACAGGACAATACCGTGCGCTGCTGCCGGTTCAACGACATCGCTCTTTTCGCCAAGCATGTCCATGAGTTCGCGTTCGATCTTCCTGCAGATCCGGGCCATGGGCACGTCATTCGGGTTGCCTTCGAATGGGTTCTCCGTGCTTTCGCCCACTTGCTCCAGCGCGAGGTACATCCACGAGATCATCGTGCTGAAGGGAATGACGAGCCAGATCATGTGGCCATGCATGACACCTGTCACGCTGGCATTGAGCTTTTCGAACTCAGTCAGAATGCCGAAAGGCAGCAGCAGACAAAAGGTACTGACAAAGAGCTTGTTGATGACCTCATATTGCCTGGGATACGGGTACTCCTTGACGCGCTCCGCCCGCCCTTGCTGCACGAACAGGCTTCGTATCACGCCTCCCAACTCCAGGTAGAAGGCATTGCTGATCTCGTCGGTGGTAAGCAACCGCTTGAATTCCGCCGCTTGCGTCGCGAGCAACCGGGTTGTCCTGTTCTCGGCATGCAGTACCGAGTCGAGAGCGGCTTGCGGCAGATATCGTGAAAGCGCCTGTTCCAATGAGGTTTCCCACTCGGGCACCTGGTAGTACTTCCGGTACTCCATGTTGGCTGCCTTGCCGGTGTTTTCCCACACTCGTGGGCTTCTCAATTGATAGCGAAGTGCCGTCAACCATGCGCAATGCCGGAGAACCAGTTCTCGCCCGGCGGCTGGCGCTGCCGGAAAGTCTCGCGCCATGACACCCAGGCCTCGGCTGAGGCTCAGGATTTCCGTCCAGATTTGCTGTGCTTCCAAGGCTCTGCCGTAGGTCTGCACATTCCTGAAACCGACGATGAATGACGTGGCTGTGCCCAGCAGCACCACAACCGACACCGGAATCGACAGCCATTTCAACCCGAGGAACTGGTAGAGGAGAACGGGCAGCGAACCACATGCCAGAGAGGCATAGAGCTGCCGTCTCGACCAGAGCGTGAACTCGAACAGTGAGTACGATTTCCCCAGGTGCATGGTGTGCCTCTCTCAACGGTGCGGCAGAACGGCGATGCCTGCGTAGAAGACTCGGCTACTTCACCGGCGTCAGGATCGGCGCACCTTTCTTCTTGATCAGGAACACCACAAACCTGGCCGGCTGCGTCGCACTGGCATTGCGCCCGACGGTATGGACGTCGTTGGGGCCTTCGTGGAACGTATCGCCAGCCTTGAGTGTGACCTCCTTGCCGCCGTTCAGACTCATGACGATGCTGCCTTCGAGCACATAGACAAAGGCGTGCGCGTCATGGCGATGCACGGGGTCGACCGAGCCGGGCGGATAGTCCACGACGATCATCTGAACCTCTTTGCCTGCGTACTCCGGCAACGATTCCGTGCGCAGCGGCGTCACGCTCGCTTCCGGCGCAGCCTTGACCAACTGCGCCATCAGCAGGCACGAGCACACCACGGCTGCAGCAAAGGACACTGGATTTTTCATGGCATCACTCCAGATGGGCCTTGTCGAGCCCGAATGCCTTGTCGGATGACCCGGGCACCATGCGGAACGCCACGTTCAGGCGGTTCCAGCTGTTGATCGCGCCCACAAGGAACGTCAGATCGGCCAGCTCTTTTTCGGAGTACTGGGCACGCACGCTGTCGTAGATTTCGTCTGACACGCCCAAGGCGGGAATCTGGGTCAGCACCTCAGCCCATGCCAGCGCGGCGCGTTCGCGCGGCGAGAACAGCGTCGATTCGCGCCAGATCGCCACGTGGTAAAGGCGCAGTTCACGCTCGCCGTGGATCTTCGCCATCTTGACGTGCATGTCGACGCAGAAGGCGCAGCCATTGATTTGCGACACGCGCAGCTCGACAAGCTCGCGGATGTGCGTCTCTATGGTCGTTTTCTGAAGCAGCGTGTTGAGCTCCACGAGCTTCTTGCTCAGTTCGGGAGATTGCTGAAAGTAGTTGAGGCGTTGCGTCATGATGCGCTCCTGATGAGATGACCGCGTGGCGGTGCCCGGCAACGGCGTGATGCGCGGCCCCGGACCTGGTGGGATGTGTGAGTCGGTGGTCAGTGGCCTTTTGCCTGTGCGTCGAGCCACTGGTCGAGACTGATGCGGCCGATTCGAGCGTCGCCGAGCGGCACGAGCGACAGTTCCTCGACCAGGCCGCCGTAGTACCGTGCGTCGGGATCCGTCACGACCTGGCGCGTATCGCCGATCGATTTCAAATAGCGCGCGATGATCTGGGCGAAGGGCGCGCGGTCCGGTCCGGCAATGTCGATCGTGCCGTTCAGCGGTGCCGCGACTGCCACCCGCGCGAGGATCGCCGCAATATCGTCGGCCGCGATCGGCTGGAACAAACCGTCACCGACGCGCACCGTGCCTGCGACCGTGCTGAAGTCGGCAATGCCCCCGATGAACTCCATGAACTGAGTCGCACGCACAATCGTGTACGGCACACCGGCCGCTTCGATCGCCTCTTCCTGCGCAACTTTGGCGGTGAAATAGGCGTTGTCCGCCATCCGATCAGTGCCGACGATGGACAGCGCGACGTGATGGCGTACCCCCGCGGCGACCTCTGCCTTGCCAAGATTGCGCGCCGAGCTGCGGAAGAATTCGAGCACCGCTTGCGGCTCCCACGACGGCGCATTCGTCACATCCACAACGACATCAGCGTCCGTGAGTGCATTGCTCAGGCCCTCGCCCGTCACGGAATTCACGCCGTTGCGCGGCGAGGCGGCAAGCACCGTATGACCGGCAACGCTTAGCAGCGTGACAACACGTGAGCCGATCAGGCCCGAACCACCGATTACGACAATCTTCATGGCAGATTCTCCGAATGAGAGTCAGTGAATGCACAGGGTGCTGGAGGGGCGCGGCGCCGTCTGAACATGTCGCTGTCGTCGCATCGCTTGAGACCCAGTGTGGAACAATCACGCCCTATAAATAAGGGCCAAGAATTGTCGAAATGACTAGTCCAAGTCGTTTGCGCCTCTCTTGCCGACGAGACCGCCATGACCGCCCCCACACCCGCACTGACCATCGAAATCGACCGGCAAGAGGCATTGCCGATCTATCTGCAGATTTGTGAGCGGTTCAGAACGGCGATCGCGGCCGGGCATCTGCGTCCCGGCGATCGGGTGCCTGCATTGCGGGGCCTGGCGGCGCAACTGAACACGGCGCGCGGCACCGTCGAGCTGGCCTACACGATCCTTGTGGATGAGGGCTACCTGCAGATGCGCGGGGCGGCAGGCACGTTTGTGTCGCCGTCGCTGCCGGCATCGGTGGTGCGTTCGTCGCGCCGGGAAGCGCCTGAAGCCGCAGGAAGCAAGCGTGGCGCTGGGAAAAGGCGGGAACACAAGACCTCGGACACATCAGATCGGATACCGCCGACCCCCGCGCGCCCGTTGACAATCGCCGTAGCCATGAGCGGCGAGCCCCGGCCGTTGCAGCCAGGTCTGCCCGCCCTCGACGCCTTTCCGCGCAAGGTATGGAATCGGCTCATTTCGCGCCACGCGCGCAGCGGCGAGCGCGCGGTGCTTGCGTACCCAGACCCGGCTGGCTACCGGCCGCTGCGCGAACACATCGCCACCTATCTCGGGCTGGCACGCGGCGTCACCTGTTTGCCGGAGCAGGTGTTTGTAACCGGCGGCTATCGCGCAACGCTGGAACTCGTCTTGCGCAGCCTCGCCCAGCCGAACGACCACGTATGGTTTGAAGACCCGGGCTACCTGCTCGCGCGCAGCTTTCTGGCCGAGACGGGCATGCAGCTCGTACCGGTGCCGGTGGATGAAGAAGGGCTCAACGTCGAGCGCGGTATCGAACTGGATACGCAGGCGCGCTTTGCCTTGGTCACGCCGTCTCATCAGAGCCCGCTGGGGCACACACTTTCGCTCGCAAGACGCATGGCGCTTCTGGATTGGGCAGAGAAGGGGTCTCGCTGGATCGTCGAAGACGACTACGACAGCGAGTTCCGCTATCAGGGGCGGCCGTTGCCCGCGTTGAAGAGCCTCGACCGGCATGATCACGTCATCTATTGCGGCACGTTCAGCAAGATGATGTTCCCGGGTTTGCGGCTCGCGTATGCGGTCGTGCCGGAGCGCGCCATCGAGCGTGTCACGCGGGTGGCATGCAGCATGAACGCCGGCTCGCCAACGCTGTTGCAGGCGGCGGTTGCAGACTTCATGGACGAAGGACATTTCGCGCGCCACGTAAAGCGAATGCGCGCGTTGTATGGGCAGCGGCGCATGCTGATCGCGCACGCGCTGGAGCGTGCGTTTGGCGACCGATTGCATGTCGAGTTGCCGCCCGGTGGCGTCCAGTTCGCTGTGCAGTTCACCGAAGGGGCAGACGGCCCTGTCAACGATGTTGCCGTTGCCGCGCGTGCCCGTGAGGCAGGGCTCGCCGTGCTGCCACTTTCGATCTGGTATGCAAATGCCCGAATGTTGCACGCGCCACGCGGCCTTGTGATCGGCTTCGCCAACATTGCGGATGCGAGTGAGGCGGCCCGTCTCGCACGAACGTTGCGCACGTGCTTGCCTGACTGACACCCGCAGAATCCAGAAGCGCTCCAATACAGCGCCCCAACAAAAAAGCCGCCCCAAAGGCGGCTTTCTTTTTATGTAGCGGCAATCGACGCGTGCATCGCGCTTAGCTTGCGCCGCCCGTTGTCGAACTCGCCGGTTCAGACGCGGGCGCGGTGTTCGGCGCCGGGGTCGTTACTGCCGGGGCCGATGCCGGTGCAGCTTCAACCGGCGCCTTCGAGGCCGGCGCAACCACAGGCGCCGCCGCAGGCGCGGAAGCCGGAGCCGAAGCAGGCGCCACCACCGGCACAGGCGGCGCGGCGGGCGTGGGCACCACCGGCGTGGTCATCTTCATCGGCTCGCCTTGCGGTGTGGGTGCGGGCTCGGGCAGCGGGGCCACGTGTTCCTTCTCAGCCGCCTTGGCGATCTTGCGGTCATGGCGGGCGGGGTCGATCTTCAGGAAGTGGTCGACCAGGTTGAAGTAGCGCTCGTAAAACACCCCGGCCGGGATCGTCTCGCTTGCCACCTTCACCATCGAATCGTCACCCGAGCCGATGGGCAGCGACACCGAGCCCAGGATGCTCAAGCCCACGCTTGCCGACGTGCTTGTCTTCTTGAGCGTGTAGCGGTCTTGCACCGCGTTCACATAGGCCGTGCTCGACGTGCCCTCGGTATTGGCCTCTGCGCACACCACGTGGAACGAGATCACCACGTGCGAATCGTTGCTCGGCTGGAAGTTCTTGCTGCCGTCGATCGTGTCGGGGCGGGGTGAGCTCGACACATACCCCTGGCTCAGCAGCGCCCGGCGTGCCGCCTCGCACGTCGCGTCAGACTTGGCGTGGAAGGTACGCGCATAGGGGCTTGCCGCCGCATCAAACTGCTCCTGCTGATAGAGCGGCGTGGGCGCAGAGCTGCACGCAGCCAAAGCGGCAGCGATGCTGGCAGCAGCGCACAAAACAGACAACGGAGGGAAGCGGTAGGGCATGGCGTTGGGCAAAAGGGCTCGGCCGGGTGATGGTGCGGCGGCGCCACTGCGGGTGCGGCGCAAGTTTTGTGCGCGGCAGGCGGTGGCGGCGTAGGCGGGTGGCCGGGCGACATTATAAGTTTGTCTGGTGACATGTCGCCCCGCGCGGCAGCCCTGCGTGCCCGCTCGGCATCTTGGGGCCTTGAGCATGGCTAACCGCGTGGGTCCACCTTGCCAGTGCGCAACGCAACCGCCCAATCCGCCCGGCCACGCTGCTCCGCAATCGCCGCCGCGTCATCCCACGCGTATTCAACCGCACGGAACTCCGCACTCCATTCACCCGCCTGTTCAGTCACGATGGCATAGCGCGCATGCGGGCTGCCGGTTTCAATCGAGTGAGCAAACGGATAGGCATCGCTGTAAGCCTGCAGGCCGACACTGCCCGGGTTGACGATAAAGCGGCCATCCACCAACTTCATCGCGCGCGGCATATGGGTGTGGCCGCACAGCACGAGCTTGGCGTCGGCATCTTCGGCGCGGGAAAGCACTTCATCGTGCGTGGCTGCGCGGCACTCTTTCTCAGAAAGCGATTCCAGAAAGTAGGTCTGGTCGTGCTGGGCGGACCCGTGGACGAGCAGCACATCGTCTTCGATGTACCGAAGCACGGGCAGGCTGGCAAACCACGCGAGCTGATCCGGCCGCAACTGCTCAAACGCGTACTGATCCGACGCGCCCATGCGTGACGGGTCGCCCGCAAGAACCTGCCTTTCGTGATTGCCACGAATGGTCGGCAGGTTCAGTGCCATTAACCGGTCAACCGTTTCGCGCGGTTGCAGCGGGCCAGACGCAATATCGCCCAGGTTCACGATCAGATCGACGCCCTGGGCCTGAATGTCTTCCAGCACTGCGTCCAGCGCGGCCAGATTGCCGTGAATATCGGAGAGGGCGGCGATTCTCATGTGCAAAAGTTAGTAGACCAGCCAGTTTTCCGTGCCGTTGAACGCGTAAGAGCGTTGCTCAGATGCTGGTTCCACATACTCCAAGCGCGGCCATCGGAAGCAAAAGTTGCCCATGTAAAAAGGCAGCACGAAATACCGCCCTCCCTCTAGATCGAACACCGCAGTCTTGCGCTCGATGCGCTTTTCCATCCAGCTCATCGCGAGCAAGCGCGAGTCTGGCGTGCAGGCAAAGGTGCAGCCCCACGCATAGCCGGGGGCGGGTACACCGTCGATCTGGATCAAGTGATATGAGTCGCCGTGTGGCGGTTCGCCTTCGTAGCGCAGGTGAACGTGATGACGGCCATCAGGCGTGATTAGCTCGATGTCGTCCATGCCCGCCCCGAGGGAGGAACCGTCTGCTGGAAGCTGGAGCACTTGCACCCGATATCTCCTTGCTCTGTCGAGCCTATGACCGGTTGTCGTTGAACGGCGCGTTGCGCAATGTCTTGGCAATCTCATCTTTGCCCCGCCGCGCCATGTCCGGATCGATGCTCGATAGCAGCTCGACTTGCTTGCTGAACATCAAGCGCCGGAAGTCCTGTCCGGGAATGCGGTGCGCCAATTCATAGGCGCACGCCATGGAAAACGTCACGCCTTCGAATATCCAGTACAGCAGTTCGTTCAGATCCGAAGTCGATTCGCGTAGCACCTCGGCGCCGCGCTCAACGACAACGTAGTGATATTGGCCAGACTCAATCTCGATGTGTGGGCGCCCAAAATCGGCGGTGTATCCGAACGTCGGATAGGCATTACTAGGCGCGCTGACCCGTTTGGCTAGGCGCGCGACTTCGGCCTCAATCTCTGCGAGCGTTCTCATAACGGTGGTCTGCATGGTCGCCAGAGCCCAGTGCTCTATGGCGCTTCTACGTCAAGCAAGGTGCTGGGCCGAGATGCTAACGCAGCGAAGCCCCGCCCACCACCGCACCCCAGATATGCCCAACTCTTAATTCAGATTTTCACCAAACATAAATCAGCATCCCACATTCGATCTTTATCAACCCCCGCCAAAAAAACCTCCAAAGACCCCACCAACGGGGGCAGCGCAATCCCGATGCATCGCCTATGCTGTTTCCCAATTAAAAACCGGCGCCCTGATTTGAATCGGATTATCAGAGAAAGCGCCTAATCCTAAATGTCTAAAAGCATTAGGCCGGGGGCAGTAAATGGGGCGGAGGAGAAAACAAGCATCCACCAGCGATGTGCTGTTGGCGCTGCCGTGGTGGATGCTGGCGATTGGCTCGGCAGCCAGTTACCTGATTTTTCACAACATCCTCCCAGCCGCGTTTGCGGCCAACCCCATCTTGAGCGGTCTGGGGATGCTGGCGCGCGGGCTGGCCTGGATGCCCGCGCTGCTGCTCGCCTTCTTTGCCGTGCTGTCGTACCTGCGGGAGCGCAGCCAGCAGGCGGATGCCCGGCTCGGCCCCCCGCGCACTGAACCGACTGGGCGCACCCGCCCGCCGAAGGCGCCGCCCCAGCCCGCCCGCACCGCCACGGGCAGCAACACGCCCAACCCCGCGCGCAACACCACAACACCCCCGCAAGCCCCCACACCGGCAGAACCCGCCACGCCCCAGCGCTGGACGCTGGAGGCCATCCAGTCGCTTGAGTGGAAGCGGTTTGAGCTGCTGTGCGTGCAGTACTACGAACAGATGGGGTTTGCGGTGAAGACGGTGCCGCACGGCGCAGACGGCGGCATTGACGCCACGCTGTACAAGGCCGGCCAGGACGCGCCCGTGGCGGTGGTCCAGTGCAAGGCGTGGTCCAAGCCCGTGAAGGTGGAGCAGGTGCGGGCGCTGGGCGGCTCCATGCTGGCGCACAAGGTCAAGCGGGGCGTGTTCTGGTCTTTGTCCGGTTATGTCGGCAACCCGGTGCAGGAGTTTTCAGAGCTTGCCGGTATCCAGCTATTGGACGGGCCGGCAGTGCTTGAACGCATCCGCGCGCTGGCCGAAAACAAGCAGGCCGCGCTGCTGGCGAAGGTGTTTGAGGGGGATTACCGCACGCCTTCGTGCCCGGCTTGTGGGGTGAAGCTGGTGGCGCGGAATGGGAGGAGTGGGGCGTTTTGGGGGTGCAGCAATTACCGGACGGGGTGTCGGTACACGTTGCAGATGGGGCAGTTCAGGTCAACGTGATTTCAAGTGTTTTTCGGTCGAGCTAATCAGTATGTATCGATCGCTTTGGGAACAGGGTCTCGGCCTGGGGCGGTCGCCGCTTGCCAACCATGGCGCCGATGAGCAGGCGCGCGTGCTCCACGTGGGGATGACGTGGGCGATGAATACAGCGGATCTTGCATCGAGGTGTGCGGTGCGGCTGGACGAGCTTGCGGGAAGGTGGTCGTGTGGACGGGCCGATGCATCGGTCCACGGCGCTTGGTGCTGGTATCTCCTGTGCCATGTTGATTCCCTTTATAAAGGCTAGGGCGGGTGGGTGATGAGAAAAAAGGGTCCAGCTAAGAAAGAGCATCTTACGATATATCTGGTTAAAGACGTAAAGCTCCAAGACGATCAGTTCATTGATACCAATCATACGAAGCGCCCTGTGCCACTAAAGATTGCCTCGGGCAGTGCAACGTTGTATGTAAAGCTGGCTCCTCCCCCCGTTAAACCGGCTTGGTCTGAATTCCTCACCAAAAATCAGGATGTACCGGACGACTTATTCCAAGGCGGTCGCTCGGAAGGGGCTCTCTTGGTTTTTAGATGTGAAGAGGCGACTTTCGTACTGACGTTCGGCATGGGTTTCCATTTGCTCGATCATGACTTGGTCGAGCGCGATTTCGGTCTTCGTGTCGCCTTGCATACTATTGCTCCAGATAGGCTGCGGAGCCTGGATAAGGCAAGCTACGAGATAAATCCACTAAATACTAGGAATCAAAGTCCGAGGGACGCCGACATATTCGATCTACACGTAGACACCGAAACCGATATGGTCCATGCGATTACGGGAGCGTCCACGGAGCCCGCGTTTGGCGATCTGGTCACTGGACGAGATGCACTGACGATCATGCCGGAAATGGTCTTGGACGATCTTCCGAGAATTCTATCTGTGGCTTTCTCTCGATATTTGGAGAGAATGCCAGAAAAATTTTCATGGATTGATGATGTGAATAGAGTGAAGGCCAAGGATACGTTGGAGATTCTTGAGCTGGAGCTTTCTGGAATGCTGGCGGGGACTCAGTCGCTTGGAAATGTGTGGCTTGGCGAGCCCGAGATTGTGGATTGGGAAAAGCAGGTTGGGTATTCGTTCGATTTGCGGAAAAGAACGGCTATTCATCAGACGCTGAAATTGAGCGATCTGCTCGATTATCTCGCTGAGCATGGAGAAGCGCCAACTGCAGAGGCTTTAAGGAAGCGGCCCATACACATAGTCGATAGCAATCAACAGCCATTGGGGAAATGGACGGCTTATCGATGCCTATATGCGGAATATCCTTCTGGTGAGCATACTTACATTCTGAGGAATGGAGTTTGGTATGCAATCAGCAAAGACTTCGTTCAGCGCGTTGATCGAGCCCTAAGTGGACTTCAGGCCGATGACGCGAAGGACATGCCAGCATATATGCACCTCGATGAGGCAGCCTATAACAAGGATGTCGCGGATAAAGTCCTTGGATACGTGGTGATGGACAAGAAGAATATTCACATTGGTGGGCCCTACGACAAAATAGAGTTTTGTGATCTTGTTAGGAATGGAAAAGAATTGATTCATGTGAAAATGTATCGCAGCTCTGCGACACTAAGCCACCTATTCGCCCAAGGTAGCGCCTCGGCAGAGGCATTTATTAAGCACGAGGATTTTCGCGTAAAGTTGAACGAAAAACTTCAAGAGGAAATAAAACTTGCTGATCCTCATGTGCGTCCTGTGGCGGAGGAGTACAGCGTTATATATGCGATTGCTACAAAGAAGGATATTCCAGCTGAGTTGCCATTTTTCTCAAAGGTTACGCTGAAAAATGCGTTATCAAACCTCCAGGCGATGCGCTTCAAGGTGGGGCTGCGGAGGATAGATATTGAAGAGAATTTTGAGAGGACAAAATACTATAGGAAACAAGGGAAGTTGAAATCTCAGGCCGCCATAGAAAAATCAAAAAAGAAGATGCCTGTTGCTAATGATGAGTATTGGAGGGAGATTGAGCCGGAGGTGTAAATCCATCATCGAATTTTTTTGCGTCATTCCTAATCTGCGCTAAACTCCCCCCGCTGCGGCAACAACCGCAGCCGAGACTGCAATCTCGATCGATCCGTCCGGAAGAAACATCAAGTTTCTACCGCTGCTGTCGTTCGCCCCTACGGGCGGGCCTCGGCAGGGAGGGCTTCGGCCCTGCCGTCTTGATGGATCGTCGGTATTGCAGACCTTGTCGTGTGCCCGCCCACCCTCCCAGGTGGGTGGCTCCTCACTCAACCAGAGGCAAGACAATGGATCAACCGACCCAAGCTGTACCCATCCCACGCGGGCATCGCCCCGCAATCTGTCACCTTCCCGGCATCGCGCAGCGTCCTCCGTCAGGAGGTGCCCGATGAGCATTGAAGACAATCTCCTGTATGCACAAGGCGCCCTGAGCGCGCGGGATTATCTGCGGCGCGCCCAAATGGACATGAAGGTGCAGCGGCAGTTCAGCCCCCAGACATTGCGCTTGGAATACCAGCATCAGGTCAAAGACAAGGCCGTTGAATACCAGGCCGGGTTTCTCGATGCGATTGGCGCCTTCATGCTGACGTCACTGGATGGCGTAACCGTGGACTTGTACCGGTGGGAAGTCCTGCACGTGCTGGCACGTGCGAACAAGCAGAAATAAAAAAACAGCAGTAAAAGCGAACCCGCGACGGGCGGGGGCGCCAGACCCGGGCACAACGCCCAGCCCTCTACGTGCCGAGCCCAAAGGGCCATGCACGACACTCAACGGCCCGACCGCCACGGTCTGAGGCCCAAACGCCGAGCGCCAACCCCCAAGCGCCGCTCGCAGACATTCAAAATTTCGAGCTCAAACACTCGCGCGCCGAGGTCAGAGGGTCGACTGCCGAGCTAAAACTGTCGACTGCCAGCCTCAGAGGGCGAAGCGCCAATGTCCGGGGTCCAATTGGTCGGAGCTTTGAGAGCCGGGCGCCAGCCTCAGAGGGTGGAACGTCGCTCTCAGAGGGTGGAGCGCCAGTGTCTGAGGGTGGAGCGCCAGTGTCTGAGGGTCGAGCTTCAGTGTCTGAGGGTGAAGCGTCAGTGTTTGAGAGTGAAGCTTCAGTGTTTGAGGGTGAAGCGCCAGTGTTTGAGGGTGAAGCGCCAGTGTTTGAGGGTGGAATGTCAGTCTCGGAGGGTGGAACGTTGGCCTCGGAGAGTCGAACGCCAGGCTCTAAAGGCCTGTCAGAATTTCCGTGTTTGAATCGCCCCGACTTTCCTAGACACCCGCGAGCCGTTGGGAATGGCGTTGTTCGAACTCTACCGGTGATAGACCGTTGGCGCTCGAATGGCGCCGTGTTGGGTTGTAAAACATCTCGATGTAGTTGAAGACATCGGACTTGGCCTCCTGCCGGGTGGCATAGATCTGCCGGCGCACCCGCTCGCGTTTGAGTAACTGGAAGAAGCTCTCCGCCACTGCGTTGTCGTGGCAGTTGCCGCGCCGGCTCATGCTGCACAGCAGGTTGTGCTCGCGCAGGAAGCTTTGCCAGGTGTGGCCGGTGAACTGGCACCCCTGATCGGAGTGAATCAGAACCTGCTGGTGCGGGCGCCGCCGCCATAGCGCCATCAGCAAGGCATCCAGCGCCAACTGGGTATCGATGCGCTGCCCCATGGACCAGCCCACGACCATGCGCGACCAGAGATCGATGACCACGCTCAGATACAGCCAGCCTTCGTGTGTGCGGATATAGGTGATATCGGTCACCCAGGACTGATTCGGGCCGTCGACCGTGAATCGCCGTTGCAAGTGGTTGGGCGCGACCACCGCCGGCTTGCCGGCCCACCTCGCCGGACGCCGCCGGTAGCCCGATTGCGAACGCAGCCCCTCGGCCTTGAGCAGCCTCGCCACGCGGTGCTTGCCGCAGCGCTCACCCAAGTCGCGCATGTCCAGGGTGAGCTTGCGATAGCCATAGACCCCGCCGCTCTCGAACCACGCCTGCTTGAGCAGGCCAAGCAGGCGCTGGTCGTCCCTCGCACGCGGGCTCAAGGGCTGCGCCTGCCAGGCGTAATAACCGCTGGGATGCACCGCCATCGCTTTGCACAGACGGCGCACGCTGTATTGACCCGCGTGCGCCTTGATGAAGGCGTACCTCACCCGGATTGCTTGGCAAAGTACGCTGCGGCCTTTTTTAGGATGTCGCGCTCCTCGGTCACCCGCTTGAGTTCAGCCTTGAGCCGGCGCACCTCCTCGGATTGCGATACCTGCCCTTGCGGCTCTGCCACGGGCTGGCGTCGCTGTTTGATCCACTGGTACAGGCTGTGCTGGCTCACGCCTAACCGCTGCGCGACCTCGGCCACGCTGTGGCCTCTATCCACGACCTGATTGACCGCCTCGACCCTGAATTCTTCGGTGTATCTCTGTGCACTCATCGCACCTCCTGTCTAACCTCTAGTTTGAGGCTCACAGGTGTCTACTGGGGCCGGGGCGATTCAG
>Ga0207640_10000493_pt1 | contig 24054 bp, 21 predicted proteins | sample KBSCornC42_FD_184300 | JGI IMG/M metagenome (GOLD analysis project Ga0207640, IMG submission 184300) | Corn rhizosphere microbial communities from Kellogg Biological Station, Michigan, USA - KBS Corn C4-2 (SPAdes) (version 2) | ecosystem: Host-associated > Plants > Roots > Rhizosphere > Soil ... | reverse complement strand
AGATCGACGATGACGGTACCGTCGCGCCGACCGCGGCGATCGCGTCGATCGTGTTCGCGCCGGACCTGGTGCTGCCCACGATCCGTGCGATGTACCGGCGTTACGGAAAATGGCTGTACTCGCAATATGGCTTCCTGGATGCCTTCAATCCGACCTTCCAGTTGACGAAGGTGCCGCTGCGCAGCGGGCAGGTGGTGCCGGGCGAAGGCTGGTTCGACAACCAGTACCTCGGCATCGACCAGGGCCCGATCCTGCTGATGATCGAGAATTACCGCAGCGGGTTCGTATGGAACGTGATGCGCAAGAATCCGTACATTCGCAAGGGCCTCGAACGCGCGGGCTTCACCGGCGGCTGGCTGGAGAAACCTGCCGCCAGCGCAACGGCCGCCACTGCCACAGCCCTGGCGCAATGAATCGCGCAGAGCGTGGTTCGCGTGCGCGCAGACGCGACTGCGAAATGCACGAAAAGTTTCGCGCATGTTCACTTCCCGTTTTCACACACGCAATGAACGCTTCCTGATTCTCTAGCGAAACCTTAACGAACGTTGCCGATTGCCTCCAGTCTCAATGGTCAAGCGCACGCGAATGCATCGCGTGCGTGAACGACCACAAGTGGAGACAATCATGCGCAACACAAAAATCGTCCTCGCCATCGCCGCGGTTTTCGCGGCTGCACCCGTTTTCGCGCAGGACGCCATGAACACGACCGGCGCCGACAGCGGGTTTTTCGTCAACGGAAACGCGGGGCACAGCTACTTCGGTAGCGGCCAGAACAGCGGCAGTGATACCGGCTATCAGATCGATGGCGGTTATCGCTGGGCACTCGCACCCGGCTTCGCGCTCGGTCCCGAGGTCGGCTACAACGATCTCGGCAACGTCCGCGCGAAGAACGTGTTCAATTCCAACCCCGTGGTCGCGCCGGGCAAGTCCTCGCTGCACGGTTGGACTGTGGGCGCCAACGCCAAGTACAACTTCACACCCAACTGGTACGTTTCCGCACGCACCGGCCTGTACGCCTGGGACGGCCACGGCATGACGCGCGACATCACGCCGGTCAGCACCGGCCGTTCGGGCGACGGCTATTACGGTGGCCTGGGCGTGGGCTACGACTTCAGCCGCAGGTTCGGCGTCGGCGTCGGCTACGACTACTACCGCGCCAAGAAAAACGACATCAACCTGTCCACCGGTTTGCTGTCGGCACAGGCGGAAGTCCGGTTCTGACGGCCGTGGGTGCATCCCCCCGATGCTTCGCATCGACCCCCTTCCTTTCCGGAAGGGGGTTTTTAATGTGCGCGCCGGTTGCGTTTATGGACTGCCCCCTTCCAGGGGAAGGGGTCGCGCACCGCCAGGTGCGTGGGGGATGACCTCAGGGTGAAGAACTGCCGGTCGCCGCATCGATCGACGCGGCCTGCTTCTTCGCCTGCTCGTTGACGACGTTCTGCACGTTCTTCGCCTTGTTGAGGTCGTGGCCGTAGGCGGCCATCGGCGTGCCGGCCAGCACGTTGGTGGCGGCCGAAGCCGGCGTTGCAGACGTCGCGGCAGTATCGGGTGCCGGATGCGATGCGCATGCAGCCAGCATCGCGGCCAAGAAAATCGTGACGAGGGCGCGGATCATGGCGCGCAGTGTCGCGCTGCGGGCGACGTCGCGCAAGCTGCGCTAAGCTGCGCGGGACCTACCACGGAGTCCGCGTGTGAACGCCATCCCCGGACGCTGGCGGCTCGACGGCCAGACCTGCCTGATCACCGGCGCCAGTCGCGGCATCGGGCTGGCGTGTGCGCGCGAAATGGCCGCGCTGGGCGCACAGCCGCTGCTGGTCGCGCGCGACGAAGCCGAGCTGAATTCGGTCTGCGACGAACTGCGCGAGGATTTTCCCGAAAGCGACCCGCGCGTGTTTTCCGCCGACGTCGGCGACGCCGAGGACCGCCTCGCGATCTTCGACTGGATCGCCGACCTCGACGTGCCGCTCTCGCTGCTGGTCAACAACGCCGGCGGCAATGTCAAGAAGCCCACGCTGGATTGCGAGCCCGGCGACATGGAGGAGGTGTTGCGCCTGAACAGCGTCGCCGCATTCGACCTTTGCAGGCTCGCGCACCCGCGGCTGGCGCAGCACGGCCATGCCGCGATCGTGAACGTCGGTTCGGTGTCGGGTGCCACGCACGTGCGCACGGGCGTGGCTTACGGCATGAGCAAGGCCGCGCTGCACCAGATGACGCGCAACCTTGCCTGCGAGTGGGCCGACGACGGCATCCGCGTCAACGCGGTGGCGCCGTGGTACATCCGCACACGGCGCACCGACGAGGCGCTGTCCGACCCCGATTACCTCGACGAGGTGCTGATGCGCACGCCGATGGCGCGCATCGGCGAACCCGAGGAAGTCGCCGCGGCGGTCGCGTTCCTGTGCATGCCCGCAGCCAGCTTCGTCACCGGACAAGTGCTGGCCGTGGATGGCGGCTTTTTGCACTACGGATTTTGACATGACGTTCTACTCGCCCATCGATACGCCGATCGGACCGCTGCTGCTGGTCGGCGATGGCACGGGCCTGGTCGAAGTCGGATTGCCGGAGCGCGGCAAGCTTGCCAAACCGCCGGCGGATGCCGAGGAAAGTCCGTCGAAATTGCACGCGGCGGCGCGCCAGTTCGACGAATACTTCGCGGGCAAGCGCCTGCAATTCGACCTGCCCCTGCGTCCTTCGGGTACGCCGTTCCAGCTGGAAGTCTGGGGTGCACTGTTGACGATTCCCTACGGCGAAACGGTGAGCTACACCGACATCGCGCGCCGCATCCGTCGGCCGCGCGCGGTGCGTGCCGTGGGCGCGGCCAACGGCGCCAATCCGCTCGCAATCATCGTGCCCTGCCATCGCGTGATCGGCAGCCATGGCGACCTCGTGGGTTACGGCGGCGGCTTGCCGATCAAGCGCTGGCTGCTGGCGCACGAGCGCAAGCATGCACCGGTGCCGGAACTCACGTTGACCGCGTAAGTAACACTATCCCGAAATGACTGATGACCGTCGTCATTCCGGGGCCGGCCGCGGCTCCATCGCGGACGGAACCCGGAACCCAGCGACTTTTGCTTCATCGAAACGAACGCCCTGGGTTCCGGATCGCCGCTTCGCGGCGTCCGGAATGACGAAGACCAGACGTTTCTCGAATTCGGGCAAGTTCAACGGATCACGCAGGGCGGGAGGAGCGCAGCGGATCCCGTCATTCGCGTCACCGGCAGTTGCGCAATTGGCCCTGCAGTTCCTGTTCGCGCTGTTCCAGCGGCGGCTGCTCGTGCGGCATCGCCATGCGCAGCTTGCGCTGGTTCGCATCGTATTCGCGCTGCACGTACGCGCAGACCTGGGCCTGCGTCGCCGGCAGGCAATAGTCCTGCACTTCGGTCATGCCGGTGGCGATGCGCGGGCCGCCGATGCGCGGCCTGGATAATTCCGGCGCCGACATGCCCGCGCCACCCGGCGCAGCGTACGCCTGCGACAACGATTGCGGCGGATAACCCATCACGCCCAGCGGCGCGAGGTACGGCGGTGGTGGTGAACGCGTCAGATACTGCTTGCCGTTCACGGCGCCCACGCAGGTGTACATCTCCGGCAATGGCGGCGGAGCGGGCGGGACGTAATCTTGTGGTGGCAACCCGGTCACCGTGGCTTCCGGCGCCGCGGTGGTGGCGGGTGCTGGCGGCACATAACCCGGCGGTGCGCGGCTCGGCACGTCGAGGATCTTCTGTTTTTGCCCCGCAGCGCAGGCATGGTCCTGGTAACCCACGCTGCCGTTTGCCGCGGTGCATCGGTACACCTGCGCACGCGCGCTCGTGCATGCGGCGATACAAGTCACGACAAGCGCAAGAGCGAACAGGCTACGCATGCGGCGATCTTACGCCCACGCGGTGATGCCGTTCCTCCCCCTTCGCTTGCGAAGGGGGATTGAGGGGGATGGTTTTTCGCAAGACAACATCCGCCCGCGACTTCGTCGCGACCCCCTTCCTCGGAAGGGGGTGGTGAAGACAGCACGATCACGAACGCAAGCCAACGCCCCTGTGCAACAGCCACAACGCGAACCCGCCCAGTCCGATCACGAACGCCAGCATCACCACGTACGCGATCCAGACCGGCACGTCACCGATGCCGAGGATGCCGAAGCGGAACGCGTTGACCATGTACAGGATCGGGTTGGCCAGCGAGGCCTCGCGCCACGGCGAGCCCAGCATGTTGACCGAATAGAACACGCCGCCGAGGTAGGTCAGCGGCGCCAGCACGAAGGTCGGCACGATCGCGATGTCGTCGAAGCGCTTGGCGAACATCGCGTTGATGAAGCCCGCGAGCGAAAAGATCACGGCCCCGAGCAGCACGGTAGTCAACGCGACCAGCGGGTGCGCGACGTGCAACGACGTGAAGAACAGCGCGATGCCGAGCACGATGATGCCGACCAGCAGGCCGCGCAACACCGCGCCGGCGACATAGCCGCTCAACACCACCCAGCTCGGCATCGGCGAGGCCAGCATCTCCTCGACGTAGCGCCCGAACTTGGAGCCGAAGAAACTCGACGTGATGTTGGCGTAGCAGTTGTTGATGATGCTCATCATCACGAGGCCCGGCACGATGTACTGCATGTAGCTGAAACCGTGCATCGGCCCGACCCGGCTGCCGATTATCTTGCCGAAGATCACGAAGTACAGCGTCATCGTGATCGCGGGCGGCACCAGGGTCTGCGTCCAGATGCGCAGCATGCGGCGCACTTCGCGGCGGGTGATGGTGCCGAGCGCAACCAGGTTGGCGCGCACGCGCGCGGAACCCGCGTACACCGGCGCCCGGGTCACCGGCTCGCGCGCAAGATCGTTCATGCCTTCGCCCCGTTGCCGTTGCGTTCCACCAGTCGCACGAACAATTCCTCCAGGCGATTGGTCTTGTTGCGCATGGACGTCACCGTGATGCCCTGCGCCGTCAAAACGGCGAACAGCGCGTTGAGGTTGTGCGTGCTGGGCATCTCGGCCTCCAGCGTCTGGTCGTCGATGCGCACGAGTTTCACGCCATCGATCCGCGGCAACGTGCCATCGAGGCCCGTCACGTCCAGCACGAGCGACTGCACGTCCAGCTTCGACAGCAGGCGCCGCATCGAGGTGTCTTCCACGATCTCGCCGTGGTCGATGATCGCGATGTTGCGGCAGAGTTGCTCGGCCTCTTCCAGGTAATGCGTGGTCAGGATCACCGTGGTGCCGGCGGCGTTGATGCCCGTGATGAAATGCCACATCGAGCGGCGGATTTCGATGTCCACGCCCGCGGTCGGCTCGTCCAGGATCAGCAGGCGCGGCTCGTTCATCATCGCGCGCGCGATCATCAGCCGCCGCTTCATGCCGCCGGACATCATGCGCGTGGGCTGGAATGCCTTGTCCCAGATGCGCAGTTCGCGCAGATATTTCTCGGCACGCGGTTCGGCGATCGCGCGCGGAACGCCGTAGAACCCGGCGACATTCACGCAGATTTCGAACGGCGTCTCGAACTGGTTGAAGTTGATTTCCTGCGGCACCAACCCGATCTGGCGCATCACGCCGCCGCGATCGGCATGGATGGACAAGCCGAACACGCGCGCATCGCCACCGCTCGGGTTGACCAGCGACGAAAGAATCCCGATCAGGGTGGACTTGCCCGCGCCGTTCGGCCCGAGCAGCGCGAAGAAATCGCCCTGCGCAACCTTCAGCGAGACGCCCTTCAACGCCTGGACGCCGTTGGAATAGGTCTTGCGCAGGTCAACGACTTCAAGCGCCGGAACGGGGCTGGAAGCGGGAGTTGCGGGCATGGAAGGCGGGGCGTGGGGCGAAGCGGAATCAGCGACCATCCCCTATTATAGAAGTTTCGCCCGGGCCTCCCCATGCCGAACGGCAGGGTCGCCTGGACTACATCCTTTTACGCTGGCGATGCCAGCGTGCATCTTGCAGACACATGATCGAGCATTTCCCACTGAAACTTGCCGAAAGCCACATGCTGGCACCCAGCGTGCGCCACCTTGCGTTCGAACGCACGGACGGCACGCCGTTCAAATTCACGCCCGGCCAGTTCATCCAGATCCACTTCAACTACGACGACGGCAAAGCGACCAAGCGCAGCTATTCGGTCGGCACGCCCGCCGATGGCAACGAAGTGGACAAGCTGGAGCTCGCCGTGTCTTTCGTCGAAGGCGGCGCCGCGACCAAGCTGCTCGGCAATCTCGAACAGGGCGGCACGGTGGACGCCAGCGGCCCGTATGGGCGCTTCTGCCTGATGGACGACGATGCCAACCAGCGCTATCTGCTGATCGCCACCGGCACGGGCATCACGCCGTACCGCGCGATGTTGCCGAAGATCGAGCGGTTGATCGCCGAACGCGGCACCCGCGTCGCGCTGCTGTACGGCGCACGCAACGAACAGGAACTGCTGTATGGCGCGGAGTTCGAAGCTTTCGCCAACAAGCATCCCGAATTCACCTTCCACGCCTGCCTGTCGCGCGCCGCACGCGCCGCGCCGCGCCCGAACGATCGCCGCGGCCACGTGCAGGACACGTTGTCAGAACTCGCGCCCCACCCCGAGCACGACATCGCCTATCTCTGCGGCAACCCCGACATGATCGACGCCAACTTCACCCTGCTGAAGGAACTCGGCCTCCCGATCAAGAACATCCGCCGCGAGAAGTACGTGTCGTCGCGATAAACCTCGCAGGGTTCTACACCGCCTGCAACGGCGATAGACCGAAGTCGGCCGGAAGCCGGCCGGTCGAGGGGCCTCGCTTTAACGCTCAAAGGCAGCCACACGCGAAATTGCAGCGGGTCTCTACGGACCAGCCGCGTGGCACTTCAATGCGTGCGTCCCGTGACCTTCCGAGTGCAGCAATGCTTAAGGCCGTGATCCGGGTGAACCGGGCGAACCCCCGCATTACCCGTCACGGTTTGGGCGAGTAATCCGCAGCATCGGCTTCCCGCGTGCGGGTTTGAGCGGAAAAAACGCTTCGTGCGTCACCGAATCCACCGCCACGACGTGGGCATTGGGTCCAAGCCGCGCAGTGCCGAGCGCGCTGACCGTTTGTCCCCGTACCTTGAACACCGAGACCTGGCCCGATTCGCCGGCGACATACAGCCAACCAAGCGCTGGATCAAACGCGAGTACGTCCGGGTCCTTGGCCACATCGAATGCGGCGAGCACTTTTCGGCTGGTTAGATCCAGCACCAGCAGCTTGTCGTTGCCCTCGCAGGCGACGAACGCAAGCCGTGCCGACGCGTCGATGTACAAGCCGTGGTTGCCCTTGGCGCCCGGAAGGTTGATCCATGCAATCACCTTGTCGGTGGCCGGGTCGATCTCCACCAGTTGATCCCGGGTTTGCGCATTGGCAAAAATGTGCCGCGACACCGGATCGTACTGCGTGTTGCCGACTTCGCCTCCCAACGGAATGGTGGCGATGCGCTTGTTGCCCACCGCGTCAAGGACCGTATCCGTGCCGCCGTGCTCGTCGGAGACGTACAGCTTGTGCACGCCGGGCGCATAGGCCATGCCGTCCGGGTAATCGCCGCCGGGCATGCGCGCGACGATCTTGAAAGTCCTGGCGTCGATCGCGACCACTTCATTGGTTCCGGTCGCTGACGCATACACGCGATCCCGTTGCGGCACGTAGAGCACCCCGTGCACGTGGCTGATATCGGGGATGGTCGCGATCACTTTCCGCTGCGCGGTGTCGAACACCACCACCGCGCTGTCGCCGAGATGCGCGAGGAAAAGATGATGACGTTTTGCGTCGAGGCTGGCGTAGTCCCAGCGCGTTGCATTGCCAGGCAGCGGCACTTCCGCGACCGTGGTCAGCGGCAATCGGTCGACCGTGCCGGTCTGGCTGCGCACAGGCATTGACGTGGCGAGCGCCAAGAGGAGGACAACCGACACCCAGCCTGGATAAAAGTGGCTTGCGCTGATTTTCATGGCCTGCGCTCGTTGCCGAAAAAGATCATACGCCTATGATCAGGCGCCTCGTTCTTCCGGCGGCTTGAGATGGCGGAACTGCGCCAGCAGCAGGAGATCGTAAACAATCTTGAGGGCGCCGCAGATCAACAGCGGCCAGGCGAACGCGGAAGTTGCGAACAACGCGCCCGCCATCGCCGGACTTGCGGCCGAAGCGAGACTGCGCGGAACGGACGTGAAGCTCGCCGCAGCCGGCCGTTCGGCCTCGGTCACCACCGCCATCACGTAGGACGAGCGCGTCGGCACGTCCATCTGCGAGAGCGCGGCGCGAATCAGCAGCAACGCCAGTGCCAGTCCGAGTGTCGGCGCCAGTGCTGCCAGGATCAGCGCGATGCTGGAAGGGATATGCGTGAACACCATCGTGTTGACCAGCCCGAAGCGTCGCGACAGGCGTGCCGCGACCGGATACGAAAACGCCGCCAGCAAACTCGCGCAGAAGAAGAACACGCCGGCCGCGGCCAGTGAAAGATGAAATCGCTGGAACAGCCACAACGCCAGCAGCGATTGCACCACGAAGCCGCCCGCGAACGCATCCAGGCTGAACAATGCGGCCAGCCTGATCACGATGGCACGCGAAGGCCCGAGCGCCGCTGAAGGTACGGTGTTTGCGGAAATCGGCCGTTGCGGCAGGCGCGTGTAGAGGAAGCGTCCCGCCACCCCGAGCAGCGCATACAGGACGAACATCCCGCGCATCGCGCTTGACTGGTCGAGTCCGAGTGGCGCCACCATTTCGGGCGCCCCCGCAACCAGCGCACCCACCGCCGCGGCCAACGCTCCGGCCAGGCTGTAACGCGCAAACATCCGGGTACGATCGGTATTGCCGGCTTCGTGTGCCAATGCCGCGTGCTCCAAGGGTACGAACACACTGACATTGCCGGCGGACGGATTGATCGTGCCCGCGAACGCGATCACCAGCAGCAACGCATAGTCCCGGGAGGCGGCGAACGCAAGCCCGGAGGCCACCATCAGCCCGGCCGCGATCAGCAGCAGCCGGCGGTAGCCATAGCGTGCTCCCAGCAGGCCCGCGCCGATCGTGAGGCAGGCCGACCCCGACAGCGACACCGTGGCGAGCACACCGACCGCCAGCGGCGTGAAACCCAACGCCAGCAGGTAAGCCGGCAACAGGATCGCGACGAAGCTGTCGCCGAAGTCGCGCAAGGCGCGCGCGGCAAACACGCAGTTCAGCGGATTGAGCGCCCGTCCGGACGCTCCGGCGACTTCGCTCATCGAAGTACCACAGGTCTATAGCAGCTACGACTTTGGTGTAGCATACGCTACATGGACGTAAAGCTCTCCACCTGGCTGATGCTGGTGGTGTCGCTGCCAGGGCGCAGCCAGACGCCCCGCATGCGGTTGTGGCGAGCGCTGAAGGGTGCCGGCGCGGCGATGCTGCGCGATGGCGTGTACGTACTGCCCGAAAGCGATGGAGCAAGGGCGCTTTTCAAGGCTCAGGTTGACGAGGCGAACCAGGCCGGCGGCAGCGCGCACGTAGTGCCGTTCACCTCGACCGATCCCAGGCAGGAAGCCCAACTGCGCACTGCCTTCGATCGTACCCAGGCCTACGCGCAAGGACTCGGACGCCTGACGGCCTTGCGCCGCGAACTGCGGAAACTTGCCGAAGCCGAGGCGCGCAAGCGACTCACCGCCTCCCGGCGCGAGCTGGAGGCGCTTGCCGCGATCGACTTCTTTCCGGGCGTGGCTCGGGCGCAGGTGGAGACCGCACTGGTCGACGCCGAACACGCGCTCAACGCGCAGTTTGCACCCGACGAACCACGGGGAAAGAAAACGACGATTCCGCATCGCCGCATGCAGGACTACCGCGGCCGTGTATGGGCCACCCGCCGACACCTGTGGATCGACCGCGTCGCCTCGGCCTGGCTGATCCGCCGTTTCATCGATCCTGACGCCGAATTCCGTTGGCTGAAGAAGCCGGCCGACTGCCCCAAGCGCGCGGTGGGGTTCGATTTCGATGGCGCCGAGTTCAGCCACGTTGGCGCGCGCGTGACCTTCGAGGTCCTGGCCGCGAGTTTTGGTCTCGATCGCGATCCGCGCTTGGCACGGGTGGGACGCTTGATCGGTTATCTCGACATCGGCGGTGTGCCGGTGGCCGATGCGGCCGGCTTCGCCAGCGTCATGGCGGGTGCGCGCGCCCGGCACGGCGAGGACGACAACGCGCTGCTGGCGGACATGTCGATCGTGCTCGACTGCCTGTACGCGGCCTATTCCGAAATGGAAGGAGGTTCATCATGAATGCTCGTGTTTCGCACCCCTCAGTGCGTTCCTTGTGGACGCTGTGGGTCATCGTGGGACTGGTCCTCGCTTGCGGTCCGGTCGCCGCCGCTTCGCTGGATGCTGCGGCGATCGGCAAAGCCGCGGGCACGAAGGCGACGACCCAGAAGGACGGTGTAGTGAAGATCGGCTGGAGCCGCAGCGACGTGCCGGTCAGGGTGGATGGCATGCGGCTGCCGCCGGCCGCAGGCTTGGGCTCCTGGGCCGCGTTCGCGCCGATGGGCAACCAGGCCATGGTGATGGGCGATACGGTGGTGTTCCAGGATGAAGTGGATGCGGCGATGGACGCCGCCTTCGCGCATGGCCTCCACGTCACCGGGTTGCACAATCACTTCTTTTACGACCAGCCCAGGGTGTACTTCATGCACATCGAGGGCGAGGACTCCGCGACCGCACTCGCGTCCGACGTCGAGGCCGTGTGGGATGCGATCAAGGCGGTGCGCGCGGCGCATCCGCAGCCTGCCGAAGGGTTCGGGGGCATGGCGCCGAAACTCGGCAAACTCGATGCCAGTGCGCTCGCCAGGATCGTGGGACACCCGGCGGAAGCCAACAACGGCTCGCCGAAGATCACTATCGGCACCATGGGGCGTATGCACGATCAATCCCTCGGCGCTTCGATGGGACTGACCACCTGGGCGGCGTTCAGCGGCAGCGATGATCTCGCTGCCATGGATGGCGATTTCATCATGCGCGCCGATGAGGTGCAGCCGGTGTTGAGGGCCTTGCGCAAGGCGGGCATCCATATCGTCGCCTTGCACAACCACATGATCGGCGAGCAGCCGAATTTCTACTTCACCCACTTCTGGGGCAAGGGCAAGGCCGCCGAGCTGGCGCATGGGTTTCGGGCCGCGCTGGATGCGCAGGCTGCCGTGGCGAAGCCTTGATCCTGTTGGCCGATGTTGCTCGCCGTGACCCTCGCATCGGCGCTCTCCGTATCGACGTCGGCTGCCGCATCCGTGCAGCCGACGCGGACTCAAGCAGTGCAGGTGCCGCAAGGTGCGATCGTGCTCGATGGCGCGCTGAATGAAGCGGCGTGGCGGCAAGCGCCCGTGTTGAAACTGACCCAGCAGGATCCCCATCCGGGCCAGCCCACGCCGTATGTCACCGTGTTGCGCGTACTGCGAGACAGCACGCACCTTTATTTCGGCGTGATCTGCACGGATCCAGACCCCGCCAACCTCGCGATGCATTCGCTGGAGCGCGACAGTGATCAGAAGCACGACGACCACGTCACGATCGTGCTCGACACACTCGATACCCATCATTTGGGCTATGTGTTCCAGGTCAATGCAGGCGGCGCGCGCACGGACGGGCTGATGTCGCCGGCTTCGAGCGATCCGAATTACGACTGGGACGGTATCTGGAACGCCAAGGTGCGCCGCACCGCGACCGGCTGGACGGCCGAAATCGCGATCGACGTGCGCAGCCTGCAAATCGGGATGGGGGCCGATGTCTGGGGGCTCAACATCCAGCGCTATGTGCCACGCGACCAACTCAGCCTGCAATGGACCGGCATCAGCCTCGACGCCTCGATCTTCGATTTGACACGCACGGGATCCCTTGCGGGGATTGGAGATTTTCAACAAGGTCACGGACTCGAAATCGCCCCTTACGCGCTGGTGCGTCACGACAGTGTCGGCAATCGCAGCGCAGGCCAGGTCGGCGGTGACGTGCGTTACCACCTGACGCCCGGCATCACCGCCACGTTGACCTTCAATCCGGACTTCGCCGAGGCGGAAGCCGATACCGATCAGGTCAACCTGACGCGCTTTTCGCTGTTCTTTCCCGAGAAGCGGCGGTTCTTTTCGGAAGGCGCCAACATCTTCACCTTCGGCGCCGGTCTGGTCGACAACAACACCTTCCTGCCGTACTACTCGCGCCGCATCGGGCTGGTAAACGGCGAGACCGTGCGGGTCGACGCCGGCGCCAAGATTCTGGGCAGCGATGGACCCTGGACGATCGGCGCGCTGGGCGTACACATGGGTCGGTCGGATGTGAGCAATCCAACCGATCTGTTCGTCGGGCGCCTGACCTACGATGTCGACGACCATCTGCGCATTGGCACACTGCTGACCCAGGGTGATCCAACCGGAACGACGAACAACAGCTTCACCGGCGTGGACGCGGTCTGGCACACATCCACGTTCCGGGGCGACAAGAATCTGGTCCTGTCGGGCTGGGCCGCGCACTCCGGCGATCCGCTGCCCGGAAATCATGCCGGCTGGGGCGTCTTCGCGAACTACCCCAACGACCTTTGGAGCGGCTACTTCAGCTTCAACCAATTCGGCGGTGCGCTGGATCCCGCGCTCGGATTCCTGCCCCGGCCGGGGACACGTCAGTACGACGCCTACATCGAATACGCACCGCGTCCCACCAGTGATTGGCTGCGCTGGACACGACAGTTCTTCTACCAACTGGAACTATTCCAGGTGGACGATCTGCGCGGCACCACGCAGACGCGACGCATTTTCACGGCCCCCTTCAACGTGGACACGGCATCGGACGCACACCTCGAGTTCGACTGGATTCCCGATTACGAAGCCTTGAGCGAACCGTTCGCGATCGCCAAGGGCGTCACCTTGCCGGTCGGCCGTTACCACTTCTACCGTTACCGCTTCGAGACGCAATCGTCCTACGCACGGCAGTGGCAGGTCGGCAACGTGCTGGAGATCGGCAGTTTCTACGACGGCCACCTGACCCAAATCCAGCCGTTCGTGAACTGGACCACGCCGAACGGCAAGCTGAGCTTGCAACTCCAGAACGAAACCGATTTCGGTTACCTTCGCGAAGGCAATTTCATCCAGCGCCTGTACGTGCTCAAGGTCGCTTATTCCTTCAGTCCCGACCTGACTGTCTCAACCCTGGCGCAATACGATTCAACGATCGGGCACTCGGGGGTCAACTTGCGCCTGCACTGGATCCTCTCGCCCGGCCGGGACTTCTTCCTGGTGTTCAACCATGGCATCGAAGCCTCCGTCACCGACCCGACCGCGCGGGCGCAGTCCACTTCCAACGAAGTGATCGCCAAGCTGAGTTGGGATTTCATCCAATGAGCGCGCGAGCTCCCGACCACCCATCCGATGCGCCAGCGCTTTCGGTCTCGCTGCGCCAGGCCACCCGTGTCTGGGCCAAGGTGGGCCTGATGAGTTTCGGCGGACCGGCGGGACAGATCGCGGTGATGCATCGCGAGTTGGTGGAAACACGCCGCTGGATCAGCGATGCGCGTTTCCTGCACGCGCTGAACTATTGCATGCTGCTGCCTGGTCCCGAGGCGGCGCAGCTTGCGATCTACATCGGCTGGCTGCTGCACCGGACGTTGGGCGGCCTGATCGCGGGCATCCTGTTCGTGCTGCCCGGGTTCGTCACCATCCTCGCACTCAGCATCGTGTACGCGCTGTACGGGCAGGTGCCGTGGATCGTGGCGATCTTCTTCGGTCTCAAGGCCGCTGTGCTCGCGGTGGTGTTCGAAGCGGTGCTGCGCATCGGCCACAAGGCAATCAAGAACCGCATCATGCTGGCGATCGCGGTGCTCGCGTTCATCGCCATTTTTTTCTTCCGGGTGCCGTTCCCCCTGATCGTGCTGGGCGCCGGTTTGATGGGTCTGCTGGGGCATTGGTGGATGCCGCACAGTTTCCCGGCACCCAGTTCAGCCGCCGCGGATGCCTCGTCGGCCTACCTGGTCGATCGCCTGCTCGGGCGCGGCGAACTGCGCCATACCAAACCTTCCACTGCGCGCGCCGCGCGCGTGCTGCTGGTTTGGCTCGTGATCTGGTGGTTGCCAGTGCTGGCAATCATCGGCATGTTCGGCGTGCAGAGCGTGCTGGCGCGCGAAGGCATCTTCTTCAGCCAGGCAGCGATGGTCACGTTCGGTGGCGCCTACGCGGTGCTGGCCTACGTCGCCCAACGTGCGGTAGGTGGATTCCACTGGATCTCGGCGGGCCAGATGCTGGATGGGCTGGCGCTGGCCGAAACCACGCCGGGCCCCCTGATCATGGTGGTGCAATTCGTGGCTTTCCTCGGAGCCTACTTCCACCAGAGCGGCCTATCGCCGATGGCGGCCGGCGTGATCGGTTCGATTCTCACCACCTGGGTGACATTCGCGCCGTGCTTTCTCTGGATCTTCCTTGGTGCGCCCTACATCGAAGCCCTGCGGAGCAATCGCGCATTGCACGCGGCGCTCTCCGGCGTAACGGCAGCCGTGGTGGGCGTGGTGTTGAATTTGTCGGTCTGGTTCGCGCTGCACACATTGTTCGGCAAGACCCAAGCCGTGCACTACGGCTGGCTGGCGTTCGACTGGCCGCAATGGCAAACCATTCACCTCGCCGCCGCGGTGCTGGTGGGTGCTGCGCTGCTGGCGATGTTGCGCTTCAGGATCGGGATGGGCTGGACTTTGCTGGGGAGTGCGGTCGCTGGTGCCGCGAGCCTCGCGTTGCGCGTGGCCTGAGCATCGTCGCACCGCGTTCATTCGTGCCGGTGTTGGTGATGGATGTCCGGGTAATGTGGATGGGTGTGCGTCAGCGGCGCATGGGTGTGCTCGTGGGTATGCGGTTCGTGGCCGTCCCAGTCGAAATCGTGCGTGTGTTGGTGGTGTTCATCGTGTACGTGGCGATGCGTGTGGGTGATCGGCTCATGGGTATGCAGGTGTTCATGGCGTTCGGTCAGGTGCAGCCACACGCCGGCGCCCATTAGAACGGCAGCTGCCCAGAACATCAGCGAGGCGCGGTCGCCGAACGCCAGGATCGCAATCGCCGCGCCCATGAACGGCGCCGTCGAGAAATAGGCTCCAGTGCGCGCCGAGCCCAATCCGCGCAAAGCCAGCACGAACAACACGAGACTGATGCCGTAGCCCAACAACCCCACCGTCATCGCCTCAATGATGGCGGTCCCGGCGGGAAAACGCGCGCCGAGCAGCAACGCGACGCCGGTGTTGACCACGCCAGCCACGATGCCCTTGAGGCCCGCTATGAACAGCGCATCCGAGGCCGATACTTTGCGGGTGAAATTATTGTCCAGCGCCCAGCACAGGCAGGCGAGCGCGATCAGCCCCGCTCCCCAGCCCAATCGGCCGTGACTCGGTCCCCCCGGCCACGCGAGCAGCACCGCTCCGGCCACGATCAGCGCCATGCCCGACATGACTCGGCGGTTGGCGTTTTCGCGGAACGCGATCCATGCCAGCAGTGCGGTCAAGACCGCTTCGAGATTCAGCAGCAGGGACGCCGATGCCGCGCTCGTACGCGTCAGGCCCAACATCAGCAGCAAGGGGCCGAGTACACCGCCGAAACCGATCGCGAGCAGATACCAGAACCATTCGCGGGGACTCATGGCCGGCGCGCGCCAGCCCCGATCGCGGATGGTACGAACCGCGCCAAGGCCGATGCCACTGCCGAGATACAGCAGCCCCGCCAGCATCACCGGCGAGGTATCGTGCAGCAATTGCTTGGCCAGCGGCGTGCTGGCACCGAACAACAGCGCGGCGACCAACGCTCCTGCTGCCGCGGAGGAGAAGGCGATGCGCGACATCGGGCTAGCCTATCCAGTCGGCGTCCTACCGGCCAGCAGCGCGGAAGCAGGGGTAGGTCGACGAGTCTTCTTGAAAACAGAGGGTCGCCACTGGCGGCTCAGGGTCGGCTACGGCGGGTCGGCGCGACCGATTCAGTGCCCGCTGTCCAACCTCGGCGCGGTGGTCAGCCATTACTGAAACGGATGGTCAGCCTCACGGGAACATGCCCGCCATGAGGTCCGCCGCATTTTTCGGCAACCTTTCGCGTGGAAACCTGCGCCTATTCACCCTCGTTTATGTCCCTCGTCCCATGAGTCTCAGTCGAGAAGTGCAGCCTCGAACACCAACCCGGGGCCGAAACCCAATGCCACGATGGGTCCGGAAGCATTCCGCGATCGCATGCGTTGCAGGATGAACAGGACCGTCGGCGACGACATGTTGCCGTGGTCGGCGAGAACCGCGCGCGAGGCATCCCCGGCTTCGGCGCCGATTCCCAGTGCGTCAATCGCGGCCTGGACGATTTCCGGGCCACCCGGATGGATCGCCCATTGCGCGACGTCGTTGATGCGCAAGTCCCGGGATGCCAGCCACGGCTCCAGCCATTCGCGCAGCGACGCACGGATGCGCCGCGGCACCTCCAGGGTCAAGCCCATTTCGAAGCCGTGATTGCCGATCCGCCAGGTCATCGCGTCGGCTGAATCGCGGGTCAACAAACTCGCGGTGTCCTGCAGATGCAGCCCGGACTTGCCGACCGGCGCCAGGATCACGGCGGCGGCGCCATCGGCGAACAGGGCGTTGGCGACCACGCGCTGCCGATTGAAACCGTAGGCAAAATGCAGGCTGCAAAGTTCGACGCAGCAGAGCAGCACACGTGCATCCGGCGCGCCGTGCGTCAGCGCGGCCGCGGCGCGCAAACCGTTGAACGCGCCATGACATCCCATGAAGCCGATATTCACGCGACCGACGTCGCGTGCCAATCCGAGGCGCTCGATCAGCTCGGCATCGAGGCCCGGCGAAAACGATCCGGTGCACGACACGATGACCACGTGCGTGATGCGCGACGGAGGGATGGCGGCATCCGCGAGCGCGGCCGCGCTCGCGCGCGTCGCCAGTTTCCCGGCCTCCCGCATGTAGCGGGCGAGCCGAACGGCCGTGGTCGGGCCACCGTCGTGTTCGGAGAGGCGCGGCGGATAAAACGATTCGATGGATGCGGCATCATCGTCGTGCGCGAGCAATACGCTTCCTCGTCGCCGCACGCCGCAGCCGCGATAGATGCGCTGCAGCCACGCGCGCTCGCTCTCGTTCGAACAGCAGCGCGCCATGGCCAGCGGGATCGCCACCTCCTGCCCAAATGTTGCCGCCGGCACTGCGGTGCCGATGCCGACGATCGCGGCGGGCGTCATGCCGTCACCATGCCGCTGCCCTCGAGATCACGATTCAGCCACGCCGTCAGCGGCATCGCCATGGCAGGCGCACGTTCGAGCAGCGGAAGCGCCGCAGCCAGCAGCGACGGGCGGCGCAGCAATCCTGAAATGCCGCGGCACACGCGCTGCCGTGCACGCAGCATCCGCCGGTGGCGCGCGCTCCACCGTGCGGTGAGGTCATCCGTCCAGCACGCGACGGCTTCGCGCGCGAAAGGCAGCACGGCAGCGGCATCCGCGATCGCCCACGCCATGCCTTCACCCGTGAAAGGTTCGACATAGCCCGCCGCATCGCCCAGGATCAGTACGCGTCGTTGGGCACCGGGTTGGCGGCGCATGCGGGTGAGCCGGGGGGTACCACGCCAATCCTGACGGTGAAGATTTTGCAGGGCCGGAAGGCCTTCCGCACGGAGAATCTCCGTGACGGCCGCTGCCGGTCCACCAGCTTCGTGGCACCGCACCGGATCCAGCGCCGCAGCAATATTGGTCATTCCGTTCTCGGCACGAACCAGCCCTACATAGCCTTGCGCTGCACAGGCCATGTGGATGATGCCCGAGGCATACGCCGCAGGAGCTTCGGGCAGGGTGGCGGCGACGCCGATGCGCGCACGCGGCGCGATGCGCCACTCAGGATCGGGCACGAGGCGGGTGGCGAGTCCGCCGCAATCGAGGACCACGCGCGCTTCGATGACGCAGCTCGCCGAAGGATTTCGCAACACAAGGCGGCGTCCGTGTCGGGTGGGTCTTTCAAGGGTGGCGCGCGTCACCGGGACGAAACGCACCCCCGCATCGATGGCCTGCTGGACGAGCATCGCATCCAGCCGCGTTCGGGAAATCGCGATGCCCGGCGGCAACGGGAGACTGGCCATGTGCCCGAGGCAGTACAACCGCATGCCGTGGTATGTGCTGCCCTCGCGCAGTTCAATGCCGGAGCTGGCAAGTGCCCTCAGGGCGGCCGCGTTCAAACAGCCGCCGCAGGCCTTTGCGCGGGGCCAGGCGGACTTTTCCACCAGCAGCACGCGCAGCCCGATGCGCGCGAGGTGCAGCGCACCCATGGCCCCGGCGATGCCCGCGCCCACGACCACCACATCCCACTCGCGCGGCAATTCATCCGGATCCATGCAAGCCCTCGTGCACGTGCGACCAGGTCATCAGGAACCGCTGGGGCCAGTGCCGTTCGAAACGCGCGTCGTCCAGTCCGGCCCTGGCCGCTAGCTCGCGTGCTTCATGCAATGTGAGCGCGGCGCGCACGGAGCGGAGGCCGTCTTCGTGCACGATCGGCGAGCGCGACAGCAGCTTCGTTCCCATCCACGCCAGCGCATAACCCGTTCGTCCGCGTATCAGGTCGCTGACGAGGAGGTAGTCGCAGTGTCCAGCAAGCATGCGCAGCAGCGCGACGATGCCTGCATCGGTCAGGTGGTGCAGGAACAGCGTGCAGGTGATGACGGTGTAGTGCCGGGGCAGCGGTTCGCGGGTCACGTCTGTACGGAAGAACTCCACCCGTTCACCGGCGCATGCGGCAACTTGTGATGCGTACTGCAGGGCCGTCTCGCTGATGTCGCAACCTTGCACTTGCAGCGCAAGGCCACGCCGCCGCGAGCGTTGCGCCAGCGCGATCGCGAGATCACCGCCGCCGCACGCCACGTCCAGCAGCGATGCGCTTGTGTTCGCGGCCGAGGAAAGAATGCGTTCGATCCCGGGCCACAACACACCAGCCGTACGGCTTATCCGGTTGATCCTCTGCAGCCCGCGCAACGCGATATGGTGCGCTTGCGCCGCAAGCGCGGGATCATCCATCAGTTCGCCAACAAGGTCGCGTCGCGCCAACATGAAGCTCCTGGACACCACACATCATTCCACTTGGCCACCACGCGATGAGTGCGCTCCAGCGCTCAAGTGGTTGCGTGAGCACGGTTCGAGCAACTGCCACGGTTCACTGAGGATGGTACGCCGCCGCCGTATCGCGTGCGAGCGGGCCACCAGGCTTCATCTGCTCATGGAACCTCGGTTTTATCGATGATCGACGTGTTGCAACGTGGCAACCCAGGCGCCTCGTCGCGCAGGCCGTGCTATGAATTGGCGGGGACTCCCGGAAGTGTTCGACCTCGGGATGGGTCGCCGCGGGTCAACCCTGAAGAAGACGAACGAGGTATCTGGCCAATGTCCTGTGGGGGTCGGAGAGCGACAGTCAGCCGCCGCCTGTTTTACCTTCGCTCACCCCGCCGCCGGTAACCTGCCCCGCACGTTTTCGGCGTCGAACGGGCCGGGTGCCGCGATGAGGTTGCGCGCGGCGTCCACCTGGCCCCAGGTGTTCCACAACAGCACGCCGCGCACGCGGCCGGCGTCGAGGTAATACACCACGCCTTCGCGGAATGGCGTGACCCACTGTTCGACCGTTTCGAGGCGTGAATCGAGGGTGCCGACGGCTTCGTAGCCGAGGTCGAACAGGTCGGAATAGAAGAACGGCAATTCGTCGTAAGGCGCGTCCTGGCCCGCCATGCACTTGCCGGCGCGCGTGCCCATCGTGATCGCGGCGTTTTCGTGTTCGACGCGCAGGCGACGGCCGAGCGCAGGCGCTGGAAACGAAGCCACGTCGCCAGCCGCGTAGATGTCGGGATCGGAAGTCTGCAGGTGCTCGTCCACCACGATGCCGTTGTCCACCTTCAGGCTTGCCGCTTCGGCAAGCTGCACGTTGGGCGTGATGCCGAGGCCCGCCACCACGGCGTCGGCGGCGAGCGTGCTGCCGTCCGACAACTTCAACTGCGCGCCCTGCGCGGTGCTGCTGCCGCTCTCGACGGTGACGCCCGCGCGCACGTCAACGCCCTTCTCGCGGTAATAGGCGGTGACGGCATCGGCCAGTGATTCCGGATACACCCGCGCGCCGATCGCATCATCGGGGAACAGCATCGTCACCTTGCAATCGTTCATGGCCATCGCCGCGGCGATTTCGCTGCCGATGAAACCGCCGCCGACCACCGCGATGCGCGCGCCCGGCTTCACCGCTTTGCGCAGGCGCTGGTAGTCATCGAGGGTGCGGTAATAGATGAAATCGCTGCCGCCCGAAGGCAGTCTGCGCGGCGTGCCGCCGGTGGTGATGAGGAGTTTTTTGTATTTCCAGGTGTCGCCCTTGTCATCGGTGACGAGGTGCGCTGCGCGGTCGATCTTCACGGCGCGGCGCTGCAGCGTGACCTTCGCGCGCGCCTTGCCGATCGGGCGCCAGATGTCGGCTTCCTTGCCGTCCTTCCACAATTTCTTGGTCAGCGGCGGCCGATCGTAGGGTGGATGCGGTTCCTCGCCCAGCATGCCGATGCTGGCGTCCGCGTCGGCTTCGCGCAGCGCTTGCGCGGCGGCCTCGCCGGCCATGCCGGCACCGATGATCAGGTAATCGAAGTCATGCTGCATGGCGGTTTTCCTTGCTGGCACATGAATCCGTGAGGATACGCGCTTCGGCGCGGGGATGCCGCCCAAGATGTGTTTATGGCATGCCAGCCCGACACCCAAGGCATCCCCCCGATGCGGCCGCCGATGGTGGCCGCATCGACCCCCTTCGTTCCGAACGGGTGAGCAGCTCGCTACTGCCGCACCTCACGCGGGTTTCCGGGCGCTTCGGCGAAGCGCGGCGTGCTCCGCCACGGGTTGATGTCGATGCCGCCGCGGCGCAGGAAGCGCGCGTAAACGCTCAGGCCTTGCGGCGCGCAGCGCGCCATCACATCGTTGAAGATGCGCTCGACGCAGGCTTCGTGGAAATCGGGGTGTCGGCGATACGAAACGAGGTAGCGCAGCAGGCCTGCGTGTTCGATGGCCGGCCCGCGATAGCGCAGCACCACGCTGGCCCAGTCTGGCTGGCCGGTGACCGGGCACAGCGAACGGAACAGGCGTGTGCAAAGCGTTTCCTCGATGACTGCGCCGCGTGCGACGAGCAGCTCCGGCCGCGGTGGACCATAGCCGTCGGCTTCGATGCGCTGGTCGTCCAGCGATTCGCCCGCCAACCCGCCGATGCCGGTGCGCTCGACATCATGCGCATCCAGCAACGTGACCGCGACCTTGGCGTCAACGCACGCCGAAACGTCGCGCTCCACGCGGGCGCGCACGGCTTCCGGACCGGTGAACGGCGTCATCGCGTAGCCGCCGAGGTACAGCTTCAGCGACTTCGACTCGACGATGTTCGGTGAAGTGCACGGCACGGTCAGGCGCAGCACCGCGACGCGCGGCAACCCACGCGCGTCCAGCCACGAAAACTCCCACGCGTTCCACGTGTCCACGCCAGTGAAGGGCAGCGCAGCCGCATCGAAGCCAAGCGGGTCGCGCGCCTGCGCACGCGCGACCGGAAACAGCACCGCCGGGTCGACCGTGGCTGGATAGGCGGTGTCGCGGCCGAGGGGGATTTCAACGCTGTCGTGTGGCATGACCGCGAAATCAAATCAAAATGGATTCCGGGTTCCGTTCGCAATGAAGCCGCGAACGGCCCCGGAATGACGATTGAGGGGAAATGCCGCGCAGTTTCAATCCGAGGACGCCACGATGTACTGCTCCAGCTTGCCGTCGGGTCGCGTGTAGGTGGTGATCGAGAGTTTCGTTTTCGGGAAGGTCACGGTGTAGCCGCGCATCTGCATGCCGCCGCGCTTGCGCGCCGCGCGGATGGTGAACGACTCCGGTTTGCCGAACGGCGCCAAGCTGGCCTGGTAGTCGTGCACCGCCGTGTCGCTGAAATAACTGTTGGCGTCGGCGCTGAACAGGTTGCGCTCGATCCTGCCTCGCTGCAGGCTCGCGAAGATGGCCTTGGCCTGTGCAAGTGCCTTGGTCGCGGCGGGATCATGCACTTCGAACAGCGCCTTGGCGATGCCCTTGCCGATCACGCCGAAGGTACCGACCGCATCCTGGTTGGTCAGCACCACCACCGCGACCTTGTCGTCGGGAAAGATGGAGTTGCCGGCGGTGAAGCCCATCACCTCGCCGTCGTGCGAGATCATCCGGTGCCCGTCCAGCTTCCCGACGAACACGCCGAGGCCGTAACCGGAGCCGAGGCCGTTGTTCAACACGACTTCGGTCTGCATCGCGTGCCACGACGAGGGCTGCAGCAGCGTCTGATCGATCATCGCGATGTCCCACTTCGCGAGGTCGCTGGCGGTCATCGCCAACTCGCCCGCACCGAACATCCAGTTCACGCCTTCCTTCGGCGAAGGCCGCAGCGGCCCCAGCGCGTTGCGCGAGTAGCCGCGCGCGTCGGTTGCCGGCAATGCGTGCAGGTTGGTGTCGTAGGCGTCGGTGATGCCGAGCGTCGGGAACACGTGCTGCTGCAGGAACTCGAATGGGGTCTGGCCAGTGAGTTTCTGCACGATCGCGCCGGCGATCACGTAGCCGGTGTTGCTGTACTGCCATTGCGAACCCGGCGCGAAGTCCAGCGGCTTCTTCGCCCAGCCATCCATGATGTGCGCGGGCGTGGTCGCCAGCTTCATCGGCGGCATCAGGTAATCCTGTGGCCAGTAATCCTGATAGCCGGACGTGTGCGACAGGATCTGCCGCAGCGTGATGTGGTCGGCGTCGGTGAGCGCCGGGAAGAACTTCGCGACCCTGTCATCGAGGCTCAGCTTGCCCTGCTGCTGCAGCAGCAGGATTGCCGCCGCCGTGAACTCCTTGCTGATCGACCCGATGCTGTAGCGCATCGCCGGCGTGGCCGGCGTTTTCGGGTCGAGCCGCGCATCACCATACGCCTTCGCGTAGACGAGCTTGCCGTCGCGCACCACCGCGATCGAGGCGCTCGGAACGCCCGACTTGGCCAGCGCGTCGCTGGCGATCTTGTCGATCTTCGCGGAAAGGTCCAAGGGCAGCGCATCTTTCGCGAACGCGGGCGCGCAGGCGAAGGCCAGCAAGGCCGCAAGACACAACGGGCGAACGGAATCCGGCAGCAATCGCATGGACGAGCCTCGCAAGGAAGGTACAAACCCGAACGATAACACCACCCGCCGCGGCGACGCCGCCAGCCCCTGGGCTACCAGAAATACACCTGCAGCGAAGACGGCTTCCGCTTGGGCGGGATCGCCCCCAGGAATGCGCGATGATCGGGGAAGTTGATCGCGCTGCGATCCAGCAGCGTGTCGACCTCGGCCATGTCGTATTTCGCTTCCTGCGGCGTCGGCGCGCGCATCTCGCGCTCGTCGGGAAACAGGCCGACGCCCGCCAGCAGGCTGTACCACGACATGATCGGGTAGCCGCGGCCGAAGGCGCCCTTCGCGATGCCCGCGCTGATCGGGCGGCTGGCCAGCCACGTGCGCAGCAATTGCTGCAGCGGTTCGGAAAGGTGCGTGTTGGCGGCGTTGGCGCGCCAGTAGTCGGTGTCGCTGCGCGTGTTGGTCTTGAAATGGGTGACGATGTAGTCGCGCGTGCCCTCGACGCGCCCGTTCAAGGTCTCATTGAATTGCCTGCGCGCGGCCTCACCGATGTCGCCCTTCTCCAGTGCGGCCACCAGCATCTCGGCGCTGCGCTGCACGAACAGCAGCGTGGTGGCCTCCAGCGGCTCGATGAAACTCTGCGCCAATCCGTTGGCGACGCAGTTGCGGCGCCACGGTTCGGCCACGCGGCCGGGCCGGAATTTCAGGTGACGCGCCGGAATATCGGCATCCAGCAGACCCAGGTGCTCGCGCAATTCCTTTTCCGCGTTTTCCGGCGAGCAGAAATCCGTGCTGTACACGTAGCCGTAGCCGTAGCGCGTGGTCAGCGGAATCTTCCACACCCAGCCATGACCGATCGCCGTCGAAATCGTCTGCGGCGGGATCGCGCCGTCGTGCGGCACCTGGATGGCGACCGCAGCATTGTTGAACAAGTTGTCCTTGAAGGACACGAACGGCGTGCCCAGCGCCCTGCCCATCAGCAAGG
>Ga0207640_10000488_pt1 | contig 24110 bp, 39 predicted proteins | sample KBSCornC42_FD_184300 | JGI IMG/M metagenome (GOLD analysis project Ga0207640, IMG submission 184300) | Corn rhizosphere microbial communities from Kellogg Biological Station, Michigan, USA - KBS Corn C4-2 (SPAdes) (version 2) | ecosystem: Host-associated > Plants > Roots > Rhizosphere > Soil ... | reverse complement strand
GCGCGAGCAATTCAAGGCGCGCCTTGAATTGCTCGCGCCGAGCTTTCTCGATTTCCCGTCGCAGCTTCCTTTTGTCCAACGCCACCATTTGCCCAGGATAGCGCAAAAATGAGTCATTTTCTCAATTTCGGAGCGGGGCCGAACCAGCTCCCCGAGCCATGGCAGAACCTCAACGCCGAGCACGACATCCGAAAGCGGCTGAAGTTTGCAGACGGGTCGACGGCTGCGATCTTGGCCGAGCACGTGATCGAACACGTCCCCTATTTGCAGGCCTATGGATTCCTGCTCGAGTGTTACCGCGTGCTCGCAACGGAAGGCGTGCTGCGGCTGGCGTTTCCCGATCCGGTGCGGCTGCTGGCCATCGGGATGGATGGCTTTTCGCTCGGTCCGAAGGCGGACGAGTACGCCGCGGCGTTCGCCAAGAGGCCGCAAGGCGAGGTGGTGCGCGGCGCTCGTCCAGCAGAAAAGGCACGGGCCGGCGCGTCCATGATGCTCATCGGCTGGCACCATCAAAGCATGTGGACGCTGCACAGCGCGGCCGCGGTGCTTTGCACCATCGGTTTTCGCCGCGTGGTGAATCGCGAGTATGGGAAGGGGGCGCTTGCCGAAATCGACGGGCACCACCGCGACGTCGGCCAAGAAATGGCCATTTTGGAAACGACTATTTTGGAGGCAACGAAATGAAACAAACCCTGATCGTCATGTCCGCCTACACCGGCGAAATGGAACCCGAGACTCGCGAATCGCTTACGGTGCTGCGGCGCGCCGGCGCCGGCTTCTTGATGCAGGCCGGCGTGCCTGACGTTGCCGTTGCGCGCTGTCAGGCGCTCTCTTTCGCGTGTGAAGCGTTGCGGGGCGAAGCTGCAGATCGCGACGTGGTGCTGATGCTGGACGATGACATGGAGGTAGAGCTCGAGACGGCGCAAACTGTCGTGACGCAGGCGCGGATCAGAAAGTGCGCGACGGCGGCCGCGTACGCGACCAAGATGAGCACGCTAGCGGGAACGCGCTGGAAAGCGGGGCCGACGCCGGGCCGTTGGCTCGTGGGGCTAGGGTGCGTGGCGATTCCGAAGCGGTTGCTTTTCGAGCTCGAGGCGCAGTCGGAAAGCTTCGAAATTCGAGGCAAGGCCTACAGCGCGTTCACGTGGTGCGGCCCGGAAAAAGGCACCTGGATCGCTGAAGACTACCGGCTTTCCATGCGGCTTGGCGGCGTGGCGCTCTTGCCAGTCGCGGCCGGCCATATCAAAAAAACGACGCTCTTGCCTGACGACGACACGTTGCGGCGAATCGCTCAAGATGAGGAGCTCACGCCATGAGTGAGCGGAAAAAATTCGACTGCCCAAGCTGCGGCGTTGCCTCTTGGTTGGACCCGGCGACGATGGAGGTAGAGCACGAAGAGCCACACTGCGCGGCGTGGCAGGCTGCGCAGAACGAGCCTTCGGGCGTCGTGCCGGTCAGCCCAGTGGTGCAAGCAAACACGCCGAGCGAGGTGAATTTCGAATGCCCCGACTGCCGCGCGCCGGTGCGCATGCGCCCGCTCGAGCAGCCGATTTCTGTAGAGCACGCGATTCCGTCGTGTGAGAGCTGGCAGAAGATCGAGGGCAGGAAAGACGATTTGGAGCGCTACCTCATCAAGGCGGGCGCGCACATTCACGTGCCGGTGCGTGCCTAGCGGGCGACGAGACGCCAGCGACGCCAGCGACTGAGGCAGAGCGCGCACGTCGCCCAGTGCGCGGTGCCGGTCTCGTCGTTTTTGACGAGCGGCGGATCGGTGTCGGAAGCGACGCGGCCGCCGCTCGAGCCGCGCCAGCGGCGCCCGCACCACGCTTGCCAGGGAAGAGCGTCGTTTCGGATGTGCCGCCTATCGGCGCGTGAGCGCATAGCTCAGCCCCGCGGCCACGCCGAGCACGCCAGCGACGAGCAACGACGCGCCCCACCAGGTGTGGATAACGTCGCGGAAAGCGTGCTCGAGCACGAGCCCTTTTTCCGGGTTGGCTTCGTCGACGTGGTCGATTTTCCATGTGCCGTCGTCGAGTGCGTAAAGGTGCATGGCTTGGCGCGCGACGTCTTCGCGGTACTGCTTCGCAACGCCGGGCAGCGGCGCCGCCCACGTGTCGGAGCGGACGAACGCACGGCCGCCGAGCTCGACGCGCTCGGGGTAGCCCTCGAACGTCCAAGCGCCGCGCAGCGGCTCGGGCAGCATGGTGAAACCGACAACGCCTCGCACGCTGCGAGAGTATCACCCGGCGCGGCGGCGCGCACCGTTCGCCGGCTGCACTCGACGCGGTTGCAGGGGAGCGCCCGAGACGTTTTCGCGGATGGTGCGCCAAACCGAATCGCGCACGAGCCGAGACACGTTGCGATGACCGATCACCTGCGCAGCTTCCTTGGCGAGCGCGTACAGCTCCGGCTCAAAAGTGACGAGTCGACGCACCATGACGGCGGATTTGCTGGCGGCCTGCGTGGCCGATTTGACGGCGCGTTTGTGCGATTTCTTGGGGCGCTGTTCGTTCAGCAGCGGCGCGATCGTGCTCGGCGTCGTGCCGCAGAGCTCGGCGAGCTCGCGCAGTGTCGAGGCACCTTCGCTGCGCGCGAGCTCGAGCGCGCGTTGAGCGTGCTGGACGAAAAGCACGCTACAGGCTTCGCGCAGCGTCTCGCAAACGTGAATCGCGAGTGGCTTGCCGAGCTCGGCGCAGAACGTTTGGCGCCTGCGTCCGTCAATGAGCTTGCCGGCGTACTCGTACGCCGGATGAATCGCCCCCAACGCCGCCAAGCTGGCGCGCAAATCGCGGTCCCGCATCGTGCATCTAGATATACACGGTGCCGAATTTTGCGCAACGGCGCCGCAGAAAGCACGCTGCGGGGACTTTCCCCCGATATGCACGGTTCCGAAAGTTTTTGAGACCTACACCGCGCCGGTGGGACTGCTCAGACCCGATGAGCAGTTCACTCCTGAAGCGAGCCGCCGAGACGATCAAGCGCACGAAAGAGCGCACGATCAAGGCAGCGCGCGAAAACCAACACACCACCGCGCTTGTTGCTGGCGGCATCGCAGGGACCGGCACCGCCGTTGCCGCTGCGTTCGCCGATCAGAAGATGGGCGAGGGCAAACAATGGAAAGTGGCTGACACGGTGCCCGTCGTCGCAATTGCCGGCGCCGCGATGCTCGTGCCCGCTTTCTTCACGCGCAAAATGCCAATCGTCCAAGCCGCCAGCGTCGCTGCGGGCATGACTGCGATCAATATCGCAGCGTACCGCTACCTGGTGGAAGAGGGCATCGCCGCGGGGACGCCGTAAGCGGCGAACGCGGGGCAGCGCGGGGGTTTGCAGGGGGTTTCGGTTTTTCTTTCGGGATGAGGTTTTTTCAAATGAACAACGCAGAGCAGATCGCAAATTCACTCCTACAAGGCCAGGTCGGCGAGCCTCAATTTGCCGTTGGCGGCTACGATCATCCGCGCGCCGGCGACATGGTCGCGGTGGCGCCGTACTACCCCGGCCGCGCTGGCGATCCGCAGGTTCGCCCGTATTACGTCGGCGTGCCCGCCGTCGCTGCAGGCCAGGACCCGAGCGGCAACAACGTCTCGTATGGTCCGCCCCAGTACGTCGCCGGCGACGTCACCTATTTGGGTTTCGGCTCGACCAGCATTCCCGCGGGCTCGATCGGAACCCCGGTCGACGTGTCGACGAATCGCCCGTTCACGCCGCAAAAGATGGGCTGCCCGTCGACGGTGCTGGGCCTGCTGATCACTCAGATCAACATCAGCGGCACGAACCTTTTGGCCAACTCGCTGGGCGTGCCCGTCGAGCTCCTGAGCGAGGTTTCGACCTTCCCGCAGGTGCTGTGGCCCACCCTCGACACCGCGACCGGCGTGCAATTCGTCGTCGCCAATCCCACCGGCGGCGCGCTGGTGTTCTCCGGCGCTTTCTACGGCACGCAGGTCCGCCGCTAAGGCCGGGCTTCGTGCTCGTCCAAATCGACGTCGGCGATGGGTTCGCCCCGGCTGAGCGAGCGTGGTTCATCAAGAGCGCGATCGAAGGGTTCGCGCTCGGGTGCCTGCCCGCGTTCAAACGCTGGGGCCTCCCGCCGCTGTATCGCAGCGGAGTGCGGTTCAGGCTTCCGCCTGAGCACGGTTCGGGCGTCGAGCGGATGCAAACGCCGCTCGACACCTACAACGATGGTTGGGGCGACTGCGATCGGTTGCTCATTTGGTGGCTCTGTGAGCGCTGGACGCAACATCAGCCGGCGCGCTGCTCGCTCATCTTCGTCGGAGGAAACATGCACGTCCTAGGGCGCAAGTCTTGGGACGAGCGCGGCGAGCTCGAAGATCCATCGGTCCACCTCGGTGCAGCGGTGCCGCCCGGTTGGCCGCCAAAGGTCCAGCAAATTTCAGCGAGGCAGTTGATCAGATGAGCCCCGGAGCAAAAGTATTCCTCACCCTTGCGAGCATTGGCGGCATCTTCGGCGTGCTCGCGTTGGCCGCGTCGAAGAAAGCCGGCGCGGCTTCGTTGCCACCTGGCGGAACCGTTGTCGTTCCGCCGCACGACGACGCTCCCGCCGAGCACGTGCCCGACGAGCCAGAGGGCGGCTTCGTTCGTGACAACCCTTTCAGCGTGCCCGGCATCCAAGACGCCGCAGAGGCGAGCCGGCTGCTCTTGCGGTGGTGGGCGAGCGAGGGTCAGTCGCTGGTCTCGAGCGACACGGCTCCCGATCGCCCGAATGTGCCGGCTGACTTTGGCAGCGCGCCGGCCGATCTGAATGGCAGCTTTGGAGCTCGCACGAAAGCGGCCGCGGCCGCGTTCGAGCACTACAACGGTTTGACGCCTGAGGATGGCGTGCTGAGCAACCCGCTTCTCCTGGCGCTACGACGTTGGGCCGACTCGCAGGCGCTGCCGCCCGAGGCGCTGCCGCCGCGCACGTCGCCGGCGCAGCCGTCGCCGATCGTGCTGCCCTCCCCGAGCTCGGCGCCGCCCGCGCCGAGCATCCCGCCCGTAGCGGTACCGCTGCCGCCGATCATGCCCCAGAACCCCCCGGTCGTGCCGGTGCCGCCGTTCGTGCCGCAGGCCCCCTCCCCGGCCGGCAGCGCGCCCCCTGCCGCGCCCGCCACGGCGCCCGCGCCGCTTCCGACGGCTCCGAGCCTCCCCCCCACCGTCCCGGCGCAGCCACAGGGCAGCCAGGCCGCTCCAGCGGGGGCTACGAACGTTTCCGCCGACACGGCCTTGATGGTCGATACCCTGCTGAAGCGGGAGGGCGCCCGCGGGTGGAACGCGGCCGATCCGACGGTGCAGGCCTGGCAAAAGAAGCGCGGTCTCAAAACCGACGGCCTCTTTGGCCCCAAAACCGCGCTGACCGTCGCCGAGGAGTTCGGCACGGTGCCGATCATTCGAGTTTGGCCGGCGGGCTCTCAGAAGGCGAAGGCGCTGCAGGACTACCGCGCCTCGCTCATCGAGCTCGCCAACAGCACGACGGACGCGACGCACGCGCAGCAGCTGCGCGTCTCGGCGCAACGCGAGCAAGCCCAGGGCTACGGCCCGAAGCGCGGCCAGGCGCCGGCGTTGCCGGATGAGCTGCAGGTCAAGATCGCAAAGGTGGCCTGACATGGACGCCGTTCAATCGTTGCAGCGTCTCGGGTGGGAGTGGCGTCCGGATGGCGCGGGCACCGGCGCGGGTCCTGGCGTGCAGTTCACGATCCAGGTCAGCGGCCGCTCGCAACGTGTTTTCGTTCCGCTGTCGCGCGTGTGGGTGATCTTCGATCAAGAGCTGCAGCGCGTCGGCTGCGTTGGCTCGGCGCAGGTGGGCGCGCCGTTCTCGGTCGGCGGCTTTTTCTCGTTCGTGAAAAAAGCGGCCAGCTCAGTCGTCAAGGGCGTCAAGAACGCTGCCAACAAGGTCGTACCGAAAGCGATCCGTCGCGCGGCTGGGAAAGTCGTCAGCGTCGCCAAGAAAGCCGTGAGCTCGGTTGCTCACGCCATCAAGAAAATTCCCGTGCTCGGCACCATCGCCGGCGCGGCCGCGTCGCTCGCTTTGCTGCCCGCTGTGGCTACGTCGCAGCTGCTGCAGGGACGGCGAATCGATCACATTGCGATCGACCAGTTCAAGCGCACCGTCGCGGGCGTCAAAACTTTGGCGCCGTACGTGCAAACGGTGATCTCGTTCGTGCCCGGCGTCGGCACCGGCATTTCCGCGGGCCTCGGGGGCGCGCTGGCTCTGGCAGAGGGGCAGAGCATCACGCAAGCCGTGGAAGCTGCCGTCAAGAGCTCGATCCCGGGCGGCCCAGCCGCACAGGCCGCGTTTTCGGTCGCGTCCGGAGTGATGCAGGGCAAACCGATCGACCAAATCGCGATCAACGCGCTGCCGATCGGCAACGCTGAGAAAGATTTGCTCAAGCGGGGGCTCACGGTGGCGAAGGACTTGGCCGCCGGAAAGCGCGTCGACCAGGTGCTACTGGACCAGGCGATCAAGCAACTGCCGCCGGCGCTGCAAAAGGCAGTGCAAGTCGGTACCGCTATCGGGCACGCCAAGAACCTGCAGAGCGCACTAGGCGCGGCCGCGCACGGCGCGCAGCAGCTCGCCGGCGACTACGCCAAGGGCCTGCCCGCTGCCAAGGCGTTCGCAGCTGGCAACCGAAGCCCGGCGGTGCTGGCAGCGCTGCACAAGGCACAGGCCAGCAAGGACGCGCTTGCGAAGATCGTCACCAAGGCCAAGCAGGGGCACCCGCAGGCAAATCACATCGTCCGCGCGTTGTCGCGTCCGGTGCCTCGATTCGCGCCGCCGGCGTTCCAGCGCCCGCCGAGCGTGAACCAGTTCAGCGCGTTTGCTCGCTCGTTCGCGTGAACCATGGACCAACGCTTCCCGCCTCCACCCTCTGCAGTCCATCCGGGCCTCCGGATGTACGTGCCCGACGGCGCGCCCGTGAGCGTGCCGGGTGGCTCGGCTCCGGCGGGTGCGCCCGTCGGCAACATGGGGCCGCAGTACGGCATTCAGCAAAGTGCGACATGGGCCGCCGGCGACGCGAAGCCGCGGCAACTCATCGACTCGCGCAAGGCCGATTCGCTTTGGCGCTTTTCGATCTTCGGTGCGGTGCTGGTTACGATTTCTTACGGCACGAGCAAGAACCGGCCGATCACAAACCTTCTGGCCCCGGTGGTGATGACCATTCCCGGCCAGTTCACCGCGACCGTCGTTCCTGTCGACACCGACGCCGGCGCCGTCGCCGTGGTCACACTTACGGAAGCGACGGCCGGCGCCATCAGCCAGGCGCGCAAGGTTGCGGTTCGCGGTGGCGCAGACGTTGCCCTTGATGAGGGCGCTGTCCGATACTTTGCGCTCACTGCCTCGATGCTGACCATTGGCGGCGTTGCGACGGTGGTTCCAGCCCTTAGTTCAGTGCCGCTCGTCGCCGGCAGTGTGCTTACCGCCGGCAGCGGCTTTCAGGAGTTCGAGGCATGACAAATCTGCTGAAGGCGCTCGAGCGCGCCGCATCCAAGAAGACCAAGAAAAAGGCGAAGCGCAAGGCGAAGCGCCGCAAGGCCCGCAAGACGCGCGTGAAGGTGGTTCACGTCCACCACCGCCCGAAGAAGCGCAAAGCGAAGCGCAAGGCCAAGCGACGCGCGCCGAAGAAGCGCAAAGCCGCGAAGAAGCGCAAGATGAGCGCCCGCAAGCCGAAGCCGGGAAGCCCGGCGTGGGTCAAGAAGATGGCTCGAGCTCGAGCGAGGGCCCGCAAGCGCTAAAGCCAAATGGCCCACGACGCTGGAAAGCCGCGCCTACCCTCGGCACTTGAAATGGTGCTGCGGCGGCTTTCCATCGTCGATGGGCATCGGCTCGGCTGCAGCTGCCCGGCATGCGTACGCGAGGGCGACGCGCGCAAGGTCGATCCGCCGTTCGTCATGCTCGAGCTCGACGCGGGGGCCGTGTGAGTGAGGTTGCCGCAACCGCAACGCCGCTCACGCGCGCCGAGATGGCGGCGCTGTTCGTGCCGGCCTACGTCGAGCGCTTCGGCGTCGAGCCGGACCGCGACCGCGCCGAGCTCTTGCTAGCGCTGGCGTTCCTCGAGAACGCCAACGGAGCCGCGATCGTTCGGTTCAATTGGGGCAACGTCTCGGTCACGCCCAGCGCCGGCGTCGAGTACTGGCGGCCGCCGTGGTTCGACTTGGCCGAAGTCGAGGCGTTGCCAGAAGGCCCGAAAAAGGATCGGCTGCTCGACGTTCACGATCGCATGGTCGACGGCAAAGCGCCGTCGGCGTTCCTGGCGCTGCCGTCGCATGCTGCAGGCCTGCAACGCTGGCTCGGCGAGCTCGCGCGCCGGCCGACGGTGCTGGACGCGGCGAGCTCGGGCGACGCCACCGCGTTTGCGCATCAGATTTTTGCCACGCGCTACTGCACCGATCCGGAGTGCCGCGACGCGGGGCCGAGCTACGGCAAATTGCGCGACGAGATCCGCGCGGCCGGCTACTTCGCAGGACTAAAAAAAAAGCCAGCCCTAGCGGAGGAAATTCCGGTGGGGCTGGCGTTGTCATTCTGGTGCTGGGGGCTGCTGCTGCGGCGGCATACTTCTGGAACCGCGGACGTCCACGACGCAGAGCTCCGGCTTTCGGGTGAACCATGAAAGCCGATCCGAACGATGCGCGCCTACTCGGCGCGGGCCAAGTCGGTGCGCCCGCGCCCGCGGGCTTTGCGCAGGTGTTCCCCGGCTGGAACGTGTGGGACGTGTGGCAATCACAGGACCCGATCGAAGGCCTCGGCGATGCGGTGCTCAACGCCGGCGTGCCGCTCGAGCGGCAGCTTAGGATCTGGGTGGAAGACTGGCTACGCGAGCACGCGCCCGACGCGGCGGTGGCCGACACCGCCAATCCGTTTGCGCTGAAGGGGTCACAGGTCGAGATCATTCCGAACGCCGGCGGACTCGAGCTGCTGCAGACGCGCGCCGATGTTCCCGGGCTTGCTGGTGCGATGCAGCTCGGCAAAGAGGGCAGCCAGGGGCTAAAGCGCACGGTCCGATTTTTCAACCGCGGCCCAGAAACGGCCGTGGCGTGGCCGCACGATGAAAATTACCTGCTCGAGTCGGTGTTCCAGCCGAGCGCAAGCAACGTGCTCACGAACGGCGCCGCGCCGACGTCGCTGGGCGGTGCCGCGTCGAGCGCGGCGGACACCATCGGCAGCACGTTGAAAGTTGTCGCGATCGTCGCAGGCGTCGGAATTGGCGCGCTGCTGCTCGTCCAAATTCTCCAAGCAAGGAAGCAGGTCGCCGCATGAGTCAACAGCTGCAACAGTGGTGCGAGAAGCTCAAACGGGAAGTTACCGAGGGCGCCGCGATGGCGCGGCGGATTCGGTTGATGATCGTGGGCGAGGGGACCGTTTTCGAAACGTGGGAACCAGTTGCCGAGCTCGAGCCCGCGCAATTCGCGAGCGACGCCGAGCAGCTGATCGCGGCGCTGATCATCGAGCTGCCGAAGCGGCGCGTGCAGCTGGTGTTTCAGGCGGAAGACGCCGGCGGCGCGACGGTCGCGAACGTGCTCCGCACCGTGACCGGCCAGAACGCGCAGGCGCAGGATTTGGGCACGCAGAACGGCGCCAAAGCACTGGCCGACGCCATGACGGCCGTTGGTAAGCTGATGGAGCACACGCTGCAGCAGGCGTCCAAAATGCTCGAGATGCAGGCAGCGCGCATCGACAAGCAAGACGAGACGCTCGGCGAGTTCCACGACCTCTTTATGGCCATCCGCAAAGCCGAGCTCGAGACGACGGAGCAGGAAAGCGCCGCGTCGAAGATCATGATGGAGCAGGTATCGCAAGCCGGCCCGCTGATAATGTCGATGATCCAGCACTGGGCCCAGAGCGGTCCACCGAAACAAGGCCTTGGCGGCGCAGTTGCCGCCGCAGCAAACGCAGCAACCAACGGAGCAAAAGTGTCATGAGTTTACCCATTCGTTATTCGCCCTCGGGCGCGGTCATTTCCAACAGCGACGGCGGCGATCTCGTCCCCGGCTCGGGGATGCGTCTCCGCCTGGTCGAAGCCATGAGCACCATGGGCGGCTCGCTCGCGGTGCCCGTGTCGCCGGCGGTCATCAGCGCGGCCGGTTTCGGCAACGCAACGGCGATCGTGCTGACGCTCGACAGCCCCAAAGCGGGGCTGAAGTACCGCGCCAAGCTGTCGCTCGATCTGGTCAACGTGACCACCAACATCGACGCTCAGGTGGTGCTGTACCTCGACACCTCGATCGATGGCGGCACGACGTACACCAACCGCGCCAAGTCGGCGCACCTGGTCAAGTCGGGCTCGACGTCGCAGGTTGCGCCCGTCGGCAACGCGCGCAACGCCGACGTTTATCTGGTCCTGACCACGGGTGAGGATCTCGGCATCGACGACGCCACGCCGCCCGCGAGCATCAAACTGCGCGCTCGAGCAAACTTGCCGCTCGGCAGCGCGGGCGACGTGCTCGCGAGCTCGCTTTACACGTCCGACGGTACTGCCGTCGACCTCCTCGAAGGCACGATCCACATGGAATTGGAGGAGTGCTACTGATGACAACGCGAGAGAATCCGGACGCGGCGCCGCCAGTCGATTTGGCGGAGCCGACGCCGTTGGAGGCGAGTGCGCCGGAGTCTCTCGCGACGGCTCCGGAACCGGTGCTGCTCGAGAACCCGCGCGCCGTTGCGGTGGCCCCCAGCGAAAGCATGGAGGGCGCCGTAACGGTGGAGCGCGAGCGCGTGACGATCGAAGCTCACGAGGTGGGCTCAGTTGCTGAGCTCGGGCTTGGGCTCGAGCTCGAGCCGGCGACGCCGGACGCAGAGCCAACCACGCTCGAGAATCCGAAGCCACCGCCGTCGGCGCCGAGCGAGGGCAGCGAAGACGTCGTGACGCTGGAGGCGCCGCCGGCGGCGCCCGCGGCGAGCTCGCCAGCGCCTGCGGTTGCGCCGTTCGTTCCACCGCAGCCAGTGAGAGGCCTTCCGCGTCGTGCTCGGTTGCGCGCGACGTTTCACTATGACGCACACGACGATCTGCACGTGGAGCTAACGCTGATGGACGATCGGCGCGAGCTGATTCACCGCATGGCAATGTCGCCGACACCCGGCGGCGCAATCGCACGAATTTTCGACGCGCTGTTAGGCGTCGTCACGCAAGCGGCTGCGGCCGCCGGCGTCTTTGGCAGTCGCGAAAGGTAGTAATCACGTGACCCAATTCCTGCAGCTAAGAAGCGCCAACAGCGGCGCGCCGTTCGTTGGTCAAAACCAAGATGATACGGTGCTGTGGGATGCGACCGAGCGCGCTTGGTACGTGGGCCCCGGCGGCGGCGTTGGGGGCGTGGCGAGCGTGTTCGGTCGCACCGGTGCCGTCGTCGCGGTAAGCGGTGACTACGACTCAGATCAGATCGTAAATCTCTCGGGCGTTGCCGGCGCGAGCGTGAGCGATGCCCTGGACACGCTTGCAGCCAGCGCAGGGGCTGTGGCGAGCGTGTTTGGTCGCGTGGGTGTGGTCGTCGCGGTAAGTGGTGACTACGACTCGGATCAGGTCGACAACGTTTCTGGCGTCGCCGGCTCGAGCGTAAGCGATGCGCTAGACGCGCTCCTCGCAGCGATCCCGACGTCGCTTCCTCCATCAGGGGCCGCCGGTGGGGACCTCGGGGGCACCTATCCAAATCCGACCGTCACGGCAGTACACACGACGTCGGGCCCAACAAAGCTCACGTTTGGCGCCATCACCGACGGCCAGGTCTTCCAGCGCGTTGGAGCAACGGCGGTGGGTCTCACGCCTATCACTGGCCCCGTCAATCCGACCGACGACGGCAAGCTGGCGCAAGCGAGCGGCGGAAACTTCACCTATCTCGGCGGGGCTGCAGCAAACAACCTGCTCAGTTGGAGCGGCACCGCTTGGGCGGCGGTTTCGGCGATCACTGTGTCATCGATCACGTACACGCCGGCGTCAGGCAGCGCGGCTTCTACGGGCTCTGTGCGGGTTGGCGATGCGTGGAACATCGTCGGATGGAACGGCACGGCCAACAAAGAGCTCGCGCTGTACACGGCGTCAAGCGGGCTGCTCAACTGGGGCAGCACAGGTGCGGCGTCGGTGCGCATTCAAGCGGTCAGCACGATCACGCTCAACATCAACGGTACCGGAAAGATGGTGTGCGGCTCCGCTGCCTTCCTCGCCTTCGTGCCGGAGCTCGGTTGGGACAATAGCGTTTTGTTGCCCGTCATCGACCAGCAAGACAACTCGGCCGCCAGCGCGACCGGACAGCTGATGACCATCCACGCTCAAAACGCCATCGGCGCGACGTCGATTGGTGGAGCGCTCAACCTCGCATCCGGAACAGGCACGACGGCCGCCGGCGAGGTGAGCCTTTCCGCTGGAGCGACGAAGCGCTTTCGCGCGGACGCTACCGGCCTTTCGTTCTTCGCTGCCGCCCCTGTGGCTAAGCAGGCGATCACGGGTTCGCGGGGTGGGAACGCGGCTCTTGCGGACCTGCTCACAAAAATTGCAACTGTAGGGTTGTGGACAGACAGCACGACCGCCTAGGCCGCCGATGGTTTATCGCTCTTCCTCTTTTAGCTCTCGGGTGCGGTGACGACATGTCCAGCCTCATCATTGCCAAGCAATCGAGCGCGAACCCCATCACGGCGCCGGTCATCTCGACGCCGGCGGCCGCGGCGTCGCTCGAGGTGGCGACGACGTGCAACATTTCCGGCACCTGCGATAGCAACGTGACGAGCGTTTCCGTTCTGCTTGCGACGGGCGAGCTCTTGGGCACGACGACGCAAACGGCGGGCGCGTGGTCGTTCAAGTGGAGCCCCGGCCGCAATCGAGCCGGCGCGCAAACGTTGGTGGTGCGCGCCTACCGCGGCACGAGCTACGCGCAGAGCACGGTCTCTGTCACGGTGCCAGCAACGCCGCTCGCATCGCTTTGGGATCTGGGCTGGTTCGACGCGCTCACGCTCGAGTCGATGTATTCGGACGGCGCTCTGGTGACCAACTGGCCCGCCATGTCGGGCGCGTTCGCGTGGACCGCGTCGGACTCGTTCGCGCCGACGTGGGCGCAAACGGGGTGGGGCCAGGGCGTCAACGCGCCGACGCGCGGCTGCGTGCGTTTTAACGGAACGACGCAGTACGCGCTTTATAGCGGAGCGGTCACGGCTTTCACCGGCACCAACGCGCGAACGGTGTTCATGGTCTATCGAACCATCACGGGAGCTGGAACGCAGACCTTGATTTGCGCAAGCGCCACATCGGGAGCGTCGAACAAGTGGCAAGTCTTTTGCACCGGAGCTCCCGCCGCCTACAAGGTGATCCGCGGCGCGACAACGACGACGTTTGGCACGGCGGCCGAGCTGCGGAACGATTTGGGACAGCATTTCCTCTACGTGCGCGACCCCGGAACGGCTGCGAGCGCCATCACGTTGACGCGCGATCGGCTGTGGCAGGGAACGAACGCGCAGAGCGGGGCCAACGCGGCCGTGACCGCGAACACGCCCACCATTCTTGCGCTTGGTGCCAATTTCAACGGCACCAGCACCCCGACCAACTTCGGGAATTACGATTTGCTCGCAGTCGGTCTGAGCACGCAGGCGCTCACGTCGGCGCAGCTCGAAAAGTGCGCATGGCAGGCGCTTGGCAAATTCGATCAAGATCAGTTTTACGGAGACTCGACCACGGCTTTTAAACTCAACCCATACTTTGGGCAGAGCAACACGCAAGGCCTCGCGGTGTCGGTATTGTCGGCGCTCTCGCTGATTCGCTTCCTCGCCATCTCGACAAACAATTGGCTTGCCGACATGCAGGCGCTCGTCAGCACGGGCCCGCAGGGCGCGGGGCCGTATATTGGGCCGTGGTACCAGTGCAGCCAAGACCGCAAGGTGTCGACGGCGACGGACGTCCACAACTGCCTTTTGGGGCAGGGCGCAACGGGGGTCAATTCGTTCAAGGCTCCCGCCGATGATGGCCTGTACAGCGTGACGCTGTTCGACATGCAGGCGCGCGTGGTGCAAGAGGCCAAGTGTGCGCTTGGAGGGACGCCAACGATCGATCGGGTGTTCATCGTCGAGGGTGAAACCGACTCGCAGAGCTCGCCCGGCTCGAGCACCTATCAGGCAAACCTTACGACCTGGTGCAGCAACCTGCGCACGCTGATCCCGGGCATCAGCAACGCCACGCGCATCGTGGCCCCTCAAGTTAGCTCGTTTTCTGCGTACCCTTTCGGAGCCGCCGTGCAGGCCGCGCAAGTGGCGTGGGCGGGGGCGGACGTCAACGGCGCCGCGCCGTCGGTCGCTGCGCTCGCTTCCGCGCCGTTTTTCAACGTGGACGCCATCCACTACAACCAAGCCGGGCAGCTCGGCCTAGGCAGCATCATGGCGGCTGCGTAGGATCCACCCATGAAGAAGTTTCCCTATATCGGTTCGGTGGCTTTGGTGTCGATCGACGGCGTGCGAAAGCTCGACGCCAAAGGCGAGCAGGAAACCTGGACACAGCTGTATTTTTTGCTGGGGCGGCTTGCTGATCCGGCGTTCGCGGAAGGCAAAGAGGGGCTCGAGGCTGTCTCGTTCGCGGTCGTCGCCCGGCTCGAGCTCACGCAGCAAGAGGACTTTGCAAAACAGCGCGGCTTTTGGTTGTTGGAGGATGATCGGGCTGACGCGCTGGAGCGCGCCGTGCTCAAGCCGAAGCAGCCCTACAACTTGCAACTCGCAGTGCCGATCGAACAGTTGGCGGCGCCGTTGAAACAGCTGACACCATACAAGCCGGAAGCGGAGGCGCCCGCCGCGGCGTCCGAGCTCAGCTGAAGCGATGGCAGGCGTGGAAGAGCTTCGCCAAGCGGTCGTTTTTGCGGCGCGCTTCGAGCTCTTCACTCAGCGCTTTCGGCTGCGCGCCAACGGCGTGGAGCTCGAGCACCCCGTAACGATTCCGGTGGGCGGCATTCCGGCGAGCTGGCAGCCGATCGAGAACCCGGCGCGCGTGCGCGAGTATTGGGCCGACGTGCTGCCGCCGGGAACGCCGGCGCGCGACTACCCCAAAGAGTGGTGCGGCGCGCTGTGCTTGTTCGCGATCCATCGAGCCGAGCTCGGGCTGAGCGTGTTTTGGCGTGGCGGGTTTCTCGCGCGTTACTGTCGACTGCTCGGCGCGCACGAAGCGCCCAAGCCTGGCGACGTCGCATTTTTCGAGCGCTACCAGCACCATGCGATCGTCGAAGAGGTGGACGCGGAACGGCGCACGTTCAGCAGCATCGACGGGAACCAGGGCCCGGGAATTGTTCGCCACGTGGGCCGCTCGTTCGCCGCCGTCAAAGGCTTCTACAGCATCGATCCGCTGATCGAAGCAAAGGAGGCCGAGCATGGGACCGCAGTCTAAGGAAGCCGTCTGCAACGCGATCGGGCACCTCATCGACGCTGTGCAGGGTCTCGAGGGCGCGCTTGCGCGCATCGAGCGCATGTTACAGCGACAGGCCGAGAACGACCGGGCCGATCTGGCGAGAGTGAACCAGCGTCTAACGGCGCTCGAGCGCTGGAGGCTGAACGGTGGCAAACCGTCCCCTGCATAGCGATCCACTCGAAGGCGCGCGAAGTGAGCTGCAAAAGCTGCGCGCGGCGCCGGACTGGGACGAAGCCACGCCGGTTGTCCACGTGAACGTGCAGCAGGCGGCCGCCACGCGACGAAGCACGCCACCGCCGCCACGTGAGGGCGTCGTGGTGTTGGTGCTGGGCATCGTCAAGCAGGGCGTCTCACGCATGCCGCCGTTCGGCGTCGTGCTCATTTTCGCCATGCTGATTTTGGCGTGGGCCTATCTAGCTGTGCACGGCAAAGCGCCCGTGCCGTGAACAAATCCAAGAGAAAGCAAAACCCAAAATGAACCTCCCGATCCGTTACTCCCCTTCCGGCGCGGTGATTGCCAACAGCGACGGCGGCGAATTGAAACCCGGCACTGGCATGATGCTGCGGCTGTCTGAGTCGTACACCGTGATTGGCGGCTCGCTGCAAATCAGCACCACCCCGCAGACGCTGGGGAGCGTGCTCGGCGGCGGGACGGTGCTTGTGGAAACGCTACCGGAGCCGTCGGCCGATCTGCGGTACCGCGCGAGCCTTTCGATCGATGTGGGCAATAGCCACACCTCCACTCCGGGTGACGTCGTGCTTTTCATCGATACCAGCGTCGACGGCGCCACGTGGGTGGAACAGGTGAACAACGATCACGCCGTAGGCCCTGCCGACGGTTCGATGCATTGCCGGCTCGACATGACGATGAGGCTCGGCGGCGACCTCCTAGGCGGCATGCCAGCCGGTTCGCCGTCGCTGCGCGTGCGCGGGCGAATTGCACTGGTGGCGGCGCTGACCGGCGTGGAGGTGGACAGCCGGGGCGCAACGGGCGGGTATGACGATTTCGTAGGAACGTGCCTGCTGCAGCTGTCCGAGCACTTCTGATTTGAATCGCCCGGCCATGGATGTAGTCTAATAACGAGACGAGCCCCGCAGCGCGCAAACGCTCGGGGCTCTGGCCACGAACGGAAAGGGTTCGCGACATGTCAAACATACCATGGGAGAGGCTCGAGCAGCTGCCGACGCTCGAGCAACGCAACGCGCGTTATATCCGGCGGGTGATGGCGCTTTGCGGTGGCGACGTAACAACGGCCGCCGCGGTGCTGAAGGTTGGGCGGGCAACGCTGTACCGCAAGGTGCGTGAGTTGCAGCTTGAGACGCAGGGCGAGCGCAAAGAGCGCGAGCGCCTGCAGGCCGCGCGTGAAATGGAGGCGCGCTATGGAAGCCGCTAGCCGTTGCGTGTGGCTCGTGCTGCTGCTGGTCGGTTGCGGGGGCGCCCCCTTCGAGTCCAGCAGCCTCGCCGGCAGCCCGCTTGCCGGCGCTCCAAGCAGCGCCGGCGCGCAGTCTGCCGGCGAGTCAGCTGGGCTCTCAGGCGGCGCGGCTAGCGCTGCAGGAAGCGGCGGCAACGGGGGGAGCATTTCGGAAATCCCGGATGCTCCTAGCGGCGCCGGCGGCGCCGAGCTCGGCGCGGCTTGCGAAACCAAAGCATGGAAGGCGAGCGCGTTCGCAGCCGCGGAAAGCCCGCCGGCGCTCGCCATCGATGGCGACACGTCAACGCGCTGGACCAGCGGAACCGAGCGCGAGCCGGGGCAGTGGTTCGCGCTCGAGCTCGGCGCCGGCGTCGTGCTCGAGCAGCTGCAATTCCGCACGCCGGCGACGCCGGCGGACGTGCCGAGCTCGCTCGAGCTCGAGCTTGACGGGCAGCGCGTCGACGCGGCCGCGACGTCTCCGGAACGCGGTTTGCTCGTGCTGACGTTCCCCGCGACGCCGGCGAGCTCGGCGCGGCTCGTGCTGACGAGCTCGGCGCCGTCGTGGTGGTCTATCGCGGAAATTGCGGGGGTCTGCCAATGAACCGCGAGCAGCACGAAGCGACGCGCGAGCGTGAGGCCGCCGAGGCCAAATGGCTGCGCGCCTACGGCTGGAGAGAGAGCGGGCGCCTGTGGACGCACCAACGCGCGCCCAACATTCGAGCCGCCTACACCCGTCGCGACGCGATCCAAATGACCGAGGCCGAGCCCTTGCGCTACGGCGCCGCCCGTCTGGGGTGTGCGCTGTGAACTGCGGACTCTGCCGCAAGCCGTTGAAGATCGGCAGCGATCTGAAACTGCAGAGCGAGGCTGTCAGCTTCCGCACCGGGAACGGCGTGGACATCACGGTGCATTTTTGCTCGATCCACTGCTGCTGGTGGGGCGGCGTGAAGTACGCGAAGAGCGTGGACCCCGGCGCCGCGACAACCAAGCGCACGTTCAGAGCGCTTTACCCGGGGGCCGTCGAATGAAGCCGCGCACCGTCGCCGAGCTGCACGACGCCGAGGAAGCTCGGCGCGAGCTCGTGAAGGACAAGCGGCGCCGCGTCGACGCGCTGCGCATCACCCACGAACGCCTTCAGCGCGAGCTTCGAGCGCTGGACGAAACGTCAAGCGTGTGGCGTTCGCCGGTGGCCGTCGAAGCGATGCGGCTCGAGCTCGCGCGAGTGACGGCCGAGCTCCGCGCCGCTACCCGGGACCTCATCGGTAGCATTTGACCCACCCTTGGGGTGTTGGTGACCCACCACCACAAGACCGGGATTTGCGCGAAGAAATCCGGCCCCAGATCCGGGCGGCTTGACGGGAGGCGTCCGGGTCGACTTCCATTCCCCGCAACCGCGACCCCACAAAGCGGAAAAGCCGACGTTACCAGCGCCGGCGATTCCTGGGGGCGCCACTGCAGAGGCTACCTGCTGTGACCAACAAACGAGACCACGAACCGAGACCCGCCGCAACAAGCAGGCGGACGTTTTGCGTCAGGGGTGGCGAGCGTTGACCGACTCACGCGAGGTGCGCGAAGCCGCCGACCGTGCCGCCGGCGCGTTGGCCCGCCTAGGCTGGTCACGACTTGCGGCCCTCGTCGGCGGCAGAGTTGCGCAGTTCGATTGCAACTTTGAAACCGACACCAAGTTGCAGGACGTGATCAAGCGACCGGACGGGAAGCGCTATCACCGCGAATCTATTGGCCGCGTCCGCCGAGCTCTGCGAGACGCGCAGCTGATCACCTCGCAGCGCGTTTTCATGGGCGCAAAAATGCCCGGTGCGAAATACGCCAGCGCCCGGGGTACCACGGTCAAAACGTTCAACTGGCGAGCGGTGACGGAAAAGAACCCCATGAGCCGCCGGCAGCGCCGCCTAGCTCGACAGCAGCAAGCCGCCGCGCTGCGCGCCGCCGGCGAGTTGGTAAAGCCGCTGCCGAGCTGCGCTGCTCCCCGCGACCCGTCGCGGCCGCGCTACAGCGCGCCGCCCCAAACAGCATCAACGCCGGCGCCGCCGGCTGATCTCGCAGCAGTGATGGACACGGCGGCTCGAGCGCTCGAGCGCCGTGGATGGGCTGCAGGCGAGCCCGCCGGACCGGCTCCGGTGCGCTCGTCTGCAGCCCGCGAACGTCCACCGCCCGACTAACGACCGGTGCGCGCCGAAGCGCTGCAGCTCACGCGCTGCCCGCGCGAAGGTGTGCGCACGCTTCGACGTGTCGCGCGCAAAACGCTGTCAGCGTGCCCTGTGGGCAACTTGTTGGCGTGTCGCGACTGCTGAACGCGCGCACCACTGGCCGATCACCTGCTCAGAATGTTGGGTCAGACCCAACGAAGCGATTTGATCTTCGAAGTCCCTCTCACTTGAGAAGAACATTTCTTACTGACCACTCGTGACCCGCTCTCGCTCCGCTGCTCGGTTGTCGACGTGCCCTGACTCGCTGCGCTGCCGAGCTCGGCGCGCGTGGCTGGTGGCGCGAGACGGTGCGCGCTGCAGCGCGAGCGCTGGGCACCCTTGCGCGCGGCTCGCGCCGCCGTTCTCGTTCGCGGCGCCTGCGGCGCCCAAAGCGGCTCATAATGAGCCCTGTGGCGACAGCGGCATATTTGAGAGTCAGCACCGGCAAGCAAGATTGGAAGCTCCAGCGAGACGCGATTGCGCGAGCCTGCAAGGCGCGCGGCGACGTGATCCCAAAACGGCTCTGGTTCGAGGACTGCAAGAGTGGGGCTAGCATCGAACGTCCTGCACTCCAAAAGTTGCGGGCCGCGGTGCGCGCGGGGAGCGTCGGCCGGCTGTACATTTTCCGGGTCGACCGGCTCAGCCGTTCAGGGATTCGCGACACGTTGGAGCTCGTGCACGAACTCAAGCGCGGGGGCTGCGAGCTCGTGACAGTCGCCGACGGTTTTGATCTCAACGGTCCCGCGTCGGAAGTCGTGCTTGCGGTGATGGCGTGGGCCGCGCAGATGGAAAGAAACGCCATCGGCGAACGCATCAGGGCGGCGCGCGTTCGCATCGAAGCCGCCGGCGGCCGTTGGGGGAGGCCGCGCAAGCTCGATCCGGGAACGCTCGAGCGTGCGCACAAGTTACGTAAGACGCGGACGCTCCGCGCCGTTGCAATCGCTCTCAAAGTGCCGCGTTCGACGCTGGCCGATGCGCTCGCGGGAAAAGGGCACTACGCTACGAAGCGCCGGGCGTCTGGGAAACCCGCTGTGATGGCGGGCCCGCGGTAACCAGTCCCCTCAGGCGCTCGGCGCACCCTTCGCGACAACGACTGTCACGCGGTCAGCCGGAGAAACGTTGCCAACGTCGGCGAACGGGAGGCCCCTGCTTCGGACAACGCCCGTTGCTGAGATGCTGTGCACACGCATCGCGTCGAGATCGCAGCACACCACGACGCGCGCCGAGACGAGAACGCGAAACGGCTGTAAATGGAGGTTGGCATGGTTGCCGTGCACGCGCGTGGCGACTGCGTAGGCGTCCCAGCTACCATCGGGAAGATTCCCAAAAATGAAGGCGTGCACGAGCGGGGCCGGTTCATCGCGGACAAACCACCGCCGCGCAGCTTCGTCGATGCGCAGCCCAACCTCTGAAACAATGCTCTGGCGCGCGTGCTGAAGCAGCTCCGGGAGCATGGCCAGCGTGCGGGCGCGTTCAAACAGCCGGGCGATCATGGCGCTTTCGCTGTGGATATACTTAGCATATCCTCAGCGTGTGAGCCAAAAAACGCGCGTGCAAAAAAGAGAAAAGCGCCGGCTGCTCGAAGCGCCGGCGGAAGCGTGGAAACGGTGGGACGCGCTAGCGAAGCTCGAAGGCTTGAGCTGGGCCGAGTTCACGCGCCGCGCGTTGCTGATGCGTAGCTCATCGATCCAAGAGCTGGTCGACTGGGCACACGAGCCGGAGCGCACGCCGAGCGAGCTCGCGACGATGCGCGAGCGGTTGCCCGGTTTGACTCTGTCCGAAAAACCTACCTCCAAAAACGGCGCCGGCGGCGCCAAGAAAAAGCGCCCGCCGGTGCGGCGCGGAAAGGGCAGTTCCCGGTCATGAGCAAGCAGAAGTTTTACGCGGGCGTTGTGCCTGCAGCGCCACACGAGCAGGTGACGGTTCGGGTCGTGCCTTTGGCGAACGGGAAGCCTAGCGACCTGTTGAAAGTGCGGCTGGTGTCGGCGAAGGACCGCGACGCAGCTGCGCAGAAGTACATCGAGCAGATCACTGGCGGCCGCGCTGCGATGCGCGGGAAGGGCAACTAAATGGGCTACTGGGGCGATCTGAAAGACGACGACGAAGGCATGGCGCCGCCAACTGCGGCCGCTCCAGTCGCGCAGCGGTTTCCGAGCATCGTCTACAACGTGCCCGAACACACACGCGAGGCGTTGCAGCTCTGGATCGATGAAGGCCAACTGCCCGGCGACTTTGTGCGGAGCGTGCTGGAGAACGACCTCCGCAACGCGGTGACGCGCGCCGACTTCATGAACGCCGGTCGACTCAAAGACATCATCGATTTTCTGAACATGGAGGCGCCGTCGCCATGCTGGGGCAGCAGAGAAAACGTCCTTGCGTGGGCGCTGCGTTTCGCCCAGGAACGCGAGAAGCCGTGAGGGTTGCGGTGGTCGTGCCCTTTCACCGCGAGCCGGCCGAGTGGCTGCGCGTTTGCTTCCAAAGCGTCTTGGACCAAGTCAGCCCGGCCGAGCTGATAGCGGTGGGCGACGGTGCCAAGCCAAGCGTGCTGGCGCCGTTCTACAAGCTGATCGAGCTGCCGAAAGCACACGGCGACTTTGGCAACGCCGCTCGAGCCATTGGCGCGTTGGAGGCCATCACCTCGGGTTTCGATGCCGTGGCCTTCCTCGACGGAGACAACTGGTTTTTGCCGTTGCACGTACACGAGATGCTGCGGCTGCACCGCGAGACGGGCGCGCCGATTTGCACGGCTTCGCAGTCGGTGACGCGCGTGGACGGTACGCCGTTCGGGCTGAAGAGCGAAAGCGACGGCGATCGGCACGTCGACACAAGCTGCATTTTCGTGACGCGGGAAGCCTTTTCGCTGCTCGCCAATTGGGCGCTGATACCGCCAGGCCTCGCCATGCTGGGCGATCGGGTGTGGTGGTGGCTGGCCAAAAGCAGCGGCTACAAGCGAGCTCACTCACCGCTTGAAACGGTGGTCTACCGGAACCGCCACGCGGCGCAATATCGAGCGCTCGGGGAGGAACCGCCGGCCGGGACGAAGGATTTCCCGGACCTTGTTCCGGGCAACTACTCGATCCGCGTGCCGGCGATGAGCCTCGATTTTGAGATTCGCGAACGGAGCGACGAGTGATCAGCTGGCTTTGGCGACGCAGTTCCAGCAGGCCCCGTGAGAGCTCAACGCTCGCACGTCTGACTCACCGCACGCGCACCGGGCGACGGCCGGCAGCGAGCCGCGGCGGTCGCGCTGGTAGCAGCGGAAGCAGAGGCCTCGGGCATGCACCGGGCCGCCTGCAGGGCAACGGAGACACTTCTCGGGGTTGGTTCGAAGGCGTTTGGCTTTGCTGGTGTGCATGCGTCGCACCATCGCCGGAGCGCGTGCAACGGGCCAAAGTTTCAGCTGATCCGTTCCACGTGCAACCAAGGCGGTCGAAGTGAAACACTCAATCGTAAAAGCGAAGCTCACGCGCCAGGCGAAGCTGGCGACGGCAGAGAAAGAACGCAGGCAGCGGCGGCATGCTCGAGCCGCGCTGCAGTTGGAAGAAGCAACCAAGGCCGAGGCCGCGGCGCTCGAGCGGCTGCGAGCTTGGGTCGCGATCGAAGGAATAAGCACATGATCAACCGCTACGACGTGGGGGCAGTGGGCAAGCGCATCCGGATTGCGAACCTAGCGCCGCGGCCGGAGCTCACGCCGAGAGAGGCGCTCGAGCTCGCGGCGTGGCTGGTGGCGACGGCGGCGCCGTTGATGCACGGCGAGCCGAGCGAAGTGCTCGGCCAGTTCCACAAGATGATCGCGGCCGCTGGCGACGGCGACGGCATCTCAGAAGCCGCGCTGAAAGCGATCGAGGAGTGAAACCCTCAATTACTTTGGATGAGCGTGGCGTGCTGCTGCACCTGGTCGACGACGCCGGCAAGGGCTACGCCGTAGCGCTCAACGCCGAGACGCTGACGGCGCTCGTGGCGCAGGGAACGCTTGCGCTGGAAAGCCTGAAGTCCCCCGAGACGCGCGGGCAGGTACTCTGGAACCTTGGCCGCGCCGTCGTGCGCGAGCTCTTCAATCCACCAAAGCGAGACGATGGAACACCCGAACCTGACACCGCACGAGAAAAAGATCGTTAACGAAGCCGTGGGCCGGCTCGGCGCGCAGCTGCTGCGAGAGCGCGTCGACGAGTCGCGATGGCCAAACATCGTGCTGGCGGTGCTTGTCGAGCTGGCCGGCCAGGTGCTGCGTCTGTCCGAGGGCGCGGAGCTGCACGACACGGAGCGGCCGCCGGCGCCGGCGGACTTGTGAGCTCACGCACGCGGGACGAGTTCCACGCGCATTTGGACAAATGCGCGCAGTGCGCAAATCACCCGTTCGAGTTGTGCGCCGAAGGCGCGAAGCTGCTCGAGCTCGCGGGGCAGCCACGGACCTGCATCAAGTGCGGTCAACCCTGGACGGGCACCACGGGCGCCAAGCCGTGCGCAGCTGGTGGCAAGTGCGAGATCGAAGGTCTGTGATCAGAACGGCACGCCGGCAACGCTGCGGCGGCGGAGCTCGCGCGTGGTGCGTGCTTCCTCTGCGAGCAGCTGGGCCAAGTATTTGTCGGCGTCGTGCTGCATCAAGTCGTACACCTCGCCGGGGTTCTCTTCGGCCCACTGTAGAAACGCCTCGGTCCGCGACTTGCGCAGGTTGCCCTTGATGTGCTTTCGGACGGCATCGAACACGGGCACCATGTCGGGCGCCAGGTTGGTGCGCACCTCATCGTCCGACTCTTGGCGACGCTCGCCGGTGGTCGAGCGCAAGCGGCGTGGCCGCTCGGCGTCACGCATTTTTTGCTCAAAGCCTTTCTCCTCGAGTAGCTTGGAGCGCCGGCGCGCTACCTCGGAAGCGCCGGACGTTTTCGCGACGAGAGCGCGTGTCTGGCAGCTCTGGCGCAGGTCAATGCGCTTCTGCGCGCAGTCGCTCTTGACGTGCTGGATCGCTTCGTGCCGAGCGACGCGCGCCGCCTTGATGAGCTCGCGCAGCTCGAGCAGGCGCGCCTTGAATTGCTCGCGCCGAGCTTTCTCGATTTCCCGTCGCAGCTTCCTTTTGTCCAACGCCACCATTTGCCCAGGATAGCGCAAAAATGAGTCATTTTCTCAATTTCGGAGCGGGGCCA
>Ga0207640_10000484_pt1 | contig 24196 bp, 20 predicted proteins | sample KBSCornC42_FD_184300 | JGI IMG/M metagenome (GOLD analysis project Ga0207640, IMG submission 184300) | Corn rhizosphere microbial communities from Kellogg Biological Station, Michigan, USA - KBS Corn C4-2 (SPAdes) (version 2) | ecosystem: Host-associated > Plants > Roots > Rhizosphere > Soil ... | reverse complement strand
GCCCCCTCTGCCGCCACCCCCTCCACCGGTACAGCACGCGCAGGTTAAGCCGAAGCAGAAGGAGGCCGCCTCCGCGCCGACGAATATCAAAAGCCACGCGACACCGGTTAAGCGAGTGTCTCCGCCTATCCAGCTTCCGGTGCCGGTCCCCACCACCACAACGGCCACTCCCAACACCGGGAGCGCCTCGACGCAGGGCGCGGGCGCCCCAGGCATAGGCACCGGCGCAGGTGGAAGCGGCGCCGGAACCGGCAGCGGCTCAGGCGGGAATGGAAATGGCGGTGGCGGCGATGGCGGAATTGCGGAGCCTCCGCATCTCGCGACCCCGGTTCTCGGCGGTCGCGATTTTCAGAGAAACCTGCTTGATCAATGGCCGCGCAACGCGACTGTATTCCTTCGGCTGCGGGTGAATCCGGCCGGATATGTGAGCGAGTGCATGGTCGACCGGGGGACCGGGGTCCCATCGATCGACTCGACGATCTGCGATCTCGCCCGTGAACGGCTGCATTTCCGCCCGGCGCTAAATCGCTCGGGACAAGCCGTCGCGGGATGGTTCGGCTATGCTCAGCCCGCGCCGCGGTGATCGGTATGCAGGCTGCTATTTAGATCGGACCGCGGCGGTCGTTCTTGAAATTCCCAGCCGCGCGTAGAGCCGCTCCATCTCCCGTCCACTTTCTTCGGGAGCAGACTGCGCTTCTCTTCCGATCTTCAGCCGATCAAGAATCGATTGAATCAAAATCTCGACTGCCGATTCGCTCGCCAGTCCTCCGCGCACGAGGCAGCGGTCGACCAGTACGCGGCGGAAGGCAGGATAGACTCCGGGCTCCGGCGGGGTCGGATCGGGCCAGAAGGAATCGAGATGTCCCTGATGAGTCAGGCCATCCATGTCGTAAATCGCTTCTCCAATCGTGCAGACGGGAATGCTGCGTGCGAGTGCCAGCGTGGCGGACGTGCTGTTGACGCAGACCAGACCGCGCGCGGCTTCGAGCATCGCGTCGAGATCGCCCCCGTCCACAAAGTGGACTCTGTCTTCGATTCTCAGGCGGCGTGCAACTCTGCCGATGAACCGTGACCAGTTGAAGAAGCTGGGGCTGAGAGGGTGCGATTTTATAAGTAGGTGGACGTTCGCGGGCGCATGCGACGCGAAGCTTTCCAATGTGAATGCCGCCGCGCTCTGCATGTCCGGAAACAGCGAGTGCACGCGAATCTGCGAGTCTGTCGAAAGCTGCAGCGGGAAAACGAAATAGTCCTTGCCTGCGAGTTGCTGCAGCACAAATTGTGCCCGTTGGTCGCGGCGCTTCTGTCGCGCCAGCTTCCAGAGCCAGCCAAGCCCCTCAAGGATGAGCGAGCTGCGCCTGTGTGACCGGTAGTGCGGGAATGCGAGAAGCCCGGTCACGACGCTATGATAATGCCAGTAGCTGTCGCGCGCGCGCCTCCGGAAGCTTGCAGTGATGGGCGGCAGGTAGGGATCCGGCTTCAGGTGCTCGGCTTCAGCGAGAAACCAGTGTTTGTCCCGGCTCAAGGTGGAGTGGGCGTTCACGCCTTCGGGTTCCAGCGTCATCCAATTCGGCCGGAGATAGCCTTCCTCAAGGACGTGAATGCGGATGTTTCGAAGCTGGGCAATGCCGTGTGCGGAGATGTGGTAAGGGCGGCAGTCCCCGAACAACATCAAATCGGTCACGCCATGCTGGCGCAGGTAGCGGTCGAAAAAGGCGGGCCAGTCAGAAAAGCGACCCCGAAAATTAGTCGCGCCCTCAGGCCAATCCCGCGCGTCCCCGCCGGAAATGTTGATGCGATGTACCGTAATGCCCAGTTCGGCCATTGCCCCGCCCAGCCTTTGAAAGAGCGGGCCGGGCGGACCTTGAAGAAAGAGAAAAACGCGGTCCTCGGCAGTCCTCATCGATTGCGCTGGAATATCGCGAGCCTTCGCTTCCACTTTCCCTGCAATCTCCGCAGCCGCACTAATCGCGTCGGCCTGGGGTTGGAACTCCCCTCTCCAATTCGACGCACTAAAATCTCGGGCGGACATGGTAGACCACTTATTGGATCGAAATATCGAGGGTAAAGCAGCAATGCCGCCGCGACAAGTTCATCGATGTTTCTCTTTGTACTTCGTCGATCGGGTATCGCTCCGAGATCGATGGTCAATCCCCACCCGGCATAAAATGGAACTCCGTAAGTAATCACTTCCTTACCGCGCAATAATGCCTCGAATCCCGCTAAAGATGTGTTCACGTGCACCTCGTCCACGAGATCGATCAGTGACGTGATGGGGGCATCGCGAATGACTTCGTCCGCCAGCTGAAGGCAGATCGCGTCGGGGGTCGCGCCCGCTCGATGCCCTGCCTCGACATCGGGATGGGGCTTGTAGATGATATACGCACCTGGATTGCCTTCGCGAGCCTTTCGCAACAGCTCAGCATTGGAGGAGGGGCCAAGGCCTTCGAGGACGGCCCGGTCGTCCTCGACCTGCCCGACAATCAATAGATGGCGTTTGGGGCTTCGGCGTTCGAGCTTCGGGGCGCCTGCGCCGTATTTGCTGATCCCCAGGTTGACGATCAGCTGGCGGAGGTGTGCCGCCCGACGCAGCATTTGCGGATCCATGCGGCTTTGCTGCAACAGTTGCTCAAGATCGCTGGGGCGCCGCGGATCGAAGTAGATTCCCTGTGAATCGACGACGATTGACAGCGGCGGAATGCAATCTGCGCCGAGCCCCACTGAACGTATGAACCCATCTTCGACCTCGACTATGTGCGCGCCGCACCGTTCAAGTCGTCGAAGAGCGAACGCCGAGGTGCGGGATTTCCATACCGCTACTCGGTCGCCCGGGTTGAACGAGCGCCATTGCGACGCAAATGGCGCGTTTCGGCTTCCATCCCAAAGGAGCGGAGCAACGGTTTTGCGCTTCCACAAGGCGAAGCCCACCGCGCCTGCAAGGCTCCTGTTGCTATCGATCAGTCCTCTCCAGAACCCGCAAAGCTCGATCGCTTCGGCGAGGTCCATTGCATCGTTGCTGAATGGGTTTCGGTAGGTAACCCCGTCCACTGCAATCGCTCGAAAGGTCTCGCGCAGAACGGAACGCTCACCCGTTTGTAGTGCCGAGAAGCGGCCTTGTCCGACACATTTGACGGGAACGCCGGCAATTGCAGCAAGTAGAATGAGTTCATCGTCGGCATCCGCTACAACAGCACCTGCTGCGCTGAGCACGTGCCAAGGGTCGACGTTGGAATTCGGCGACAATTCCAGGACCGCGTCCCCCAAACTGTGAATTTTCGCGCGGGCCTCCGGATCGGTTGTTCGAGTCAGCGTGTAGCCCGAACGAGGTAAGTCAGGCTGGGTGCCCCAATAAGTCCCGCCCACCTTCAGTTCCGCGACCCGGCCCAGCAATTTGTCGAGAGCGCGATCGGAAATCGGCACGCAGGCCGCGGAAGATCTTCCAAGCGGCGGCGGCTCGGCTCCCGGAAACGGGGGAATTCGAAGGAAGCCTACAGGTGCTGGATTTCGCGCCACAGGACCCGCCGACCCAAACCTTGCAGCAAGGCTGAATATGGGATTGGCGCCGTTGTCGAGCGGCCGTTCAGCTTGGGTCGATTCCGCCATCAATCGCCGCTAGCCACTCTTGCACCTTGTCGAAATGGGATTTCCAGTCCGGGACCTTGTAACCCTCCATCGCCTGCAATTGCCGTTTCCGTTCAAGCGAGTCGCCCGTGAAGTCCACGATGGCCGACATCCATCCCGCTCCATCAATCGCGTCGAGGTAGGTTGGAATGGTTCCGGCAAATTCCCGGTACACCGGCAAATCGGTGGCAATCACCGGCGTGCCAAGCTGGAGGGCTTCGGCGACGGGCATTCCGAATCCTTCCGCAAACGAGGGCATCAGCAGCGCTCGAGCGCCCGCGATAAGGCTTGCCAGTTCGACATCGCCGCAATCGCCCAGTTCCAATACGTGATCTTTCAGGTCCACAGCACGGTCGAGCATCGCCAGCGCGTGACTCGCCTCCCAACCCCGTTGGCCGACAATCACGAGCAATGGCGCATCCAGCCCATATTGCCTGACCAGCCTTTTCCAGATGTGGAGAAGGAGGCTGTGGTTCTTCCGGCCTTCGATTGTTCCGACTGTGATGAAATGCGGTCTGTCGAAGGATTTTGGGGTCACGGAGGTCGGTATCTGGGAGCCGGCAATCCAGGCAGCCACGGCGGGGGGCATCGGCAAGCCATTCGCGGCGGCGAAGAAAGCCAGGTCGTCGATGGTAGCCTGAGAATTGCCGATGAGGCCATGCGCGCTCTTGAGCACATTCTCCATCCGCAGGCGGTGTTTGGCTTCTTCGTCCGGCCGGCAATATTCCGGGTGCAGTAGCGGGATAAGGTCATGAACCAGGTAAACAGCCCGCAAGCGATTGCGAGCGATCCATTTCGGCAGCGACGGCTCGTCAAGGCCCGTGTGGCCGATGTTCAGGTAGAGTCGATCCTGCTTGGGCGAATTCCGTCGTGAGCTTGGCAGCGCAGTCGCCAAAAGACGTGCGAACCTTCCGCGGAAGCCCGCCGGATCCGAATCGAACAGCCCGAACAAACGATCGGAATCACGCGCTGTGAAAACATTGAAGGCGGAGCCGCGATGAATCACCGCTTGTGCTTGGTCCTGAAACCTCTTCACATAAGCGTGGCAGACGCGATCGATGCCAGTGGGCACGCCACCGCGCCAGAACCGCCAGACCAGTCGCGATACATCGAGCAGTATTGGTCGCTCAGCCACTTTGCGTGCTCAACGGGCTATGGCCATCTGCTAACAAGAGCCATGCGGCGAAGCGGGTACGTTAACGGGCGTTGACCCGCAACAATTGCGGCACACGGTCTGCCGAGTCGGCGCTCATAATCATGATGTCGTCGCCGTCGACAACCACGATGATGTCTTCAACACCGATCACGGAAACCCGCGGGCCGTCGCTGTCGACCATGACATTCCGGCAGTCGACAACTTCCACTGGTCCTTGGACCGAGTTACCAAATTCGTCCTGAGTCCGGGCGCCGTGCAGTCCGAACCAATTACCCACGTCCGACCACTCTATTGGCGCGTCAACCATTGCCGCCCGGTCGGTATTTTCCATCACCGCATAATCGATGGATTCCGGCACTACAGCCGAAAAGGCCTCAAGTTCTGGATGAAATACCTCTTCGTTCTCTGTTCCATTCTGGACGGCAGTTTCAACCGCGGCCGCGAGGTCCGGACGATATTTCTGTAGCTCACTTATGTAATCGCCAGCTCGGACGGCGAATATCCCCCCGTTCCACGCGAATTCTCCCGAATCAACATAGGCTGCAGCGCGTGACAGGTCCGGCTTTTCAACGAACTGGCTCACCTGATAAGCACCAGGACCCAACGGCGCGCCACGGCGAAGATACCCGAAGCGGGTTTCGGGAACGCGAGCGGTGATCCCAAAGCAGACGAGCCAACCTTGCCGGGCGACCTCCGCCGCCTTGCGAGCCGTTTCCACGAACGTCGGGATGTCAGCGATGTGATGATCGCTGGGGCAAACCAAGAGCACCGCGTCTTCAGGGGCGCGAAAGGCTGCAAGCGCCACCGCAGCGGCGGTGTTCTTCGACTGAGGTTCCACTATTATGCTGGCGGCCTGCCGAGCAGCCAGGTCGCAGCGCGCATGCTCGAGATAACCGGCACCCGTCACGATGATCGGCGGTTCGAAGTATCTCCTGTCATCGCAGCGAACCAGAGTCTGCTCGAAGAGGGTCTGTGTGCCGATCAACGGCAGAAAGGGCTTGGGTTTCCGGACGCGGCTTCGCGGCCACAGCCGAGTGCCGCTTCCGCCACACAGAATCACCGGGATAACTCTGCTTTTTGAAATCGCCCGCGCTTCGCGCATCTACTTAAGCCCGCCCTGCCTAGTCCCGGCCATTACGATGCGGATCACTGCTGAGAAGCATCCGCCCATTTAATCAGCGCATTAGTTGCTTTTGTCCAAGTAATCTTAACAAGATTACTAACGCCAATCCTACGTAACCGCGTTTCAGCGACAAAAGCAACAGTTCCTTATGTTCACTGTGGCTGAGAAGTCTGCCCTCCAACGACCGGAAGAGTTGAGTTGCCTCTCTCGGATCCAAAAAAGTCATCAAGTTAAAGAAGCCGTGAAACCCGAACTCGTTGCCCGACGGCGCCGTACGCTCATAAGCGAACCGCTTTGCCACGGCTTCAGGGGCAAACAGGATCCCGATTTGCTCGAGGGCGGCGCGGAAGCTGCGACAGATGAAGACGTCTTCGGGTTCTGCACCGTCGTAGGGCAGATCGGTCGTCGCCTTCAGGAGACGTCGCGAACGCAGCGAGAATCCGCCGTTTCCGACATTCCGCTCATCTCGGAACTGCGGCCAAATGGCGCCGATATAGTCGTAATTGAGGAAGGCTGGGTCCCATGACTTTCCATTGAGCACATAGCCGTCCCACTGCACACAAAGGGCGTGGCTCGTCGTTATGTGATTGCCCAACTCGCGGAGGAGGAACCGGGAATAGTCGGAGCGGGTCTTCAATGGCTGAATTTCGCGCCACTGGATTCGCGGGTCGAGAGGTGCTTGCGGGAGCCGGTCTGAAAGGAGAAGCGCCTTTCCGAACTCGGCCTCGCCAAGGCATGCCGTCAGTGCTCTCACCGTGGCCTCCAAAGCAACGCTGGTCACCGCGACCAGCGTCACCTCAGGAAGTTTGACAGGTGTCCGGGCCGTATCGGCGGGCCCGGCGACCGCACATTCGGCCGAGGGCGGTCGGGCGATTATTTCGACTCCCGAGCTACGCGGCGAAGGTAGGCGGCATAGTTGGATTTTCCGAGCGCATCGATGACGCGTTCAAAGCCCTTCTCGTCAATATAGCCCATTCGGAACGCCAGCTCCTCGGGACAGGCTATTTTCATCCCCTGTCGCCTCTCCAGCGTTCCTACGAACTCCGCCGCTTCGAGCAGGCTGTCGGGCGTCCCGGTGTCGAGCCATGCGTAGCCTCGACCCATGACCTCAACCTGGAGCTGGCCCCGTTCGAGATAGGCACGATTCACGTCGGTGATCTCCAGTTCGCCTCGGGCAGAGGGCCGAAGTTCACGTGCGATTTCGACGACCTGCTCGTCATAAAAGTACAGGCCGGTAACAGCCCAATTCGACTTGGGGTGGGAGGGCTTCTCTTCGATACTGAGCGCGGTCATGTCGCGATCGAACTCGACGACGCCGTATCTTTCAGGATCTACAACCTGATACGCGAAGACAGTGGCGCCCTGGTCGCGGCCTCGCGCTCTCGACAGCAATTCGCCTAAGCCGTGACCGAAAAACAGGTTGTCTCCGAGTATCAGGCACGACGGACCGCCGGCAACGAAGTCGGCCCCAATCGTGAACGCTTGCGCCAAACCCTTCGGCTCCGGTTGCACAGCGTAGGATATGGCGATTCCCCATTGCGAGCCATCGCCGAGCAGGTGTCGGAACGCAGGCGAATCATGGGGAGTCGTGATCACCAGAACCTCCCGAATTCCGGCGAGCATCAAAGTGGTAAGCGGATAATAGATCAGGGGTTTGTCATAAACGGGAAGCAATTGCTTCGAGACAGCGAGCGTCACCGGATAGAGCCTGGTGCCGCTCCCGCCGGCGAGTATTATTCCCTTCATAGCTCGCGAACTCCACGATTCTCATCGGCGCTTACCAGACGTCGCACCACATGCTGCAGCGACTCCCGCCAGTCAGGCAACCTCACGCCGTAAGTGCGTGCCATTCGATGCGAATTCAGGCGTGAATTCGAAGGCCGCTTAGCAACCGTTGGATACTCCGCTGTCGTGATCGCCTTCACAGCAGCCGACGGTCCGCCCAAGGCGGCAGAAATCGCGAAAATCTCCCGCGCAAATTCGGCCCAGCTTGCCTCGCCCGATCCTGCCAAGTGAAAAACGCCACGAAGAGAGTCATCGGGACTCGAGACTAGTTCGGAGGCGATCAGCAGGACGGCCTCCGCGATGTCGATGGCGCTGGTTGGAGTGCCACGCTGGTCTCCAACCACGCTAATTTCATCCCGCTCCCCCGCCAGGCGAAGCATGGTTTTGACAAAGTTGCTCCCAAACGGGCTGTACACCCACGACGTGCGAAGAACGACGCTGTTCGCATGTTCGCCGAGCACTGCCTTTTCGCCAGCGAATTTCGTGGCGCCGTAGACACCTTGGGGGTTCGCGGCGTCGTCTTCGACATATGAAATCGAATTGCTGCCGTCGAAAACATAGTCTGTGGAAAGGTGGATCAACGGCACCGACAATTTCCGCGCCGCGCGAGCGATTGCCAAAGGGGCTGTTTCATTGGCCGCGCGGGCGATCTCCGGTTCGCTTTCAGCTTTATCGACTGCCGTGTAGGCGGCAGCGGAGACAATTAGCTCCGGCCGCACCGATTCCACCGCGCTGATGATCGAGGTCGGAGCAGCCGCGAGATCGAGCGCCGGCCTAGCCAGCGCTATGATTTCGTGGCCCGAGCTTAATCCGAGTTCTAGAAGCGAGCGGGCCACCTGGCCCTCGCGCCCGGTAACGGCGATCCGCATTAGCCGTTGGCAACTCTGACCAGGCCGAGCCGTTGGCCCGCGTAACGTTCGCGAAGCGGTCGCCACCACCACTCATTGTCCAGATACCACCGAACGGTCTTTTCGATACCGCTCTCGAAATTCTCTTGTGCGGCCCAACCTAGCTCCCGCTCGAGTTTGGACGCGTCAATTGCGTAACGGACGTCGTGGCCGGGCCGATCGGTGACAAACTGGATCAGCGCTTCCCGTGAGTGGTTCGCCGGAATCAGTCGATCAAGCAGCTGGCAAATCTTGCGGACGACATCAATGTTCCGGCGCTCGTTTCGGCCCCCGACATTGTACGTCTCCCCGATCCGGCCTCGTTCGGCGATGACGTCGAGGGCACGCGCATGGTCTTCAACGTAGAGCCAATCGCGGACGTTTTCCCCCTTGCCGTAAACCGGAAGCGTCTCCCCGGCCATCGCGTTCAGAATCGTCAAGGGGATTAGCTTTTCCGGGAAGTGATACGGCCCGTAATTGTTCGAGCAATTCGAGACGACAACCGGAAGACCGTAGGTCCTCTGCCACGCCGTGGCGAGGTGATCGGAGGAAGCTTTGGACGCGGAATAGGGGGAGCTCGGGTCATATGGCGTTGCTTCGGTGAACAGCCCCTCGTCGCTCAGGGACCCATAGACCTCATCGGTCGAGACGTGCAGGAAGCGAAACTTCGCCTTGCGAGCCGAAGGAAGGCTCGACCAATAGCTCCGGGCGGTTTCAAGCAACGTGAAAGTGCCGATCACATTCGTCTGGATGAACTCCGCCGCGCCGGTGATCGAACGATCGACGTGGCTCTCCGCTGCCAGATGCATAATGCGGTCGGGACCGAAGTCTGCCAGTGCACCGGCCATCGCCGGACCATCACAGATGTTCGCCCGCAGGAAACGGTAATTGGCTTCGCTTTCGACCCGACGGAGAGACGCAAGGCAACCCGCATAGGTGAGGGCGTCGATGTTCAGGACCTCGTAGCCCTTCTCGACAACGAGATACCGAACAAGAGCCGAGCCAATAAAGCCGGCACCCCCTGTCACCAAAACCCGCATCAACAATCCTTCATCGAAAAATAAGGCGGCAATTCCGCAAGCAGGGGCTGGTTTCTGTCTTTTTCGGACAAGGTGTCGAAATCAGCGACGCTCGGCCACTTGATTGCGATGTCGGGGTCATCCCATGCCACGCCCTTGTCGTTGTCTGGACTAAAGTAGCTCGTCACCCGATAGCTTACGACAGAATTCGGTTCCAACGTGCAGAATGCATGGCCAAAGCCCACCGGAATCCACAGCTGATTGTTTTCCTCGGGGGTCAATATAACCGAGAGCCATCGTCCGAAGGTAAGTGAATCGCGCCGCAAATCCACGGCTATGTCGAAAACCGAGCCGGCAACGCACCGCACGAGCTTGCCTTGGGCATGGGGGTGCGTCTGAAAGTGAATCCCCCGAATTGTTCCGGTACGAACGCTAAGCGATTGGTTGTCCTGAACGAAATCGACCGTGGCTATCTGTTCGCGGAAGTGATCGGCCCGGTATATCTCTGAGAAATAGCCGCGGTGATCCCGCTGTACGCGCGGGCATATTTCAACAATTCCTTCCAATGCGAGAGTTCGAAAGTGCATATGTCGTCTTTCGGATGTTGTCATTACACCGCCCGCCCGCGAAATGGACTGTGGGCACCAAAGCTGATTCATTTGGAGCTTCCAACCCCTAGGGGACAACCGTTCGAAACGTCGCAATCGGCAGGAATAGCTGGCTTAAGAGTTGAACCAGCTTACCGGGTTGGTTAGCGCGGGCATTTCCGACATACAAGACATCTTGGTCCCGCATCATGAAATGCTGTGACAGGAAGTATGCGCCGGGCTTCATCATATTAAAATGATAGACCACTGGCTTTTCCGTTCCGTTAGGGTCTGACACATAGCGGAAAACAAAAACTGCGGCGGCATCGCCCACATTCGGATTGGCTCCGCCAGCGAGAGCAACGGCCTCCGCCAAAGTAGTCCTGCCACGAGGAAAGGAAATGTCTTCCGCTTTGTTCGGAGCTCCCAGAGCCATGAAGGTTTGGGGGCGACTCACCAAAGTGATCTGATCACCAGGCGCGATTCGGAAGTCCCGATCCGGATGACCCAACAAATCGCTGAGTCGAATCTGATAAATTTGGCCCTCGCGTTGAACGACTGCCACAATGTCCTTGGCAGGCCCCTTGTAGCCACCGGCCAACGCAATCGCGTCATTCAAGGTCTCCTTGTTGGTGGCCAGCACGAGACGACCAGGCTTTGTCACCTCTCCGGCGAGAGTGATACTGTTGGTAATCGATTGTTCTACGGAAACCAGAACCTGCGGATCCTGCGACATTCCGCGCAGCCCATTCTGGATCTGACTCTCCAACTCGGTAACCGTCCGGCCCGCTGCGCGGATTCGTCCCACAAACGGCAATTTTATGAAACCGTAATCGTCCACGCGGAGCGACGGCAGCTTCTCTGCATTGGAAGATGGATCGAAAGTGACGGCACCATTCGCGGCCGCTCGCAGGCTCGACCCTCCAAACAGAGAAACGCCGACCTCATAAATCGTGATGTCCAGCACGTCGCCGGGGCCGAGCAAGTCCGTTGGTTGTGGCAGCTTCTCGACGAGGTTGACTGGCAGTACGACGGGAGTAGGCGGCAACGCAGAAGGCTTATCCACCTCGACGAGAGTAAAGGGCAAGCTGCTTGCGGTGGTTACCGCAGCTTTCCTGACCTCTGTTCCGGTAGGGCCGCTGGCCGGCAAAGTAGAACATGCTGCGAGCAATGACGCGACGGTAGACAGAACCAGGGCGCAGCGGAACAGGCAGTCCCTCTGCAACGCCAAAATAGAATTCATTAAGAGACCCTTACGTGCCCCGCAATCAGACGAATGTCTGCGCCTTATCACTAGTTTGAAACGGAAAGCAAACGCTCTACGGTTCGAGATCGGCTTCTGACGTAATCGGTTTTCGCTGGTCGGCTACCGTGGGTCCGTATAGATGGCGGAGAATGACGTGGTGAAACAAACAATCGTGTTCAAATGAGCTTCTGGTATTTTTTTCCGCGCGTACTTCCGTCAAAACCTGGCCGAGCCTTGGCCGCTCTTTACTGGCACATCACGAGGCGCAGGGTTCGGGCGCGCAACTGCTTACGAACAGCTGCCGCGGACCTGCCTTTCGCGTACCACCTGTGGATCGGGAGCGTCGAGAAAAAGCGGGATTCTGCTGATCTTTCGAAAGATGGACTTGAGCGATTGAAACACCGCCCCCAATTTGCTTTGCTTGTCTACGGGCGCCAGGGAGCTACGGAACAGCATGCGCGGAAGACGCTCGATTCTATAACGCGGCAAGTTTACCCTTATTGGAACGTCGTATTAGTAGGATCCTGTTCTGAATCTGTTCCTCTAAATACTTCTGATCAGCTGTCGAGTCGGTCTGCGAATGCAGAAGAACCGGCCGAGTGGCCGCTTGCTCGGGCAATCGCAGACGCGGATGCAGACTTCATCGTTCCCGTTCGCATCGGCGACATTCTATCTAAGATGGCGCTCTTCAGAATGGCAGAGGCGCTGCAGTCGGATCCCTCCGCGTCGGTTCTTTATGGCGATCAAGACGAATTGGACGTTGACGGCTTGCGAAGGAGACCGTGGTTCAAGCCTCGGTGGAATCGCGAGATGTTCTTGGCGCACGATTACCTTTCCGCGGCAGTCGCAATTTGGACGCCTTGTGCTCGGATAGCCGTTCGAAACAGCCAATCGAAGACTCTGTCCGGTTTCCTTCTTTCTGCTACCGACGGTGCCGGAGCGCGGGTTGTCCATATCCCTCATATTTTGGTGCATTTAGCCCCGGGCACGAGATCCACTCCGGATGATCGCCTTGAAGCTGTGGCGCGTCACCTTCAGCCGCTAGGGGCTACCTGCACGGCCGGTGCATACGGAACAATCAAGGTGCAGTGGCCGCTACCGAGAGAGTTGCCGCTCGTCACGATTATCGTTCCAACGAGGGACAAGGTTGAGTTGCTGCGGCCCTGTATCGAGAGCGTGCTGACGCGCACGGATTACAGCAACTTTGAGCTCCTCATCGTCGACAATGACAGTGTTGAGCAGAGTACAGCAGATTACTTCCAAGAGCTGGCTAGTGATAGGAGGGTGCGCGTCGTGCGCTATCCCGGGCCGTACAATTTCTCAGCGATGAACAATTTCGCTCTTAGTCACGCGCGTGGCACCCATGTCTGCCTACTCAACAATGATACGGAGGTTGTTGAGCCGATTTGGCTTACCGAGATGATGCGCTATGCGGTGCGTCCGGACGTCGGAGCCGTCGGTGCTAAGCTGCTGTATCCGGACGGGAGCATTCAGCATGCAGGCGTTGTGATTGGAATCGGCGATGTGGCCGGACACGTCCATCGGTTCCTGCCCGCAAATCAACCGGGGTACTTCAAGCAACCTCACGTCCCGCAGTTCGTCAGTGCGGTGACAGCCGCCTGCCTTGTGGTAGAGAAGAGGAAGTTTGCTCAAGTCGGCGGATTTGATGAGGATTTGGCGGTAGCGTTCAACGATGTGGACTTTTGCCTCAAGATCGAAGCGGCAGGTTGGTGTAATGTTTACGTTCCCTATGCAGTCCTCGTGCATCATGAATCGAAGACCCGGGGAACCGATTTCTCACCGGACAACATCGAAAGATATCGGCTAGAAGTTGCAATGCTTCAGGAGCGCTGGGAGACCCCCTCTTATGAAGACCCCTTACTCAACCCCAACCTCGACCGTCATAACGAGACGCTGGTACCAAGATTGTGAGATTGCCGCCCTTGCCATTGGTGATCCCGATCTTCCTAAGCTGCCGAATGGGACTTCTCGAGGATTGCGAAGAACTCCGACGTACCCCAAAGGGTCGGAAATATTATTTTTGGGCGAAGCGTAATTGTGCCACGCTGGTAGAGATTGCTGACGATGTTGAAAAATGTGATAGGCGTGAAATACCACGCATGCACATCGATGTACGTCGAGTTAGAATTGTAGAGATCAATCGCTGCGCCTATCCGAGTTACTTCATCTTCAGTCGGAAATGAGCCGTGATCGCCAGCCCAATGTCGAGCGGCGTCGCTGTGGGTGGTAAGCGCAAAGTGTTCGATAACGCTCCCTAGAGTGTGGAGGCGTCGACCCTCGGCATGTGCTAGCAATACGTCTGCGATCGTGCTTTCGGGAATGAAGTGATCAAAACAGTAGCGCTTATCCGGGATCATGAGGAAGTAACATCCCCCCTCGGCTAAGATCCGACCTATCTGGCTGAGGTGACGAACGAGATCAGGCTGGTGTTCGATAGAATGGCTGCCGACTACCACGTCAAAAGTCGTCTCGATCTGTTCGATCTCACCAACGTAGTGTATCTCGTCCGGTAAGTTCGAGACATCCAAGCCCTCCTCGACAGCTCGATTCAAGAGTTGCTCCCGAGTGAAAATGTCGGCGTAACGGACATGAGCACCCTTTATTAGAGGGCTGACGAAGGGGCCAACTTCAAGAACTTTGGCAGCAGATGAGATCTGCTCCAAGAAAGTCTGTCTTGTGCCGAATGGAGACGCCTGCCTTCCTTCGTTTATTCCATGATCTACATAATGCTTTTTCGCCTCCTCGGCGGAGAAGTGCCGAAGATCTGGGTACGCAGTGCTATAAAAATCCGCATCGAACGCGAACCACGACATTACTTTTATACCTTGCCCGAAGTGGAGCCCGCCTGATCTAGCGAGAGGGCGAGCCTCTCATCGACACCAATCTTCCCTATACTTAAAGTATCGCCCTAGCTGTTCCATCCCGTCGAGATAAGCAGGACTCGCATACCCAAATGATGAACTCGTCGCGTGTTAGGTCAAATCCACGTAACCGCCGAGAAACAGGGACCATGCGGATGATCGGCTTGTTCTTCCATCACTTCAAAGTTGAAAAAGCCATTCTCGGCGAAAAGTTGCACAATATCTTCTTTACGCAACCAAGAAGCGCTCTCGGCGAGGCCGCCCCAAAAACGCCCGTGAGCGCGATCACCATAATGCTTCTGAAAATGGGGAATAACCTCGGTGCCGTAATTGACGTCCGTCTGCTGGAACCCATCGCAGCGATTTTCTTCGTAATAGTGCGTCCAAAGAAAAATACGTGGTGCGGATCTGCACATCAATTCGATCAGCTCAGCCGGTCTGGTCATGTGGTAAAGGACACCAGAAGCAAAGATAAGGTCGAATGCCTGTTCGTTAGTCGCGAGGAACGAAACAAAGTCACCCAAATAGAACTTCGCCCGTAGGCCAAATATCTCCTTGACAATTAAGCATTTTAGATAAGCCTCAACATTGCCTTCAACAGCGGTCACCCGTGCTCCTAGCTGCTCAAGCTGGAATGTATGCCCAGCCTCCATCGGTCCTAGCTCACAGACTCTTAGATCTTGCAATGTCTTCAGCGGCCCACCAAATTTTCTCGCAACAAAATACGGCCGCTCATCCAAATCGAAATGCGGCACTTCTCCGGCTGCCAGCATTTCCGGATGTCTTGGGAGTTTGCTGGCCCATCGGTCTTTGAATATGTCAACGGCGTTCTGAGCGCAGGGTGTAGAGGTACAAAACTTATCGAATTCCATGTGCATTTCCGATCGAGTAGCTTGGCCGGATCACCGAAATAATAAAGAAATAATGGAATCACAAACTAAAGTGTCGCGTAAGCCGCAAGCGCTTCATCCACATCCGAATAGATCGTGGCCCTCCCCTGATGTAACACGAGAGCGCGGTCACAGTATTCCTGAATGAGTGGTGGGCTGTGGGAGGCAAGTATGACTGTCCTATCTGCACGTTTTTCAAAGAACTCGCGACGGCACTTGTCTTGGAAATTTGCGTCTCCTACCATCATAACTTCATCGATCAAATAACAGTCGAATTCGATGGCGAGCGAGAGAGCAAAGCCCAAACGCGCTCTCATGCCAGACGAATAAGTCTTTACGGGCATTTTTAGCTGCGGCCCAAGTTCGGTGAACTCTTCGACGAAACCCCTGATGTCCGAATAATGGTGGCCATAGATGCGCGCAATGAAGCGGGCATTGTCGTAGCCTGTCAAACTTCCTTGAAAGCCGCCGTTGAAGCCCAAGGGCCAGGAGACCTTCATGTTCCGCCGAATCTTTCCGGAAGTCGGCAATTCAACCCCGCCGATTAACTTGATGAGAGTTGTCTTGCCGGCTCCATTCCGGCCTAGGAAGCCGATGCGTTCTCCGGGGCCGATCTGCAGGTCCAGCTCATTGAGGACCTGCTTTCGCCCTCGACCCATCGGATAGGATTTAGATACCTTTTCACAATTGATCATTCGACGACCAATTCGCGACGAAGGCGCCGGCAAAGCACGAGACCAAGGAGTATGAATCCGATCGAGGCGACAATCGGGACGCTTATGTCCCACATAGCATGTACACGATCACCGAAAATTCCGTAACGAAGCAGCTCCATGGCTTGCACGAACGGCGAATACGAAAGAAAGTGTCGAGCACCAGGGCTTAGCCAAGATTGCATGTTAAACGCGCCCGATGCCGGAATTTGAATATAGGTCGCCACCGGAAGAACTTTCTCAAGCACGTCCGACATCTCTGAGAGCGGGGCCATTACTAGGCATATAGAAAATACGAACAAGCAATAAAGAAACCAGCCCAACAGGAATGCGCCTACGTCTGCGGGCATAGGGAATTCGCCGATCATTCCGAGAACAACGCCGATGAACACAAAGGCCATGCATGCGCCAATCACTTCAATCAACACACGAACGAAAATGAAATCCAGCAGCTTGATCTGCCGGTGATACATCAGAGTGCTGTTCACCTGAATTACGCGGATACACCTACTCGAACAATGCCGAAAGAGGGTAAGTGGTATGTAGCCCGTTGCCACAAAAGCAAAGACACTGATACCGTGATCCTCTGGACCACGAGCGAAGCGCCACAGGAAGCCGACGAGCACCGCAAAAAGTAAAGGCTCTGCCATCATCCAGAGGAAGCCGATGTTCTCCCGTCCAAAACGGGTAACCAGTTCCCGCATCATGAGAGCGCGTATTACGGCCGTCTGGCTGTGCCACCCGTTGGCAAGTGTCTTCACCGTCAATCCTCGGGGGAATGTTCCAGAATGCCTACGACGAACATCCAGCCAATGAAGTAAAGGAAGACAGATGCGCCAAACACCGTCAATATTCCTTTCAGTCGACGAGGCAGCGTTGGTTCATCAGGCCGGTTCGGCTCGACGACGCGCTCCAGATAAAATTGTTGCTTCTGGGCGTCCGTGCGCGCCTGTTCGAGCGCGGTGTTTGCGGCAGTCAGCATTTGTGTTGCGAATTCTTGCTCCACCTGGAGCTTCTGATAATTAGCCAGCTTGGACGCAATTCCCGTGGGCGTTCCCACGACCCGGCCGCTCTGGCTTGCAATCTCCCTGCCAACAGCTTGAATCCGGCTTCGAAGGGCGGGAATCGCCGGATTGCTAGGAGCAAGCCGCTCCATAAGCTCCAGCTGCGCCCGCATTGCTGCTTGATCCGCCACAAGCTTGTTTGAAATGTCGAGCACGCCGGCAGCCTGTTTGGTGGGATCGATGAGATCCTGCTGGTTCTGATAGGCGCTGAGAGCGATACTCGCATTGCGCACGCGCTGTTCTGCCTCAGCAACCCGCTGCTCGTCTTCCGCAACCGCACGGCGTTCCGCTCGTGAATTGAGTCTGTTTACGAAGGCTTCGCTCAGCTCCAGCAACTTGGCATTCAGATTGTAGGCATCGCCAGGGGTGAAGGCCTGCACCTGTAGTACCGTTAGACCGCTCTCACCCTCTGAATCGATCCCAACTCGCGAGGTATAATAGCGGTATAGGCTCTCTGCCGATGAATCCTCAAATGGCTGCGGAAAGCGACTTAGGAAATCTATTCCGGGCCGCGAGTATGCTGCAACGAGGTTGGTTTGGTGCAATAGATTGTCCATTGCACTTCGTGAATGAATGTATTGGATCACCTCCTTTGCCTGCTCCTGGCCGGCCGTGAGTCCCGAGGTCTGGACCAAATTTCCAAACGAGAGAGTGGGGAGCGCCTTCTGTCCAGGGCTTTTGATCACGAAGCTGGATTCGGAAGTGTAGATCGGGGAGGCTATGAATCCGTAGTAGACGGCAGCCAAGACGGTGGGCACACCGACGAACAGCAGGAGCCAACGGTGCTTTATCAGCCAATTTTGGCCCTGCGCCTTGGCTAGAGCCTGCCGGAGCACTTCATGATCCACCACGCCTATATTCATCGAGCGCTCCCAACCATCAGTTCCGCAGCCCACCGCGACCTTGGGACCTCCCATTCTAACGGGTTGCAGCTACCACACTGCTTTGCTCGTTCGACCAGGGCAACCCGAAGCATCAGCGACATAGAAATCCAGCTCGCATCTAATTGAAATACAACATTCTATCACTTATCTCACAGCGGCGTACTCGCTGACTGTGCGGAGGGCAATACGAGCGGTAAAGAACGTCATGGTTTGTAGCGGTAAACGTCCGCTGATGTGGCCACATTCGAGCGAAGCCGGATCGTCTCGAGAACAGCCTCGTCCCCGAGCTGCTCTTCCCGAGGCGCAAATAAAGCCCTGCCCCGCTGCTCGGCATCCTTGCCAGGATGGCGCATGTAGTAGATCGCTAGGCTCTTGCGGTACACGCCCTCTGGAACATCAAGACGCCTGCTCATGCCGTGCCAGCTATTTTGCGTGGTATTGAAGACGATCGCTCGGTTGAAACGTGGTTCGATTTCTTTGACCAGCTTGCCGGGACCTTTTGCGATCTCATCGTGCGTCCAGAGGCCCAAGTGCCCTCCGTGCTCAGGTTTCAGCTCGGGCGAGAGATACACAATTATGTTCAGCACCCGCTCCAAGCCCATTTTTGGATGGATTGAGTAATCGAGATGCGGGTTGAGGTTGCCTCCCGAGCCATGGATGTGCCAGCCCCCCCCATTGAGGCCATGATCTACGTAGATCTGTTCGCCCAGCGCATCCTCGAGCAAGCTCGTGACACTCTGAGATTGCAGCAAAGAAAACGCCTGGTAGGTTGCCCTCGGGAATTTCTCCCAACTGTTGAGAGCTTTCTTGTGTTCGATTGCGTTGTTGTAGAAGAACCAGTCATCTGAGTGGTAATCTGGGAACTCACAGGATAGCTTGATGGCAGCTTCTTCCTCAAAGAAACCATCCACCACGCAATGATCGAACGGATCGCCATTCGAAAATTGCTCCAACGCAGCTCTCAGCCCCTCAATATTGATCATTCAGACCTCCTGCTGGCCGCTGCGATTCAGAGACCAATAGTATAACTGGATTTCTCGTCCCAAAGCGAAAGATTTCTCGAATAAAAGGGGTCGCTCTTTAATTTTTCACCCCAGCGCTGTTTGATTGCGGACACCTCTCGCGCGGCTCGAGCCTGCTTCTCAGGTGTATCTTCATAGCCCCGGGTTTTACTTTCATGGTGGTATAATTCGGCAAAGGGTGTCCATACACACTTGTAGCCGGCCTCCCTCACCTTCAAGCAAAAATCGACATCATTAAATGCAACCGGCAGGTGGACGTCGTCCATCCCGCCAACCTCATCATAAATGTGCTTCCGAAAAAGCATGCATGCGGCAGTTACTGCAGACATGTTCTGCACAAGACGCAAATTACCAAAATAGCCGTTATCAGCACGAGATCGATGTTTGTGGGCATGGCCAGCAACACCGCCCATACCGATTATTACGCCGGCGTGTTGAATCGTGTCATCTGCATAATACAACTTTGCCCCCACACACCCAATATGTGGCTGGACTGCCCAGGAAACCATCTCTGTCAGCCATTCGGGTGTTATCACTTCGATATCGTTATTAATCAGGCCAATGATCGACCCCCGCGCCTGTGGGACAGCAGTGTTATGGAATGCAGAATAGTTGTATGCCCCGTCAATCGGCACAATCCTAACATTGCTGCGCGCCTGTAATTCCTGAAAATAGCCTATTGTCCTACTCTCTAAAGACTCATTGTCTAGAATTAGAATTTCATAATTCTGGTAGGTTGTCTTTGAGAAGATGGACTCGATACAGGCGCTCAGCAAATCGACGCGGTCACGAGTCGGAATGATGAGCGTCACGAGCGGCGCAGGGTCCGGCACCGAAAAAAGAAAGCGAGTGTACCCGATGTCGTCCAATGGCACAACATGGGCTGGCAGTTTCATTCGTTCAGCATGACGTTCCAACACCTTGATCGCGTTGATAAAGCAAACAGGCTTCTCTCCCGTCGATAGAGCGGTTGATCCCTCGATAGCACGCCAATGATAAAGAACCTTCGGGATGTGCCGAATCTGATCTTCACGAATACCTTCAATAATGCGCAGGCTCATGTCGTAGTCTTGGCTGCCGATAATATCAGGATCCCATCCGCCGTAGCGACGGATGTTCTCCGTACGGTAAACCGTTAAATGATTGAGATAATTTTGTGACCGGAACAACTCGAGAGAAAAGTCAGGCTTAAAAAATGCATCATAACGGTAACCGCTGGCATCTACCTTGTCCTCATCGGAGTAGATGACTTGACAATCAGGATGGCGATTAATCTCAAAGACGATCTCTGCAAGGCTATGCGGCCTTAGCAGATCGTCATGATCCAACATGGCAACCCAAGGCGCAGTCGCCAATTCCATCGCAGAGTTGGTTGCGTTGGCGATATGCCCATTCGTGCTCCTGAATAGGACCTTTAGCCGATGGTCGCGCTCCGCGTATTCCTGCAGCACCTGCCTGACATGTGGCAACGTAGAGCAGTCGTCTGCGATGCATAATTCCCAGTTCTCATAAATCTGACCAACAACGCTATCAATTGCCTCCCGTAAGCACGCTTCCGGAGTGTTATACGTCGGCATGAGAACCGCTATCTTTGGCCTGTAAATTTGCCGGTTTAGCGAACGGCGCATCTCCTGGAGACTGGCTGGGGTGAGAGCCGGCATCTCCACTTCTTCGATCCACTGGTCATAAATCAGATCGTGGCTGAAGTGCGCCGTGCTGGCGCTCCTCACCTTAAAGATGCGACGTCCTTCTTGCTGGCCGTGCTCAAGATAATGCAATAGCGGATTAGTGGATCTGGTGTCGGGGTTATGCTGCCAATAGAGGTTGGTAGAAAAATGAGGAGAAGGGTTATAACCGAGCGTGGCGCCGATCCTCAAATAGTGAACGGCAGCGGACAATCCACTTTCGCGGACGTCCTGATACGTTATGAGATAATACTCCCTGTCGAATAAGTCGCTCGACTCAACTAGACTGATCTGCTGGTTGGAATAGGCCTTCGCGGTGCCGCTGTCGGATGCAGTTGGGTCCGAAGCGCGCGCAACTGCTTCGGGAGCCAAGCTTACCGTCTCCTCAGAGTTCTGGCGCGGTTTCCGCCCGAGCTTTGAACCTATCCAGAGGAAGTGTCTTGCCGGATCCATTCCGAGAATGCGCACATCTGGATACCGATTTACATACCATTCCTCATCGAATTTGCCTGAATCACGAAACGCGGCGACGTCGGCCTCCGATACACTCATCATGTTTGAATCCCTTAAAACCGGCGCCGGTTTTCGTTAATTCCGTGCTTTAGATAATGACACAGCGGATCCGCCCCGTCGGCAGCAACGTCTGGGTTGGCCTCTAGATAAGCTTGATCGTCGAAGAGGCCCTTCCGCCTTAAAAGCCTTCGCTGTCGTTTGTAGTGATATACAGCTGGCAAGAGGGCCAACAGGCGCCCCTTTAACGTCTTTGAACCGTTCGACAATACGGCCCCCGTATTCCGGAGCCACTCCAGTTGAACGGCCGTTCGACGCTCGAGCGCTTCGTGTCTAATAATTGCATTTGTCAATTCGGCAACTTCTCGAAACCGCTCATGAACTTCCGTTTCCGCGATTTCCTTTTCGTCCCGAGCCTGCTTTAGCGACTCTGCAAAGTCCGCCTTTTGCCGGGCAATCACCTCCGAAGCTTCCGCAAGGTCTGAATGGCATCGTTGAAGCTGACGGGTCAGCAGCGCAATCTCGCGCGACTGGCCGCTCAACTGGGACTCCATCGCGGTCCGCTCGGCGATTGTTTGCTCCAATTTTTTGTTCAGCTCAGCCTCGCGGAACCGCCAACGGTCCTGCGCTGCGGTCGCCGCGGCTTCCAGTCTTTCGGCCCTTGATCGAAGCTCCTTCAGCTCGGCCGACGCACTTGCAAGCTCGAGCCGAGTTTGCTCAATTTCTTCCTGACGCTGCCGCAGCTCACTATCTTTGAGAGCTAAATCGTTGCGAATTCGATCAGCGGCCTGAGTTGCCTCGGAAACTTCTCTGCCCCATCGCTTCCGCTCCTCACGCAGGACCTCGATTTCGTGCTCGAGCGAGTCGCGCCGCTGTTCAACTTTCTCAACCCGCCTGGCAAGCGCTCCCGCGGCTTCGGCAGTCTCGGCCGCCTCCGCCTTCGCCTTCTTCAGCAGAATCATGTCCTCAGGCTCGTCGCGGCTTTTGAGGACCTCGGGGGACTTCCATGTAATAACGTTCGCGCAACGGACATGTTCATGAATAAAGACATTCGGCAGAGCTTTAGTAATGCGCCCCTTGCGAAACACTGCGACAAAGTCGTTCCAAATATCCGCATCGCGATCGGCGATAAAGCTTTCAACGAGGGCAACATGCACGCCTTGCGATACCGCCCATTGTGCAAGAGCTCTGCCGGAATCGGGATAAAATCGCCAATTGTCTTGCGGATATCGGTGGATTACGCCGTTTGAAGGCGCGCTAATGTAAATGTAGCCTCCATCCTTGGCGACACGGCACATTTCCAGAAAAGTCATCCAGAAGCAAGGGTCATGTTCAAAAACGGATGTCGCGATAACAAGGTCAAAGGAGCTATCGTCGAGTGGCAATGGTTCGCCTGGCCTGGAAATCAGATCCACGCCCTCGCCATCTTCGATATCGACTCCAACGTAACGAGTTGTTGGAAGCGCATTTTCCCGTAGCGACCCGTTTACCGCGCGCGACCCAATCTCGGCAATCGAACCATGCGCCAAATCGGCGTAGATGTTCATCGCCAAAGTTCCGATGTGGAAAGCAGTATCGTGCATTCGCAAACTCGTCTCTGATTCGCTTCGTTGCCGGGAGATGTTATGATTCACCAGTCTAGCGAAAATCTTATGTCACGTTCCCATTGATCGGGCGGTGACGCAATCATGCTCATTCAACGGCATCAATTTAAATTCGACTGAATCGCGAGACAGCTGCTCCCACTCTGCTCGCCTCTAATCATCGACTCCGTTCGACGCAACCAACGATCCGGTGCTCCTTCGAACTTATCAGCCTCCTTTACCTGCGCTAGGCGAACTGTACCGCCTGTTGAAGTGCGCATGTTGCGCTGCGGCAACACCGATGATCAAATTTTCGCCTCAGTTTGAAATCGAAAGTTCTCACAGGAACCGTCAGTTCGGTTGCTGTTCAAAAGCTAAGCCGCTGATGTGGCGACAAGAACAGCGCTGCAGGAATAAAAGGTCCGCATTTGATCGGTTTCGCTTTTGAAACAAAACCGCTGCTGGTATTGGGAACTCACGTGCCGCTTTGGATTTATGCGCTTGGGCGGACTTCGTTACAGTTAAACTTAAGCTTACTTACCAAGACCAACGAGTTCATGTAGAAAGGGGTTACAACCATGAGACGATTGCACACAGGCGCTCTGACTGCGCTTGCACTGGTGGTCGGAATGAGCAGCCAGGCCAATGCGCAAGCCTTTCGCGGCTTCCGCGTGGAAGCTCAGGGCGGCTACAGCCAGTTCAGTGCTGATGGGTTGCACCACAGCCATTGGGGCGTGGGCGCCGCCGCTGGTGCGGATTTCGATCTTGGCGGTTTCATTCTCGGCGCTGAAGGCACTTTCTGGTGGGCTCCATCAGAGGTTCACGGCATGGATGGTGCCGGTTGGGTTAACCACAAAACATTTGAGGAATGGGGCGCTGCGCTTCGCGCCGGCGTGATGGTCACCCCATCGACCTTGGTCTATGGCAAGGTCGGCTACGTCAACAACGAGCAGCGTAAGGAATTCCTTCCGCAAGTTCCCGGTGGCGGCTTTGGCGGACCTTCCGTTCCTGGCTATTACTACCACCACTTCCACAGCAATGGTTATCAGTGGGGTGGCGGTATCGACCAGTTCGTCGGGTACAATCTCTACGTAAGCGCGGAAGGCCGCTACTCGCGTTACAACGATCACACGCACACGATCACTGGTCTGATCGGCGTTGGCTACGTGTTCGGCGCTCCGGAAGCGGCCCCGCCGCCTCCGCCTCCGCCTCCGCCTCCGCCTCCGCCGCCGCCGCCGCCTGCACCGGCGACGCAGACTTGCCCGGACGGCACGGTGATCCCGGCAACTTCGACCTGCCCGGCTCCGCCGCCTCCGCCTCCGCCGCCGCCTCCGCCGGCGCCAGAGCGCGGCTAAGCCTCGCGGGCTACGCGAAAATGGGAGGGAGGGCTTCGGTCCTCCCTCTTTTTTTGTTCCGAGTAGTGGACCGGTCTCCTTGCGGATGCGCTAGAGACGCTAATCGATGCTGAGTGGCGGAAAAGACTTCACCAGCCGGTCGATCGCCAGCATCTGCTCGAGGTAAGATCGAAGCGCACCCAGCGGC
>Ga0207640_10000479_pt1 | contig 24364 bp, 20 predicted proteins | sample KBSCornC42_FD_184300 | JGI IMG/M metagenome (GOLD analysis project Ga0207640, IMG submission 184300) | Corn rhizosphere microbial communities from Kellogg Biological Station, Michigan, USA - KBS Corn C4-2 (SPAdes) (version 2) | ecosystem: Host-associated > Plants > Roots > Rhizosphere > Soil ... | reverse complement strand
CCGCGAACAGCGGCTGCAGCCAGCCGCCCGAGCCCAGCACACGGCACGCCTGCCCGTAGCGGCGGTGCAGCATGCGCAACAAGGGTGTCAGCAGCACCATGTCGCCGAAGGCACCGAAGCGAATCACGAGGGGCGCGGCGAAGCTGGTGGGCATGGGCGGACGTATAGGCGGCGTACGGTTGGGCGCGGCTTCCCGTCGACGGTCTTTGTGGCAACACCACAACAGGGCGCGCAGGGGTTTGCGTCGGGCCTGGGCGTCAGGCGCCAAGGATGCGCTGCATGCCCGGCGCGTGCAAGCTCGCCTGGGCCGCGCATGACGGCGCTGGCACCTGCTCCTGCCGGGCCGTTTCACGACCGGTCCTGCGACGGTGGAGTGACACGGCGAAACAGCAGCCCAGCAGCAGCTCCAGTGGTGCCCGCATGTAGGCCACACGCCACAGCAGGCAGTCGGTGACATTGACCACCAGTACGATGCCCAGACTGCCGAGCAGCGCCCAGTACAGTGCGCTGCCCACCGCGCCTTCGCGGTGCGCCAGCCACAGTTCGCGTACCAGCACGCCGAGCGTGGCCAGCAACAGCGCCGCGCCAATCCCACCGAGGCCGACCGCGGTCTGCAGGTAGGCGTTATGCAGGTGCGGAGGCACGTAGTCGCCGATGTGGATGCCACTGGCGACGATCATCGGTTGGATGCCGTGCAGGCCGATCCCGAGCAGCGGATGGACCTGCCAAGCGTGCCAGCCAAGCAGGGTGAGTTGCATGCGCACGGTCACCGAGCTGGGCGGCAGCGCGGCCGCGTCACCGTGCACCAGCGCCCCGACGATGGTCTGTCCGCCGGCGAGCCTGTGCGCAACAAAGGCGTAGCCGACGACCAGCGCTGCGGCCACCGTGAGCACCGCCGCCCCCAGCACGATTGCTGCCGGGCGGCGCCATTGGCGCTGGACATCGCGCAGGCAGGCGACGGCGGCCAACGGGACCAGCACGGCGGCCAGCCAGGCGGCACGTGACTGCGCATACAGCAGGAAGGCCGCCAGCAGCACACCCGTCAGGATCAGGGACACCGCGGTCGTGATCGCTGCGCGGTCGCGCCATTGCCTTGACAGCGCGTACAGTGAAAGCAACAACAACCCTGTCGCCGCGTATTCACCGACGAGGTTCTCGGCGTAGCGGAAGCGCAGGGCCAGGGCGCCCGTGACGACCGCATCGATGCGGGTCCATGGCGCGCACACCAAGCCCGCCAGCACGAACCCTGCCACCATCAAGCCGAGCAACAGCGGTATTCGGCGCGGCCGCCCCGCCAGCCACGCCCCGATCGCACACGCCAGTACGCCGACGCGGACCGGCTCGGTGTTGTAGGAAAGATGTTTCGCGAACGACAACGCCGGTGTCAACCGTGCGGCATACGCTGCCTGCAGCACGGAGTAGACGATGAAAGCCAGCACCAGCCATGGCAGCGGGTGTGCGGCCAGGGCACGCCAGCGCTTGCCGCCTGCCGCCACCAGAATCAGCAACGCAGCGATGCCGCCGTATTCCTGTCGCAGCCCGTCGCTGAAGTGTGTCATCGCAAAGAACGCCTGGAAGGCCAATGCCGCCCAGGCCAGCCACTCCGGCCACGAAACACGGAATGTCGTCGCGCCGCTCAATGCAGCGTCGCGGCAAGTGCGTCGCCGACCCGCCGCACGAACGCGTTGCGGTTCTGGATGAACCACTCGCGGCCACGCTCACCCAGTGTGCGCAGCTCGGCCTCGCTGAGGCTCAGCGCGTGCTCAATGGTTTCCTCCAGCGCTCGCTCGTCGAAGTAATAGGTCGTGGCCAGCGCCATATTGCCGGTATCCGCGTAGGGCACGAGCAAGCCGCGCTCCGGGGTGACCAATTCGTTCATCGGAGGCGCGTCTACCGTCACCGTCACCGCACCGATGCCCAGCGCCTCGACCAGATAATGGCCCCAACCGTCGGTCTCCGACGTACACAGGTGGAAAGCATGGCTGTTCTGCAACCGCTTCAGCTCGGCGTAGTTCGCGGGATCGGACGCATCGAGATAGCCCAGCCGATGCACGATGTTGGGTGCGGACGGTCCGGGGTGCGCCTCGCGCGGGTGTTGCAGGATGGTCAATGTCGGCCATTCGGGATGCCGCCGCCACACCGCCAGCAGACGATCCGTGCCCTTGATACGGCTGCCGCCGGCGAGATGGAAGAACTTGCGCTCGCGGGGAATGGTCGGATCGTAGCGATCATCGCTGTGGAAACCGACCCAACTGGTCGGATAACCCAGGCGGGTGAAAATCAAGGCGGCGTTGTGCGTTTTCGCCCAGACGCGGGCGACCGAAGGCAGGAAATGCCGGTCCCGGCGATCGAACCACTCCGGGTTGGGCAGCGCGACATTGCAGCGCGCACGCACCAGCTGTTCCGGCCACAAGTGCTCGAACATGATGTTGAGATCGAACGTCCGCGGCGCGGACCGCAAGTGGCGACGCAACCCGCCCCATAGCTGTTGCGCGCGCACGTAGGGACGCATCCGCCCGCCCCATAGCTGTTGCGCACGCACGTAGGGACGCATCCGTTTGCGGCGGCGACGGTGTTCGTGTTTCAAACCGAGCGCCGTCACCGTGACCTCGCAGCCATTGCACCGCAATGCCTCGGCGAGGAGGCGGGCATCGCAAGACAGACCGAACCCGTTGTCCCAAAAAGCCAGATTTACGGTGGTCATGCGTGTTGCATCCGATGCGTGTTCACAGTGGCTGATCCTTGTTGGCCCCTGTATCGGAACGATTATGGTGCATGTTGATCGGTTCCGGGCTGCCCGAACCTGAATGCGGGTCCGTCTGCGCTGTACCCTTTCTGACCCGCGGCAAGTACGTCGCCGGCACCGTTCAGATGACACCCGGTTGCGAAGTGAAGCGAGGCTCGCATGCGGTGACTTGGGCCAAGGCATTCGGTTACCCTCTGTCCCAGCATCGCCGCCCCTTCGAGGCTGCGCACGTCCCATGTCGCCTACATATTCACTGCGGCTCTCCGCCTGCGTGATCACCCTCGATGAAGCCGACCGCATCGTCGACTGCCTCGCATCGCTTGCGTTCTGCGACGAGGTCGTGGTCGTCGATTCGGGTTCGCGCGACGGCACGCGCGAAATTGCGGCAGCGCACGGCGCGCGGGTGATCGAGCATGCCTTCGAAGGCTTCCGCGCGCAGAAGGATTTCGCGGTCGCGCAGGCCGCGCACGATTGGGTGTTGTGCCTGGACGCCGACGAACGGGTCACGCCAGGCTTGCGCGCATCCATTGAAGCGGCGCGGGACGCAGGCTTCGCGGATGCCGCCGGCCATCGTTTCGCGCGCTGCACGGAATACTTCGGTGCGTTCCTGCGCCACGGCAACGCCTATCCGGATCGCGTGCTGCGCTTGTTCGATCGCCGGCGCGGCGGTTGGCGCGCCGGCCGCGAAATCCACGAACACGCCGTGGTCGATGGCAATGTCAGGACGCTCGCGGGCGATCTGGAACATGTCGCGTATCGCTCACTGGACGACCAGCTTGCGCGTTACCGACGCTATGCGGCGATGATGGCGGTACACATGCACGCCAGCGGCAGGCGCGCGCATCTGTACAACCTCGTGCTCAATCCCTTTTGGCGCTTCCTGCGCGGTTACGTGCTGCGCGCGGGTTTTCTGGACGGCTGGCGCGGGTTCCTGTTCGCCTGCATGGAAGCCGATTACGTGCGCGAGAAATTCGCCAGGCTGTGGTTGCTTCAGCACGGCAGCCGGTGATCGCCGCTCGCGATGGCATGGGCGCGCTGTCAGAATGCCGCCTTTCACTTCGATCCGGGCAAGGACAAGTCGCATGAAAACCGCACTGATCACCGGGGTGTCGGGGCAGGACGGCGCCTATCTCGTGCAGTTGTTGCTGGACAAGGGGTACAAGGTGTACGGCGCGTACCGGCGCACCAGTTCGGTCAACTTCTGGCGGATGCAAGACCTCCGCGTCGTCAATCACCCGAATCTGGAACTGGTCGAGTACGACCTGACCGATCCGGGCTGCAGCCTGCGCCTGATCGAAAGGGCACGGCCGGACGAGGTGTACAACCTCGCGGCGCAAAGCTTCGTCGGGGTGTCGTTCGAGCAGCCGATCACGACCGCCGAGATCACCGGCCTCGGGGCGTTGCACCTGCTGGACGCGATCCGCACGGTCAAGTCCGACACGCGTTTCTACCAGGCGTCCACGTCGGAGATGTTCGGCAAGGTGCAGGCGATGCCGCAGAACGAACACACCATGTTCTGGCCGCGCAGCCCGTATGGCGTGGCCAAGCTGTTCGCGCACTGGAGTACGGTGAATTATCGCGAATCCTTCGGGATCTTCGGTGCCAGCGGCATCCTGTTCAACCACGAGTCGCCGCTGCGCGGGCGCGAGTTCGTCACCCGCAAGATCACCGATGCGGTGGCGCGCATCAAGCTTGGGCAGCTGGAATGTCTGGAGCTTGGCAACCTCGATGCGAAGCGCGACTGGGGTTTTGCCAAGGAATACGTCGAAGGCATGTGGCGCATGCTGCAGGCGGACGAGCCCGACACGTTCGTACTCGCGACCGGTCGCACCGAGACGGTGCGCGACTTCACGACGCTGGCGTTCAAGGCCGTGGGGATCGGCCTGGAGTGGAAGGGCAAAGATGAGGGTGAAACCGGTATCCGCACCGACACCGGCAAGGTGGTGGTAAAGGTGAACCCGAAGTTCTACCGTCCGGCCGAGGTGGAATTGCTGATCGGCGACGCCGCGCACGCGCGCGAAGTGCTCGGTTGGCAAGCACAAACCCCGCTCGAGGAGCTGTGCCGGATGATGGTGGAAGCGGATTTGAAGAGGGTTGAGCGTGGCGTCTCGTTCTGACAAGCCGCGCGCGCTGCTGACCGGCTGTCATGGCTTCACCGGACGCTATGTCGCGGCGGAGCTCGAAGCCGCCGGTTACGAAGTGGTCGGCATCGCGCACGACGGCGATCCGCCGGCGGACGGCGTGTTGCGCGCGAACCTGCTGGATCGCGCAGCGGTGCGCCGCGTGGTTGCCGAGGCACGCGCGGAGGTGGTGGTGCACCTGGCCGCGATCTCGTTCGTCGCACACGGCGACGTCGACGAAATCTACCGCACCAACATCGTTGGTACCCGCAACCTCTTGGCTGCCCTGGCCGACGCGGAACACAAGCCGCGCAGCGTGGTCTTGGCCAGCAGCGCCAACATCTACGGCAACAGCGAAGTCGAGCCGATCGACGAGGACACCCCGGCCGCGCCAGCCAACGACTACGCGGTGTCGAAACTGGCGATGGAGCAGATGGCGCGGCTGTGGCTGGACCGATTGCCGGTCACGATCCTGCGGCCGTTCAACTACACCGGCGTCGGGCAGTCGGAAAGCTTCCTGGTTCCGAAGATCGTCGCGCACTTCCGGCGCGGCGCGAAGGTGATCGAGCTTGGCAATACCGATGTCGCGCGGGATTTCTCCGACGTGCGCGACGTCGCGCACGCCTACGCCGCGATCGTCGCCAAGGCACCGCGCGGCACCACGGTCAACTGTTGTTCCGGTATCGGCCACTCGCTCGACGAGGTGCTGGCGGCGATGGCGAGGATCGCGGGTTACGCCATCGAGGTGCGCGTCAATCCCGCGTTCGTGCGCGCCAACGAAGTCAAGCGGCTGGTCGGCTCGAACGCACGCTTGCGCGCGTTGACCGGTTTCGCGCCGTCGATTGCGTTGGAAGCGACGCTGCGCTGGATGTACGAGAGCAGTTGAGTCATGCCGCGAGCATGCGCACCGCTTCCGCGATGCGCGCGCGGAACGCGCGATCATTGCCCTCGAACCAGGCGCGCGCGGCGGCGCCCATGCGTTCGAGGTCTGCGTCGGGCGTCGCCAGCAGGCGTTCGATCACGGTTTCCAGCGCGGCTTGGTCGTAGAAATACGTGGTCGCGAGGCTTTGCCTGCCGGTACGCGAATACGGCACGAGGGCGCCGCGCACGGGCGTGACCATTTCGTTCATCGGCGGCGCGTCCAGCGTGACCGTCACTGCGCCGACACCCATCGCTTCGACGAGGTAATGCCCGAAGCCTTCGGTTTCCGACGGGCACAGGTGGAAGCGGTGCGAATTTTGCATCCGCTTCAATTCTGCGTCGGGGACGTAGTCGACGCGGTGCGCGATGTTGGGCGCGTTGACGATGCTGCGTGCCACGCGCGGACTCTGCAGCACCGTGAGCCGCGGCCACTCCGGATGTTGCTGCCACGTCGCCAGCAAGGTGTCGGTGCCCTTGTTGGAACTGCGGCCGGCGAGGTGGAAAAACGCGCGCTCGCGCGGCACCACGGCATCCAGGCGATCTTCGCTGGTGAAGCCGGTGTAGTCGACCCGCATGCCGAGCGCCTCGAAGATCGGCACGGCGTGACGGGTCAGCGCGAACACGCGGTCGAGGATCGGCAAGCATGCACGATCACGCTCGTCGAACCACTCGGGGTGCGGCATCAACACATGGCGTTGCGCGGTCGGAAGATATTCCGGCCGCACGCGCTCCAGCATCAGGTTGACGTCCCAGCGTTGCGCGCTGCGGCCGGTCAAGCGTCGTGCGATCGTGCCCAGGCGCAATTTCAGCGGATACAGCGCCTTGCGCAACGCGCCACGGCGGATGCCGCTGATCGTGACATCGAATCCGGCAGCGGCCAGCACATCGTGCAGCAAGTGCAGGTTGCGGCTGAGCCCGAAGCCGTTGTCACGCGCGATCAGGTTGACCCGGATCATGTCCGCGCAACCAGGTCGTGCAGCGCAGCGTCGAGGCGCGCGGGAAACGCCGCGCGCTCGGATTCATACCAGGCACGCGCGGCCGTGCCCATCGCGGCGCAACGTGTGCCGTCGGCCGCGAGCGCGCGAGTTACCGCCGCTTCCATCGCAGCAGCATCGAAGTGGTAGGTGGTCGCGAGATGCTGGCTGCCGGTGCGCGACCATGGGACCAGGACACCGCGTTCGGGCGTGATCATCTCGTTCATCGGCGGTGCGTCCAGCGTGATCACCACCGCGCCGACACTCATGGCCTCGACGATGTAGTGACCGAAGCCCTCGGTTTCGGAGGGGCACAAGTGGAAAAGGTGCGCGTTCTGCAATCGCTTCAATTCGGCATCTTCGAGGTAGCCGATGCGGTGCACGATGTTTGCCGCCGGTGCGCCGGGTTTCGCTTCCTTCGGGTGCTGCACGACGGTCAGGCACGGCCATTCGGGATGACGACGCCACAGTGCCAGCAGGGGCTCGGTGCTCTTGGTGCGGCTGGAACCGGCGAGATGGAAAAATGCGCGTTCGCGCGGCACCGACGCGTCACGCCGATCGTCGCTGGTGAAGCCGATGCACAGCGCGCGACAACCCTGCGCCGCGAACACCCGCTGCGCTTCGCGTGTTTTCGGGAGCACGAGATCGATGCGCGGCAGCGCTTCCATGTCACGCGGCAGGAACCACTCCGGGTGCGGCAGCAGCACGCGATGCCGCGCATCGTCCAGGAATGCCGGCGCGACGTGTTCCTCCATCAACACGAGATCGAAGGGCGGCGGCAAGCCACGGCGCCGCCTCCACGCGAGTTGCCGCGCATGCCATTGCCCTTTCGCGCGCTGGACCAGGCCGGGAAGGCCGCCACGCCGGCGCGTGTTGGTGAAGTCCACCCGATAGCCAAGGCCACGCAAGGTTTCCCGCAGAAGACGCAGATCGCGCGACAGGCCGACCCCATTGTCGAAACCGAGCAGGTGCACCGACAGGGGCGTGGAATCAGTCATCGAGCTCGCGGGCGCCGAATTGTCCTGCATCATCGCTCCTGGGTGGCACGCAGCCCGGCACCACGGCGTGGCGGTTGAACACGTACCACTCGCGCCGGTTGGCGTGGCCCACGTGGATCGCATCGGCCATGCGCACGCACGGCGCCAGCACACTGGCATAGGCGAAGATCCAGCGGTGCGCGGGATCGGCGGCCTGCCATTCCAGCGCTTGCCGCAACTGATCGTGCCAGGCGAGTTTGAAACCGAAGTTGACGGCGTCGCGACCCAGCATGTCCAGCATCAAAAGGTTTTGCTCCTTCCACGCCACCAGCGCGATCGGATCGCCCGCGGGAACCAGGCTCGCGGCACGCGCCATCACCGCGCGCGAGGACGAGTAACCATTCAAAAGCGGATACGCGACCAGCCCCCAGATACCCCAGGTGATCAATGCGAAAGCAGCCCATCCCCACGGCGCGTGACGCGGTCGCGCGAGCAGCGCGATCACGGCGCCCGCACCGCCGATGCCGATGATCATGGCGATCAGCGGCTGCGGCGCACCGTCCAGCACCGATGTCGCCAGCGTGACCAGCTTGTGCAGATGGCCCGAATGCATGCCGAGGCCCGCGACCAGCAGCACCAGCGCCAGCAGCAGCGTCGACAGCCACAACGCCCAGCGGAACGAGCGCGCACGGATGATGTCGGGTAACAGCGGCGCCAGCGCGATTGCGGTAATCGGCAGCGCCGGCAGGATATAGACATCGCGCTTGCCGCCGCTCAGCGAAAAGAACAACACCACCAGGACGACCCACGCGAGCGGCAGCACGCTGCGCGCATCGCGTGCGCGCAAGGCGCGTGACCAGCCCGGAATCGCCCACGGGATCGCCAGCGACAACGGCAACCATTCGAACGCGATCACCGGCAGATAGAACCACCATGGATGGATGTGGTGTGCGGGTTCGGCGTAGCGCGACACTGTCTGGCCCAAAAGAATATCGTGCGCGTAACGCGCATAGGCTGCATCGCCTGCATGCAGGTGCAGCGCCGACCACAGCATCGGCAGTGCCCAGCCGAACACAGGAACCAGCAACAACAGTGCCAGCCACCAGCGTGCATCGCGATTCTGCGCAGGCAAAACATTGTTCCAGCCGCGCCAGCGCACGAACCAGAACGGCACGAACACCAGCAGCGCGACAACGCCAACACCCTTGGTGATCACACCAAGGCCCGCCGCGATAAAACCGATCGCGTACCAGCGCCACGCGGGGCCCAGCAACAGGTGGCGCAAGAGGCCGTACATCGCCAGCGTGATCCAGAACGTCTCCACGCCGTCGATCTGTGCGGCGCGCATCTGGTAGGTGAAATCGAAGCTCACCAGCACTGCCGCGGCGGCCAACAATCCGGCGCGATGGCTCCATTGCCGGCGCACGAAGTCGTACACCAGTGCAATCGTGCCCAGGCCGGCGAGCAGCGACGGCAACAGGAACCAGCCGCGCCAGCCGCCGGTCAGGAAATACGCGCAGGCCTCCAGCCACATGAACACGGGCGGCTTGTCGGAATACAGCTCCACGCCGCGGTGCGGGAACAACCACTGCCCGTTGGCCAGCATGTCGCGCGCGACCAGCGCGAAGCGCGGTTCGTCGGATGGCCACGGATCGCGCAGCCCGATGCCGAGCCCCAGCAGCAGCAACGCGAACACGAACAGCAGCGCGAGTTGCGCGCGTTCATCATCGATCCAGCGAAGGTTGTTGGTGGAAGCCGGTTTGTTCGTCACGGCGCGATTGTATGCGCGCTCGGGTCAGCGCTTTTCGAGGATCGCGTAATACATCCCGTCGAGCCCGCTTTCGCCAGGCAGAATCTGTCGGCCGGGGCCGGCCGCGTGACCCACCGGCAAGTCGCACGGTTCGGGTCGTGCATCCGCGTGCGCATCGAGAAATGCGCCCGCGACGCGTTCGTTTTCCGCGCGCAACACTGAACAGGTGGCGTATACCAGCCGTCCGCCAGGCGTCAGCAACGGCCAGAGTGCCGCGAGCAGCCGCGACTGTCCGCGCGCAAGTTGCGCGATATCGCCTGCGCGCCGGTGCAGCTTGATGTCGGGATGCCGCCGGATCACGCCGGTGGCGGAGCACGGTGCGTCCAGCAGGATGCGGTCGAACGGCTGGCCGTCCCACCATTGCGCGGGCTCGCCCGCGTCGCCTGTTTGAATGTTCCCGGGCAAACCAAGCCGTTCGAAGTTCGCGCGAATCGAGTCGGTGCGCCGTGCGTCCGCGTCGAGCGCAACGAGTTGCACGTCGGCACGTTCCAGCATGTGGCAGGCCTTGCCGCCCGGCGCGGCGCAGGCGTCCAGCACGCGCGAGCCGTCGCGCAGGTCCAGCAGGTCCGCGGCGCATTGCGCTGCGCCGTCCTGCACGGAGAAATGGCCCTCGGCGAATCCCGGCAGGCGCGTCACGTCGGTATTCTCTGACAGCGTGACGCCGTCACGCAGGAAAGCGTGCGGTTGTGCCTCGCAACCAGCTTGCGCCAGCGCCGCCAGCATTCGGTCGCGCGTCGTGCGCCGGGCGTTGACGCGCAACATCGGCGGCGTCGACGCGTTGTTTTCAGCGAGGATCGCGTCCGTCTGCTCCGGCCAGTCATGCGCCAGCGCATCGATCAGCCAGTGCGGATGCGCGCTGCGCGTCTCGACGTCACGGTCGAGCCGCGCGTTGATCGAATCGCGTTCGCGCAACCAGCGCCGCAGCACCGCGTTCGCGAGTTTCGCGAAACCGCCGCGACCCAGTGCGCGCGTGGCCTCGACCGTGGTCGCGACCGCCGCGTGCGGCGGCAACCGCAGGGTTTCCAGTTGCACGAGGCCCAGCACCAGCAGCGCGTGCAGCGCGGGTTCGCGCTTGCGCAGCGGCTGTTGCAGTAACCCATCGAGTGCCTTGTCGAAGCGCACCCACCAGCGCGCGCCTTCGTTGCACAACGCGGTGAGAAGCGCGCGATCGCGCGCGTCGGGGAGTTTCGCCTGCGCGGGCCGCAGTTGTTCGCGCAGGGAGCTGCCACGCAGCGCGACCGCCGCGAGCACTTCCGCCGCCAGCGCGCGGGTATCGGTCATGCCGTGCGCAGGTCGCTGCGCGCGTTCAAGTAATCGGCGGTGCCTAGCACGCGTCCGCCTGCACGTTGCAATTTCAGAATCCGCAATACACCTTCGCCGCAGGCGATGTCGATGCCGAGTTTGGATGCGCTGACGATTGCGCCCGGACTTTTGTCAGCGTGTTCCGGTGTGGCGGGCAATGCCGATGCGGCCCATACCCGCACGCGTTCGCCCGCCAAAACCGCTTCCGCCACCGGCCACGGGTCGAATGCGCGCACCTTGCGTTCGAGTTCGATCGCTGGCCGCGAAAAATCGAGCCCGGCCTCGGATTTCTCGAGCTTGTGTGCGTAGGTCGCGCCGGTTTCGGGCTGCGGCGTTGCGTGCAGGTTCCCACCGGCGATCACGTGGCGCAATCCTGCCGCCAACGCCTGTGCGCCGATTTCCGCGAGCCGGTCGTGCAGCGAACCGCCGGTATCGTCGCTGCGGATGGGCGTCGATTCCGAAAGCAGCACGGGACCGGTGTCGAGTCCCGCTTCCATCTGCATCAGGCACACGCCGGTTTCCGCGTCGCCGGCCAGGATCGCGCGCTGGATCGGCGCCGCGCCGCGCCAGCGCGGCAGCAGCGACGCGTGCACGTTCCAGCAGCCGAGTCGCGGGATCGCCAGCACCTTGCGCGGCAGGATCAAGCCGTAGGCGATCACCACCATCAGGTCGGGTGTGTAGTCGCGCAGGTGTGCTTGCGCTTCCGGCGTCTTCAACGATTCGGGTTGCTCGACTGGAATGCCCGCGGCGAGCGCCGCCTGTTTCACCGGACTGGGCGCCAGTTTGCGCCCGCGTCCCGCGCGGCGGTCGGGTTGCGTGTAAACCGCGACGACGTCCGTATCGGCATCAATGCACGCGCGCAATCCCGGTACCGCGAATTCGGGTGTGCCGGCGAACACCAGCCGCAGTGGGCGCGTCGGCACGAGCGCGTCAGCCCGCGTGACGCCGCTGCTTCTCCAGCTTGCGCAGCAGCAGCGAACGTTTCAGCGGCGACAGATAATCGACGAACACCTTGCCGACCAGGTGATCCATCTCGTGCTGGATACACACCGCGAGCAGGCCGCCGGTTTCGAGTTCGAACGTCCTGCCGGCGACGTCCTGCGCCCGCACGCGGATCCACTCCTTGCGCTCCACGTCGGCATACACGCCCGGGAACGACAGGCAGCCTTCCTGGCAGACCTCGGTACCACGCGTTTCCAACAGCTCGGGATTCACGAACACCTGCGGATCGTCGTGGGTCTCGGACGCGTCCAGCACCAGCAGCCGCTTCGGCACGTTCACCTGGGTCGCGGCGAGGCCAATGCCCGGCGCCGCGTACATGGTTTCCAGCATGTCATCGGCCAGGCGTTTCAGGTCGGTGTCAAACGCCTCGACCTTTTGCGCGACAAGGCGCAGGCGCGGATCGGGGAATTCGAGGATGTCGAGTTTGGCCATGACGGGCGCGGTATCAGGGAGCAAGGGTCAGATGGGGGCTGCCGGAGGCGTTTTCACGCCGGCATAGCCTAGCAGCGGTGTGATCTTCCCCGTGGTTTCGAACACCCCGTCACCAAACGTGAAGTTTTTGCTTGCCGCCGCCGGCCTTTCGGGTACACTCGGCTGAAACTCGTGGGGGATCGGGGGATTGCCGGTCATGTTTAAGAAACTGCTTGCGCTGAGCGCGGGTTTGTTGATCACGTTCGCCGCGTACGCAGCTGGAGCCCAGCTGCGCGCCGATCACCCGCACACCTATGTGGTGAAGAAGGGCGACACGCTGTGGGGCATCTCGGCGCGTTTCCTCCAGAAGCCGTGGTTGTGGCCTGAGATCTGGGACGTCAACCAGCAGGTCTACAATCCGCACCGCATCTATCCGGGCGACGTGCTGGACCTTGACGTGAATGGCCTGCACGTGGCCAAGCGCGCCACGGTCGAGGCCAATCCGATCCCGACGGTGCCGCTGTCCGCGATCGAGCCCTTCCTCAAGGATTTCCGCGTGCTCACGGCGGCGCAGTTGCGCCAGACGCCGTATGTGGTGGCGGCCGAGGAGAACGAGCCGCGCGCCACCGAAGGCATGAACGTGTACGTGCGCAACCTGCCGGCGGCGGCCGTCGGCCAGCGTTTCGCGATCGTGCGCCCGACCCACGTGTTCCGCCAGTTCAACGATGGCGGCCGGACGGATGACGTGGGGCACCTGGTCAACAACAACGTGGACCTCGCACCGGGTCCGTGGCAGGAAGATTTCCGCAACGACGGCCACTTCGGCCGCGGCACGGAAATCGGTACCGAGGTGCGCGTGATCGGCACCGCGCAGGTGCTGAAGAACGGCGATCCGGCCACGCTGCTGCTCACCAATGCCCGCATGGAGATTCGCGCCGGCGACCGCCTGATGCCGGTCGACGATACTCCGTACGACTTCACCTACTACCCGCACGCCCCGCGCAACGCGCCCGCGGACGCCCACATCATGGCGCTGTCCAATGGCTACGACAGCAATTCGTTCCAGGGGCCGATGGATGTGGTCGCGCTCAACGTCGGCAGCGACGACGGCGTGGACAACGGTACCACCTTCGCGATTTACCAGCCGGGTGACACCGTGACCGACCTGGTCCAGGGCAACACCAACCGCCGCGAGTTCGGCCCGAAGGTCAAGCTGCCCAGCGAATTCGTGGGGCACCTGATGGTGTTCCGCACCTTCTCGCACGTGAGTTACGGGCTGGTGATGGACGGCATCCGTCCGGTGAAGGTCGGCGACGCGGTGCAAGCGCCCGAATAACGTAACAACAAGGAAAAGCCTTACACGACGGCGCGGCTTCGACCGCGCCGTTTGTTTTTGCGGCCGCCCCTACACTTGCCGTCATGAGTGACAATGACGAGCTGCTTGCCTGGCTGACCCTGCTGCGCGCGCCAGGATTGGGCGGCGCAGGGCTGCGCGCCTTGCTGCAGCGGGCAGGGACGGCGCGCGCGATTTGCCGCGATCCGCGCTCATTACGCGCATCAGCCGGACTCGACCAAACCGCACTGGAATGGATGGCCGATCCCGACACCGCGCGGCTGGATGCGGACCTGGCATGGTTGGCGCAGCCCGGTCATCGGCTGCTGCGTTGCGACGAAGCCGATTTCCCGCCGCAACTGGAAACCATCCCGCAGCCACCCGCGGCGTTGTTTGTCGCCGGCGATCCGGCCGCGCTGCTGGGGCCGCAGGTGGCGATCGTGGGCGCCCGCAGCGCCACCGCACAGGGCCTGGCCAATGCCCGCGACTTCGCCCGCACCTTGAGCCACGCGGGCCTCACGGTCACCAGCGGCATGGCCGATGGCATCGACGGTGCGGCACACGCCGCCGCACTGGAAGCGGGCGGCCAAACCGTGGCCGTGGTCGGCACCGGGCCCGATCTGGTTTATCCGCGCAAGCACCGCGATCTGGCGGCCCGAATCGTCGAACGAGGCGCAATCGTCAGCGAGTTTCCGCCGGGAACCGAGGCGCGGCCGGATCATTTCCCGCGTCGCAACCGCCTGATCGCGGGCTTGGCGCTCGGCACGCTGGTGGTGGAAGCGGGCTTGCAATCGGGTTCCCTGATCACCGCGCGGCTGGCGGTGGAAGCGGGCCGCGAAGTGTTCGCGCTGCCGGGTTCCATCCACAATCCGCTCGCCAAGGGCTGCCACCGCCTCCTCCGCGATGGGGCGCGGCTGGTCGAAACCGCCGCCGAGGTGATCGAAGCCCTGGTGCCCGCAGCGCAGGCGCAGGGCGCCGGTCTGCGCGCAAGGCTGGAGACCGCCGGCACCCCGGAGGCACCGCAGTCGTCGAGTGACGATCACGGCCAAGACCCTGATTATGTTTCACTTCTCGCCGCGCTTGGGGACGTGCCGGCGTCGCTGGACGAACTGGCCGAGCGCACCCGGCTGGCGCCCGCTGCGCTGTCCTCCATGCTGCTGTTGCTGGAACTGGAAGGCGCGGTCGGCCCGGCCGTGAACGGGCGCTGGCAGCGCGTTTTCACCGGGAAAGCTTGACACGACCACCCTGCGCGTGTGTTCACTATATATAGGGGGCGGCCCGGGCCGCCCATGGAACGTATCAAGACATGGCCAAGAACCTCCTCATCGTCGAGTCGCCCGCCAAGGCCAAGACGATCAACAAATACCTCGGCGACGACTTCAAGGTGCTGGCCTCGTACGGCCACGTCCGCGACCTCGTGCCCAAGGAAGGCGCGGTCGATCCCGACCACGACTTCAAGATGGACTACGCGCTGATCGAGAAGAACGTCAAGCACGTCGATGAGATTGCCAAGGCGGCCAAGGTTGCCGAGTCGATCTATCTGGCCACCGACCTGGATCGCGAGGGCGAGGCGATCAGCTGGCACATCAGCGAGATCCTGAAGCAGCGCGGTCTGCTGAAAGACAAGGAAACCCATCGGGTGGTGTTCAGCGAAATCACCCCGCGTGCGATCAAGGAAGCCGTGGCGCATCCGCGCAAGCTGTCGCACGACATGGTCGATGCCCAGCAGGCGCGTCGCGCGCTGGATTACCTGGTCGGTTTCAACCTGTCGCCGGTGCTGTGGCGCAAGGTGCAACGCGGGTTGTCGGCCGGACGCGTGCAGTCGCCGGCGCTGCGGATGATCGTCGAGCGCGAGGAGGAGATCGAAGCCTTCAAGCCGCGCGAATACTGGACGGTCGAGGCGAAACTTTCGCACAAGGATGGCGAATTCACTGCGCGCTTGGTGAAGCTGAACGGCAAGAAGTTCGAGCAGTTCGACCTTACCAATGCCGACGATGCCCACGCCGCGCGCGACGCGTTGCTGCGCGCCGCGGGTGGCGGGCTCACGGTCGGCGACATCCAGTCCAAGCAGCGCCAGCGCCGGCCAGCCGCGCCGTTCACCACATCGACGCTGCAGCAGGAAGCCGCGCGGAAGCTCGGCATGGCCACCAGCCGCACCATGCGCATCGCGCAGGGTTTGTACGAAGGCGTATCGCTGGGCGGAGAGGGCAACGTCGGCCTGATCACCTACATGCGTACCGATTCCACGCACCTGTCGGGCGAGGCGGTTGGCGAACTGCGCCAAGCCATCGAGCGCGAGTTCGGCAAGCAGGGCCTGCCCGAGCACGCGATGGTTTACAAGACCAAGTCCAAGAACGCGCAGGAAGCGCACGAGGCAATCCGTCCGACTTCGGCGCTGCGCACGCCGAAATCCGTCGCGGCGTATCTCACGCCCGACCAGTTGAAACTGTACGAGCTGGTCTGGAAACGCGCGGTCGCCTGCCAGATGAAGCCGGCGACGCTCAATACCGTTTCCGTGGAATTCCCGTGCGGCGCCGACGCCGGTTTTCGCGCCACCGGCACCACCGTGGTCGACCCGGGCTTCCTCGCGGTGTACGAGGAAGGCCGCGACATCAAGGGTGCCGAAGACGACGACGAGAAGCGCAAGTTGCCCGCGTTGGCGAAAGGCGAAGCGGTACCGCTTACCGACATCGCCACCGACCAGCATTTCACCGAACCGCCTCCGCGTTATTCCGAGGCCTCGCTGGTCAAGACGCTGGAGGAATACGGCATCGGGCGTCCGTCGACCTACGCCAGCATCATCCAGACGCTGCTGTCGCGCGAATACGTGATCCTGGATTCGCGCCGCTTCAAGCCCACCGACGTGGGCCGCGCGGTCGCGAAGTTCCTCACCGCGCACTTCACGCAATACGTCGATTACGACTTCACCGCAAAACTCGAGGACGAACTCGACGCGGTCAGCCGCGGCGAGGAGGAATGGCGCCCGCTGATGGCGGGTTTCTGGAAGCCGTTCAAGGCGTTGGTGGACGACAAGATGGAATCGGTCGATCGCAGCGAGGCGACCGGCGCGCGCTTGCTGGGCGACGACCCCAAGACCGGCAAGCCGGTTTCCGTGCGGCTCGGCCGCTACGGACCGTACGCCGCGCTGGGCGACAAGGACAGCGACGAGAAACTGAAATTCGCGTCGCTGCTGCCCGGCCAGAGCATGCACACGATCACGCTGGAAGAGGCGCTGGAACTCTTCAAGCTGCCGCGCGAACTCGGCAAGGATGGAGACGGCGAGGACATCTCGGCCGGCATGGGCCGCTTCGGTCCGTTCGTGAAGAAGGGCAAGTTGTACGCCTCGATCAAGGATCCCGACAACGCGTACACCATCACTGTGGAGCGTGCGCGCGAGTTGATCCGTGAAAAGCAGGAGTTGATCGCCAACCGCGTCATCAACGATTTCGGCGACGGCATCCAGGTGTTGAACGGGCGCTACGGGCCGTACATCACGGATGGCGAGAAGAACGCGAAGATTCCGAAGGATCGTGAACCCAAATCGCTGACCCACGACGAGTGCAAGGCGTTGATCGAAGCGGCGCCGGTGCGGCGTGGTCGCGGGGCCTTCAAGAAGACCGCGGCCAAAAAGGCCGCCGCGAAAAAGGCGCCGGCAAAGAAGACCGCAGCGAAGAAAACCGCAGCGAAAAAAACCGCGACCAAAAAATCGGCGGCGAAGAAGACAGTCGCGAAAAAGACCGCACGCGCGAAGGCGTCCGCGCCCGCCGATGCGGATACGCCGCCATTCGCTGGTTGATCCATGCGTGTTTTCAGTGCCGAAGAGATCGAAGCCGCCGCCGCGCTGCTGCGCGCCGGTGGCGTGCTGGCCTATCCCACCGAGGGTGTGTACGGCCTCGGTTGTGATCCGGACAATCGCGAGGCTTTCGAAAGGATCTTCGTGATGAAACGCCGGGCACCGGAGCAGGGCGTGCTGTTGATCGCGGCCGATTTCGAGCAGATCCGGGATTGGGTGGGTGACGCGTCCGAAGCGGCGCTCGATCGCGCGCGCGCGGCATGGCCCGGCGCGCACACGTTCATCTTCCCGCGCTCGCTGCGCGTGCCGGAATGGGTCGCGGGCGGGCATGCCGGGATCGCGTTGCGTGTTACCGCGCACCCGCCGTCCGGCGCGCTTTGCCACGCCTTCCGAGGGCCGATCGTTTCGACCAGTGCCAACCGCCACGGCGAGGCGCCGGCGCGCAGCGCCGCGGACATTCGTGCGATCTTCGGTGACGAGCCCGACGGCGTGCTGGATGCGCCGCTGGGCGGCCTCGACAAGCCCACGCCGATCACGGATGCCGTGAGCGGCGCTATCATCCGCGCCTGAGGGAACGGGGAGTTTCCTGTGTCGAGCGTATTTCCAACACCGCAAAGCCAGGTGGCGGGGCCGTCGCGGCCCTTGCTTGCCGATGTGCCCGTGCAGCGCGTCATCGCGTGGCGTGACGGCCGCGCGGTGACCGTCGGCCAATTCCTGGCCGACGTCAATGCATTGGCTGCGCGCCTGCCAGCGGCGCAGGCGGCGGTCAACCTGTGCGAAGACCGCTATGCGTTCCTGGTCGCTTTCGCCGCATTGCTTGCGCGCGGCCAGATCAACCTGCTGCCGCCGTCGCGTGCCGCGCGTGCCATCGACGAAACGCTGGCCGCGCATCCGGACAGCTACACGCTGGGTGATGCCGATCTCGATCCGGTGCCGCCAGGCTATCTGCGGTTCACGGCGAACGCAGAGGATGCCTCCGCGCGCCCCGCGACGTTGATTGCCGGGACGGTATTGGCAGCGATCGGTTATACCTCCGGTTCGACCGGGGTGCCGCGAGCCAACCCCAAGCAATGGGACAAACTTGCGATCTCGACCGGGCACAACGATGCACTGTTGCGCATGCTTGCCGGCGGCGATTACCACGTGGTGGCGACCGTGCCGCCGCAGCACATGTACGGACTGGAATTCTCCGTGCTGCTGCCCCTGTTCGGCCACGCCTCGGTATGCGCGGGCAAACCGTTCTTCGCGGCCGACATCGCGGCTTCGCTGCAGCAACTGCCTGAACCCCGCATCCTCGTGACGACGCCGGTTCACTTGCACGCCCTGCTCGATTCCGGATACCCGCTGCCACAGATCTCGGGCGTCGTTTCCGCCACCGCACCGCTTTCGCGCGATCTCGCGCTTGCCGCCGAGGCGCGTTACGGCGCGCCGGTGCAGGAGGTATTCGGTTCCACCGAAACCTGTGTGATCGCGCATCGCCGCACCGCGCAGGAGGATGCCTGGACGCCGTACGCGGGTGTGACCCTGCACCCGCAGCCCGACGGCACCCGCATCGAGGCGCCGCAACTGGCGCAGCCCGTGGTGCTGGCCGACATCGTTGAACTGCTGGCCGATGGGCGCTATCGCCTGTGCGGCCGCAACACCGACCTGCTGGAAATCGCCGGCAAGCGCGCGTCGCTGGGTGACCTGACGCACAAGTTGCTGGCGGTGCCGGGCGTGCGCGATGGGGTAGTGTTCCAGATGGACGAAACCGACGCGATGGGCGTGCGTCGCATTGCCGCGCTGGTGGTTGCGCCGGACATTGATGCCGCGCAGATCCTCGATGCCTTGCGGCGTGAGATCGACCCGGTGTTCCTGCCACGTCCATTGAAGCTCGTCGATGCGCTGCCGCGCAGCGAAACCGGCAAATTGCCGCGCGGGGCGCTGCTTGAAATGCTGCGCGGCTAGAATGCGCGCTTCGCAAGGAATCCCCCGGAAACAATGAAAGTCCTGGTGATCGGCTCCGGCGGTCGCGAACATGCGCTGGCCTGGAAGCTCGCGCAATCGCCGCGTGTCGACGAAGTGATCGTCGCGCCCGGCAACGCTGGCACCGCGCGCGAGCCGCGCATGCGCAATTCGGATGTTTCAGCGACCGATCTCGACGGGTTGCTGCAACTCGCGCGTGACGAGCGCGTCATTTTCACCGTGGTGGGCCCGGAAGCGCCGCTGGTCGCGGGCGTGGTGGACACGTTCCGTGCCGCGGGTCTTCGTGTCTTCGGGCCGACCGCGGCGGCGGCGCGCCTTGAAGGTTCCAAATCCTTCACCAAGGATTTCCTCGCGCGCCACCAGATTCCGACCGCGCATTACGCGGTGTTCACCGAATTGCAACCCGCGCTCGAACACGTGCGCAAGCACGGTGCGCCGATCGTCATCAAGGCCGACGGCCTCGCGGCCGGCAAGGGCGTGGTGGTCGCGATGACGCTGGCGGACGCCGAACACGCACTCGCCGACATGCTGGGCGCGCATGCATTCGGCGATGCGTCGACGCGCGTGGTGATCGAGGAATATCTCGAAGGCGAAGAAGCCAGCTACATCGTGATGGCCGACGGCGCGCACTCCCTGCCGATGGCGTCGAGCCAGGACCACAAGCGCGTGGGCGATGGCGACACCGGTCCCAACACCGGCGGCATGGGCGCGTATTCGCCGGCGCCCGTGGTGACGCCGGAGGTCGAGCGCCGCATCCGCGAGGAAGTCATCGAGCCGACCCTGCGCGGCATGGCCGCCGAAGGCGCGCCGTTCACCGGATTCCTCTACGCCGGTTTGATGATCGACAAGACCGGCGCACCGAAAGTCATCGAGTTCAACGTGCGCTTCGGTGATCCCGAGACGCAACCGATCATGCAGCGCCTGCAATCGGATTTCGCGACGTTGATCGAGGCCGCGCTGGACCGCCGTCTTGATCGCGCCGAGGCGAAGTGGGATCCGCGCCCGTCGCTCGGCGTGGTGATCGCGGCGCACGGTTATCCCGGCAAGGTGAAAAGTGGCGACGTGATTTCGGGGTTGGATGCCGATTTCGGAGTGGACGCAAAGGTGTTCCAGGCCGGAACGAAACTCGATCACGATGGCAACGTGGTTACGGCTGGCGGCCGCGTGTTGTGCGTGTGCGCGTTGGGCGATGATCTTCCGCAGGCGCGTGAGCGCGCGTACGGCGCCGTTGAACGCCTCCATTTCGATGGCGCGTTTTACCGGCGCGACATCGGACACCGGGCATTGGCGCGGCAGTCGTGACTCACTGATTTCGTCATTCCGGGGGGGCGCCCCGAAGGGCCGAACGCGAAATCCAGCCCTTCTCTCCAGCAGATGGCGCGCTGACGTACGCACCTGCGGCTTGGTAGGCTTGGCGCCACGAGGGGAGCCGCATGAGCCAATTCCGCCTGCTGGGCAAACGCCGCTTCGCACCGTTCTTCGCGGTGCAGTCGCTGGCCGCGTTCAACGACAACGCATTCCGCAATGCGACGGTGGTGCTGGTCGGGTTCCAGTTGGGGTTGTCCACCAGCCAGATCGGGTTCTATTCGAACCTCGCGCCAGCACTGTTCATCCTGCCGTTCTTCCTGTTCTCGGCCAGTGCGGGGCAGTTGGCGGAAAAATACGAGAAGCACACGCTGATCCGCTGGGTGAAGGTGTTCGAGATCGTGGCGATGTGCGTTGCGGCGTGGGGGTTTTACGCGCGCAGCCCGCTGCTGCTGTTCGTGGTGCTGTTCCTGATGGGGCTGCACTCGACCGTGTTCGGCCCGATCAAGTACGCGATCCTGCCGCAGGTACTCGAACGCGGCGAGCTGGTGGGCGGCAACGGCCTGGTCGAAACGGGGACCTCGATCGCGATCCTCATCGGCATGATCGCGGGCGGTGCGGCGATGGCTTCGCACTTTGGCTGGCTGGCAGCCGCAGCGCTCGTGATCGGCATTGCCATGCTGGGGCTCGCCGCCAGTCTCGCGATTCCGCGCGTGCCGGCTGCGGCGCCGAACCTGAAGTTCAACTGGAATCTCGTCGTCGAAAGCGGGCGCGTGTTGAAACTCACCGGCAAACAGCGCGCCGTGTTCAATGCGATCCTCGGCATCTCGTGGTTCTGGTTCTTCGGCGGCGTGGTGACCGCGCAGCTTCCGAACTACACACGCCTGTATCTCGGCGGCGGTGCGAGCGTGGAGATATTGGTGTTGGCGTTGTTCTCGATCGGCGTCGGCATCGGTTCGCTGTTGTGCGAAAGGCTCTCGGGTCACAAGGTCGAGATCGGGCTGGTGCCGCTGGGCGCGTTCGGGATGACACTGTTCGGCATCCTGCTGTATTTCGCGCGTCACGCCACGCCGGGCTACACCGGCCTCGATTGGCTGGCCTTCCTGCATGCCCCGGGGAATTGGTGGATCGCGCTGGATCTGGCACTGCTTGGCCTGTTCGCCGGCTTCTTCATCGTGCCGCTGTTCGCGCTGGTGCAGAGCCGCACGCCACAGGGTGAACTCTCGCGGGTGATTGCGGGCAACAACATCATCAACGCGGTGTTCCTGGTGGTCGCGGCGGTGTTCTCGTTCGGATTGCTGGCGGCGGGACTCACGATCCCACAGTTGTTCCTTGTCACTGCGGTTCTGAACGCGGTGGTGACCCTGTGGATATTCCTGCTGGTGCCCGAGTTCCTGATGCGCTTCGTGGACTGGCTGCTGATCAGTGTTCTGTATCGCGTGCGGACGGAAGGCCTGGAGCGGATTCCGGACGAAGGACCGGCGCTGCTGGTCTGCAACCACGTCAGCTTCATGGATGCGCTGATCATCATGGGCAGCGTGCGGCGGCCGGTGCGCTTCGTGATGCACCACAAGATCTTCAAGGTGCCGGTGTTGAGCTTCGTGTTCCGCGCCGCCAAGGCCATTCCCATCGCGGGCGGCAAGGAAAATCCCAAACTGATGGTGCGCGCGTTCAATGCCATCGACGCCGCGCTCGCCGAAGGCGAACTCGTCTGCATCTTTCCCGAAGGCGGCCTGACGCTGGACGGCGAAATTGCGCCATTCCGTCCGGGAGTCGAGAAGGTCCTCGTGCGACGGCCGGTGCCGGTGATCCCGATGGCGCTGCGCGGGTTGTGGCGCAGCATGTGGAGCCGGCGTGACTCGAAGCTCGGACGCGCCCGCCTGCCGCGGCGATTCCGCGCGCATGTCGAGCTGTCGGTGGGGACGCCTATGGCCGGGACAGCGAGCAGTGCCGAGGCGATGGAAGGGGCAGTGCGGCAGCTGCGCGGCGCCGAGGCCTGACGGGTCGGTCGCGGCTACAAAAAACAGGCTGCGGCTTTCGCCGCAGCCTGCAGCATACGTCGACGAAAGGATTTACCGGCGGCTGATGGTGAACGCGCCGACATCGACGCCAAGATCGATGCCTTCGCCATGGCCGGCGAGCGCCAGCGAAACGGTGCCCTTGGTCAGCACTTGCGCTTGGGCGGATTTGACCACGCCCGCATGCGCGCCGCCCTGTGCGTAACGGCCCAGCACGTCGTTGATGGAGTGCACGTCGGTGAACTTGCCGCTGCCGTGGTCGATATGCCACTTGCCGGCGGTCAGTCCGCCGCCCTTGACGCTGATTTTCACCGGCATCGACCGGCCGTTCTCGCACGTCACGCGGCCCACGCCATCGGCGTGCTTGTAGATCAGCGACCAGCCGGTGAGCGAGAAGGTCAGTTTGCAATCGAGGTCGGGGGCGCTGTGTTCGCTGACGCTCGAATGATGGGCCTGCGGTGCGGCGGGTGCGGCAATGCCCGCGGCGGCCATGGCAGCCAGCAGGCTGGCGGTGATGAGGGGAAGCTTCTTCATGGTGCTCTCCTTTCCGCGTGAAAACATGCCCAGTTTCCGGGATGAAACTGAACGCGCTCGAACGGCGCGACGAGACGGTTCAGCAACCTGAGTTGTAGCCGAACGCCGCACTGCGCCTGCCAATGAAAGCCCTGCGCGCAGCGGCATTCGCTGATCGATGCGATACTTGCACGGATCGAATTTGCGAACACCCCATCCATGTCGGTTTCCGTGCTGCGCATTGCCACCCGCAAGAGCCCGCTGGCCCTGTGGCAGGCCGAACACGTCGCGCAACGCCTGCGCGAAGCGCACCCGGGCCTGACGGTGGAGTTGCTGCCGCTGTCCACGCGCGGCGACGAAGTGCTGGATCGCTCGCTGGCCGCGATCGGCGGCAAGGGACTGTTCCTCAAGGAACTGGAAATCGCGATCGCCGAAGGACGCGCCGATCTTGCCGTGCATTCGCTCAAGGACGTGCCCGCGCAACTCGACCCGCAATTCGAATTGGCCGCGATCCTCGAACGAGCCGATTGCGCGGATGCGTTCGTCAGCAACGACTACACCTCGCTCGATCAGCTTCCGCACGGAGCGCGCGTCGGCACGTCATCGCTGCGTCGCACCGCGCAATTGCGCGCGCGCCGTCCCGATCTCGAAGTCGCGGACCTGCGCGGCAACGTCGGTACGCGCCTCGCCAAGCTGGATCGGGGCGATTACGCGGCGATCATCCTTGCCGTGGCGGGCCTCGAACGCATGGGACTCGCAGCGCGCATCCGTTCGCGGCTTGCACCGCCCGACTGGTTGCCGGCACCGGGGCAGGCCGCGATCGCCGTGGAAACCCGCGCGGACGATGCGCGCGTGATCGAATGCGTGAAAGTGCTGGATGATGCGCGTACCCGCCGCTACGTGTCCGCGGAACGTGCGCTCAACGCGGCGATGGGCGGCGACTGCACCATGCCGCTGGGTGCGTGGTGCGAAGCACTCGCCGGTGGCGGCCTGCACCTGTGCGGATTGCTGGGCGACGCGCGTGACGGACGCCTGCTGCGCGCCGATGCGCGCGGCGATGATCCCGTCGTGCTAGGGCACGAAGTCGCACGCCTGTTGCGCGCACAAGGCGCGGATGCGTTGCTGGCTACGAGGTCGTAACGTCGGCAAGCGGCCGATTCTGTTGAAAAACTCA
>Ga0207640_10000478_pt1 | contig 24489 bp, 36 predicted proteins | sample KBSCornC42_FD_184300 | JGI IMG/M metagenome (GOLD analysis project Ga0207640, IMG submission 184300) | Corn rhizosphere microbial communities from Kellogg Biological Station, Michigan, USA - KBS Corn C4-2 (SPAdes) (version 2) | ecosystem: Host-associated > Plants > Roots > Rhizosphere > Soil ... | reverse complement strand
CTTTGATCTCCCCGCTTGGAACGGCCAACTACTTGCCGCGCAAGGCTACGCGGCGATTTACCCGAGTCTGCCATTGGAACCTGGCTCGGATTCCAATCTCATGAAAACACTGGCGGACGAGTCGGTAGCCGCCGTAGATGCGCTGGCTGCCAAGGGCATAGTCGACCCAAAGCGAGTAGGAGTCATTGGACAAAGTTTTGGCGGTTACTCTACGGCTGCAATTTTAGCTGTGCGTTCCGATCGATTTAAGGCGGGGGTGTCACTAGCCGGCATGTACGGGCTGATAGCTGGGTATGGTATGCGCCCACTGGCAGACGTTTTTTCGAATACAAGTGACATAAGTACATATTCGATGAGCTATGCCGAGCAGGGCCAGCCGCGACTCGGGAAACCATTTTGGCAGGCACCCGAGGCTTATATGCGCAATAGTCCAATCTTCCATGTCGAGGATATCAATTCTCCACTGCTGATGCTACATGGTGATCTGGACTCGGGCATGAGCGGTATAGCGAATGCTGAACGCATGTACAACGCGATGGTGCGTGCGGGCAAGAAGCCGGTGCTAATTCGATACTGGGGGCAGGGTCACGTTGCACAGGCCGGATGGGCGTTACGCGATCAGTGGTTACGCGTCAAACACTGGTTTGGTTATTACCTTAAGGGTGAAGGCGTCGTCGCATCATTTAATCACAACGACATAAAATAATCTCGAAAAGTTACCACCGGCGGCACTTTTTCGCGAATAGCACGCCGCTCGGCTGCGCACAGCTACACCGGTCTCTGTAACCGCAAGCGCCTGCACTCCGTCCTGGGATATCGCCCTCCGGTGGAGTTCGAGGTGCAATGCACGTGACTAGGCGGTGTCCACATTTTCGAAGGAACTCTCCAAGCCAGTCGACTTCTTCATGGAACCTCCTGGCTTGGGTAACATGCCAGAAAGTTCTACTTCTGCGGTGTCTATGGATCACGGAAGCTTACGGGTGGGCGTCGCCCCCATGAACCGCGACAGCGGACAAGGCCAAGGCAAACGGCGCATCCGTGGCGGCCGTGCGCCCGTGCGGGTGGCGCTCTACATGGCGACGTTGTCTGCCGTGCGCTGGGACCCGTTGATGAAAGCCCATTACCAGCAGCTGCGAGCGCGCGGCAAGCTGGGCAAAGTGGCGCTGGTGGCCTGTATGCGCAAGCTGCTGGGTATCGTCAACGCCAAGCGGCGCGACGAGTTACGCGATCAGGGGCTGCTCGTCGCCTGAAGATCGAATCACAAGACAGTTGCTGAGTTAATCGGCGCGAGCCTTAGGCGAGCGTCCGGTTGGACCAAGAGTTGGGTTTGCACGGTTTGGTATCTTGCTCTTAACGGCTTCAGCGTTGCTTGAAAGCAAGTAAAGCTGATGGACGAGGCCTTCCACAATATCAATTGCAGTATCCAGTTGCTCGTCTGTCGGCTCATAGCCCCGATGAATGCTTGCGTGGCCAAGCTCCAGCGCGGCCATTAAGCACTTCCTTTGTATCGCCGAGACGTAACCTTGAGCTTGGAATATCTCTAGATTCTTAGCAAATGATCTATTGTCGCCGACTTTATCAATCATAACTGCCTCAATCACTGCCCGAAGGCCCATTGAAGCCAGCGCCTTTGCGTCGTTGTATGTTGCGGTGTAAACCTCATCGAGAAGCTTCGCAATGTGCCAGTTGGCGTCTAGCATGTGAAACCAACGTGGCTTTGGGCGGGAAATTGCCGGCGGATAGAATCTTTCTTTGACTATGGGCTCGCCTCCCATGTCGGTTTCTTCGCTGAACCAAGACGTGACACGAAGCTTTATCTCCCCGCAACCAGCACACTTCAGCAGATGATATGTGCTTGAGCCGCATACTGAGAATGCCTCGTTGATCTCCTGTTCCCATCGATCTTCAACACGCTTCAGTGAAATATGATTTGTTTCGCCGCCACACTTGTTGCAGTGAACGGTGAACATGGTAGGCCTCGTCATATACGTTCCCCGTAAGACCTAGCCGCCTGACTTAAGCCGCGCCGCGAAGCAGCGTCGGCTTGAAGGAATTTCAGACGGCAAGCCTCTAACCCCAAGCATTGTGTTCTTCCGTCCACTCATAGAGAAACCAAAGCTGCTCCAGCTCAAATATGCCTTTTTCAAGTTCTCGACGCTCGAAGCGTGCATCGCCAGCACCCAGCGATTGAAGCATGATCTGGCTAGCAAGAAGGGAGTGAGCGATGTGATTCCGATAGCCGACGACACTCTCCAAGAGTGTGATGAAATCTGGACGAAGACCATGATCTTTCAATTGCCTTGTCACTTGACCGAGAGTGGCTCGCTCAAGGGTCTCAAACTCGACGTCGTATTTGCGATGAAGGAATTGCTTAAGGCTGATCTCAAAAGCTTGAGCCAACCCCATGAACATCGCGAACTGCTCAAAGAAGTTGAGGTTCTTGTACTTCTCTAAGCGCTTCCAAACCTCGGTCTGGATCTGCTGGTTGGTAAGCCTGGGGTCTTCGTCTTGCATTGTACTTTCCATGCGGTCTAACGCCCGAAATCAGCGGCGCGCGCAGCGCGTCCGCTGCATTGACTTGTTAGCTACGTACACTCACATAGACCTCAGCAAGTCAGCAACCGAAGCATCCAGTACCTGCCAAGACGTACGGCAGGTTGCCCCATCGAAGTCTGCACGAATCGACACCGCTTGCCATGGATGTACGACGTTGCGCGACTCGCGCAGCGCGTGACCAAACTTGCCTCTGTCCGTCTTGACCCAACCCACGTCTGTGGCAACGTCGATTAGCGAGCTGAGCGTCCAATCCGGGATTGCGACTGCCTTGCCATTCTTGTCTTTCGGAGCGCGACGCGACTTGTAAGCAACCGACGCGGAGAGTTGAGCACGAGCGAGCAACAAGCCCTCAAGGATACTACCCATGAGAATGACGGCTGATGTAAATGCCTCAACGTGTACGCACTTTTGAGCCTCACGCCAGCGTCGGTTGATCTCCTCCGTGAGCCCAGGCATTGATGCAGTTAGGGCTGAAAAGTCTGGTGGCGCGTGAATGACCTTTTTCGGCTTTTCGAATGCACCGGTATCGGTAAACTTTATTGCGCTCTTGACGTAGCCAGCTAAGGCTTCCAAGCGTACACGACGACTGTTTGCTTGGAAGTCTAGATCGTTGGACAGCGAATCGAGCAATGATGAAGGTAACCCGTCGATGCCTTCGAGGATCATGCGCACCTCGCGGATCTTTGCATCCACTTCGCGAAGACCGGAGAAATCGTCAGTTCTGGCGAAGCCGCGACCATCAGCGATTTCCGCGAGCGCGCCCTTTAGAAGATGAAGTGCTTGCTCTTTATCCATAGTCGCGGCGAGGCCCCTTGTGCAGCTAACGCCAATTCTGCCCCAGTTCAGGCGTGCAACCCAGATCGTCGCGCCCGTCGTTCCCGGTGTCAATCGGAACAGTCCATGCCCAATCAGCCGCTTGCCCGATGGCCGTGGCTATCAAGCACAGGGAGACGACAGGTGTTATGCGACAGAACGGAGGTGCTTCGGGTTATCACGTACGATCCGGGGCAGCAACGGCGCAATGGCCGCTATCCGACGACTCGAAAGCATGTATGGACTTCCGCTTCTGGCCGCACTCGGAAGTTGGTCAGTGCGTCGGTTAGCTGATCGCAACCCTTCGGTTCGGGTGATCATACCGAACGGCACGCGCACGGATGCTTTCGATGAGCCGCACGAGGCGCGCGTCGTCCTTCGTCTGACATTCCCATATTACGATCACGCGCCAACCGCTGCGCCGCAAAGCCAGTTGCTGTCGCTTATCCCGCTCGGCGTTGGCGCCGAGCTTCGGCGCCCAGAATTCAAGGCGTGACTTCGGCATTCGCGCGTTCTTGCAACCCGGGTGACGGTGCCAGAAACAGCCATGCACGAACACCACGACACGCCGCGACGCGAAAACGAGATCGGGCGTTCCGGGCAATGCGCGTACGTGGAGCCGGTAGCGAAGCCCGGCGGCGTGGAGCGACCTCCGCACACGCAGTTCCGGTTTGGTGTCTGCGCTTCGGATCGCCGCCATGTTGCGGCGACGCTGCTCTTCGGAAAGCACGTCCGTCATGATCAGGGAACCGCCAGCGCCGCCCTCACGTCCTCGATAAAGGCTTCGACCGTCACGAGTTCATCGCGCCGGGCTTTCGGGTACTCATCGTGCAGCGGTTCCGGCACGACGAGCGTCACATCGGAAGAGCGCATCTCGTCCATCTGGTTCGGCGAAATGCCCTTCTGCAGAGTGAGAATGTGCTTGTGCCGCACACGCGGCGCTTCGCGCAATACCTGCCGCCACCTGTCCTTGCAGGTTGTCTTGACGCCCACCACAAACAACTTGGAGTCGGGGAATGCCGTGTCCTCGTACTCGACCTTGCCGGGGATCAGGACATCCGGCTTCGTGCCCTCGACGTCCACCCTCACGTCGAACGGAATCCCTGCATCATGCAGTAGGCGTTCGACGTGGTTCTCCAGTGAGCGCCCGGCCCGCGACTTCCGTCGCTGCAAAATGGTCTGGGCGGTTGACAGAAAATCCTCAACGGAACCGAACACCCGCACGATTTCTGGCTCGCACAGCTTCCGCTCCACCAGCCGGAAGAGGTCGTATTCCGCAGCCACGCAACGCACAAGCTGCTCGTCGCTTGGCTTTCTCACAAAGTCCCGGATGCAGTGAATCAGCGCGTCGAGCGCCTTCCTGGCAAACTCCGTCGTTGAGGGAAAGCCGGTGACCGATGCCGTGAAGGTGCGGAAGCACCGCCGGATGCAATCATCCTCGGATTCGGGCAACAGGGTGGCACCGCGCTGATACAGCGCCCATGTGCCGACGAGCTCGACACCCAGCGCTGCCTGAACTTCGTCGATATCGTCCTCGAGGTCGAGGACGTGCATGAGGAACCGATCCACCCGCTCCGGCACGAGGATCAGCAGACTCCCGACACAATCATGGTCCCGGTACGGGAAGTTGTTGCCGAAGCGCGTTATCCGGTATTCGGAGCGGGATCGGTTTCCATACCACTTCACGCAGGAACGGGTGATGCGACCATCCGGCCACACCGCTTCCACGTCGTGGCTGCTGTTGCTGTCCTTCTCCGGCGGGTATGGCGTAAAGACTTGCCACGCCTCCTTCGGAAGGTAATAACCGTACTGGTGCGATCGCGTCAATCCGACGTCGTTCGGTGAGATGACCTTGAGCAATGCCGTCCCGACGCGGAACGCATCAAGCACGGCACGTTCACACTCCGGTGAGGACACCCTTTACCCCCTTCCTGCCGCGATCGCCACGCTCTTCACGAGGCACCCGCCCCGCATTTCCCTGAGATACCACCCCAGCACGCGCACGAGCTGGCGTGCAACGGCCTCCGCCACCGGAGGCACCACGGCATTCCCGAACTGCTTATAGGCCTGGGTATCCGAGACGACAATCGGCAGTTTGTCGGGGAACCCCATCAGGCGCGCCGCCTCGCGCGGCGTGAGGCGCCGCGGATTCCTGCGCCGCTGTGGAATGAGGATTTCCGATCCGTCCTTGTAGTAACGCGCCGACAACGTGCGCGTGGTGCCGTCAAGGTTGACCAGCCCGAAACCGAATCCGTTGCCGGCCGCCCGGTGCCTCTCCGCGTACTCCTGCAGGTAGTTCCACAGGAGATCGCTCAGGGTGTAGCGCGCGTCGACCTTCTTTTCGAGGATCGAGCTCACCGCCAGCGGTTCGCCGCCGGGGAGTTCCGGGAAGGTGAAGGGAGGATTGTCGCCAAACACGCGGCGGTCGAAACCGACGATGAAAATTCGCTCGCGATGCTGCGGAACCCAGTGGCGGGCGTCGATCACCCTGCTGAAAATGCGGTAACCAAGCCCCTCAAGCGTCGATTGGATTACTTCCCACGTTCGCCCACGGTCATGTGACTGAAGGTTCTTCACGTTCTCAAGCATGATCGCCGGCGGTCGCTTCAGTTCGATGATGGTGGCGAGGTTGAAGAACAGATTGCCCTGGGTCGCATCCTTGAAACCGTGCGCGCGCCCAAGGCTGTTTTTCTTGGAGACTCCGGCGATCGAAAACGGCTGGCAGGGGAACCCCGCTGCGAGCACGTCGTGATCAGGGATCTCCGCCGGCGGAATCTTCGTGATGTCGCCATGCGGCATCTCGCCGAACCATGCCTTATAGGTCCTCTGGCTGTAGCGATCCCACTCCGACGAAAACAGGCAGCGTCCGCCGGCGGCTTCCAGACCCAGCCTCAGCCCCCCAATTCCCGCGAACAGGTCCACAAATCCGAACGGCATGCCATCAGCCGGCAGGTCGTTGGCAGGTTGCAAATCGAAAAGCGAGGGCTGCTCGTCGCGCGCGGACTGCAGGATGGACAGCAACAGTTCCTGCTGCGTCAGGCGGCGTTGGTCGCACTCCAATGCCAGCCATGAACGGACATCCTCGGGGATGTCCCGTATAAGGATGGAACGGGCTGGCATGGCGGGCTCTGGGAAATACTGATATCAGTCACGATAGCAGAATTTCCCAGCGATAGCGACGATGGGACCTGCTCCGATCCGGAACCGGTCACGCCATGTAAGTATCAGCCTACACGAACACGGGACGCTCCCCGACTGACGGCGCGCGAACGAATTGCGAGGATATGCCCGCCGGTTGTCTGGCGATCGTCACGGACGCGATGCGGCCGACTGCTCCCGGCCCGCGCCGCCCTCACGGGCGGTGCGTTCGTTTTTCAGACCGTGCAACCGCGTGCATTGACAGCATCGAGCAGCCGAACCAATCAGGTTGATCGGCGGACCACCGCGTGGATGGGCGCCTACGCGCGATGAGGCGCTAGACGATATCCGCCCCGCACCAGCCGGGCGTTTGCGGCTCGCCATCTTGGTAATAGCGTGCCGTGTCCGCCAATGCTTTCCAGCGCTCCATCAAATCCGGGTCGGCCGTCTTGCCACTGGGTGGCGCAGGCGTGCCTTGTTCGATGTGCGCATGACCCAAGAAAAAGCCGTCGCGCGAATCCACCACACGCGCCGTTGCTGCAGTTGCTGCAGCGATTTCTTCCGTCCGCAAGGCTGCCAAGCCGATGTACACCTTTCCCGCGACTTCAACGGCCTTGTCCTTGCAGCCATGGTTGCCCAAGTAACGTTTGCGCATCACGCTCACGTCGTCCCGCGTAGCTTGTGGGCGAAATGCCGCCGGCTTCAACCGCTTCTTTTTTTCGTCGTAGTGATACGGCGTCTTGATAGCCCTGACGATGACTTCGTCTGTCGCTATTTCGATCGGCAAATCTCCACCCAAGGGACGAGTCTCTTTCAGAACAGAGTACGCTGGATGAGCGAGCCAAGATTGTCGATGTCGGTGGTATTGCCCAACGAACCCATGTCGGTCGTGCGTTTGCCAGACTTGGTCTTCATCAGAAAGCTGTAAGTGGTGTGACCGATTTCGAGCAATGCCGAACCTGCATCGGCCTCCCACTCGAAAGTAAGTGTGTCGCCGGGGTTGGGCGTGATTGCTGGCGGGAAAGTGCGACCCAACAAGCGCAGACCGACCCCCTGTGCCATCTGCAAGGTCAGAGCGCTGATCGGCTCTGCACCTTCTCCATCCCAGCCTGCTGGCAATGATTTCAGCTCAGCCAAGCGCTTGCGGAGGCTCGCCTCGGACAGGTGCGCAGGGTTAAAGGCGCTAGCGCTCCATTCCGAGCGTGCTTGCGGTGCAGGCTGTGCGTAGGTGATCGACGCGCCATCCTCATAGTTGACCGGCATCGCGACTGGCATGAACATCATGCGTTCCCCCCGACTGGAACCGATTGCAACTTGTCCTGTATGGACTGGGTCATGTCCACGAAAGTTCCGTGAATCAGATCGTGCGCCTTGTCCAATCCAAACAGAATAGCGTGTTTGTCGCACGGCAACACATTCTCAATGCGTACATCAGTATTCATCAGCACAACGGGATCCGTTCCCAATTGACCGTCGGAGACCGTGATCGTCATCGACATCCCGGGGACTGGCAGCGCCACCTGGAACGACATCCGAGCCTGTGCACCTTCGGTCAGGCGCGCCTGCAATGTGGATGGCAAGTCCAAGCGAAAGCCCAAGACCTCGGTGGCGAATGTTTTTGCGTCACCACTGGAAGTCAAGTCGTGTCTGAAGGCGTCAATGTAACGCAGGCTAACAGCCAGTTCTGGCTTGTCGGTCAGCGCTTCGAGCAGGCCTTCGATGCCACCTTCGAGATGGGGGTGGAACTCCTTCCATGTCTTGTACGGGGGCAATGCATTGACGCTGAACATCCCTGGTCCGATCTGCGCCAGCACCGGCACTTCGTCCGTGCGTCGATACCGATACATCATCTGTGGCAACAGCACTGAGACTGGCGAGCCGGGGGGCACCAGTTGTTCGAGTCGATCAAACCCTTGCTTGCCTACCGCGGCGGTTGTCCGATGGAACAACGCTGTCATGGCGTTGTTGTCGGCCAACACAATAGGGAGTTGGATCGGATTTCCTGCCTGATCGGCGGCCGCCAGTTGGGGTATTTGCCAACGCAACTCGGCAACGATTTCGACCAGCGGCGCGTTCTGAAAACTCTCGTTCACTGGGCGGCTCCTCGTCGTTTGGATTATAGAGGCAGACCATGAACACCGATACCTGCTCGCCCCGCCCGCGTGGAACCTGGGAACCAAGAAGCGGGCGGCGGATAGGAGCGGTGCCGGCGACGCCAAGTCGAGCAAGCGAGCTTGTAGGCACCAGGCAACACACTAACTGTAACCCCGGCGACCGTCTTGAGAATTGTCCACGCGATCCACAGCGGCAGCACGATGAAGATGAAAACCGGCAGGCCGAAGCCGATGCCCCAATGCCTGCCGAGCCGGCGATACACGAACACCTAGACCGCCTCCTTGAGCCTGCCGGCCTCTACGGCCTGCAGGTAGGCGCGGCCCACGAATACAAAGCCCGGCGCAATGCGATCCGCCTGGCTTCTGCTTGTGTCGCTCAGTCGAGCGGGACGCCGCGAACCCGTACTGCCGCGCCTGCGCGGCTCCCGTCAGCAGCGCGCGGCCGGCAGGTCCTTGAAGCGCGTCGTGTAGCACGGCGAAAGCGTTTGTTGGCGCATGCCCCATGCTGGTTTTTCATTCCACCCGGTAGCACCGAACCCGGCCGCCTCGCGCCCATAGCGTTCATTGATGCGATCGACCACGCGCATCAATACCGGGTCGCCAAGCGTAGCGCCGCCGAACAGGTCGCCTTGCAGGCGTTCCATCCGACCAAGATCATGCAGCATCACGCCGGCCTTCCTGTACGCGATGCCATCGCGTAGAAAACCGCGCAACAGCGCTCGCACTGTAGCCAGCACCACGCGGCTGTCGCCAGTAGGTCGCGGCAAGTTCACCGTGCGATTCGGGTGATGCTGCGGCAGCTCGGGTTGGAACACATCGCTGTTGGCGAAGATCCCGACGCCGCCGGCCACCAGTCCGCGCCGACGCAGCTTCTCGCACGCGCGTACGGTGAACGTCGCGAGTGCCTGAGCAACAGCCTCGTGATCCTCCACGCGCTGGCCAAACGACCGCGAGACGATGATCTGCTTGCGATCCGGTTCGATCTCTTCCAGCGCAATGCAGGCACGCCCCTGCAACTCGCGTTGTACGCGCGCGATCGTCACGCCGAATCCGGTCAGAATGTCCGCCGGCGGTGCCTCGCGCAATTGCGCGGCGGTCTGGATGCCACGTGCAGCCAGCTTCGCCGCTGTGCGCGAACCGACGCCCCATAGGTCGCCGGTCGGGTAATCGGTCAGCGCCGTGGTGCGTGCGACGGTGTCGGTGAGATCGACCACACCGGCCCCGCGCTTGGCGATCTTGTTGGCCGCTTTCGCCAACACTTTCGTCGGCCCGATGCCGACGCAGTTGGGAATGCCCGTCCAGCGATGCACGCGTTCGCGCAGGTCGCGGGCGAACGCCTCGCGATCGCGCATCCCACCCAAGTCGAGGAATGATTCGTCGATCGAGTACGGCTCAACACGTGGCGCGGCCTCCCGCAGTATCGCGAGCACCCGCGCGCTAAGGTCACCGTACAAGGTGAAATTCGCGCTACGCACCACGAGCTGCCGTCGAACCTCGCGCGGCACCTCGTGGATGGGCTGGGCCATGCCCACACCCAGCGCTTTCGCCTCGGCGCTGCGCGCGATCGCGCAGCCGTCGTTGTTGCTCAACACCACCAACGGGCGTCCGCGCAGCGAGGGATCGAACACGCGCTCGCACGATGCGTAGAAGTTGTTCCCGTCAATCAGCGCGAACATGGCAGCCTCGCCGCAAGGCCCGCGCCACGCCGACCACGGCGAAGATTTCGACGTCGGTGTCGGGCGGCAGCACGATGTTCGGGCAGTGCGGGTTGCGACTGTGCAGTTCGACGTGATCCGCGGCGACGTGCAGCACCTTGCACACGGGTTGCTGGCCATCCCACGTCGCCACAACCACGTCACCGTGCTGGGTTTGCACGGAGCGATCCACGACAAGGATGTCCCCGTCGCAGATCCCCGCCAGCATCATCGACCAGCCTTGCGCCCGATACAGGTAGGTGGCCGCGGGATTGCGCACGAGCAACCGATGCAGGTCGATTTCATCGTCAAGGAAATCCTCGGCGGGCGATGGGAAACCAGCGCGGGTCAGAACGCCCGCAATCGGCGCGGAATGCGCTGGTGCATCACATAGTGCGGCACCGATCGGGATGGCAAGCGTTTCAAGGGCGGAGTCGAGCATGGCGCGCACTGTCCAATTCTTCCGTCTCACCGGTTAGGACGCAGCACGTTAGCACCGCGCCCGAACGGCGGCGTGAACCGTGCTGACAAGCCCGTCAGGAACCGCGCGCGACTCCGCGCCGCGGTTAATCGGTGGTCGGCTCGACGGATTCCGGCCCACCGCGATTGCGCGAGGAATTGATCGCGCGCGACACGCGCACGATGCGCAGTGCCGGCGTCGGCGCCGCGAGCAGCATGTTCATCGCGTCGTCACCGCTCCCCGTCATCCATTCCCGCGCGAACGCGGGATCGAGGAACACCGGCATACGATCATGGACGGTCCCGGCGAGTTCAACGGCATCGTGGGTGATGACAGTGACGCTGCCGTCACTGTCATCCTCCTGCAGGTGATGTTTGGGCTCCCACAACCCGGCGGCGTATAGCATTGCGCCGTCTTCGCGCGAGATGTAGTACGGCTGCTTGCCGTCCTTCTCGTCACGCCACTCGTAGTAGCCCGCCATCGGCACCAGGCATCGCCGCGGCGCCTTCCACGCGGCGCGGTACGCCGGCTTGATTGCGACGGTCTCAACGCGCGCGTTGATGGTCGTGAAGCCGGTTTTCAGGTCCTTCGCCCAAGGTGGTATCAATCCCCAGCGCAGCTTGCGCAGTTCGCGCTTGTCGGCGCCGCCCAGCACCACGGCCGCGCGCTGGGTCGGTGCCAGGTTGTACTTGGCGGTGACGCCGGCGAGGTCATCGGCAAGTTCGGGCCAAGGCGCCTGCGCCTTGTCGAAAAGCGGTAGCTGGACGAATCGGCCGCACATGGCTGCCTACGGTAGCAGCGGTCCGGTCCGCGTGAGAGACAAAGCGCCTTGGTACGTATGATGCATCGGGTTTGGCTGGTAACTGCGCGCAACAAACAGGGGTGAGTGGCGTATGTTCGGTGCGATCTTTTTCGGCCTCATCGCATTCGTCGTCTGGGCGTCTTTCACGATCCTCAAGCTGCTTGCCGTCGCGGGTTGGTGGGTGTTGAGCCGCCTGTTCAAGCTGGACCGGCACACGAACGTGCCCGGCAGCAAACCCATCGGGTTTTACTTCAAGCGCGCGATGGTCCATCACCGCGCGCGCGTTCGCGCGCGCAAGTCAGCCGGCGCGCCAGCCACGCAATGGGCGCGGGAAGATGCCATCGAGGCGCGACGCGCGTTCATGGCCGGAGAAATGGTCTCAAGCATCGCGCTGCGTATGAACCACACTCGCGCGAGCGTCCTGTCTCTATTCAAACATATGGGACTAATCTCGACCGCGCAGGAAGCCGCCGGCATCGAAAACTACCTTGGTATGGATGCAGGACTCGGGTTGCAATCGCACGATCCCGCGACTGCGGAACGGAGCCCGGCTTCGCTTAGAAGTCGTGCGGTTTGCCGATCGTGATGACCGGCTCCCCGCTGTCGCCGGGTCCAACGTGCGCGACCAGCGTCACCAGCCGCGCCTTGGTGCCGCGGCCCTCACGCGGGACGCGCAGCCCGCCGAACGCGATGCGCGAGGCGCCGGCGTCGCGCTTGCACGCGAACCGCGCCATGTAGAGCACATCCCACAAGCGCCCGGCTTCGTCCTGCGGCCATCCCTTGCGTTCGGTGTCCTCGTCCGACCACGCCACGCAATCTTCCCACGCGGCGCGAGTGAGCGCGACGGGGACGCGAAAGCCGACCTCGGCTGCGGTTTGCGACACGTCGACCAGGTAGCCGTCCGCCATGGCATCGCTGCGGCTGTAGCAGTGGATAGGCTCGCCGAAAAACTCGGCGGTGGTATTCGTGTTCATGGTGTTGTTCCTCGGTCGGATGAAGCCCGGGAAAGTAAGGGCGTGTCGCCCTTCGCTTTCCGCCGGTTTTTTTGGGGGATTCTGTCAGTTCGTGGCATGCCGACGCCGCTGGATGCTGCGGGCAATCAAGCGTGCCGCCCAACGCATGCCGCGGCAGCTCCACACCAGCCACCACCATACCGCCCTGCCAAGCCACACAAAAATCATTGCCTCAAGCTTGAGCAACCCGCCCAGCACCCAGAGAAAGGCTAGAAAGTCGAACATCAGATCAACCCGCGCGCGGCCATCGAGGTCGGTTCGCCGGCGCCGATCACAAGATGGTCGAGCACACGCACGCCGATCAGTTGCAGCGCATCGCGAAGCTGCCGGGTGATGTTGCGGTCTGCTGCGCTGGGCTCGCCGACGCCTGATGGGTGGTTGTGCGCCAAAATCACGGCCGCTGCGTTGTGGTTGAGCGCCGCGCGCACCACCTCGCGCGGGTGGACGCTCGCACCGTCGAGGGTGCCGCGAAACATTTCTTCGAACGCCAGCACGCGGTGGCGGTTGTCGAGGAACAGCACCCCGAACACCTCCCACTGATAACCACCCATTTTCAGTTTCAAGTAGCCCGCGCTGTCGCGAGGGCTTGTCAGCGCCTCGCCATGCTGGAACATCCTCACGTCGAGAATCGCCAGCGCCTGTTCAATTACGATGTCCTCCTTCTCGCGCGTCGCTGCATCCTGTTCCGGCCTGCCGGTGTCGTACCCGGCCTCTTTCTCGCTCGCCACCCCTGCTCGCTGGTGAGCCTCCGGGGTGTGGGGCAGCGCCCCGCGGGTTTCGATGTTCGGTTCTTGCGCCGCGTTGCTTGCCGGGGTGTGGGTGTTCGTGTTCATCGCTGTTCTCCTTCGTGGTTGTCTGCTCGTTGGAGCCGCCTCACGAATGAGCCGCGATCCGTGCGTCTGGAAGCGATGCGGGGTAGCCGAAGGTCGGCGCGATGCAGGCCGGCGTGACAAGGCCGAAGGAATTGGCGCGACGGATTGCCAAGCCGCCCGCATCGAGCACGGGAGCGGCCCGGGCGGATTCAACGGGCAGACTGGAAGGAAGCGATGGGACGCACCACGCCGGCGCGCGGTGCAGGAAACGCCATGCCCGGCCCTGCCGGCCGCTCGAAAGAAAACCCCAGCCGGTGAAGGTGGGGTTTAGGGCTATCGGCCGGTCCCGCTCATGCCGGGCGTGGTCAGCGCCAGGCGGGTTGGCAAGTAGGGGGGGCGCTATCACTCGTCGCTGTTGCACTCGTCGGCGATGTGCCCTCGCGCGAGCACGTCGGCGGGAACGGTCGTGTGTGCGGTTTCGCCTCGAAAGCAAAGACGGCCAGCGCGCACCGGCGAGCGCGGCAAGCGTCTTGCCCTTGCCGCCGCCGACTTGGTGGCCGATGAGGCCACCGGTGAGCGCGCCGATCCCGAGCCGATCGCCGCGCGCACGCTGCCGGTCTGGATCGGCACGCGGCGCACCGCAAATACGGTGCGCCGCGCCCGATAAAAAGCCCGGCGCGATCGCTGCCAGCTACTCAATCCCCACGCGACACACTCACAAACAGCCCGTCGACCGTGAGCCCTGGCTCCCTGTGGTCGAGTTCACACAGTTGAAGGTGCATCTCTATCGCGTCGCGACGCCAGAACTCTCCTTCGTCCTCGGCCCGGCCAAGCCGATCGCGGAGCTGATCATTCTCGGTCGCGAGCCGCGCCACTTCTGCTCGAAGTTGCTCAACGGCGGCGAGGTCGAGCCTGCGGCGTATGCGGCGAAGCGGGTTCATGGGAAACTCCTATGTGGTGGGTTCTACACATAGGTGTTTCACCTCTGCGACCAGCAACGCGGCAGCTACCGCAGCTTTGACTTTGATGTTCATGACTCTGACTGCTGTTTGATGGGGAAGGAACACCCTTAGGTGTTTCGGTCGCCGTGTCGTGCGCGGTAGGTGCCGACCGCGGTGCGGATCGCGCGGCCGCGCAAACGGTTCGGCCACGAACCGTCCAGGATCAGCATCAGGCGCAGCATGCGCCACGCGGTGCGCAGCGCGCACCCGCACCATCGCACGCGCACCACGACGCGAAACGCGAGGGGCGGCCGCAGGGCCGCACGTTCGTGGGCCCATTCGGCGCGTCGCTGGTCGATAAATTGCCAGAGAACGTACCTGTAGATTTCTTCCTCGGGCGTGCCCGGGGGAAAGCAGGCCAGCGGCCACCAGCGGCGGCGGTAGCTTGAAAGGTCATTTTCGTTTTCGATGGGCATCGTGGGATCCTTGAGGTGGTGGAAACACCTATAGGTGTTTCCAGCCTCAGCAGGCCCCGCCATGCGATTTCTCGCCAAAGTTTTCATCTTTTCTTTTTCGTTGGCGCATCGGCTCGCGATGATCGTCATCGGCGCGCACGTCGTACTGCTGCGAAACCTGTTTTCGCGGCATCCAGATGCGGCCCGGCCCCGCACGGTAAGGCGCGGGTAGGCGCCCTCACTAACGCATCGCGCCGGGTCGCTGCGTGATGCGCAGCGGCTCGAGGCCATCCGGCACGGTCGTGGCCGGATGCCGCACGACGAACGGCCCGGCCTGCTCGATGAAGTCGGGATCGAAGCTCACCAGCGGGACCTTGACGTGAAAGACCTGGTGACCCTCAAGCGTCACCACGCATTCGCCGCGACCGAGTTTCATCAGGTCGGCGGCGCTGACCTTGTAGTCCTCACGCAGACTGACGGAGTGCGATTCGCTCTGAGTGTCGTTCGGCGCGTTCGCGATCCCGCGCCAGCGGTCGAAGATCGTCACGCCTTTGCTGCCGCCACCTCGTGATTTCGAGCGGGTGTGTTGCTCTCGCACTTCCTTGCCGATCATGTCGGCGCACCACTCCGCGGTGTCGGGCTCGCCTGGGCTGAAAAAGATTTTCGTCACCGTGTTGCCCGCGACCATCGCGCGCAGCTCGGGGCCGAGTGTTTCAAGGTTAGCTTTGGTCTGGAATGCCGGCACCATCACCAGGCGCGCGCTGCGCGCCTGCTCGAACATGCGTGACCACGCCTGCGTGACGTAACTTCCGGCTTCGTCGAAAAATCCGAGGAACGGCTTCTCCGGCCGCTCGCTTTCGGGCAGTGCCTGCACGCTCGCGATCGCGGAACGGAAGTCGGAAACCGCCATCCGCGCGAGGGCGATGGCGGCCTCGCCCTTGCCCATCGTGGGTAATGCGAAGTAAAGGATCTTGCCCTGCTTCACAACATCCTTGATGCGCACCTCCGGCGCATAAGTGTTCATCACCTCGCCGAACTGCCCGCCGCCAAACTGCGCGAGGCGCGCGCCCAGACCGCCAAACATTTTGCGCAGTCCATCGGCATCCAGCGCTTCGGCGCCGGTCCGGCGATCGCGTTGGCGAAGCTGGTCGAGGAAAAGGGTGAACTGCTCTACGTCGGCCGCCTCGGCCTTCTTCTTTTTCATATCGGACAGCATCCACTCGAGTGCGCCGGGACGCGTCAGCAGGACGCGCAGGTCCGCGAAGGTGATCGCGTAACCTGCGGCGCGCGCGGCCTGCACCAGCGAGCCGATCGCGTTGATCGCGCTGGCGCGATAGAAGTCGGCCGCGGCGTTGTTGCTGGCCTCCGGCAGCAGCGCGCCGAGCCGTGATGCGATCTCGTCGGGGTCGCCGTCCAGCAGGGGGTTGTACGTGTTTGAAGCGGACGGCGTGCCGGGATTGACGATCAAAAGATCGTCCGGCCGTCCGGCCCAGCAGCACATCCTGTGCAGCATCTCGATGTTGCCCGGGTCGAGCTTGCCGTCGATCCATAACAGGCCGCCGCCGGCGGCGATCTGTTGAAACATCAACCACGAACCCATCACCGTTTTGCCCACCCCGGACTGCCCGACAATCATTGCGTGTTGCATCCAGGCGCCCGGCGGAACAATCAGTTCTTGCATGCTGTGCGCCACGAAACCGATCCGAATGCCGGCAGGGTCGGCATCAGGCACAGTGTGCGAGTTGATATCGAACTCGCCGCCGTGTTCGAGCCGGAGTTTTAAGCCGATGCGCCAGCCGAACCACAACCCGCCGAGCGCGGCGCAGGCGGCGGCGAGCAGCAGCCCGTGCCAGTCGGTGCCGTACAGGATTGGCAGGGTCAGGAAGCCCGCGGCGAGGCACCAGAGAAGTGCGAGGGTATCGCCAGCCCCGCCGAAATTCACATCCTCAATGTCGCGAAAGTCGATCATTGTTTGAACTCCTTTACGTCAGTGAAAACTGGAAAGGTTGCGGTCAGAGGAAGCCCGTCCGCGTCCTGCATGATGTGCACCCCGGACACGTCCACGCCTTCGCCAGCCAGCGTCGTTACGAGGGCGAGGAAGGCGGCGAAGTCGGCAGGCTGCTCGGCCCGGTCGATGGCCCCGGCGGGCTCGCCACCGTGGCTGCCCGGCGTCACGCGAACCCCCGCGTGTTCGCGTGCGAACACTGCGCACTCGGCAGCCAGCCAGCCGTGTTCGGCCGGCTGGAGCGGCGGCGAAGTCGGAGCCGGAGAAGGGGCGGCAGTCGGACCAGCGCGGGCGGCGTCAGCCGGCCCCGTGGCAGCGGGGTCCGCGGTCGGCGTGACAGCAGGAACGGGCTCGGGCTCCGGTCCCAGACGGGCCGACTCCGGGGCCGTCGACGGCGGCGCCGGGCGCTGCACCGGCTCCACGTCGGGCAGCTTGCCGATCGTGACACGCGCGCCGTCGCGGGCGTCACCCGCCCGCGCGCCGCGGTGCGTGGCGGCAAGGTCAATGGCGTGCGCCACGGCCCCGGTCAGGGCCCCTGCGGTAAGCCCTATCATGGCCGCGATCAGACCTACACCAAGGGCGGAAAGCACGCCGGCGAAGGTGGCGCTGGTGATCGCGTAGGTGAACAGATACCACGTGACGAAGACGATGAGACCCGACGTAAAAAGTTGCCAGCGGCTGCGCATGGAAAGTACCAGAAAGTTGCCGAGTTACCCTTAGGTGTTTTCGGTGTGCGCGGGCTGGCGGGGTCGCGGCGACTTTGCGCAGCGGCAAGTCTTCTGCGTGCGGGGAAACGCACGCCGGCTTTCCGGCCGGGATGGCCGGTGAGCGCGCAGGGATGCGCGCGAATAGAGGGGGGCCGCGAAGCGGGGAACGAGCGGCTTCATCGCGAGTTCCCGGCGGCGGCTCTGCCGCCGCCGCCGGGGGGAGCCAAAGACGAATTTTCGGGTGAGGGTGCAGGCCAAACGCGCGCGATTTTCGCGCGCGTTTGGCCGAGCACCGACGCCCGAAAATAGCGGCGCGCCCTAGCGCGCCCGGTCGGCTTTGGGGGGCGCTTGCGCCCCCCGCGAGACGACGACGAAGTCGGCGGCGAGGACCCCCTGAAAGGGGTGAGGGAGCGCAGCGACCGAACCCCGGAGTGAGGTCCCGGTTTTCGAGCGAAGCGAGAAAAGCGGGGCCGAACGGAGCCCGGAAGCCGGCGCGATTTTTTCGCGGAGCAAAAAAAGCGGGTCGGCTGTAGGGCTTTTAGGGGGTCCTCGCCGCCGCGTAGCGGCGGTGAGCGGCGCAAGGGAGCGCGTAGCGCGACCGCTGCAGCGCGCCGAAGGCGCGCGGAAGGCGGGAAGGCCCGAGGGCCGGCCGACAGGCCGGCGCACAGTAGGACGCCAGTCCGGCCCGCGCGCTTTCCAGCGCGGGCACTGTGCGGTACCCGCGGGGCCGCACCCGCACAAAACGAGGCACGATGCCGAGTCCAGACCGAATGCCGCAAGACCCCGGACCGGCGGGATGCCGGGCCGGGAACGTCGCGCACGATGCGCGACAGAGATCCGATTGCTGGTGCTCCTGGCCACGATCCCGGCAGGAAGCCGGGGCGCGGAGCGTCGCGCAGGACGCGCGACAGGTGCCGATTTTGAGTGGTACGAATGGCCGCGCCAGTTGTACCACCCCATGCACCACCCCTAGTACCACCCCATGCACCAGTCAGGGGGTGGTCGGGTTGGCGGACGTGCTGCTGGCGGACGCCGGCAGCACGGTGACGCCGGCGGGCAACGGAATGCCCGCGGCGGCCGCCTTCGCGCGAGCCTTTCGCGCGCGATCGAGCGCCGCGTTTTTCGCGTGCTCGGCGGCGAAAGCAGCACGCCGGGAAGCGATCCCGGGCAGGGGTCGCGGTGCCTCGACGCCAGGGAAAATTGGGTGCCAAGTCGGGTCGGCCTCGAGGTGTTCCTCGGGCAAAAACCAGTGGCCGGCGTCGTGCGGAACGCCGGCCATCCCGGATGCTTTTTCGGCAACCAGCCGGGCCAGCTCCTGCTCGAAATCGACACGCTCCCCAGCTCGCTCGCCACCGAACTTCGGGGCGGCGACAAGGTGCTGGACGAGCGCGCCATCCTCGCGGGACTGGCCGAACTCCGACACGATTTTGTCAACGAGTCCGGCGGGTTTCTTCCAGCGTCCGGCACCCTGCCGGACCATGCGCTCGGCTTCGATCAGCAGCCGAAAATCCGGCTCGGGGTAGGCCACTCCGTCGGCCATCAACGCCGCCTCGCCGGTGTGCAACTCCGAATCGAATGTACGTTCGCAGACGCCGAAACCTGCCACCACCTGCCCCGCGATTTGAGCGTGCAGGAAGGTCACCGGCGGCTGCACGGTGCCCGCGTTTTTCGTCACCAAGGCGCCCCGAACCGCATCGAAATCCGCCAGCCATTTGCGCAGGCCGGCCACCCGGCCGGCGGCGTTCCGTGTCGTCAACCAGACACGGCGACCGGTGCCGCCGGCCCATGCTGGGATCAGCGCGCCGCGGTCTACCAGGTCGCCCATCAGGCGCCGCAAGTGGGCCGGGCTCACGGCCGGGAAAAGCGCGGAAACCACGGGCATGGTGACGGCACCGAAAAGGGCATCGGCGACACTCAAAACCTGTTCGGATCGGTCACTCATATATATGTCTCTCTGCACAAAACGGGGCCGGACGTTGCCGGCCGGCCCCCGCACCACCGCGCCGGCGGGTCGCCGACGCTTCATTCAAAAATCGGAATCCGTACTGCCGCTGGCAGGCGCCGCGGCCTTGGCCGCCGGCTGGGCGTCGCCGGCGGGCTTGTCCTTTCCAACCAGCGTGCACAGCGCGCACGCTTGGCCGTCACTGTCGATGCCGGTCCAGACGACTTTCTCCACCGTCGCATCCCACCCCTTGCCAGCCTTCGTGGTGAGGCTCACCACGTCGCCGGGCTGTACGGCATCGCTGTGCACGTGCGCACCCCAACCACCCTCCTTGAGCTTGGCCGGGTGGCCGGTGAAGCCTTCTTTCGTTTCGGTATTCATTACTGCATCTCCTCGCTGCTGTGGGTTTTTTGCTGCCCGCCCGCCTTACGCTTGTTGAGCTTGCTGCGGGCATAGCCGAGCGCATCGGCGAGGCAGTGCGCCTGTGTGACGAGGCGGATCAGCTCGCGCTCGTCGGCCTCGCGCTCGGCGTCGACCGCTGCGCGACGCTCGGCATCGAGGCGCGCGATTTGCTCGGCAAGTTTTTTGGATTTCAGTGTCACGGTCTTGACCTCTTGGAAGTTGAAAGGGTGGTTGCACCCTTAGGTGTTTTCCGAGTTCGCCAAGCCGTAGGCGAACTCGAAGCGCGGGTCCGCGAGGGTGCGGACGGGACCGCACCCCGACGCGAGTGCCACCAGGTCGTTACGGCCGCCGCGAAAAATGAAATCGGCATCGCCGCACCCCCACATCGCCCTTCCTCCGGCGTAACTCACGGACGTGACGTGCCCACCCAGCACGTCGGGTTCCTGCGAATCCAACCACGCACGAATAACCAGGTCTGGGGTCGCAAGCACGAAACTTTTGCAACCCTCGCCCGTGTCGATTACGAAATTGTTTCTACTCATGGCGAGCCCTCCCCGCCCCCGAGGACAAGGCCGCTGTGACTAGTAACGGGATACGGCAACCGTAGGACTTCGCGACCAAATAAACTCCGGTTCCGACCGTATCGCCGCCATGTTCGGACCAGTAGGCAATCGAGGCCGGAGGCGTCGCCGGTTTGGGAAAAGTTGTGACTGAACCCGGCCCACAAGGGCAACAGGGCCGCGGCCAAAATATTGTTGCAATCGTGCGAAACATGGTTTTTCCTCCTACACCCTGAGGTGTTTTTGCCTGCATGCAATCAGGCGGGCCATGCACATCAAAAAAATTTTCAACCAGGAGAGCCGGGTTCCGGCGGCGTTGCTCTTATGGTTGGCTTCTGTTTTTTCCGCCCCCGGCGGCGACCCAAAGGGAGCCGTCCAAGGGGCGGCCTGAAGCTCCCTGACGGTCGCTGACAAACACTGCTTAGCTGGGCGGGTGCTGCACGTTTTGCCATTCCACCGGGCGGGTGCTGCACGCCACCGGGCGGGTGCTGCACGCCACTGGGCGGGTGCTGCACGTTTCGACCGGCCATGCCGGGTCGCCGGGCGGGTGCTGCAAGCCTTCGCCCCGTGCCGCCAGCCTGCCGTCGTACAACACGCGGTCAGCGCGCGTGATCGTGATGCCGAGGGCGGCCAGTTCCTGCACCTCGCCGCGCAGCTCGCGGCGACGGTGACGCAGTGCGATGCTGGTGATGGCGGCATCGCCGTGCACAGCCCGGATCAATGTGTCGAGATGCCAGCCTCCGCGCGGCACGCGACCGGCGTCTTGCGTCCATAGCCAACGTGCGACCGCCTGGCCGACGCCGCTCCGCAAATTTCGGAACGCCGCTGGGTCCCAGAACCTCGGAATGTCGACGCCGGCGAGCAGCGTGTATGCCACGCCGAGCCGTACGCGCAGGGGATGGCGGTCGCCGCCCATGGGGTTTCGCAGCGCAAAATCGCGGTATTCAGTGAAGGTGGAAACAAGCGCGCCGTGCACGAGGATGTGCTGTCCATGCCGCGTGGTGTCGATTTCAATTTCGGTGGTGAGCAGGTCACTCACCAACGCGCGCATTTGCTGGTAGCTGTACCAACCACCCTCACGCCCAGCGAGCGCCCGCCGCAGGTCGGCGGGATCCACCAGCACGTCGACTTCTGGTGCGGGCTCCCCGGGAATGACGTGACGTCTGGTGTAATACCTGCAAATAGCCTCAAGAAGTGTTTCGTGCCTCTGCCCGAGCCGGCCACGCACGCGGCACCTTCCGGCCGGCGTGTCGACCCACTCTCCTACACGAGTTGCGGGCCGAAACGTCGGCAGGAAAATCGGCAACCGTGGCAACAACACTGTGGTGGTGGGCTTGCGCTCAATCGCGTGAACCATGTCTTGTTTGGTCATCGCGATCACTCCACGTCTTGCCAGTAGGCTTCATCGACATCGGCCGCGGCCGTACCCCTGCGTTGATGGCGCTTTACGCCGTCGTGCGTGTCGGCGGCCACCATCCTCTGCATCTGTCTCCAGCTCATGCCTGCGTACCGCCGCGCGACCGGCGCGACCGCAAGGGCTGGGCCGAACTCGGTTTGGGTCCAGCGAAAAAAGATCGGTGGTGGGGCCGCGGATTTCGATGAGTCGAGGGTGATCCACGCGGCCGCGCGTTCCTGCACGTGTGGCAGCACGGCACGCCGCAGCTTGGTGCGCGCGTCATCGTCGGGGAATGGATCGTCCTCGCCGCCGAGGTTGACCAACATCGCGTTCTGGCGGGAGTTCGACACAAGTGCCGTGCCGCCGCGGATATCGCCGACGTTAATGTTGAGGTTGGCTAAATTACTCATCGCCGCCTGGCTCGTGTGGTGCGTCAGCAGGACGGCACACCCCAGCTCGCGCGCGATCTTGCGCAGCACGCGCACTAACATTCGAAACGACTGATTTGTTTCGTCGCAATCGTTTAGCGTGCTGGCCGTTTCGAACGCGATTAGGTCGATTTGCGTGTCGCGCAGCGCATCGGTGATCGCGGCCACCACGCCCACGCGTGGCGCCGGTTGCCGCGCGTCGTTGGGCGCGATGATGGTTTGCAGCCACTCGACCTCTCGGATCTCGAGGTTTGGGACCACGATTGAGCCCCAAACTTTTTTCGCGTCGTCGCGGCCGAGGTTGGCGGTTGCGGCCAACAGCTTGCGCGCAAGCTGCTGGCGATCGTCCTCAGCGCTGTAGATGACAGTGCGCCCAGGGTGCGCTGGCCGCATGCCGCCAACTTCCAACTCGAGCGCCAGTGCCACCGCGAGACCAACAATTGAAAACGTCTTTCCCTCACGTCCCGGTGCCGCGACGATGCTGACCTCGCCGCGCGGCAGCAGTCCGCGCGAGTCGTTGTCGGCAAATACGTGCGGCCATGGCTCGCGAGCCATCTCGAGCTCGTCGCGAGTGAACGGCGCGCACGCGTCGCGCAGCGCGTCGGCCAGCGTGGGCTGGCTGGTGTTTGTTGCTTGCCGGCCGCGGGTCATAGCTGCAGACCTCTCTGACCAGCCGCAAGCTGGTTGCGGTATGCCGCGCGCTGCCGCGCCGCAGGCGGCGCACTGCCCGGGAAGCGACGAGTCGCCTCCTCCGCGGCGCACCACTGCGCGAACGCGTGCGCGTCGCGCGGGATCTCTTCACCCACTACCTGCTCGCGCCAGCCTCCTTGCCGCCGGATTTCGGCGCGCACCCGCGACGCGGCGTCATCACCGCGCCGTGGACCGTCGCGGAAAATCGCAGCGGTGATTGGGTCCTCAGCGAGGGGCCCACGCGTGCCAGCTTCCGCATTGGCCGCGGTCAGCAACGCGGCGAGTTGGTCGAGACGCGAGGTGTGCCCCGCCCGCGCGGCCTCCTTGCAGTATTTTTTGATTCGCCGGCGAGTGAGATGCAGCCTCGCGACCAGATCGGCCTCAACTTTTTGGACTTGGGCTCGCAGGGTCATGCCGCACCCCCTTCCACCACCACGGGTGCGACTTTTCGCGGGCGCCCGGGGCCGCGACGGGCCGGGATCTCGGGTTCCAGCGTTTGGCCTTCTAGGCGGCCAAATGTGTTGGACGAATAAGGATCCTCGCCCAGCAGTTGGCGGGCGAGATCAATCGCCGTGATGTACCACCTGTGGCCAATCTTGCGGGGCGGCAGTGGCAGCGTGCCGGCGACAATCCGGTTGTGAATTGCCGCCGATGACTGGCAAGGCCAGTGCAAAAGCGGGGCGGCAATACCGACCGGGACGGCCGGGGCGCCGAGCAGGTCCAGCGAGGCTTGCAACGCTGCAGCGAACGGATCGGAAAAACGTTCTGGTTTCGTCACGGGGGGAGCTCCTGCTTCGCTCGCAAGGGCTGCCCGAAACGCAAAAAGGACAGGCCCCCGCGAGGGGTACTGTCCTTTTGTTTCGAGCCAGGAAGGTTAGGTACGGGTGACGAGGCCGCCCTGCCTGACTACACGCCAATCATACTCCAACCGCCGTGAGTATGCGTGACTGGCGTCGCAGTTCGCGAAACACGTTTGGACGTCCATCCATCTATTTGCTGTCGCAGCAAAAAGATGTTGCGACCCGTTACTACGTCGCCGGCGCGTGCGTGGTTCGCGGGCCGGAGTGCACCGAAGCACGCGCACGCGCCGCGTGTCTTGGCGCGCAGCACGTCGGCGCCCGGCCGCCCGTCACGGCGCGACGCCGGAATCCATGGGTACTACTCGCAACGTCACAGCACGGCCGCGCCAGCACCCCGGGGAAGGCAGGGTTGAACTGTCTTTCCCCTGCCACGAAACTCCGCCGGAGTGACGTCCGGCGGGGTTTGCTTTGCCAGCTCGAAGGCTTCGCGAACCGCCGCTGGGTACACGTTTGGGTACGTGACTGCCGTGTACTCCGCAATGCGTTTCGTGTATTGGGTACGCATTTGGGTACAATGGGTACACGAAAAGGCCGACTTGTTAAAAATCGTCCTCTCGTAAGTCATTGATTGATATGCCGGAAGAGGGAATCGAACCCCCGACCCACGCATTACGAATGCGTTGCTCTACCAGCTGAGCTATTCCGGCACAGGCGAACCGCCAAGTCTACGGGCGCCCACACCGGCGCGCAACGCGATCCTC
>Ga0207640_10000475_pt1 | contig 24505 bp, 21 predicted proteins | sample KBSCornC42_FD_184300 | JGI IMG/M metagenome (GOLD analysis project Ga0207640, IMG submission 184300) | Corn rhizosphere microbial communities from Kellogg Biological Station, Michigan, USA - KBS Corn C4-2 (SPAdes) (version 2) | ecosystem: Host-associated > Plants > Roots > Rhizosphere > Soil ... | reverse complement strand
CAGCGAGAATGATGTGTCGGGCTTTCAGCCCTTTCATGTTCTGCCATCATGAACCTGGGCCTCCGGCCCAGGCTGGTATGTTGTCGGGCCTTTGGCCCTTGGAAGGCTACTGCACAGCGATACGCAATTTGCTCTAGGCGCTAAACAGACTGCGGAAAAGTCCGCCCGGCAGCATGTGTAGAAAGGCCCGGGGCTGAAGCCCCTTGAATTTTGCTGGGATTTTCGCAGGGCTGAAGCCCTGCGCTCCCACCGAAAAGCAAGACGAGTACGTTCTTCCGCAGCCTCGAAAGGCTCGTCGAGTCGAAGTGGCTAAGGGCACGGCCGAAGCCGTGCCCTTAGCCAAGCCGAGACTGAATCAGGGTTGCCTTAGGTTTTTATTTTGCTTCGAGGACGGCTACGCCGTAGTGGTTGAGTGTGACGGTGGAGACGGTCTTGCCGTCGAGGACGCTTTGCATGGTCGAGGGTAGTTTGACGGTTTGTGGGGCCTTGTTGAAGTTGACGAGGATGAAGACCTTTTTGCCGTTGCCTTCGCGGGGGTAGACATCGACGCCGTCGGGGACGGGGCCGAAGGCTGGGGTGACACCGCTGGTCCTGGCCATCCACTTGGCGGCGTTGAGCATGGCGGCGTCGTCCATCCATGCGCCGATGTAGGTGATCTGGCCTTTGCCGACCTTGCGGGTGATGGCGGCGGGTTGGCCGTCGAGCCAGCCGTTGGATTTGCCGTAGCGCATGAGGACCTGGGTGTCGGGTTTGCTGGTGCTGAGTTGCTCGACCCATATCTTCGAGGTGGTTGTGCCCCAGAGGCCGGTGACGGGGACGGTGTCGCCCGGCTTGTCGTCGATGGCGTAGAACTGATCGACGCGGCCGCCGAGCAGGGCAGCGAGCGGGCCGGGTGCGCGCTCGGGCTGGAGACCGTTATCGCCGTTCTTCATGGCGGACCGCTGGCCGAGGACGAGGTGGCCGCCTTGTTCGACGTAGGCGATGAGGTTTTTGGCGGCGGCGTCGGTGAGGACGTTGAGGCCGGGTGCGACGACGAGCTTGTAGCCCGAGAGCGGGGCGGTATCGGATACGACGTCAACCGACTGCGCGACTTCGCGGAGCGGCTTGTAGTAGCTGACGATTTCACTGATGGGGTCGAAGTTCTGGTTGTGGCGCTGCCAGTTAATGGACCAGCGCGAGTCGTAGTCCTGGAGGATGGCAACCTGGGAGTGGACACTGGTGCCGGCGAGGACGGGGCCGGCCTTGGCGAACTCCGCGCCGATCTGCTTGACCTCGGAGTAGAGCGGGACGGGCGTGCCGTCGGCTCCGACGAGGGTGCCGTGCATCTCCTCCTGACCGTTGAGGGCCGAGCGCCACTGCCAGTATTCGATGGCGTCGGCTCCGTGGCCGATGTTGTGCCATGCCATGGCGCGGACTTCACCTTTGTCGAGTGGGGTGTTGACGGGCGCCCAGTTGACGAAGCCGGGCTGCGTCTCCATGACCCAGAAGTTTTTGCGGAGGAAGCCGCGGGTCAGGTCGTCGGCTGCGCCGTTGCGGTAGGGGTCGAGATGGCCGCGGCCGACGTAGTCGTCCCACGAGGCGAGCGAGAGGTCCTGGGAGACGGTGTAGTGGTCGTAGCCGTCGAACCATCCCATCATGTTGGTGGTGATGAACTGGCTGGGGTCGGCGTTGGCGCGGATGACGTCAAGCTGGTTCTTCTGGTAGCTGCGCCAGGTGTCGGAGACGAAGCGCTTCCAGCTCAGGAGCAGGCCGGGGTTGCCGTAACGCTCTTCGATGGGAATCTGCGACCAGTCGGTGTAGGTCTGCGACCAGTAGGCGGTGGTCCAGCGGGTGTTGAGGTTGTCGAGCGTCTTGTAGTGCTCGTGCAGCCACTCGTCAAACTGCTGCTGCACGTCGGGGCCGTAGGACTCGCGGGCGTATTCGTTGTCGATCTGCCAGCCGATGACGTTGGGATTGTGGCCGTAGCGTTTGGCCATGCGCTCGGCGATGTCGCGGGCGAGTTCACGGTATTTGGGGTTGGCCCAGTTGAACTGCTGGCGGTTGCCGTGCTGGTCACGGCGGCCGTCTTCGCCGATGCGGAGGGTCTCGGGATATTTTGTGGTGAGCCAGGCGGGCGGCGCGGCGGTGGGGGTGCCGAGGACCACGTAGATGTGATGGCGGGCGGCATCGGCGATGGCGTGATCGAGCCATTCCCACTGGTAGTCGCCCTCGGTGGGCTCCATCGTGGACCAGGCGAACTCGCCGACGCGGACGAAGCGGATGTGGGCCTGCTCCATGAGGGTGAGGTCGGCGTCCCAACGGGATTCGGGCCACTGCTCGGGGTACCAGGCTGCGCCGAGATAGAGCGGCGGATGGGCTTCGGGTTGTTGCTGGGCCTGAGTGGGTGGGGCGATGGTGACGGCGAGCAGAGCGGCGAGGGCGAGGGCGAGGAGTTTGCGTAGCAGTGAGGTCATGCGGTCTCCGGCTGGGTTGGGTGGTGGCTGAATTTCGTTGCACCCATAGTAGCTGTTGATGCGGATTAATGAAACCGTGTTCATGGTGGAGTGTGTTCATTCCCACCCATCGCAAAAGGCGCGATGGATGGGCACCCGAATGGTGAGGCTGCGCCTGGATGGGTGTGCCCGGCGAGAAGAAGCATACCCCAGGGGCTGAAGCCCCTCGATTTTTGGCGGAGGATGAGAAGGCCAAGCCTGAAGGCTTGGCGTACCTAGAAGCGGGTCCTCCCGCTTCGCGGAAGGATGACAACTTTTGATAGCGGAAGGATGACAACTGGGGAGGCGGAAGGATGACAACTGGGGAGGCGGAAGGATGACAACTGGGGAGGCGGAAGGATGACAACTTTTGATAGCGGAAGGATGACAACTGGGGAGGCGGAAGGATGACAACTGGTGGTGGAGAGGGACCTGCTTAGGTGGTGGATTTTGCGGGTGGGACGATGGAGGCGGCGAGCAGGAGCATGATGGCGGTGCCGATGGCTGGAACGGCGAGGCCGGCGCGGAGGTTTTGGAAGTGGGTGGAGACGATGCCGGTGAACCAGGGCAGTGTGGCTCCGCCGAGCGATGCGGCGGCGAAGAGCGGGCCGAGGCGGGGATGTCTGCCAGTGCGTGTGAAGAGGAAGGCGAGGATGAGCGGGTAGAGCGGGGCGATGGTGAGTCCGGCGAGAAGGGTGAGCGCGATGACGTGGCCCGGGCCGAGATGATGCACGAAGATCAGCGAAGCCTGGGTGAGGACGAGCAGCGCGGCGGAGAGGCGGTAGAGCGTCTCTTCGCGGAGGCGGTTGAGCGGCGTGGCCATGAGCAGCCGCCCGATGAGTTCGGCGGTCCAGAAATCGAATGCGATGGTGGAGGCGCGCGCAGTGGAGTTGACGCGGACGGCGTAGCTGGGCAGCCAGCCTCCGAGAGCGTTTTCGACGCCGACGTAGAGCAGCATGGCGATGGCGAAGAGGACGAGCAGGGTCGGAGACAGAGGGATGCTGGGTTTCGGCTCGTCGAGTTGCGGGGTGGGAGTTGGCGCTTCGTGCGGGATGGCGAAGGCGGCCAGAGCGGCTACGAGAAGGATGGCTGCGGTGAGGTAGAAGAAGGTATTGATGCCGGAGGGACCGCAGGCGCGGACGAGGATGGGGCAGATGATGGCGCCGATGCTCCAGGCAACGTTGAGGATGGCGAGCAGGCGCGAGCGGGAAGCGGTGGCGAAGGTGCCGGTGATGACGTTGCCTGCGGTGAGTCCCGCGCCGAGGCCGAGGCCGACGCAGAAGAGAGCAATGTGCGCGGCGTTGAAGTTGGCGACGGCGATTGCCGCGCATCCTGCCGCGGTGAGGACCGCTCCCGTGATGACGCTAAGGCGGAGACGATGCACGGCGAAGTACGCGCCGATGAGCTGGCCTGCGAAACTGGAGGTGAAGAGCGTTCCGGCTTGCGCGTCCTGAATGTGCCAGCGGTCGATGAGCGAGGGAAGCAGCGGCCCGAGCATGACGGTGGCGACCCCGGCGATGCCGAAGTAGAAGAAGACAGGCGCGAGGGTGCGGAACGCATGTGCGCGGGGGGAGAGCCGGGCTTCTGCCGCTGGGAGCATGTCTTGAATGAATCTATCGTATGAATGGTGTCAATCGGGGTGCGGAAGAGCGGCCCGGGATTTTGCAGGCGATTTCGCAGGGTGAAGCGTATGCGTGAAGGCACGAATGATGTGTCGGGCCTTCAGCCCTCGGATGGTTGTCCGATGCGTACCTGGGGCTTCGCCCAGGCTGGTATAGGTCGCGCCTTTGGCGCTGAGTGCATTGCGTTGATCCTACGGCGGGGACGAAGCCTATTGATTTGCGTGGCGCTTGCAGCGTGGCTGAAGCCTCGCTCTTTATTAAGCAGAGTTTACCTAGTGTGGTGTCTCGAAAGTTCTTAGCATCAATTGGAATCGCAAACCGCAGGTCCTTCGACTCCGTTTGGCGTAAAAACCGCCAAACTCCGCTCAGGATGACAGCTTGAATGATGTTGTGAACTTCAGGGACAGGACACTAGCGGGGTTTGCGTTTTGAAGAAAGCTCGTGGACGCCGGCGGTGGATTCGCGCACGACCAGCTCGGGCTCGAAGGAGACCTCTTCGGGATAGGGTTCCTGCGGCGACTGAATGCGTTTGACGAGAAGCTGTGCGGCGGTGGAGCCCATCTGGTGCAGCGGCTGGCGGACGGTGGTGAGGCGCGGATTGTAGTACTCGGCGACGATGATGTCGTCGAAGCCGATGACGGAGATGTCGCGCGGGCAACTGAGACCGGCGTCTTCGATGGCGCGCATGGCCCCGATGGCGGCGGTGTCGTTGAAGCCGAAGATGGCGGTGAAGTCGCGGGTGCGGTTGAGCAGATCGCGGACAGGCGGGTAGCCGAGGTCGGGCGACCAGGAGTTCTTTTCGAGATGGATGGAAAGCTCGGGACGGACAGTGATGCCGAACTCCTGTGCGATGGAGCAGATGGCCTGCCAGCGGACCTCGGTGTCGGAGACGAAGCGCGAGCCTTTCATAAAGGCGATGCGGCGGTGGCCCAGATCGTAGAGGTGGCGCAGGGCTATTTTGGCGGCGCGGTTGTGGTCGAGCACAACGTTGGTGACGCCGGGAATTTTGCTGTGCGAGGAGACGCCGACGACGGGCAGGGACGTCTTGTGGTGCAGCTCGGTGTTGATGGTGAGGAAGCCATCGACGGCGCGATTGGTGAGCAGCTTGGGGTATTCCTCGATGAGATCGGGACGCCCGAGGTGGCTGACGGTGAAGTAGAGGTAGCCTTCCTGTAGAAGGTACTCCTCGACGCCGAGCATGACCTTGGTGAAGTAGCCTTCGCTGACCTCGGGGACGATGAGGCCGACGGTGTTGGTGAGGCGGGTGCGCAACATGCGCGCGTGCAGGTTGGGGCGGTAGTCGAACTTTTTGGCTGCGGCGAGGACGCGCTGGCGCGTGGCCTGCGAGATGGACTTCGCTACGGGCGAGTTGTTGAGTACGATGGAGACGGTCGCGGGAGAGAGGTCGAGATACTCGGCGAGGATCTTGAGGGTGATCGGTTTGCCGGTGTCGGGCAGGGTCTTCTTCTTTGCGGTCATTGTTCTCCGTGGGCCGTCTCGGGCGCGTTGCAACAGTTGTACACCTTTCGCAGAGGATAACGGAACACGAACGAGGTTGGCGATGGGAGCCGAGGATATTTCGCTGCGCGACTATCGAGAGGGCGACCTGGAGGCGATGATTCGTGTCGATGAGGTGTGCTTCGCGGCGGACTTTCGGTTTGATCGGGCCTCGATGAGCGCGTTTGCCGAGGCGCGCAACGCAATGGCCGTGGTTGCGGAGACGAGCGGCGGATGGATGGCCGGGTTTGCCATCGTTCACATGGAACGCGCACCGTCGGGGTTGCGGGGATACATCGTCACGCTGGATGTGCTGCCGGAGTACAGGCACAGCGGGCTTGGCGCGCGGCTGCTTGAGGAGATGGAGTGGCGCGTTCAGGCCGCTGGCGCGCGGTGGATGGACTTGCATGTCTTTACCGGGAATGAGGGCGCGATTCGCTTCTATGAGCGGCTGGGGTATGAGCGGATGGGTAGGAAAGACGCCTTCTATGGTGAGAGTGGGTTGGACGCGTTTGTGTACCGGAAGGCGCTGATGATTGGGTAAGGGCGGCTGGTGGAGGGTGTTCCTTCCCACCCATCGCATGAAGCCGCGATGGATGGGCACCCGGGGGTTCGTGGCGGGGTGGGGAAACGCAGATTCGCTTCGGGAATGACAAACAAATGCGGCGGAATTGCGGTACAAAAGGGCTGCGGAATGGAGATGCGATACGGTGCGACTTATTTTTTGCCGAAGACGTCGCCCATGCGGCGGATCTGCGCGCCTACGCCACGTAGTTTTTCTTCGAAGTGTTCGTAGCCTCGGTCGAGGTGATAGACGCGGTCGAGGATGGTTTCGCCGTCGGCTACGAGCGCCGCGAGGACGAGTGAGGCCGAGGCGCGCAGGTCCGAACACATGACTGCGGCTGATTGCAGCGGGGTCTTGCCGCGAACGGTTGCGGTACGGCCGTTGATGGTGATGTTCGCGCCCATGCGGGCCAGCTCCTGCACGTGCATGAAGCGGTTCTCGAAGATGTTCTCGGTGATGGTGCTGGTGCCTTCGGCCTGCGTGGCGAGCGCCATGAACTGCGCCTGCATGTCGGTGGGGAAGCCGGGGTACTCTTCGGTGGAGATGTCGGCGGCTTTGAGTTCGCCTCCGCTGCGGACGCGGATGTGGTCTTTGCCGACGTCGATGCGGACGCCGCACTGTTCGAGCTTGTGGATGAGCGCGCCGAGGTGCTGAGGTTCGCAGGAATCTACGTTGAGGTCGCCGCCGGTGATGGCCCCGGCGATGAGGAAGGTGCCGGCCTCGATGCGGTCGGGGTTGATGCGGTGGCGCGCGCCGCGGAGCTTGCTGACGCCCTGCACGCGGATCGTGCTGGTGCCTGCGCCTTCGATCTTTGCGCCCATTGCGTTGAGCAGCGCGGCGAGGTCGGTGACTTCGGGCTCGCGGGCGCAGTTCTCGAAGATGGATTCGCCTTCGGCGAGGGTGGCGGCCATGAGGAGGTCTTCGGTGCCGGTGACGGTGATCTTGTCGAAGAGGATGCGTGCGCCTTTGAGGCGGGTGGCGCGGGCTTCGAGGTAGCCGTGCTCCTGGGTGATGGTTGCGCCCATCGCTTCAAGGCCCTTGATGTGCAGGTCGATGGGGCGGCCGCCGATGGCGCAGCCGCCGGGCATGGCGACGCGGGCCATGCCGGTGCGCGCGATGAGCGGGCCCAGGACGAGCGAGCTGGCACGCATGGTTTTGACGATCTCGTATTTGGCGACCGGGTCGGAGAGCACGGCGCACTTGATATGGGTGCGGTGCTGGGCGCGGCCGTAGCCGAGCTCGACTTCTGCGCCCATGCTGGTGAGCAGCTTGCGCTCGGTCTCGATGTCGCGGACCTGCGGGATGTTTTCGAGGATGACCTCGTCTTCGGTGAGGATGGCGGCGGCCATGCAGGGAAGTGCGGAGTTTTTGGCTCCGGAGACTTTGATGGTGCCGAGAAGCGGATTGCCGCCGCGCACAACGAACTTGTCCATGACTCGATATTACGGGGTGCGGGCGTGGAAATGAGTAGCGGCTGTGGTTCGCGGAGCGGGCGCGGATTTATTTTTCAGGGCCTCCGTAGATGCCGAGGATGTTGCCGCCGGGGTCGCGGAAGCGGGCGGTGATCTCGCCGGGGTCGCCGCCGATGGGCTGGGTGATGGCGCCGCCTGCGGCTGTGATTTTGGCGATGGTTTCGACGGCGTCGTCAACCATGATGTAGATGAGGAGGCCGGGCGTGGTGGAGGGTGGGTAGTTGAGGACGAAGGTGCCGCTGACTTCGCCGACGCCGTCGTCGAATGCGGTGGAGCCGTCGCCGCGCGTGCGCATCTTCCAGCCGAAGGCCTGGGAGTAGAAGTCGGCGGAGCGGGCGATGTCGGTGGCGGGGATTTGGATGTAACAGATTTTGCCGTTGCTGAAGGTGGGTGGCATGGCGGTCTCCGTGAGGTTGGTTGAAATCGGCGGCGTGAGTGAGGCCGACGTGTGTCTTCTGGGCGATTTTCAGCATAAATTGTCTCGGGAATGATCGCGGGGCGATTTTATTGTCTAATACAAAAATATATCGATTTAGTAGATAGATTGTTGATGATTACTGAGGTATTGCAGGGAATTTGTGGGTATTGAGTATTTTTATTTGACTCGTTGAAAATAGTGCTCGTGTGTTATTTTGGTTTGCATCGCAGGTCTGGAGGTTTTGGTGAATAAAGTTCGCTGGGTTGGTCGGGTGGTGCTGGCTGGTTTGGTTGTGGCCGGCTTGGGAGCGGCGGCGCGGGCACAGACGAAGATTGTGGTGGGGCCTTCGGTCACGATTCTGGTTGCCTCGGGAGAAGCGGGGCCAGTGCGGTTGGCGGTGGACGATGTTGCGGCTGACTTCGAGAAGGTGATGGGGGCGAAGCCGAAGATTGTGGAGAGCGCCGACGATGCAGGGCCGGTGACGCTGCTGGTGGGCGAGGCGTCGAAGCTGCCTGCTGGTTTTGCGCCTGCGGGGTTGAGCGAGGCGGAGTCGTTTTCGATTGCGGCGAAGAAGGCGGAGCTGGGCGGGCGCGAGCGGCAGGTGATTGTGCTCTCGGGCGCGGACATGCGCGGGACGATGTATGCGGTGTATCAGTTTTCGCAGGAGTTTCTGGGCGTGGACCCGATGTACTACTGGACCGATCATGAGCCGGCGCGGAAGGCTCGCGTGGAGATTTCGGCTTCGCTTGACGAGGTGTTTCCTGCGCCGGTGTTCCAGTATCGCGGGTTCTTTTTGAACGATGAGGATTTGTTGACGGGCTGGGCTCCGGGCGAGAAGAAGGACAAGACGGGCATCTCGCTGGCAGTGTGGAACAAGGTGTATGAGACGATTCTGCGGCTGAAGGGAAATATGGTGGTGCCGGGGACGTGGATCTTTCCGGACGATCCGCAGGTGAAGCTTGCGGGCGAGCGCGGGCTGATTCTGAATCAGCATCATGCGATTCCGCTGGGGCTGAATGTGGCGCGTTGGCCGAAGGACGTGCCGTACAACTACTCGACACATCCGGAGATTCTGGAGCGGGCGTGGAAGAATGCGGTGGCGGAGTATGACCCGCATCAGGAGATTTTGTGGTCGGTGGGGCTGCGCGGGTTGTCGGATGTGTCGTATGCGTCGATGGACCCGAGCGTGCGGAATAACGATGCGGCTCTGGGCGGGTTGATCAGCAAGGCGATTGACGACCAGATGCGGATTGTGCGGGCGGCGCATCCGGATGCGAAGTTTGTGACCGACCTGTGGCAGGAGGGCGCGCGGCTGATGCACGAAGGCTATTTGAAGGTTCCGCCGGAGGTGACGCTGGTGTGGGCCGATGCGGGATATGGCTACATGCTGGACGGTGGACAGGTGGCGGCGGGGCAGGGCGCGTACTATCACGTGGCGATGATGAATGGCCGCGCGAATCAGTTGAGCGAGATGGTGCCGCCGGAGCGCATCTACGAGGAGATGGGGCGCTACATCAAGGCAGGGGCGACGAAGTATTTTCTGGTGAACACGAGCGACATTCGTCCGGTGACGATGACGACGCGGGCGGTGATGGATATTGCGTGGCGCGGGTTAGGGGCGAAGGGCGAGGCGGATGCCGATGCGTATCGCCGCACGTGGGCTGCGGATGAGTTTGGCGTGAAGGCTGCTCCTGCGGTTGCGGCGATGTATAAGGACTACTTCGCGGCACCGGCGAACTTCGGCACGCCGCCGCTGGAGTATGGTGACAATCTCTACCACTCTGAGGCGCGGCGGATGATGCTCGCGTACATGATCGACTTTCCGCTGTACAGTGTTCCGGGCCAGGCGCCGAAGTGGGAGGGGCCGCGGATGTCGGGCTTTGGGCCGGGTGGGACGGCCGCTGCCGAGTGGTTGAAGACGGCTACCGCGAGGGAGATCCAGCAGTGCGGCGACGCTCAGCCGCGATGGGATGCGGTGTGGCAGAAGGCTGTCGCGGCAGAGCCGCTGGTGGAGCCTTCGCGGCGGGAGTTTTATCAGGGCGCTGTGCTGACGATGATTACGATCAACCGCGAGAGCAACCGAATGCTGATGGAGATTTCGCGGGCGATTGAAGATGCGAGTAAGGGCGATATGGCGGCGGCTAAGAAGGAGCAGGCTGCGGCGGCGAGTGCCCTAGGCGCGGTTCGCGCGGCGCAGGCGAAGGCCGAATATGGGAAGTGGAAGAACTGGTACCGGGGAGATGGGCTGACGGGTGTGTATCGGACCCAGCAGGTGGTGGAGGAGTTCGGCAAGTACCTGGATGATCCGCAGGTACACCTGCCCCCGCCGGTGATGTGGAGCGAGTGGGATGCGTACTACCACATCATGCACTATGAGGGGGACCGGTCGGCGGATGTGAAGTAAGGTCAGGTGTGCTCGCTGTATATGGGCACGCATACTCAGCGAGAAGAAGCAGATTCCTTCGCTACGCTGCGGAATGGAAATGCTGAAGGGGCGATTGGAGTGGGTTCATTCCCACCCTTCGCGATGATGCTGCGAAGATGGGGCACCCGAACTTATGTGGTGGTTGAAGAAGAAACGGATTCCTTCGCTACGCTGCGGAATGGAAATGCAGAAGGGGGAATGGAAATGCTGAAGGGCTAATGGAGTGGGTTCATTCCCACCCTTCGCGATGAAGCTGCGAAGGATGGGGCACCCGAACTCATGTGGTGGTTGAAGAAGAAGCAGATTCCTTCGCTCCGCTGCGGAATGGAAATGCTAAAGGGCTATTGGAGTGGGTTCATTCCCACCCTTCGCGATGAAGCTGCGAAGGATGGGCACCCGAGTTTATGTGGCGGTCGAAGAAGAAGCAGATTCCTTCGCTACGCTGCGGAATGGAAATGCAGAAGGGGGAATGGAAATGCTGAAGGGCTAATGGAGTGGGTTCATTCCCACTCTTCGCGATGAAGCTGCGAAGGATGGGGCACCCGAACTCATGTGGCGGTTGAAGAAGAAGCAGATTCCTTCGCTACGCTGCGGAATGGAAATGCAGAAAAGATGGCCTGGTTCGTTACACAACACCAAAGTCTGACCCGCTCTAAAGTTCGAGGCGCGAGTCGTCGATGGCGAGGCGGACATTGCCGTCGGATTTGGTGAGGCGGCGGACGGCTTCCATCTTATCGACGTTGGCCTTGAGCATGACTACGGCGATGGGGATGGATTTGCCGGCGGACTTGATGGTGCGGATGGCGGTCTCGCGGTCGATGCCGCAGACCTTCATCAGGACGCGGATGCCGCGCTCGACCAGCTTGGTGTTCTTCATGTGTACGTTGACCATCAGGTTGTCGTACACGTAGCCCAGGCGGGTCATGGCGCCGGTGGTGATCATGTTGAGGATCATCTTCTGCGCGGTAGCGGACTTCATGCGCGTGGAGCCGGAGATGACCTCGGGTCCGACCTCGGCGACGATGGTGGTGTCGGAGACGTCGGCGAGCGCGGTGTTGTGATTGCAGGTGACGGCGGCGGTTTTGGCTCCGCGCGCGCGGGCGTACTCGACTGCGCCGACGACGTAGGGCGTGCGGCCCGAGGCGGAGATGCCGATGACGATGTCCTTGCGCGTGGGACGTCGGCGGGCGATGTCACGCTGGCCGATCTCGGGCGAGTCTTCGTTGACGTCGGAGGCGGAGGCCAATGCTTTGGGTCCGCCGGCCATGATGTACTGCACCTGCGCGGGCTGCGTGGAGTAGGTGGGCGGGCACTCGGAGGCGTCGAGCGAGGCGATGCGGCCTGAGGAGCCTGCGCCGACGTAGATGAGGCGGCCTCCGTCGCGGAGCGAGCGGGCGACGGTGTCGATGACGACGGCGATCTCGGGCAGAGCCTTTTTGACGGCGGCGGCGATTTTGGCGTCTTCGTGATTGATGATGCGCGCGATGTCGAGGGCGGATTTGGTGTCGAGGCCCTCGGAGGCGGTGTTCGCGGTCTCCGTGGTGAGACCGGTAAGGTCTACAGGCACGGGGCCGCGAGGTTCGTTTTTGGATACGGGCGTCGGTTCAAGCATGGTTAGAGTGGCCATAGAGTTCTGCTTTGCGTCGATTGCGGCCTTGTTTTGCCGCTTAGTTCGATTCTAGTCCTATCGCTGGCGGGAAGCGATAGAAAAGGTGATGGTTCGAATCGATTGCATGGGTACGGTTGGGCACACGTTCATGGTCGAAACGGCCCCGATGTGGCAGCCGAAGTGCCTCTGAGCCGATGATGGGGGGCGCGCGAAAAAACATGGCGTAACTTGCCCCCTGACTGTAAGATGCGGCGTATGCGAAAGAGTTATCTCAGAGGGATGGCAGTAACGGCTATGCTCGTGCTGATGCTGGCGGGCGGAGAGTTGGTGGCGCAGCAGGCGACGGCCGCGGGAAATGATGCTGCGCTTCAGGCGGAGTTGGAAGGCATTGCGGCGAAGCATCATGGGCACGTGGCCATGTTTGCGGAGCAGCTGAACACGGGCAAGACCGTCGTGCTCGATCCCGACAAGCCGGTGCAGACCGCCTCGGTCATCAAGCTGACGATTTTATTCGAGGCGATGGAGCAGGTGCGGGCGGGCAAGGCGCGCTGGGACGAGCCGATTGTGTTGAAGCCGGGCGATGCGGTGACAGGCTCGGGCGTGTTGCAGTTTATGGATGCTCCCTTGACGTTGACGCTGAAAGACGCGCTGACCCTGATGGTGATCCTGAGCGACAATACGGCGACCAACCTGATGATTGACCGCTTTGGCGTGGATGCGGTGAATCAGCGGATTGCGTGGATGGGGCTGAAGGATACGCATCTGTACAAGAAGATCATGAAGCCCGCGACGGAGCCGATGCCGGCAGACCAGCCGAAGTTTGGGCTGGGCAAGACGACTCCGCGTGAGATGGCGAAGGTGATGGAGCGGATTGGCCGCTGCGAACTGGCCGGGCCGGGTGAGCCTGCTCTGCCGGGAGATGCGGCGATTTGCAGCGTCGCCATCAACATGCTGCGCAACCAGTTTTACCGCGACACGATTCCGCGCTATCTGGAGACGCTGGACACGACCGAAGAGGGTTCGGGCATTGCCAGCAAGACGGGCAGCCTGAACGCTGTGAGGAACGATGTGGCGATTGTGGCGGGCAAGTCCGGGCCGATGATTTTGTCGATTTTTACCTACGACAACGCGGACCACAGTTGGACGGTGGATAATGAAGGAGAGGTCACGATAGCGAAGCTGGCGAAGGCGATTGTGGAGCGGTGGTCGCCGGCGGGCATCGACGGCAAGACGCTGGCGCCGGGGTTGGGACTTGTGCCCGTAGCCGGTGCGGACGCTGGCGCGTCTAAATAGTTGGAGGAACGGAAAGAACGTGGACGATCAGGCTGGGAAGCAGCAGGAGTCGGCGGCGACGCGCAATGGATTGCGTGCGTGGGTACGCGATCTGGTGGTTGCGGTGGCGGTGTCGGCGTTCATCATTGTGTTTCTGTATCAGCCGGTGCGGGTGGAAGGCACCAGTATGCTGCCGCAGTTGAGGGACCAGGACAGGCTGTTCGTCAGTAAGATCGCCTACCACGTGGAGGACATCCGGCGCGGCGATGTGGTGGTGTTTCTCTATCCGTACGACCACTCGAAGAGCTACATCAAGCGCGTGATCGCGCTGCCGGGGGACCATCTGCACATCGATCACGGGCAGGTGTATGTCAACGGAAACGCCATTGTGGAGAAGTATGTGCCCAAGCGGTTTGAAGACGACCGCTCGCTGCCGGACGAGGTGATTCCTCCGCATGAGTACTTTGTGATGGGCGACCATCGCTCGATCTCAAGCGACAGCCGCGCCTTCGGCCCAGTGCAACAAAGTTTGATCTACGGCAAGGCAGCGTTTGTGTATTGGCCGATGGACCAGGCTGGGGTGGTGCATTGAAGCAGGGTGTAGGGAATAGGGTGCAGGGAAGAGCAGACCGGCCTGGTATTGCTGGTAGCCGGCTTCGCTAGCTGGGGGCTTCAGAGAATTCCCCAGCGAAACCGCAGGTCCTTCGACTCCGGCGGCAAAAGCGCCGCCTGCGCTCAGGATGACAATTCCTCTAGCTTCTTTGGAATCTTTTTATCTTTAAGTGCTATTTCGCGTAGTAGCCGGTGCGGGCGCGGACGGTGAGGCCGGGTTGTGTGGTGCGGATGACGATCTTGCGGTAGGCGCCGTCGCGCACGGAGTTGGTGGATTGATAGGCCAGATCGTAGAGTGAGCGGAGGTCGTCGGCTATTTCGCTGAAGGCTTGTTTCAGATTGCTCTGCGCGTCGAAGGAGCGGCCGCCGGTCTCGGTGGTGATGTGGTCGAGCACGCGCACGCCGTAGCGGTCGCGGGCGCTCATCTGGGCGCTGTGCAGCTCGGTGTAGCGGATGGCGTAGACGAGGACGTCGGCGTTCTGCGCGGCTTCGATGGAGTCGAGCAGGTCGTGTTCGCTGGAGTTCTCTTCGCCGTCGCTGAAGACGATGATCGCCTTGCGGCGCTGGTGAATGCCTGCGAGTTTCTCCGTGACGGAGTAATAGACGGCGTCGTTGAGCGCGGTGCCGAGGTCGCGCTCCTCCTTCGGGCCAAGTTCGGGGAAGTTGCGCGCGCCTTTGTTGAACTGGTGGATGCCGGAGAGGATGGTCGGCACGGACGCTGTGTAATCGCTGACCATGCGGAGATGGTTGCCGAAGCAGACGGCGAAGGCCTGGTCGTTGGGTTCGAGCACCTGATGCAGGAAGGCGGCGATGTCCTTTTCGTGTTCTTTGATGAACTTGTCCTGGCTGCCGCTGGCGTCGATGATGAGGCCGATGCTGAGAGGGAGTTGCGTGTCGTGGAAGAAGAAACGGATGGTCTGGGGCACGCCGTCCTCGGTGACGGTGAAGTTGTTTTTGGAGAGGCCGTGGACGAGTTGGCCGCTCGGGTCGCGGACGCTGAAGGTGGTGTCGATGAGGTTGGTTTCGACTTTGATGGTGGGGAAGTTCTGCGCGTGAAGTGGAACGGTGATGCATGCGAGCGAGGTGAGGGTGAGGAGCAGGTTTGTAGCGGTGGCGCGCACGAGGTCTCCCTGTTGATTCAGCATCGACGATGGAGATGATACGGGATTGTGGGGCTGATGGTTCAGCGGGGCGAGGGATTCGTTATTCCCACCCTTGTCGCGGTGAGACTGCGACAAGGATGGGGCACCCGGGGGTTCGTGGCGGTGCGGGGGGGGAAAGCAGATTCCTCCGCTTCGCTACGGAATGGAAATGCAAAAATGTGCTACGGAATGGAAATGCAACAATGCGCTGCGGAATGGAAATGCAAAAATGTGCTGCGGAATGGACATGCGAAGATGCGCTGCGGAATGGAAATGCAAAAACTGTCGAATGGACATGCAAATCGCGTAGCGGAATGGAAACGAAAGGGCCCTTGCAGGTTGAGTGCAAGGGCCTTGGGTGCGTTGTGGGTGCGTCTATGCGCAGGCGTTGCGCATGATGTCGTGGAAGGATTTGGGGTCGAGGCTGGCTCCGCCGACGAGGGCGCCGTCGATGTCTTCGAGGGCGCAGAGCGCGGAGGCGTTGTCGGGTTTGACCGAGCCGCCGTAGAGGATGCGGGTGCCGGCGGCAGGCTCGGAGCCGAGGGCCTTTGCGATTTCTGCGCGGATGAACTGGTGGGCTTCGGCGGCCATCTCGGGCGTTGCGGTGAGGCCGGTGCCGATGGCCCAGACGGGCTCGTATGCGACGATGAGCGGTGCGGCTGCGGCGGGGTCGATGCCTTCGAGGGCGATCTCGACCTGGAGCTTGAGGACTTCGTTGGTCTGGCCGGACTCGCGCTCTTCGCGGTGTTCGCCGACGCAGACGATGGGGATGAGGCCGTGTGCGAGGGCGGCCTTGAGCTTCAGGTTGACGGTGGTGTCGGTCTCGTTGAAGTACTGACGGCGCTCGGAGTGGCCGATGATGACGTGCGTCGCGCCGATGGCCTTGAGCATGAGGGGCGAGGTCTCGCCGGTGTAGGCTCCGTTGTCGTGGTAGTCCATCGTCTGCGCGCCGATCTGCACTTGCGTGCCCTTGGTGGCGGCGATGACGGTGCCGAGCGAGGTCATCGAGGGACAGAGGACGATCTCAGCTTGGTTATGACCGGCGACGAGCGGCAGGAAAGCATCGGTGAAGGCGGTGGCTTCGGCAGGGGTCTTGAACATCTTCCAGTTGGCGGCGAATAGTTTTTTGCGCATTTGCATTCAGTATTCCATTTTAGGGAGATGCTTGTCAGCAGGTAGTCTTCACGTAGGTGGGAATTCCCGAGGAGAAGAGCAACGAGTGAGAGATTTTCACGAACTTGGTGTGTGGCGGAAGGCCCACGTATTGGTTCAGGCGGTATATCGCGCAACGAAGAGATTGCCGAAGGAGGAGATATTCGGGCTGACCGTGCAGCTTCGACGGGCAGCGACGGGAGTGGCGACCAGAATCGCAGAAGGATGTGGTGTGGATAGTGATGTAGAGTTTGCTACCTATCTCCACAGAGCAAAGGCCGCTGCGTCTGAGCTGGAATACCTGCTGTTGCTGGCGCGGGATCTTGAGTATTTGCCTGAAGGAGAATTTGTCCGGCTGACCGATGATGTGGTCGAGGTGAAGAAGATGCTGAGCGGGTTTGTCCGCCGGATTTGACTCCGGCGGAATGCCTGATTTTGATTTTTCAGGTTTCAGGTTTCAGGTTTCAGGTTTCAGGTTTCAGGTTTCAGGTTTCAGGTTTCAGGTTTCAGGTTTCAGGTTTCAGGTTTCAGGTTTCAGGTTCTATTTGTCTGTCAAGGCAGCGACGCCGGGGAGGATTTTGCCTTCGAGGTATTCGAGGGAGGCTCCTCCGCCGGTGGAGATGTGGGTGATGCGGTCGGAGACGCCGGATTGCTTGACAGCGGCGACCGAATCTCCGCCGCCGACGATGGTGGTGGCGTCGTGGTTGCGGGCGACCGTGTGGGCGATGGCGTTGGTGCCCTTGGCAAAGGCGGGCATCTCGAAGACGCCCATGGGGCCGTTCCAGATGATGGTGCGGGCCTCGGATATCTCCTCTTCAAAGAGCCTGATCGACTTGGGGCCGATGTCGAGGGCCATCATCTCGGCGTGGAATGGGGCGTCACCTTCGTGGAGCTGAGTCTTCGCGTCGGGAGCGAACTTGTCGGCGAGGACGTGGTCGATGGGCAGCAGGAAACGGACGCCCTTGGCCTTGGCCTTGTCGAGCGCGGCCTTGGCGATGTCGAGTTTGTCGGCTTCGACGAGCGACTTGCCGGTGGTCTGGCCCTGCGCGTTCAGGAAGGTGTAGGCCATGCCTCCGCCGATGATGATGGCGTCGGCCTTGTCGAGCAGGTTGTCGATGACCAGGATCTTGTCGGAGACCTTGGCTCCGCCGATGATGGCGACGAATGGCTTGTCCGGCTCGGAGAGCGCCTTGCCGAGGTAGTTCAGCTCCTTTTCCATGAGCAGGCCGGCGGCCGAGACCTTGACGAAGTGCGTGATGCCTTCGGTGGAGGCATGGGCGCGGTGGGCGCTGCCGAAGGCGTCGTTGACGTAGATGTCGCAGAGCGAGGCGAGTTTTTTGGCGAAGGCCGGATCGTTGGCCTCTTCTTCCGGGTGGAAGCGGAGATTCTCGAGCAGCAGCGGCTGGCCGGATTCGAGGTTGGCGGCCATCTCGGTGGCGATCTCGCCGACGCAGTTGGGGGAGAAGGCGACATTTTCGTCTTCGCCCATGACGTGGTCGAGCAGCTTGCGGAGGCGGTCTACGATGGGGCGGAGGCTCATGGTCGCGACGGGCTTGCCCTTGGGGCGGCCGAGATGCGAGCAGAGGATGACCTTGGCCTTGCGGCGGAGTGCGTACTCGATGGTGGGGATGGTCTCGCGGATGCGCGTGTCGTCGGTGATGGTGAGGCCGTCCTTGGTCAGGGGGACGTTGAAGTCGACGCGGATGAGCACGCGCTTGTCGGTGAGGTCGAGATCACGAATGGACAGCTTCGGCATTCCTGCTTCCTTATGTAGATATAAGCCCATGATAGCGGGCGCGGGGGATGTTTGCCAGAAGCGGCTATTCAGGGATGTAGGCGTCGGCTTCGATCTCGACGTGCCACTTGGGGCTGAGCAGCGCGGCGACGACCATGGTCGAGGCGGGCCGAATCGTGCCGAAGGCCTCGCCGTGGGCGCGGCCAATCTCTTCCCAGTTCTCGGCGTGGGCGAGAAACATGCGAGTGCGGTAGACGTGCTCGAAGGTGGCCCCGGCTTTTTCGAGAGCGGTCTTGATGATGGCGAGCGTGGCGCGGGTCTGGTCGGCGGGCGAGGCGTCGTCTGCCCCGACCGGCCCGGTGCCGGAGACGTAGACGTGGTTGCCGATGCGGACGGCGCGTGAGAAGCCGATGATCGGCTCGTAGGGAGAGGTGCCTGGGATGTTCGTGCGGGTCATGAAACTAGTTTATGCGACGATTCCATCTCTGCGAGAGCAGACTGCTCAAAGCGAGTGACGACTCTCTTGAGGTCTGCTCCATCGGCGGTATAGCCATGGGCCCGATAACTCTCGATGCTCATTTGATGGCCGGCCGCGAATCGCTCGGCGGGCGGAACGCTTTGCCAGTAGCGGTATTCTTCGTCCTTCATTTCCTGGAAAGACCCGAATTTTTGAGCAACCATCTTCATGGAGGTGTCTTCATTTTATCTGGAAAGAAGCAGTACAGGCCGATGATGTCTTGATGCGTTGGCTGCGCCTGATCATCTCGGGTAACAGGATTTTGGCAGTGATGATGGCGGGGTCGTTCTCATAGGGGAGTCCCGCGAGTTCGGTGACTTTGTCCTTGATGTACTCGGGCGACCAAAAGATGAATCCCTTCTTCTCCAAGAGGTCACGGATTGGCCCGCTTTTATTTTGGTACACCTTGCCAGCAGCAAGCCCGAGGCGAACTTTCGTATCCGAATCCGCCATGCCGTAACTCATGAGGTCTTGTCGTAACCTCGATAAGACAACTTCACGATATCGCTGCGAAGTAAAGAGCTTGTATCGACCTTCCGATACCTCGTGCTCCTTTTGCAAGTCTGCGAGTTTGACTCCAGGCGAATTGAGGAAAGACTTCACCTCAAAGGCAATTACTTCGTTCTTGGAGAAGTGAAGCGCAAGCAAATCTATCTCTGGACGCGGAACTGTCAGCTTTTTAATTTGAGACTTGTCTGCTCCTGTGACTTTGACCTTGAAAGACCTGCGAACCCAGTAGTCCTGTGCCTCAAGCAGGGTTGAAATAATGCTCTCGAAGTTGTCCACTAGTGATTCCTGATCTGGATTCTGTGGAAAATACTAACAAGGAATCTCGGCACCAGCCTGTTCCACGGCCGCGCGACTAAACTCCAATCAAACAACGGCGAAGCGAAGAACCTTGCCGCTACAGACAGAATGCGGGGGTTCTTCGCTTAGCTCAGAATGACAACGTTTGTGGTTACAGGCCCTTCTTCACGAGGAAGAGGATCAGGTCGCGGACGCGATTGGAGTAGCCCCACTCGTTGTCGTACCAGCTAATCACCTTGCCGGTCGAGCCGATGACCTTGGTCAGCTTCGAGTCAACGATCGACGAGAGCGGGTTGCCCTTGAAGTCCGACGAGACGAGCTCTTCCGAGGTGTAGCCGAGGATGCCCTTCAGGCAGCCCTCGGAAGCGCTCTTGAGGGCCTCGTTGACTGTGGCCGTGGTAATGGGCTTCTCGGTGGTGAAGGTGAGGTCAACGACCGAGACGTTCGGGGTCGGGACGCGGATGGCGAAGCCGTCGAGCTTGCCGTCCATCTCGGGGATGACGAGCTTGAGGGCCTTGGCGGCGCCGGTGCTCGACGGAATCATCGAGAGGGCGGCTGCGCGGGCGCGGCGGAGGTCCTTGTGCGGCGTGTCGAGGATGACCTGGTCGTTGGTGTAGCTGTGGATGGTGGTCATGATGCCGTTGGCGATGCCGAAGGTGTCGTGAATGACCTTGACGACCGGCGCGAGGCAGTTCGTGGTGCAGGAGGCGTTCGAGACGACGTTGTGCTTCGCCGGGTCGTACTTGCCTTCGTTGACGCCGAGGACGACGGTGATGTCCTCGTTCGAGGCCGGGGCGGAGATGATCACCTTCTTGACGGTGGAACCGAGATGGGCCTTGGCCTTGGTGGCGTCAGTGAAGAGGCCGGTCGATTCGACGACGATCTGCACGCCGACGCCTGCCCAGTCGAGTTTGCCGGGGTCGCGCTCGGCGAAGACCTTGATCTTCTTGCCGTTGACGGAGATGAAGTCGTCGCCGTGGGTGATGTCGTGCTTCAGGTTGCCGAGGATGGAGTCGTACTTGAGCAGGTGGGCCAGGGTGGCCGGGGTGGTCAGGTCATTGACGGCTACGAACTCGATTTCGGGATTGTCGATTGCGCTGCGGAATACATTGCGTCCGATACGGCCAAAGCCGTTGATACCTACCTTTACTGCCATGTTTTCGCTTGCTCCTGTTCCAGAGTAGTGCGCCTGGGGCGCGTTAACAAATGGTGTCTGATGATGCGGATGCTTCCAGAATAGAGCGCGGCGGAATCAGACGCACCCCATTAGAATGAAATGCTACTACCGTAGTCCATGAGAATCAAACGGACGGTACCGCAGACGGCAGAAGCGAGCAGAGATTTGCGGGCGGCTTCCGGCCTGTGTTACAAGCGAGACATGCGCGAGTTGCGCGATTGGATAAGCGAAAAAATGAGACGACGCCCCAGACGTGGCCCGAATAATTCGGAGTCCACGGGCAAAAGTGGACAAGAGCTGCCAGCGAACCAGCCTGCTCCCCTGAGACCGGCCTATCCGGACGATGTGCCGGCGCAGAGTGCCGGTGAGCATGAGCATGAGCCGCCGCAGGCAGCGGCAGAGCGGCATGAGAGCGCGGAACCGGTGGTTGAAGCGGCTCCTGAACCGAAGATGGTGGTCGAGACGCAGCCTGAGTCGCTGGGGACGCCGCCGGTCGAGCAGGTGGCGGCCAAGTCGCCCAAGGGCTACGTGGTGCTGGCGATTGGCCTGCCTGGTTCGGGCAAGACGACCTGGTACAAGCGGCGCGGGGTGACTCCGCTGTCGAGCGACCTGCTGAGGACGATCCTGTTCGACGACATCAGCGAGCAGCGGTATCAGGGGCTGGTGTTCTCGACCCTGCGGAGTCTGCTGCGCGCGCGGCTCATCGCCAAGATGCCGTGGAACTATGTCGATGCGACGAACCTCTCGCCTCACGAGCGGAGGCAGTGGATCAAGATGGCGAAGAGCTTCGGCTACGAGGTCCACGCGGTCTTCTTCGACGTGCCGCTGGCCGTGTGTCTGGAGCGGAACTCGAAGCGCGACCGTCAGGTCTCCGACGAAGTGATGCACAAGATGGCTGAACGGCTTAAGCCGCCGACCTTCAAGGAAGGCTTTCAGAAGATTACGGTCGTCCGCGTGAAGGGACAGCCGGGAACTCTGCCGGTCGCCACTGCTGCCGACGCTGCCGGTTCGGCGGAGTAAGGCAGGAGCTTCGACGACACGCTAGAGAAGGTCTGATTGACTAAGTCCGTGAAGATTCCCTCAGGGGCTAAAGCCCCATTGATTTGAGGGACGTGATGGCGTGGTTGAAGCCACGCCCCTTCAAAACGAAGGCTTGATCAGAGGTTCCTTAGAGTAGACAACATGCCCACGGTTGGCGTTGAGTTCGCGAAGGTGAGCTACACGTTGCCCGATGGGCATGTTTTGCTGCGTGAGATTTCACTACGGCTTGAGGCTGGGACGACCACTGCTCTGTTGGGCAGGAGCGGGTCGGGCAAGACGACGCTGCTGCGGATGGTGAACGGGTTGAGGCGTCCTTCCAGTGGCGAAGTGTTGGTTGATGGAATCTATGTAAATCAATGTGAAATAAGCTCGCTACGGCGTCGAGTTGGATACGCAATTCAGGAGACTGGATTGTTTCCTCACATGACCGTGGAGCGGAATGCGGGGCTGGCTTTGGAGCTGGCTGGGCGCTCCAAGGCGGATATTGCTCGACGGGCGAGCGAGGTGCTTGGGCTGGTGGGGCTGGACTTTGCGGAGTTTCGCGGGCGGTATCCGTGGCAGCTTTCCGGCGGACAGCGGCAGCGGGTGGGGCTGGCTCGGGCGCTCGGGATGGACCCGGAGATTCTGCTGATGGATGAGCCGTTCGGGGCGCTTGACCCGCTGACCCGGGCGGAGATGCAGACGATGCTCAAGGGGCTTTTGCAGCGCATGAGGAAGACGGTGCTGCTGGTGACGCACGATCTGGACGAGGCCCTTTATCTGGCGGAGCGGGTGGTGTTTCTCGATGCGGGGGCGGTGGTGGCGGACCTGCCTGCGGGCGAGGTTCTGCGGTCGGAGAATCTTCATGTGAAAGATTATGTTTCGGCTGTACATCGTGTGGTGTCTGCATGATGAGTTTCATGCGTGCGAACGGGTGGGAGATTGCGCGGCTGACGTTTGAGCATCTGTGGCTGACTGTCTTTGCGATGCTGATCGCCACCGGGATTTCTATTCCGCTTGGCATTTTGCTGACGCGGCGGAAGCGGTGGGCGGGGCCGGTGATCGGCTTTGCGAATGTGGTGCAGACGATTCCGAGTCTGGCTCTCTTCGGGCTGCTGTTGCCAGTGCCGTTTCTGGGAGAGAATGCGGCGCGGCTGGCTATTGTTGCTTTGACCGGCTATGCGCTGCTGCCGATTCTTCGCAATACCTACGCGGGAATCGGGAGTGTCGATCCGGCGCTGATTGATATTGCAGATGCTATGGGAATGAGTGATTTGCAGAGACTAATTAAGGTTGAACTTCCGCTCTCGGCAAGTGTGATTCTAGCTGGACTGCGGACGGCTACGGTGACGTGCGTCGGGGTGGCGACGATTGCGGCGGCGATTGGGGCGGGAGGGTTGGGCGAGCTGATCTTTCGCGGGGTGGCGAGTGTGGATAACGGACTGGTTCTGGCGGGTGCGGTCCCGGCGGCGCTGCTGGCTCTGGTGGCCGATGCGGGATTGGGGTGGGTGGAGCGGCGAGTGAGGGTGAGGCTGGCATGAGGTGCTAGGGATCAGGACTGAGGCTGAGGAGGATGCTGAAAAAATCTGTTTGCGTTGATTGGAGAGAGGGCCCGGGGCTAAAGAGGCTGCGGAAAAAGTCCATCCGGCAGCATGTACGGAACGGCCCGGGGCTAAAGCCCCTTGATTTTGCTGGGATTTTCGCAGGGCTGAAGTCCTGCGCTCCCACCGAAAAGCGCAAAGCGTGCATTTTTCCGCAGCCTGTAAAGCCCTTTGTATTGAGTGGATTTTTCGTGGGGCTGAAGCCCCACGCTCATCCCCAAAAGCAACAGCAGAGACTTTTTCAGCTACCTCTGAAGCCTTGTTCGGCTTTGCTTGCTCTCTTGATGGTTTGCCTGACGGTGATAGGGTGTGCGCCGCCGCGGTCTTCGCGGATTGTGATTGGGGCGAAGAACTTTACCGAGCAGGTGGTGCTGGGGGAGTTGCTGGCGCAGGAGATTGAGGCGACGACCGGCGAGCGGGTGGATCGGCGGTTCTATCTGGCGGGGAGCTATATCTGCAATCAGGCGTTGGTGAGCGGGCGGATTGACGGATATGTGGAGTACACGGGGACGGCGCTGACGGCGATTTTGAAGCGGCCGCTGCCTCCGGTGGGCGAGCGTGACGAGGCTACGGTTTGGAAGAGGGTGCGGGACTTGTATGCTTCGCGGTATGGGGTACGGGTGGGGCGCGGGCTGGGGTTCGAGGATACGTTTGCGATGGTGGTTCGGGGGGACGATGCGCGGCGGCTGGGGTTGAAGACGATTTCGGATGCGGTGAGGGCCATCGATCCCACATCTCAGAATCGAGATGCGGGGCACCCCTGGAGGCTGGGGGTGGGGTATGAGTTTGAGGAGCGGCCGGACGGGTTGCGTGGGTTGGAGGCGGCGTATGGGCTGCGGTTCAAGGAGGCTCCGAGGGTGATGGACCTGGGGCTGCTGTACCGGGCGCTGGCGGCGGGGCAGGTGGACATGGTGGCGGGTAACTCGACCGATGGGGCGATACGGGCGATGGGGGATGTGGTGCTGGAGGATGACCGGCATTATTTTCCGCCGTATGAGGCGGTGCCGTTGGTGCGGGAGGATTCGATTCGGCGGCATCCGGGGATGGAGGTGGCGATGGAGCGGCTGGCGGGGAAGGTTTCGGCGGAGGATGTGCGGGAGATGAACTACGCTGTGGATACGGAGCATCGTGAGGTTGGCGATGTCGTGAGGGAGTTTCGGAGGCGGAAGGGGTTGTGAATGAGCGGATATTCGGTGGAGTGCTTACCTCAGGGGCTAAAGCCCATTGTGTTTTTGACGAGAATGAGAGGGCCAAGCCTGAAGGGTTGGCGTACCTAGTGTGGTGTCTCGAAAGTTCTTAGCATCAATTGGAATCGCAAACCGCAGGTCCTTCGACTCCGTTTGGCGTAAAAACCGCCAAACTCCGCTCAGGATGACAGCTTGAATGATGTT
>Ga0207640_10000473_pt1 | contig 24521 bp, 25 predicted proteins | sample KBSCornC42_FD_184300 | JGI IMG/M metagenome (GOLD analysis project Ga0207640, IMG submission 184300) | Corn rhizosphere microbial communities from Kellogg Biological Station, Michigan, USA - KBS Corn C4-2 (SPAdes) (version 2) | ecosystem: Host-associated > Plants > Roots > Rhizosphere > Soil ... | reverse complement strand
GATGGAAAGACCGTCGAGGAAGCCGGAATTGACGATCACGCCCTCACCCGGCTCAGCCTCATCGCCGATCGGCGTATCCTTGTGCTGATCCGGTCGCGCCACGACGCGGCGGATCGGCAGGTCGTACTTGGTTGCGAACTCGAAATCGCGCTGGTCGTGCGCCGGAACGCCGAACACGGCGCCGGTGCCATATTCCATCAGCACGAAGTTCGCGATCCACACCTGCAGCCGCCGTTCGGGATCGAGCGGGTGAACGGCGTCGATGCCAGTCAGGAAACCGCGCTTCTCCTGCGTCTCGATTTCGGCAGCGCTGGTACCGCCGGCTTTAGAGTCGGCGATGAAGCTCGCGGCGTCCGGATTCTCCGCCGCGACGGCCTGCGCGAGTGGATGATCGGGCGCGACCGCGACAAAGCTGGCGCCGAAGATCGTATCGGGCCTCGTAGTGAAGACCTCAATTTCCGCCACGGTGGTGAGCCCCGCTTTTACCCACGGGTAATCGCAAGCGGCGTCGTCGCACGCCGTCTTGAAGCGGAACCTCAGCCCGTCCGATCTGCCGATCCAGTTCTCCTGCATCAGCTTGACCTTATTCGGCCAGTTGTCGAGTGCCTTTAGGCCATCGACCAGGTCTTCCGCGAAGTCGGTGATCTTCAGGAACCATTGGGCGAGTTTGCGCCGCTCGACCGGCGCGCCGGAGCGCCAGCCTTTGCCGTCGATCACCTGCTCGTTGGCGAGCACCGTCCGGTCGACGGGGTCCCAATTGACCTCGCTTTCCTTGCGGTAGACGAGCCCGGCTTCGTACAAATCGAGGAACAGCGCCTGCTCGTGCCCGTAATATTCCGGGTCGCAGGTCGCGATCTCCCGGCTCCAGTCGAGCGCAAAGCCCAGCCTCTTCAGCTGGTCGCGCATCGCTGCGATGTTCGATCGGGTCCACCCGTCAGGATGCACGCCCCGCTCCATCGCAGCATTCTCGGCCGGCATTCCGAAGGCATCCCACCCCATCGGATGCAGCACTTCGAAGCCCTGCATCCTGCGATATCGGGCTAGAACGTCACCCATCGTATAGTTGCGGACGTGCCCCATGTGGATGCGCCCAGATGGGTAGGGAAACATCTCGAGCACATAGGTCTTGGGCTTGCCGCTGCCGTCATCGGCGATGAAGCAGCGGTCATCATCCCAGCGTCGTTGCCAGCGAATATCCGCAACGGCCGGATCAAAACGGCCGGTCATCTCACCAGCCTTTACCGGCTGCGAACGGTGCCGCGGCGGATTTCTCGAGCGCGGGTGAGAATGATGTCTTCGAGCTTCTCGACGGTGGCAGCGGAGACCGGCGCCTCCACCCAAATGCCGTTCTGCTGCACTTCGCGCGAGGCCGCGACCCGAATCGCATCAGCACGCAGATCCTGATCAAGGATTGTCACGGTCAGCTTCGCCCGCTCCCCTGGCGCCTTGGGGTTGGTGTACCAGTCGGTGATGATCACGCCGGTGTTCGCATCCGCCTGAAGCAGCGGCGCAAACGAGACGGTATCGAGCGCCGCGCGCCACAAATAGGCGTTGACTCCGATGGTCGTAAGGCGAGCCGGAGCCAGCTGAGTCGGAACTTCCCTGTTCCTCGCGCAACCCGACAGCCCGACTGCGGCGAACAACAGTGCGGCGGCGGTGATTTTCAGACGGCCCATCGAAAGTCCTCAATTGTTATGGCGCGCGTTATAGATGCTGCCGATGTAGCCGCAAGCGTCCCGCTGTCGCCCGTTCGATCATCCTCAAATCGGGCTCCGCGCCTTGCTGTACGATTAACTTGTTGTTGAAGTGCAACAGCCGGAACTTGAATCGAATCAGGTCATGGAACCTTCATCCTGTTCCGCCTATATCGACTCGCGACAGGGAGTTCGACGTGAGCAGTTTTGGACGCTCGAAGGCAGCAAAGGCGGCAGCCGCGCTTGGCGCGGCGGCTCTATTGCTGACTCCCGCGTTCGCCGCCAGCGAGTCAGCATCAAAGAGGCGCCCGGCTGCCGTTTCCCTCTCGTTCGATCCCGGAATGGCCTTCACCCCGGCTGCCGCCGATCCGCGGCTGGCCGCAGCGTTTGCCAACGGCGCGCCCTCGCTTTCCGATTTCAAATTCACTCCCGCGGCCGCCAAAGGCCGGCCATCGCAGGTGCGAGTCGCGATTCGCGCTCGCGCAACCTCGCCACAGACTATTGAGGCGTCGAAGGCAGGATCTGTTTCAACGGTCAGCGCCCTGGCTCCGGTTACCTATAATCTGGGCGTCGCGGTGGGCTGGCGACGGTTCGCGGTTTCGGGTGATGTCGCGAAGATCAGTCCGGCCAATTCGCCGATCGATGGGCGTGAGAGTGCGGTCGTTGGTGTGAGCTACTCGCTTCCGCGCTTCACCGGGCGCCTCGCCGTCTCCGCCGATCGTTCGGATCAGCGTGCGGCGCCTCCGCTCCGCCAACCCGACAATTATGCTCTGGATGTGGGCGGGTCCTACTCGCTGACGGGCCATCTCGCTGTGACCGGCGGGGTGCGTTACAAAGTCGAGCGCGAGCGGATTTCGACGCTGAGCGATCAGCGCGTCGACAGTCAGGCGGTTTACGTCGGAACTGCCTTCAAGTTCTGATCCAGCCACCGATTCCGGCCCAGCCGATAAAGCCTAGCTTCTGAACTGCCCTGAACCTCCGCCGATTCATGCCGCCGAGCGCGATCGCGCGGCGCTTGGCTAAACGCGCCAAGGCGGCTGCTCGCATCCGCGGCAATGGCTTCCACTCGGGGTGACTGCGGGTCGTAAAAATTGGCGAGAGCAGGATCAGCGGGACCCGAGCCGCCGACGCGCGCCGCAATTCCCTGACATTGTGAACTCGTGCAGCGCAGCGCGTTCCTCCATCCATAACCTTCAGTCGTCTCGCTCTCGCAATCGGGTTCAGCAACGCCAACAGCTTCCGCCGCTCGCGCGCGGATAGCTCGTGGCGTAGAAGCAGCACCCCGCTTCCATGCGGCAGCTTTCGGATCGTGCGCTGCCAGTCGGCGCCGAGCCGTGCATCCAAGATCAACCATTCGCTGGGCTTCTCGCTCTGGCGGTGAGTCATCCCCCTTCCTATAGCGCGGCCATGACCGCTGCCCAGCGACTGCAATGCATCCGCGAGAAAGTCGCCAAATCAGCAAAGCTGGCGCATCGCGAACCCGTGGATGTGACGCTCATCGCCGTCAGCAAGACCCGGTCAGCAGCGGAAATCGAGGAGCTGATCGAGGCCGGGCAACGCGATTTCGGCGAGAGCCGAGTGCAGGAAGCACTGGAGAAGTGGCCGCCGCTTCTTGCATGCCATTCCGGCCTTAAGCTTCACTGCATCGGACGGCTGCAATCGAACAAGGCCGCGGAGGCGGTTCGACTGTTCGACACGATCCACTCGCTGGATCGCAAATCGCTGCTCGAAGCCTTGGTCAAGGAAAGCGACAAAGCGAAGAAAACCCCCGCAGTCTACGTCCAGGTCAATATCGGTGAGGAGCCGCAGAAGGGTGGCTGCCCGATTGGCGAACTGGGCGAATTGGTCGGCGCCGTTCGCTCCTCGCCTCTTCCGCTCACCGGTCTTATGGCGATTCCGCCCTTGGGACTGGAGCCCTCCCCGTTCTTCGCCCTCCTTGCCGAACTGGCGCGACGTCATGGCGTCGAAGGGCTCAGTATGGGGATGTCTGCAGACTATGAAGCGGCTGTAAAGCTTGGCGCGACCGCCGTCCGTGTCGGAACTGCGTTGTTCGAGGACTGATGCTCTCTCCAAAAGCAATTATCTTCGATTTCGACGGTGTGCTTCTCGAGAGTGAATTCGAGAGCAACCAGCACCTCGCGCACCTTCTGACCGAACTTGGACATCCTACCCAACCGGAAGAAGCGCTCGCCAACTTTTCCGGGCTTGCGGGCAAGGATTTCATCGCCGCGATCGAAGCGCGGATCGGGACAGAGCTGCCGCCTGAGTTTCGCGAGTTGCGGAAGCAAGAGGCCGAGCGTGCGCTGCGCGACGGCATCGCCGCAGTCGAAGGGGCGATCGATTTCGTCCGATCCCTTCCGCCAAGCCTGCCGAAAGCCGTCGCGTCTTCCAGTTCGACAAACTGGATTCGTACCCACCTTGAGAAACTGGGCCTAGCGGATGCCTTTGGCCGCCATCTCTACAGCGGCGCCGAACATGTCGAGCATGGCAAGCCTGCCCCCGACCTCTATCTCCACGCGGCGGGTCAGCTGGCGGCGCTAATTGACGAATGTGTCGTCATCGAGGATTCAGAAGTCGGGGCAACGGGAGCGCTGGCCTCAGGGGCGACCGTGATCGGGATCGCCGCAGGCCTGCATTGCCTGGACGGGCACGCCGATCGGCTCTGTGCGCTGGGGGTCGAGCATGTCGCACACAGTTTCGACGACGTCCGACGGCTGCTCGGCCTAGAGTAGATGGCCGCTCTTGCGGCGCTTGGTCTCGAGATACTCAACATTGTGCGGATTGGGCGGCATCTGATGCCCCACCCTTTCCGCGACTTTGATACCTGCCTTTTCCAATCCTTCGACCTTCGACGGATTGTTCGTCAGCAGCCTGACCGTATCAATCCCAAGGGCTCGAAGCATCGCGGCGGCATGCGCATAGTCCCTTTCGTCATCCTGAAAGCCGAGCCGAAGATTAGCTTCGACCGTATCGAGACCGCGATCCTGGAGCGCGTAGGCACGAAGCTTGTTCGCTAATCCGATCCCGCGCCCTTCCTGCCGTAGATAAAGCAGCACGCCGCCGCCGCTCTCCGCAATGATCCGGAGAGCCTGCCGGAGCTGTGGGCCGCAGTCGCAGCGCAATGAACCGAAGACATCGCCCGTCAGACACTCGCTGTGCAATCGAACGAGCGGCGGCTCTCCGCCGAAGGCACCGACGATGAGCGCGACATGCTCCTGACCGTCGTCTTTCGCGCGGAATGCGACGATCTGGGTTGACGGGAATTCCTCGAGCGGAAGCTTGGCGCGTGAAACGAGCGTGACTTGTGCACGAGCGGCCTCGATTGCTTCGACCGCAATCTCCGTTTCCGCGATTTCGCCCGGAGTGATGACCCACAGCGCAGGCAACAGCCCGGCTCGCCGAGCCAGCGTAAGTGCAGTGCGCGACTCGGCTTCGAGCTCCAAGGCGGTCGGGTACAGAGGCCCGATGGGCGAGCGTTCAAAGTCGCTACCCGGATCGACAAGCTCCTTTGCTCTCTCTGCGTCCAGCCACGACGATCGCTCGATCAGTACCGGGCGTGAGGGGTCGGCAGCCTCTCTGAGGTTGGCAAGGTTCAGCGCTGCAGCCCGCTGGCCGCTCAGCAGCAGCTTGGCCGTGTTTTCGGGATCCAGGAGCTGGAGCACCTCCGCTGTACCCGTTTCGACGGACAGCACCGACATCGCCGCCGATCCCTTGATTCGAACCGGACGCCCGGTCTTCAGCGCCGCAATCGCGCGTTCGACCGTCAAAGCTCAATCTCGCAGATCAGCGGCACGTGGTCCGACGGCCGTTCCCAATTGCGGCAGGGTTCCAGAACCCTATGCGCGGTCACTTGCGGCGCGACGGAAGGTGAGCACCACATGTGGTCGAGCCTGCGGCCGCGGTCGTTCTTCGTCCAATCCGGCGAGCGGTAGCTCCACCAGGTGAAGCATCTTTGCGGGGCAGGTATGAATCTGCGGCCGATGTCGACCCAATCATGCGCCTGCTGCAGGTTCGTCAGCACCTCGACCTCCATCGGCGTGTGGCTTACGACCGTGAGGAGGGCTTTGTGGCTCCAGACATCGCATTCTAGCGGGGCGACGTTGAAATCCCCCACGATCAAGGTCGGCTCCCGCAATTTCTCAGACCAGCGCGTCATTCGGCCAATGAAGTCGAGCTTCTGACCGAACTTTGGGTTCACCACGCGATCCGGAGTGTCGCCGCCGGCCGGAACGTAGACGTTTTCCAGCCGGATCCCGTTGGGCAAGCGGACGCCGACATGCCGCGCTTCGCCATTGTCCTGCCAGTCGTGGCTTTCAGCTTCGGAGATCTGCACCCGGCTGAGGATCGCCACCCCATGGTGCATCCTTTGGCCTTTGAGCTGCTGGTGTATGTATCCATGCTGCCGGAAGAAGTCGGCGGGAAAGACATCATCGGCTGCTTTGGTTTCCTGCAGGCAGAGGATGTCGGGCTGCTCCTGCTTGAGCAGCCGCTCCACGATCGGCAGCCGGGCGCGTACCGAATTGATATTCCAGGAACTGATCTTCAGACTGCTCACGGTGGCTGATGTAGCCACGCTTGTTCACGTTTGCGAGCGCCCGCTATTCCCTTGATGAGATAGCCAAAATGCAAAGGCCCCCGCTCCGGGGGCATGGAGCGAGGGCCGACCAAGCGTTCGTCACGCGAGGTGATTACCGCGAGTCCCGGGTAACAGGGGGAAACCCCGGCGCCGCGGCCAATCGTCAATCCTTTACCGAAGGATAGCTGACGCGTCGATGAACAAGTTTCGATCCGCTACGGTTCTATTGCCGACCGCGCTTTTTGGGTTCCGCATAGGCAAAGGCACTGTCGGAAATCGGGACATTATACTTCTGATCCGACAGCCGGACCGTAGTGCGCTTGTGCTGCGCATCGATCGCGGTCCAGCCGTAGAGCATCAATCCGCCGGGAGCGGCCGTATCGCGGATGAAGGCCAGTACCAAGCTGCCGATATACGGATGTCGGGGATCCTTGGCCTCGATTACCAGCACATTGGGATTGCTGCTTGGCTGAACTTTCGCAGCGTGGCTGACGTCCGGATGATCCTGAAGAAGAATCCCGAGAGGCGTGCGATCCAGCTCCCAGCTGTTCTTCTGGCCCACGTCGTAATCGATGAAGGTCAGCTTCTGCCCGTCTGCGACCAGCAGCATGTTGGCGCCACCGCCATATTCAAAGCGAATACGTCCTGGCTTCTTCAGTTTGAGACTGCCGGAAAGCGTCTGCCCTTTGGCATCGGTTTGCGTGAAATTGGCGGTCATCGTCTGCACCGCGTTCAGGTGCGACTGAAATTCTGCAAGGCCGGGAGACAGTTTTGCCTGAGCGGCCACGGGTGCAGCGATCACCGCCACCGGCACCAGCGCCCGCGCGAATTTCATTGCGAAGGTCATTCAAAAGCTCCTCGGGGTTTTGCGCCGGAAACTGGCGCTTTTTCCGTTGAATGCGCACTGAACCCGCCGGTTCCGCGATATTAACGTCGTCTAGAGTGGCTGTCCGTCGCGGTCGATCAGGACTTCGCGGCGGCCGACATGATCCGGCATTCCGACCAGACCGTCTTTCTCCATCCGCTCCACCAGGCGAGCCGCGCTGTTGTAGCCTACCCTGAGCTGCCGCTGAATGTAGGACACGGACGCCTTCTGGCTTTCGGCGACGATTTGCACCGCCTTGCGGTAAAGTTGCGTTTCCGGGTCATCTGCGCCCGTCGGTTCGCCGTCGAACAGATAGCCACCGTCGTCGGGCTCCTCGGTGACCGCCTGAACGTAATCGGGAACACCCTGCTTGCGCCAATGTTCGGCGACCGCCCGAACCTCCTCGTCGGAAACAAAGGGTCCGTGAACGCGCAGGATCTGCTTGCCTCCGGGCATGTAGAGCATGTCGCCCTTGCCAAGCAGCTGCTCGGCGCCCTGTTCGCCGAGGATTGTGCGACTGTCGATCTTGCTCGTTACCTGAAAGCTGATCCGGGTCGGCAAGTTGGCTTTGATCACGCCCGTGATGACATCGACCGACGGCCGCTGGGTCGCCATGATCAGGTGGATTCCGGCGGCCCGCGCTTTCTGCGCCAACCGCTGGATCAGAAATTCGACCTCCTTGCCTGCGGTCATCATGAGATCGGCGAGTTCGTCGACCACCACCACGATCTGCGGAAGCGGCTCATATTCGAGCTGCTCGAACTCATAGATCGGCTGGCCGGTGTCGGCGTTGTATCCGGTCTGCACCCGGCGACCGAGCTGGGCACCCTTCGCTTTCGATTCGCGAACCTTGGAATTGAAGCTCGACAGCGAACGAACGCCGAGGTTCGCCATCATCCTATAGCGTTCCTCCATTTGCTCAACCGTCCATTTCAGCGCGCGAATTGCCTTGCCCGGCTCGGTCACAACCGGCGCCAGAAGGTGCGGAATCCCTTCATAAGTGCTGAGCTCGAGCATCTTCGGATCGATCATGATCAGCCGGCACTGCTCAGGATTGAGCCGGTACAGCAGCGACAGGATCATGCAGTTCAAGCCGACCGACTTGCCTGAGCCGGTCGTTCCGGCAACCAGCAGGTGCGGCATCGGCGCGAGATCGGCGATCACCGGATCGCCTGCGATATTCTTCCCGAGGATCAGCGGCAGAGCCATGCTGTCGTCGCCGAAAGAGTCGGCGGCGATCAGCTCGGAGAGCACAACGCCCTCCCGCCGGGCGTTTGGGAGCTCGATTCCGATGACGCTTCTGCCGGGGATGATTGCAACGCGTGCGGAGATGGCCTGCATGTTTCGGGCGATGTCGTCGGCGAGGGCGATGACCCGGCTGGCCTTGATCCCGCTCGCTGGCTCGAGTTCGTACATCGTGACGACCGGGCCAGGGCGGACCTCGACGATGTCGCCGCGGACGTTGAAATCCTCCAGCACTGCCTCGAGCAGCTTCGCATTTTTCTCGAGGGCCGCTCGGTCGATCTGTTCCCGTCCCTTCTTTGGTGCGGCCGCAAGGAGACCGACGTCCGGCAACACATAATCGCCAAGCGCCAGGGTGGGCTGCGCTCCGGCCTTTCGTGCGTTTGCCGCTGATCTGGGAGCGGGCGCGGGCGAGCGCTCGTTCACGGCGACACTTGGTTTCGATTTGGGCGGTGCGGCGATCCCCGGCTTGTCCGCTTGGGCAACGGACTTGCGCTTCAGCTTTACCGACCTCGGCGGCGCATCGTGGCTGAACACGCCTTTCAGCCAGCTTGCTTCTCCCTCGGTCAATCCAAGCGCAAAATAGGCCGCAAGAAGACCGCCAGCCGCAAACAGTAGCATCAACGCGATTCGCACCGGTTCAAGGAACCGTTGATCCGGAATAAGGCCCATCAAGGCATCCAGCCCATTGGCCACCGCAAGCCCGACCACTCCGCCCCAGCCGCTCGGGAGGCCCGACACGGCAGACCCGCTCGTCAGGCCGAGCGCGATTCCGAGCAGTACTGCGGCGAGCGCGGCGAGAAATAAGGCCCGGCCCATCCGCCCGGGAGGGTGCGCTCGCGCCATCCGGATGCCTGCGAGCAAAATGACTGGAACGAACAAAGCCGATCCTAGCCCGAAAAGGAGCAGCATCAGATCGCTAACATATGCTCCGACCGATCCGAGCCAATTGGCTGGTGGGCCGGCAGCGGCGGTCGTGAATGAGGGGTCCGTGCTGTTATGGCTGGCAAGTGCCAACGCGACCGCCACGGCGATCGCGGTCAGCAATATGCCCCAGCTCCGAAGCAGCAATCGCCGCATCGAATCGCGCAACCGGTCGCGCCAGTCCGGCTCCAGTTCCTTTTGCCGCGCTGCTGCGGTCGCCATCAACCCACCCCTGAAACGTCGGTCATAGAATGCCTTGTCCCGGACTCACCGGTCAAACGCTTTCTTGACGTCGGTGCGCGAGGTGGCCGTTAAGACGGCTTGGGAGTGCGCGGCATTCGGTGTACGGGCGCGGCGTGGATCGCGCGGACGTTATCATTCTCGGAGGCGGCCTAATCGGCCTGGCGCTCGCCTCCGCGCTCGATTCGAGCGGATTGTCCGCGATCGTTGTCGATCCCGCCGATCCGGAACAGTGGAAGAATGGCGCGTTCGACGGGCGCACGTCGGCGGTGTCCTCCAGCTCCATGCGAATGCTCCAGACAATCGGAGTTGCTGACCACTTTCCCGAACCCGGTTGCCCGATCCGCACTATCCAGGTTGCGGACGGGCTCGATCCCGGCGGACTGGCATTCGAAACCGCCGAGGGGGATGAGCCGCTCGGCTGGATGAATGAGAATCGCAATCTCCGGGCCGCCCTGCTCGCGCGAGTAGAAGCGGGGCGAAAGCTATGGCTCCTGTGGAAGTCGCGGGCGGCAGCGGTTGAGCGCGGCGAACATGGTGTCATGGTATCACTCGAGGATGGCCGACGGCTGTCGGCGCCCTTGCTGGTCGCGGCCGAGGGCCGAAACTCTCCGACCAGAGAAGCGGCTGGAATCCGAATCGCGCGCTGGCGTTACGATCATACCGCGATCGTCTCTGTGCTCCGCCACGAACGCTCACATGAGAATATCGCCTATGAGATCTTCTATCCGGCCGGACCTTTCGCTCTCCTCCCGATGACCGACAACCAGGAGAGCCACCGCTCCGCAATCGTCTGGTCAATCCGGAGCGATGACGCGCAGGGCCTCCTATCGCTCGGCGATGGGGATTTCGCTTCGGAAGCCAAGGCGGCAATGGGCGGCTTCTTAGGCGAGATCTCCCTTGCGGCCCCGCGATCCACCTATCCGCTCGGCTTCCATCACGCAGCGCAGATTACGAGCCACCGGCTTGCCCTGGTCGGGGATTCGGCACATGCGATGCATCCGATCGCCGGACAGGGCCTCAATGTTGGCTTCCGTGACGTAGCGGCGCTTACGCAGGTGCTGGTTGAAGGAGCCCGTCTCGGGCTTGATCTCGGCGATCGGCAATTGCTCGACCGTTACCAGCGTTGGCGTTCGCTCGACACGCTGATGGTATCGCTCGCTACCGACAACCTGACCCGAATCCACGGCGTTCCGGGTCGCACCGCCTCCGCGATCCGGCGCTTCGGGATGGCGGTGATCGATCGGGTTGGGCCTGTGAAGGACCGCTTGATGGCCGAAGCCCGCGGATCCAGCGGCGAGCTTCCGCTGCTGCTACGGGGACTTCCGATTTAGTCCTTACTGCAGCGTCGGCTGAAGTTCGGCGCCGCCGCGGCTGATCCTCAGAAATTGCATCAACTGGACGAGGAGGTCCGCCCGCACCGTTAGCGTTTCCGATTCCAGCAGCGCCTGCTTGGCAGAGACGTCGAACGGCGCCACCTGGGCGATGGCGTTTACGAGCATTTCATCGTCCAGCCTGCTCACCGCCGCCCAATCCACCGACAGGCCGAGCGTTTCGCCCAAACGCCGTGCTTCACGCTCTACCTCTGCGCGCTGCACCATCGCCAGTGGCGGGGGCTCCCGGTCGTCGAACGAGCCGGCATCGACATCGGCGTTGCGGTACGGCGTTCCGAGGTCCACCTCTTGAATGAGCCGAAACCGGTTCGAGCCGTTGAGAACGATGTTGAAACGACCGTCCTGAAGCTCTTCCAAGCTCACGATCTCGCCGACGCAGCCCACCGGAAAAAGCGGTGGATTACTGTCGGATGTCTCAACGGCCTGCGGCTGAATGATCCCGACGTGACCGCCCGATTCCGATGCGTTTCGCACCATTTCCCGGTAGCGTGGCTCGAAAATGTGCAGCGGCAGCTGCGAACGCGGAAACAGGATTGCCCCGGCGAGCGGGAAAAGCGGGACTCGAAGCGGCAGGACGCCGCTCATCCGAACAGAAGCGCCGACAATCGGCGGCGCTGGGTTCGCGCCCACGGGTCTTCAAGCCCCTGCGCCTCCAGGATCTGAAGAAGCCGTTTGCGCGCGGCTCCTTCGTTCCAGTCGCGGTCTCGTTCGACGATCGCCAGAAGTTCGTCTGCGGCCGCATCGCGGTCTCCCGCCGCCATTTTCGCGCCGGCAAGTTCAAAGCGCGCCTCAAGGTCTGAAGGATCGGCAACAATTCGGCTTTCCAGGGCGGCAGTGTCGCCTGATGCCGAACCCGAGAGTTCCAGGGCCGCGCGGGCTCTCGCCACCGGTGCTTCCGTGGCCAATTCGGGCGATAGGCCATCGAGCAACGCTTGCGCATCCTCGCGGTCGCCATTGGCGACGAGCGCCCGGACCAGCCCACCGATTACCGCCGGATCCTCGGGCGCCATCTCGCGGACTTGGCGGAAAATGTTCACGGCTCTGGCTGCGTCGCCGCCTGCCAGCACTTCCTCAGCCATCGCGATAGGAGGGCCGATGTCAGCCTGCGGTGCTTCACCGTCACCCGAAACGCCCAGCTTCTCAATCAGCTGATCGAGAATTCGCTTGAGTTGGCCTTCAGTCCGATAGTTCGTCAGATCGGCGATCGGCTGACCTTGATAGAAGGCGTAGACGGTCGGGATCGACTGAACCCGGAATTGAGCGGCGATCACCTTGTCCTGATCGACGTCGATCTTGACCAGCTTCACGCCCTTGGCCGCATAATCGTCAGCGATCTTCTCGAGCACTGGCGACAGTTGTTTGCACGGCCCGCACCATTCCGCCCAGAAGTCCAGCAGCACGAGGCTCTTCATCGAAGGCTCGATGACTTCGCGCTCGAGTTTCTCCACCGCCTGGCGTTCCGTTTCGCTCAGCCCAAGTGTCGCCACGAGTGTCCTTTTCCCTGAAAAGAAGCCTCATATGGGCTGCAGCTCTAAACGTCACAAGCCGCGCTTCGGGTGCTTGTGGGGCGCTCCCGCCCATGCTAGTCGCCCGCCATCCTGCCGCGATGGCCGCGCTTTGGCGCCCAGGCGGCTCAGCTGTTGAGCGGGCGTAGCTCAGGGGTAGAGCACAACCTTGCCAAGGTTGGGGTCGAGGGTTCGAATCCCTTCGCCCGCTCCAGTTTCTCGGTCCTAGATCGGCTCGCCCGAAAGGCGCTGGCAGATCATGTCGAGCTGGTCCAAGTTCGAATAGTGGAGCGTTACCGTGCCGCGCGCTCCATCGTGCGCGACCTTTACCGTAAGTCCGAGCAGGTCTCCCAGCTGGCGCTCGAGCGCTGCAGCGTCTGCATCGAGCCGCCGCTGCCCGCGCGTGGCCGCAGCGCGAGCAATGGGGTGCATTGGGGCTGCTTTCGCCTTCTGCGCCAGCGCTTCGGTCTGGCGGACCGAGAGCCTTTTGCCGATGATCTCCGGCAACAAAGCGTCAGGATCGGGCACAGTCGCAATCGCGCGTGCGTGGCCCATATCGATATCGCCTCGCATTAGCGCTTGCTTTACGCCTTCTGGAAGATTGAGGAGTCTCAACAGGTTAGCGACATGACTGCGCGACTTGCTAACGAGTTTAGATAGCCCATCCTGGGTATGGCCGTGCCGTTTGATGAGTTGGCGGTATCCTTCAGCTTCCTCGATAGGGTTCAAATCCGCGCGCTGAATATTCTCGATCAGCGCGATCTCTGCCGATGCCGAATCATCGAGTTCCCGCACGATCGCCGGGATTGAGTGAAGCCCAGCCCGTTGAGCCGCGCGCCAACGCCGCTCCCCCGCGACCAACTCAAATCCGTCAGGGGCAGGACGCAACAGAATCGGCTGCAGGACCCCCCGCTCGCCGATCGATTCAGCGAGCTCGGCAATTGCTTCTTCGTCGAAATACACGCGCGGCTGGGAGGAATTTGGCCGAATTCGGCCAATCTCCACCTCGCGCACACCCGACGGCGGCGCAGCGGCCGCCGCTTCGTCGGGCGACTTCTGCCGGACGGCCTCATCGAGCAAGGCAGCAAGGCCACGCCCCAGACCCGAACCCGGTCGCTTGTCGCTCATGCCGCCTCCGCGATCTGGGGCAGCCGGCCGATCAGCTCACGGGCAAGCCGAACATAAGCCTCCGAGCCAGGACATTTCAGATCATAGATGAGGGCCGGGAGACCGTGGCTTGGCGCTTCGGAAAGCCGAACATTGCGCGGGACGATCGTCTCGAACACCGCTTTGCCCAGGCACGCGCGGACGTCGTCAGCCACCTGCTGCGACAGCCGATTGCGCTTGTCGAACATCGTCAGAGCGACGCCGAGAATGGATAGCGGCGGATTGAAGGCGGTCCGGACCCGCTCGACTGTCTGCAGAAGTTGACTAAGCCCCTCTAAAGCAAAGAATTCACACTGGAGAGGAACAAGCAGTTGATGGGCGGCGACGAGTCCATTGACTGTCAGTAGACCAAGCGACGGCGGGCAATCGATAAGACAGATATCCCATCGACCCGCCGGCGCTGCGGCAAGGGCCTTTTGCAGCCGATGAGCACGGTCCGCGAGGCTGACGAGCTCAACCTCCGCCCCGGAAAGGTCCATCGTCGCCGGAATCAGATCCAGCCGCGGGACCCGTGAAGAGACCGCCGCCTCCTGGACCGAAGCCGCTCCGATGAGAACTTCGTAACTAGACCGATCTCGACGAGACGGAGGCACGCCAAGGCCGGTGGATGCGTTCCCTTGGGGGTCGAGATCGACGAGCAGCACTTTCCAGCCGATCGCCGCCAATGCCGTGGCAAGGTTGATCGCGGTCGTCGTCTTGCCGACACCGCCCTTCTGGTTCGCGATCGCAATCCGGATCATCCTCTCCCCCTCCGCCTAACGTCGCGCAGCACCAGGATTCCGGAGTCCGGATCGGTGCGGCTGGGCACGATCTCGGCATCACAGTGCCAGTTCTCCCGCGCTGCGGCCAGTTCCGATTGCGCGTTCCGGCCCTTGGGCAACACCCAGCACGTATTTCTTGTGGACAGATGCGTGGACATCTCGAGGAGTTTCGCCAGCGGCGCCACCGCTCTCGCGGTGATCATCTCGAATCGGCCTTCCAACTTCTGCGCTTTGGCGCAGTGAACCGTCGCATTCTCCAGACCAAGCGACTCGGCCGCACGCACGAGGAAGTCGGCCCGGAGGCGGCGTGGTTCAACCAGCGCTATGGATCCCGAGATCAGTCCTGCGATCACAATCCCAGGGAGTCCCGCTCCGGAGCCGATGTCCAGCCATGATGCGCCAAGTCGAGTCTCAAATCGTACCAGCTGAGCTGAATCGAGGATGTGCCGATCCCATAACGATTCGATCGTGGAGGCGGAGATGAGGTTCTGGCGGAAATTCTCCTCTCGCAGAAAGATGCAATAGCGCTCCAGAATGTCCTGTGTTTCACGTGGAACATTTCGTCCGAGCAGCTCCGCGAGCTGATTGCTCATGCGGCGATTCGGGCTGCGGCCACATGCAGAGCCGAAAGGGCAGCCGGCGTGATTCCCGGCAATCTCGAGGCTTGGTCCAGCGTCTCGGGCTGCGCTGTGGATAAGCGCTCGACCATCTCGTCGGAAAGACCAGGAACTGCGGCGTAATCGAACCCAGCTCCAAGCCAGATTCGCGCATCGCGCTGGACCGCTTCCCACTCCCGCCGCTGGCGAGCGATGTACGGGGCGTAGAGTGCGTCCGCCTGCCCTTCGGCGGTGTCCGCCCAATCGGGGCGCGCTCGCGCCCCCAAGTGCGTTTCGATCTGGCGCCGGCGCCGGTCCGAGACACACGCCGCAGCGAGCGCCGCTTCACCCAGGCGCGTCGTGGCATTCTCCGCGCGCAAAGCGAGTCGATACTCCGCACGCGCGGTCATCATCCGGTACGGCTCTGTCACGCCCTGCAGAGTCAGGTCGTCCGTCATCACCCCGATGTAGGAGGTTCGGCGATCAAATCGCACCGGCTCAATCTCAAACGCGTGGGCAGCAGCATTCAAACCGGCAACGAGCCCCTGCGCAGCGGCTTCTTCATAGCCCGTAGTCCCGTTGATCTGGCCTGCAAGGAACAAACCTTCAATGTCCTGCGCCTCCAGAGTTGAGCCGAGCCGACGCGGATCGACGAATTCATACTCCACCGCATACCCAGGACGGACGATGATTGCCCTTTCGAGCCCAGCGATGGAACGAACGAACGCCTCCTGGACATCCGCTGGCAGCGAGGTGGAGATTCCATTCGGGTAGACGAGAGCGTCGTCCAATCCTTCCGGCTCCAGGAAGATCTGGTGCCCGTCGCGTCCGCCGAACCGCTTCACCTTGTCCTCAATCGAGGGACAATAGCGCGGACCACGGCCCTCGATTGCCCCCGCGAACAAAGGTGAGCGGTCGAAGTTCGCCTCAATTATTTCGTGCGTATGATCGCTCGTCCGCGTGATAGCACAGGCGAGCTGGGGCTGACGCACACCATCGTCCAAAGCCGACATGGCCCATGTTTCAAAGTCACTCGGCTGCGGCTCAAGTCGCGACCAATCGATCGTTCGGCCATCCAGCCGAGGCGGAGTCCCGGTCTTCAGCCTCCCGTGCCCCAATCCGATTTCGCGAAGCTGGACTCCGAGAGCCGCCGCCGCCGAGTCTCCGCGCCTGCCACCCTCGATCACTTGCTCGCCGACGAACATCCGGGCGTCGAGGAACGTGCCGGTCGCGACAATCAATGCTCTGCAGCCAATCTCTCCGGCGCTCGTCTCCAGGCCCACTACGCGCCCACCGCGCAGGATCACCCGCAGGGCCTCGCACGCAATGATCTCCACCCCTGCTTCACCCAGCAACTCCACGACAGCCTCTCGATAGAGCCGCCGATCCGCCTGCACGCGCGGTCCCTGCACAGCGGGCCCTTTGCTTCGGTTCAGCATTCGACGGTGTATCGCGGCGCGATCTGCGGCCCGGGCCATCAAGCCATCGAAGACGTCCAGCTCCCGGACGAGGTGACCTTTGCCCACGCCACCGATCGACGGATTGCACGACAGCTGGCCGATATCTTCAGCCTTGAACGTAATCAGTCCGACGCGAGCGCCACGACGCGCAGCCGCCGAAGCAGCTTCGACACCCGCATGTCCCCCACCGATAACGAGAACGTCGTACATTGCCGCTCGCTTAGCTGATCACCACGCTTCTCGCTATGCATCGTCGCATCGCCGATGCATGTTCCACGTGGAACATGCCCTATTTGCCCAGGCAAAAGCGGCCGAACAGTGCATCCAGCACCTCTTCGAGACCAGCGCGGCCTGTCATTCGATCGAGCGTCAGGCGCGAATTTCTGAGGAATTCCGCCATCAAGACCAAATCGGGAGCCTCGGCAGCCGCCTCCAGTGCGTCACGCACATCTGCGAGGAGACCAGCCTGCCGGCGGTTGAGTGCGAGTTCGCCCTCCCCCGGCAAGAGCGCTTGCGCTTTCTCCGCCACCGCATCCAGCAATTGCTGCAGCCCCTCGCCCGTCACCGAGGACACGGGGATCGAAGTGCCGGGTACATTGCTACGTTCAGGCAAATCGCTTCGGGCGTGAATGCAAATTACGCGTGGGTGGTCCGGCACTTCCGTCGTTTCGCCCAACCAGATCAGTACGTCGGCGAGGTCGATCAGCGACCGTGCCCGGGCAACACCGATCTGCTCCACAAGCTCCCCCGAATTCCGCAAGCCCGCGGTGTCGGTGAGACGAATTGGAATGCCCGAAATTGCGAGCGGCACCTCGATGTGATCCCGGGTGGTGCCGGGGATGTCCGTGACGATCGCTCGTTCTGCCCCAACTATTGCATTGAGAAGACTGGATTTCCCGGCGTTTGGCGGTCCGGCGATGACGACTCTGAGGCCTTCCTTCAGCAGTTCTGACCGAGGTCTTTCCAGCCATCGCCCCAACTCTGCGGCCAACGCCGCACAATCAACCGACAATCGCGGATCGGAGTCGACCGAATCGTCATCGACATAATCGATGGCCGCTTCGGCCTGGGCCGAAAGCTCAAGGACCTGCCGTTCCCATTCGCCGATCTGCTTCGCCAGTCCCCCTTCCGCCATCAGCAACGCCGCCCGCCGCTGATTTTCTGTCTCCGCCTCGATCAAATCGGCCAGTCCCTCGGCTTCGGTCAGATCGATCCGCCCATTCTCGAAGGCGCGCCTGGTGAATTCGCCAGGCTCCGCAAGTCGCAGGCCTTCGACATGCGACAATGCAGTCATGACGGCATCCACGACCGCTCTTCCGCCATGACATTGAAATTCAAGGCAATCTTCGCCTGTGGAGCTGGCGGGCGAATCGAACCGCAGCACCAGCGCCTGGTCGAGCACCTCGCCCGATCCTGGATCTCTCAGTTCGCGGAGCGCCGCTGAACGCGGCGGAGGAAGCTCACCAGCAAGCAACTCTCCTGCTGCGTGGGCTAGCGCGCCGCTAATGCGAATGATCGAGATAGCCGCGGGTGGGCGGCCACTGGAAAGGGCAAAGATGGTATCGCGGGCCATTGCCGCCGGTTAACCGAATAGCGGCGCGACGTCGTGCAAGCCTTCCCAAATCATCTTGCCGGCGACCCAGACGATCACCGTCAGACCGACATAGGCGATCCAATGATAACGCTCGATATACTTGGCGATGATGTTGGCCGCCAAACCCATCAGGGCGACAGACAGGACAAGACCAATCATAAGGATACCCGGATGCTCGCGCGCCGCACCGGCCACCGCAAGCACGTTATCGAGACTCATGCTGACATCGGCGACCGCTACACCCCAAGCCGCCGAGACAACGGTTTTCGCTGGCCGAATACCGCTATGCTCGTCGCCCTGGACCTCCTCCGACCCCGCGCTTTCGCCCTCGTGACGCAGTTCGCGCCACATCTTCCAGGCGACCCACAGCAAGAGCAGCCCGCCGCCAAAGACAAGGCCATATTCCTTGAAGCGTTCGAGCCCATACAGAATCGCCACTGCGAAGATGATCCGCAGGACCAAGGCGGCGCTGATGCCGATCCCGATGACTTTCTTGCGCTCCGCCGGCGGCAGGCCCGCCGCCAGCGCGCCTACGATGATTGCATTGTCGCCGGCGAGGGCTACGTCGAGCAGCACCACAGTGGCAAAGGCCGTCAGCGCCGACGCAGAGCCGATGTTAGCAAAATCGCTGAGGACATGATCCCACAACCAAGACATCGACATAGCCTCGGACGCGAAAAGCCCAATCATGCGACCAGGCCCGCTATTGGTTCATTGAGGCGAAGAAGTCCTCGTTCGACTTGGCATCCTTCATCTTGTCGAGAAGGAACTGCATGGCGTCCACCGTGCCCATCTGCATCAGGATCCGGCGCAGCACCCACATCTTGCTGAGGGTGCCCTGCTCCACCAGCAGCTCCTCCTTGCGGGTGCCGGATTTGCCGACGTCCAGCGACGGGAAAATGCGCTTGTCGGCGACTTTTCGGTCGAGCACGATTTCGCTGTTGCCGGTGCCCTTGAACTCTTCGAAGATCACTTCGTCCATCTTCGAACCAGTATCGATCAGAGCGGTGGCGATGATCGAGAGAGAGCCACCTTCTTCGATGTTACGCGCCGCGCCGAAGAATCGCTTCGGGCGCTGAAGCGCATTCGCGTCGACACCGCCCGTCAGAACCTTGCCCGAGCTCGGAACCACCGTGTTGTAGGCGCGGCCTAGGCGAGTGATGGAGTCGAGAAGAATCACAACGTCTTTCTTGTGCTCGACTAGCCTCTTGGCCTTTTCGATAACCATTTCAGCGACTTGCACGTGGCGCGATGCGGGCTCGTCAAAGGTCGAACTGATCACTTCACCCTTCACCGACCGCTGCATGTCGGTGACTTCCTCCGGCCGCTCGTCGATCAGCAGAACGATCAGAATGACCTCCGGATTGTTGTCGGTTATCGCCCGCGCAATGTTCTGCAGGAGCACCGTCTTGCCGGTTCGAGGCGGCGCAACGATCAGCGCGCGCTGACCCTTACCGAGCGGCGAGACGATGTCGATGACTCGGGCCGATTTGTCCTTGATCGTCGGGTCGAGCGTATCGAGCTTCAGTTTCTCGTCTGGATAGAGCGGGGTCAGGTTGTCGAAATTGACCCGATGCCTAACACTCTCCGGATCGTCGAAATTGATCAGCGTCACACGCGTCAGAGCAAAATATCGTTCGCCATCCTTGGGAGCGCGAATTTCGCCCTCCACAGTATCCCCGGTGCGAAGCCCGAACCGCCGGACGATTGACGGAGCGACGTAAATGTCGTCCGGACCTGCGAGATAATTGGCCTCGGGGGAGCGGAGGAAGCCGAAGCCGTCATTCAGCACTTCGATCGTGCCGCCGCCGACAATTTGGGCGCCGTCCTCGGCTTCAACTTTCAGGATCGAGAACATCAGATCCTGCTTGCGCATGGTCGATGCGCCTTCGACCCCCAATTGCTCGGCCATGTTGACCAACTCGGCGGGGGATTTCAGTTTCAAATCTTTTAAATGCATGGTGCGATCGCTTCTCGGGCGTTCAGTGGGGCTTGTTCAAAGCTCGGCGGCAGGACGCCGCGACTGGAATGGATGGAGCTGCAGCAGCGAAAGGAAGGAACTGGCCGTCGCAGCCGTTGCCGTGAGTTAGGGAGCAGCTTTGCTCAAGTCAACGTTCTCCAGCTTCTAAAAGGGACGGACGATCACGAGCACAACGATGATCGCGGTCAGAACTCCAGGAATCTCGTTCAGGATCCGAAGGGTTTTCTGGTCGGCCGAACGTTTGCCCTGCGCCAGCCTCTTTCCATAGCCGACCAGCCATCCCTGGTATCCACTGAGCAGGATGACGAGCGCGAACTTGGCATCGAACCACCCCTGGCTGAAGGCATCGATGTTGAAAGCCAGCAACAATCCCAAAATCCACACGAGAATCATCGATGGCATTAAGATGATTCTCCGCACACGCCGCTCTCGCTCGATCCAGGCGCGATCTTCGGCGGACCCCGCAACCGATTCGTGATGGTAGATGTACAGCCGCGGAAGAAGCAGAAGGCCCGCGATCCAGAAGATCACGAAGGTGACGTGCGCTGCCTTCACCCACGGATAAGCGACGCCCAGAAATCCCGCCCAGTCGCTCATCGCGCTCCTTTCACCAGTTCTACTAGCTGTTCGACGTGACTTACGGGCGTATCCTGAAGGATTCCATGCCCGAGGTTGAAGACATGTGGCCGGCCGGCAAAGGCGTCGAGGATCCTTCGAACCGAACTTTTCATTTCAAGTCCGCCGGCAAGCAGCACCAGCGGATCGAGATTACCCTGCACCGGCAGCCCGGAAGGAAGCTCACGATTGGCCCACACGGGATCAGTGGTCTCGTCCAGCCCGACGGCGCTCACCCCCGTTTCCTCGGCGTAAGCCCGGATCTTGCCGCCCGCGCCGCGAGGAAAGCCGATCACCGGGACTTTGGGATGCTTCTTCTTCAATTTCGTCACGATCCGTGCGGTCGGTGCGATCACGAAGCGTTCGAAAAGGAGGGGAGAGAGGCTTCCCGACCAGCTGTCGAACAACTGGACGGCCTCGGCGCCGGCGTCGATCTGCCGGGAAAGATAATCGACTGTGACCTTCTCGATCCGCGAAATAACGGAATCGAGCTTTTTCGGGTCACCATATGCCAAACGTCGAGTCTCGACCTGATCGCGGCTCCCTTCGCCTGCGACCATGTAGGTTGCCACCGTCCATGGTGCGCCGGCAAAGCCGATCAGCGTCGTTGCGGGTGAGAGCCGAGCCTTCACCTTTCGAACCGTCTCATAGATCGGGTCGAGCCTGGCCGGAAAGGCGGTCAGGGAATCCAGATCGGCAGAGCCGAGAACAGGCGTCAGCCGCGGCCCTTCCCCAGCAACGAAGGTCAGATTCTGCCCAATCGCAAACGGGACGATCAGAATATCAGAAAAGAGGATCGCGGCATCGAAATCGAAGCGCTCCAGCGGCTGCAGAGTCACCTCGGTCGCGGCATCGCTGTCGTACACGAGTTCCAGGAAGCTGCCCTTCTCTTCACGCAGCTGCCGATATTCGGGAAGATAACGGCCCGCCTGCCGCATCAGCCACAAGGGAGTCGGATCGCGCCGCTCTCCTCGGAGCACTGCAAGCAACGGCTTATCCTGCGAAACGCCGTCAGGGGGCGAAACGGGCACCCACTCTTCTCCCTATTTAGATTCTTAAGAAAAGATTGATGGAGTTGTTGTACGGCGGGACGCCGGACTTAGGCCGGGGTTCCGGATTTGCCAACAAGCGGCATCGCAAAGGAACCTCATCATCCCTGCGAGTCGCATTGCAAGATTCCCGCGATTCACAGGCTGGGGATGGAAACAGTCGCCCGTGGATGAATCGTCGAACATCGCCAGCGGGTGCGTGCACTGAACCCCTGTTGAGGCCGCCCCCATTGCCGCGCTAGGATCGCCAACGGGGTTTTCCACAAGGTTATTGAATGGCGCTCATCCTCGCCTCCGCCAGCGCGATCCGGCGCTCCATGCTCGAGCAGGCTGGAGTGGAATTCGTCATCCAGCCCGGCACTGTCGACGAGACCGAGGAGAAGCGCAATCATTCGGATCCGGTGCAGCTGGCGAGCGCCCTCGCCGAAGCGAAAGCGCTGAACGTTAGCCGCGCGCATCCAGAGGATTGGGTGATCGGCAGCGATTCCGTAGTGTCGGTCGAGCATCGACTCTTCGACAAGCCGCGCGACCGGGAGCAAGCCGCAAAGCATCTGCGCTTCTTCTCCGGCAAGGACATTGTGCTGACCAGCGCAGTCGCCCTGGCCCGCAACGGAGTGACCGAATGGCTCCATTGCGATTCCGCCCTCCTCAAGGTGCGGCAGCTGTCAGAAAGATTTATCGAGGACTATCTCGAGGCGGAATGGCCGGGGGTCGGCTATTGCGTTGGTGTGTTCCGTCTCGAAGGACCAGGCGTCCAATTGTTCGAATCGATCGAGGGCAGCTATTTCACCATTCTGGGTATGCCCCTGCTTCCTCTCCTGATGGCGCTCCGCGAACGCGGATTGGTCGAATCGTGATCCGGATCGCGCTCACCGGCTCTATTGGCATGGGAAAATCGGAAGTCGCGCGGATGTTCGAGTGTGCAGGCGTTCCCGTCTTTGATGCCGATGCCGAGGTACGGCGGCTGCAAGGGCCGGGCGGCGAACTTGTGGAGGCGATCGAGCAGCGCTTTCCTGGAACGACGGGTCACGAAGGTGTCGGTCGAGACGCACTCTCGGCACGCGTGCTTGGCGATCCGGCAGAGCTCCAGGCACTTGAGACGATCATCCACCCCGCCGTCCAACGCAAGCGGGCGGAGTTCATCGAGAAGAACCGTGACAAGCCCGCCCTGCTGTTCGAGATTCCACTGTTGTTTGAAACTGGAGGCGAAAGCGCATTCGACAAGGTGATCGTGGTGTCCGCGCCGCCCGACGTGCAGCGCCGGCGCGTCCTAAAACGCGCCGGAATGACGGAGGAAAAGCTGGCCGCCATCCTGGCCCGGCAAATGCCCGATTCCGAAAAGAGGGCGCGGGCGGATTTCATTGTGGAGACAGGCGGCGACCTATCCACAACAGAGGTCCAGGTCCGCGAAATTCTTTCTTGTCTTGGGCTTTCAGGAGGCGAATAGACGAGGGCGTGCGCGAGATCGTCTTCGATACGGAAACCACCGGCCTTAATCCCTCCTCCGGCGACCGGATTGTAGAAATTGGCTGCATCGAAATGGTCAACCGGATCGAAACGGGCCGCCATTTCCATGCCTATTTCAATCCGGAGCGGCCGATGCCGGCCGAGGCGGCGGCGGTGCATGGACTGACCGACATTTTCCTGTCCGACAAACCCCGCTTTGCCGAGAAGGTCGAGGAGCTCATCGAGTTCATCGAAGATTCGCCGCTCGTCGCTCACAACGCCGGCTTCGACTTCAGCTTCCTGAATTCCGAGTTGACCCTGTGTGGCCGGCCACCGGTTTGCATGAGCCGGATGGTCGATACGCTAGCGATCGCTCGCACTCGCCATCCCGGCGCCAAGCACAGCCTTGATGCGTTATGCGTCCGCTTCGGCGTGGACCGGACGCAGCGGGTGAAGCATGGCGCGCTGCTGGACGCGCAGCTGCTCGCTCAAGTCTATATCGAATTGACCGGTGGTCGGCAGATCGGCCTCGGCCTCGCGGACGAGACGGTGCTGGAAGTTGCCCCAATCGAAGTCGTCATCGCTGCTCGCCAGGTGCGGACGCCGCGGCCGCATTTTGCGAAGGATGAGGAGCTCCAGCACCATCGTGCGTTTATATCCAGGCTGGTCAACCCGCTGTGGGCACGTTTCACCGAGGCGAGTTGACGGGCGTCGAAGCCCCGCCCTAAGCGGCGGACCAAGCTTGGAAAAGGAGCCCAGACGTGGACGTTCGTGTCGCGGATCATCAGGTCGAAACCGGAGACTCGCTGAAGGAACATGCAGTTCAGCGAATCGAGGAGCTGACCGAGAAATATTATTCGCGAGCGGTCGGTGCGAACGTCACCTTCGGCAAGGGGCCGCAGAACGACTTCACCTGCGACATCGTCGCGCCGGTCGCGCAAGGGGTCGTGCTGAAAGCCTCACATCGGGCGCCGACTGCGCAGGTGGCCTTCGAATGCGCGGCCGACAAGATCGAAAAGCAGCTTCGTCGCTATATGAAGCGGCTGAGGGAGCATAAGCCCGGACACGATTCCTCACCGAGGATTGAGGCGAATGCGGCTTACACCGTTTTTGCCGCCTCGCCCGAGGAGGAAGAACCGCCGGCCAGCCCGGCGATCGTCGCCGAGACCGAGGTCAATATCCCGACAGCCAATGTCGCCGACGCAGTGATGCTCATGGATCTGAGGAATACGACAGCGCTTCTGTTCCGCAATTCCAGGAGCGGCGAGTTCAACATGGTCTACCGCCGCGAAGACGGAAATATCGGGTGGGTTGAGCCGCGCGGCCGCTAACCCCATTTGCGTGGATCCACAGGCTTGCTCCGGCAAGCCATCACGAGTGCCTGCAATGCAGCTGACGCAATTCCTCGATTT
>Ga0207640_10000472_pt1 | contig 24539 bp, 44 predicted proteins | sample KBSCornC42_FD_184300 | JGI IMG/M metagenome (GOLD analysis project Ga0207640, IMG submission 184300) | Corn rhizosphere microbial communities from Kellogg Biological Station, Michigan, USA - KBS Corn C4-2 (SPAdes) (version 2) | ecosystem: Host-associated > Plants > Roots > Rhizosphere > Soil ... | reverse complement strand
GTACGGGGTCCTCTCGAGCTTCGGCAAGCTGACCAAGGCCAACGTCAGCTACCAGGTGAGCGGGGCCCTCGACGAGGGCGTGATCCTCCAGTCCGCGACCGCGAAGACGGTCGACTGGAACACGAAAACCGACGGCGCCAGCGTCGACTACACGCTCGACGCGAATCAGACCGTCATCCCGATCACCAGCAACACGCTGGCGAATCCGAGTGTCGTGACGACGCCGGTGCCGCATGGCCTGACGACCGGCGACATCATCCTGATCAGTGGGGTGATCACCTCGAGCCCGACGATCAACGGCCAGCGCACGGTCACCGTGATCTCGACCACGAGTTTCTCGGTGCCGGTCAACGTGACGATCGCGGGCACCGGCGGCTCGTTCGTGCGGGCAAACACGCGGCTCGGCGGCGTCGGCTACCAGTTCGTCAGCGCGTTCTCGGGCTTCTCGGGCTTCATCGGGAAGATCCGCATGTCGCCCGACGACATCACGTACGCGGACGCGATCACCTTCACCAACGTCACCGCGGCGCCGGCGGCCGAGCGGCTCACCGTTGCGGGAGTCATTGATCGCTACCTCTGTTTCAACGGCGACGTGACCGGCGCCGGGTCGATCACGCCGTTCGTCGGGTTCAAGCGGAATTAGCAGGAGTCCATCATGGCCGTAGGCATTCAGGGTTCGACCGTCGTCACCGTCAGCCTCACCGACAGCGGCGCCACGCCGCGCCTCATCACCGGCTTCGTCATGGAGCTCGGCGGCGCGGAAATCGAAGTCGAGCTGCAGTCGTCCGAGGCGTTCGGCGATCTGTGGCGCGAGTTCGCGCCGACCGGCATGCGGAAGGTGGCGCCGATTCCCGTCAAGGGCCTGTTCGATACGACCGCGACCACCGGCCCGCACGTGGTGTTACGGCCCGGCGATGCCGACGCGCTGCCGACGTCGACGCCGCGCGTGCTGGTGATCGTGTTCGGGGACTCGAAGACCTTCACCGTGTCGTGCTGGCTCAACAAGTACAAGGTCGCGCCGAACAACGGCAAGCTGACCGGGTTCGAATCGACCCTCCAGCCGACCGGCGCCGGCGTCTGGACGTAGACGCATGGGCAACCCCTTCGCGTCCCTGACACAGTCGGATCCGATTCCGCTGAAGTTCGACCCGCCGCACTGGATCGTGGTGCGCAAGCTCACCGGGCGGCAGATCGCGCGCGTGCAGGAAGAACACCGAGACAGCCTCGCGACCGGGGACCCGCGGTTGTGGTCGGCGAGCTTCAGGCGGATGTTGGCCACCGGCGGCGCGACGGACCCCGAGGTGCTCAAAGCCATCAGGGATCCATTGACCGGGTTCGACCGGTACGCGCTGGTCCGCGCCGGGCTCGTCGCCTGGAGTTACCCACAACCGATCAAGCCGGTCACGGTGAAAGTCGAGGGCCAGCCAGATCAGGTCGTCGACGCGATCGAGGACCTGGACGACGAGGGCGTCGACTTCATGGCGACCGAAGTGCTGCGCCTGACCAAGCCGCACCTGTTCTACGCGACCGCCGAGGACGCGGAGGTCGCCCAAAAAAACGCCTGACGGTCCTGTACCGATCCCTGATCGGCACCGGGCCGCAACCCCTGACGCGCTACTACGGGCGACTGTCGGAAGAATTCGGCGGCGCCTTACCGACGGCGATCTGGGCAGAACAGCAGCGGCTGCCGGTCGGGTTCCTGGAAGAGATCATCGAAGCCCGTGCCTTCGCCGCCGCGGTGACCGCGAACGAGACTGACCCGGACGTGCACGGCTGGCGGACCTCACGCCTGAGAACGCTGGCCAAGGAAATCGAACACGAGCTCGCCGCCGAGGAGATTGCGGCCCGCCATGGCGGATAACTTCACCATCACCGTCGACGACGCGGCCCTCCTCGCCGCCTGGGATCAACTCGGGGATGCCGTGCACGCCCACCTCAAGGCGAACGCGAAGGTGACGGCCGACAAGATCGCGACGGAAGCGGGCGCACGGATTAAGCGCCGCACCGGACGCACCGGGGACGCCATCACCGTCGAGGAAACGCGCAACGGCGACGGCTACGTGATCTACGTCGGCAACGGGCGGCAGCACATCGGCAGCTTTCTCGAGTTCGGGACGAAGTATATGACCGCGAGACCGTTCCTGTTCGTGTCGGCGCGGCTCGAAGAGGGGGCGCACGACCGCCGATCACGCGAGGCCGTCCAGGAGGCGATCGACGAACTCGGGCTGGGAGTGTAGATGTCGTCCAGTAATCCGACCCTCATCGTCCGCGTCGCCGCCACGCTCGACGAGCTGCGCGCGAACCTCGCGGAGGGCCGCTCCCAGATCGAGACCACGACGGCCGCGATGGGGAAGATGGCCGCGTCGTTCTCCGGCGACAAGCTGATGCAGCAGGCGAACAACGTGATGGCCGCGCTCACGCAGGTGAACGGCCTCACCAGCCTGACCGGGGCCGAGCAGGCGCGCGTCAACAACATCCTCGAGCGCGCGCTCGAGAAGTACCGGGCGCTGGGTAAGGAAGCGCCCGTCGGGATGCAACAGGTGGCGGATGCGACGAAGGACGCCGCGTCGCACGCCGACAACCTGCGCGGGTCGTTCTCGGCGTTCGACGGCGTGCTCCGGGCGGTCGGGATCAATCTCGGCCCCGAAATCAGCGGGTTGCTGGACCTGGGGGACGCGTCCGGGAAAACCGCCAGCCAGTTGGGGATGGTCGCGACCGCGGGCCTCGTCGTCGGCGCCGGCGTGGCGGGCTGGAAGATCGGCCGCGCCATCGCGGAGTTCTTCGATCTCGATAAAGCCATCGGCAGCGCGACGGCGAAGCTGCTGGGCTGGGGCGATCTCGCGGGGCAGACCGCCGGCGCCCAGCAGGACACGATCAACAAAGCCATTCGCGACGGGGCGGACGCCACGATCAGTTATACGGACGCGATCGTCTTCAACACGAAAACGCTGAAGGACAAAGCCACCGCCTCCACGGTCGCCGCCGCCGAGACCAAACGCCTGGCCGACGCCGAGAAGGCGGCGAGCGACGTCATCCAGGCGGCCAACAAACTCCAGCTGAAGCACCTCGAGGAGGAGATCGCGGCCATGGCGCCGTTCCGCGCCGCGATGGGGGAATTGAATTCTGTCGGGGCCGGCTGGAAAGGCACGCTGGACACGATCGACGGCGCGGTGGTCGAAGGGATCAAGTTCTATCTGCAGGCCGGCGTCTCGCAGAAGGCGCTCGCCGAGGCGTACGGGCTGACCGATGCGCAAGTCAAATCCGTCGCCTCCTCCCTCAAGGACGAAACCGAAGAGCAGAAGCGATCGGCGGACGCCCGGCGCGACGCGACCAAAGCCATCGACGAGGCGCGCGTCGCCGAAGACCAGCTTGCCGCCGCGAAGGCCAAATCGAAAAAGGAAACCCAGGAGCTCGCCGCGGCCGAGGCGAAGCGGAAAGCCGAGAACCGCGCGCAGGGCAATTCCACCGAGTACGACCTCGCGACCGACGCGGGCCGGGCCAAAGTCCCGGAGAACATCCGGGTGTGGTTGCACGACGGGTACTCGCTCGCGCAGGCGGCGCAGATCGCGTTCCTGATGTCGTGGGGGTTGCCGATCAACGGCAACGATCCGCTCTTCGCGCACAAAGGGCCGGCCGTCCCGGGCTTCAAAGAGGGCGGCGTCGGCGACTTTGGCGCGGGCACGTTGGCGATGCTGCATGGGCGGGAAGCGATCGTGCCGCTCGACCGCGCCGGCGGCGCGATCGGTGGCGGCGAGACCCACCTCCACATCCATGTGAATAGCCCCCTGGCGTCGGCGCCGCAGATCGCGGCGGCCGTCGGCAACGCGCTGATGATCCGGCAGCGCAACATCGGAGAGCGGTTCTAGTGGCCAGCCTCGCCGTCGGCGAAGCGTCCGCGATGTATGCGCAGGCGGGCGTGATGCGCGCCGGCGCGAGCCGGGCCAACGACCATTCGCAGTTCACGTACGTGGCCATCGCCGGCGTCCAGTACGCCAACGCGCGGGCCGTCAGCGCGCAGCGCGTCAAGAACGAGACGTTGACGATCACGGAGACCGAAGGCGAGACGCCGAATACGGCGGCGTTCGCGGTCCGCGGCTTCACGCCGACCGATGGGCAGGACGTCGTCATCACGCTCGGCTCGATCAACAATGCCGAACGCGAGTTCGCCGGGACGATCCTCACCGACGCGCAGACCAACGAGGGCTCGCCGCTCAACGGCCAGGACGCCGTCAACGTCATCGACTACACCTGGCAGCTGACCCGCCGCTCGATCACCCAGCGCTGGACGACGACGTCGGGCACCGTCATTGCGCGAGCGATCATCGCGCTCGCCCCGGGGTTCACGTCGCTGCGCGTCGAAGAGAACCTGGCGGTCCTCGACGAATTCACGGTCACGAATCAAACGCTCGCCGCAGCGCTCGGCAGTCTCGCCCAGCGGCTCGGCGCCTACTGGAAGGCCACCTATCTCAAGGATGTGCGCTTCGGGATCAGCGCGGATCCGACCCAGACCGACCCGATCGTCCTGACGCCGGCTACGGCGCTGCTCGCGGAACTGAACGACTTCAGCGCGACGCGCGATCTCAGCCAGGTCATTACGCGGCAGCCGGTCGAAGGCGGCGGCTCGACGGCGCTGATCGAAGTGCCGGCCGGCGAGACGATGCTGCCGGTCGAGGATGCCAGCTGGTACAACTCGACCGGCGGCACCGTCGTCAGCGGGCCGCAACGCGTCCCCTATACCGGCGTGCAGCTCGGGGGCGCGGGGTCCATCGTCGGGCCGTCCGCCGCGCCCGCCGTCGCGCCGGTCCTGACGGCGGGCGGCGGCAGCGTCGAGTCCGGCGTGCATCAGTACGCCTACGTCTTCGGGACGGGCGCGGGGACGAGCCTGCCGAGTCCGCTCGCCTCGATCACGACCGATACGACGACCATTCCGCCGCCGGCCGCGCCCACCGTCACCGATAGCCCGCCGACCGCGGGGGCCCTCCTCGTCGGGCAAACCTATAAGTGGCTGCTGACCTTGGCCACGGATGCGACGCATGAGACCACCGCGGGGACCGCGTCCGCCGGGCTCGTGGGTACCGGACATACGGCGGGCTTACAAGCGGCCGGCCTGGCCAGCAGCGGCGTCAGCAACGCGACCCTCGTGCGGGTGTATCGCACCATCGGGAACGGCGCGACCTACTACCTGGAAACGACGAGCACGGTGGGGAACTTCGTCCTGAACCCCACGGCGGAGTTGATCGTTGGCGTCATGACCGATGCCGTGCTGGTCACGCAAGTCAATCCGCCGGGCGCGAACACGGCGAACTACGGCGGCGCGTCGGTGACCGGCATCGCCCTCGGGCCGACGGGCACGACGTATCGCGAGGTGTACCGGACGGCCGCCGGCGCCGCGCAGCTCAAGCTCTTGACCACGATCGCGAACAACACCTCGACCGGCCCGTTCGTCGACACCTTCGCCGACGCGACGCTCGGCGCCAACGCCCCGGCCGTGGACACGTCCGGCCTCTCGACCGTGGTCGGCAAAGTCCTCGCCGGCGCGACGTCGGTCGAGACCTCGAACGCCGGACGCTTCAGCGCGACGGGCGGCTGGGCGATCAACGGGACGCAATTCATTCGCTACACCGGGGTCAGCGGCAACACGCTGACCGGCATCCCGGCCAGCGGCCGCGGCGCGATCGTCAACACGATGCAGTATGGCGAGCACCTCGATCCGGCGCCGGCGCTGACCGGCATTCCGGCGAGCGGTGTCGGGGCCATTCTCTACACCATCAAGCAAGGCGATCCAGTCAACCTGCGCGTGGTCGTCGACGACGTCGCGGCGCAGGCGGTGATCGCCCTGTTGATGCTGCCGCTCGTCGACGACGGCATCATCGAAGGCACGGTCATCCAGGACGGCCGGATCTCGGAAACGGAAGCCCGGGCGCGCGGCACCGCCCAGCTCGCCCTGCGCAGTGCGCTCGCCGTCAGCGTCGCCTACACGACGCGCGACCTCAACACGCACGCCGGCCGCAGCAGCGGCGTGAACCTGCCGGCGGCGCCGACGAGCACCGTGGGCACGTTCCGCATTCTCTCGGTCACCAGCACCGGCTATCTCCCGGCGCGCTGGCCCACCCGGCAGGTGGTCGCGTCCTCGGTCCGCTACACCCTCGAAATGCTGCTCCGTCGTGCCCGAGGAGGCGCGTAAGCCATGGGCATGACCCATCCCACGATCACCGACGACAGCGGGACGCGCATCGACGGCACGGTCTGGAACAACGCCTGGGAAACGCTGCATGACACGGCGATCGACGCGGCGATCGCCGCCGCGTTCGTCAACCCTTCGGCGCCGACCACGACCGGGACCGTGACGGCGCTCGCGCTGCCGACCGGCACCGGGCCGCTCACGCTGTATCTGAACAACGCGGCGCTGCTGAATGTGCAGGGCATCGCCGCCGGGCTCTCGGGCCAGCTGCTCTTTCTGTTCAGCAAGGGCGCCGGCCAGGTCGACCTCAATCACCTGCATGCGAGCGGGACGGCGCTCGGCAAACTGAAGCTGATCGCCACCACCGGGCTCACGTCGCTGGCGGCCGGGGTCGGCACGGCCGTGCTGCAGTACGACGCGACCGTCACGCAGTGGCGGCTCGTCTCGCACGACCAGGGCGCGTGGATCGCCTACACCTGCGCCTGGACCAATCTCGGCACGGCCAACACGCTCGGCAACGGCACGGTCGTCGCGACCTATCTCCAGCGCGGGCGGCAGGTGTCCGTCCGCATCATGCTGACGTGGGGCACGACCACCGCCGCCGGCAACAACACGTGGGCCTTCTCGCTGCCGTCGACCGACGACGGCGTCAGCATCGCCGCGTCTGGGAGCGCGTTGATGATCGATGCGAGCGCGGGCTTGCTCTACTCCGGCTCGATTTTGAACATCGGGACGGCCGCCTTTGCGGTCGGCACGAACGGCAGCCCACTCGCCGGGTTCGCGACCACCGTGCCCTTCACGTGGGCGAACCTCGACACCATCATGATCAACCTGACCTACGGCATCGCCTAAACAACACATGCCTCAGCAGACCTTCACGTCCACGCGCCCGACCCGCCCTGATCCGCCGTCCCTGCGCGATGCGGTGCGCGCCGCCCTGGCCGATGCGACCGTCGTCGGCATCGACGCGGACCCCTACACGTTGACGAAGGACACGCCGTGGAGCGGCGCCGACCTGGCCGCGGCGCAAACCGCCATCGACGCCGCACCGGCGCTGACGCCACAGCTCCGCTATAGCAGAACCAGTCGCGAGAAGGACCTGCTTGCCACGATCGCGCTGATCAAGCGCGCGCAGGGCATCGCCGCCTGGAACGCGATGACGGTGCCGCAGAAGGTCGCGGCGGCGACCGCCGAAGCCGACGTGTGGGTCACCATCCGCGACTTCATCGAGACCAATCTGTGACCGATCCCACCATCACCGCGGCAGCGATCGTCACGGTGATTGCGGCGCTCTTCGGCAACGCGATCCTCCTCATCAACGCCTGGTCGTCGGCGAAGGACCGGCGGGAAGCGGCGCTCGAGCGGCGCATCTTGCTCGAGAAAACCAACGCCGCCGCGAAGGTCACCGACGAGACCGCGAAAAAAGCCGACACGATCATCCAGAAGGCCGTCGCGATCCACACGCTGGCCAATGGCACGAACTCGGAGCTGACCAAGGCGCTGGCGATCGCGAACGAGAAGATCGAAGCCCTCGGCCAGTTGATGGCGTCGATGGTCGCTGCGAAAGACGAAGCCGATGCCGTGCGCGTCGTCAGTCAGCGCGACATCGCGACCGCCCTGGCGCAGACGCCGCCGGGGCAGCCGGGCGGGCCCGAGCGCCGCCGGACGCCGCCGCACGACGCCGCGCCGATCAAGGTCGACATCGTGAGCGTCCCGAAAGACATCCTCCCGTGAGGACGCACACCGGCCGGCGTCCGCAGAACTTCCCGCGCTGGAGTCCGCCAGGACGCGCGCGCGTCGTCGCCCCCAAGGTCGCGCCAGTCGTGCGGCCGATCTGTCCGTTCTGCTTTCAGCCAGGCGTGCATCTGAAGATCGACAGCTGCCTCAACGCGCTGGCCTCGCCGCAGCAGCGCGGCTGGACGACCGGGTTCAAATGAGAACGCCGGGCGACCGCGGCCGCCGGTCCCGCCCCGTCGCGCCGATCCGCTGGCGCGTCGACGCCTCGCGCCACCACGGCCAACGCGGCTGGCGCGTCTACGCCCGATCGGGCCCGGACCAGCACGCCGTCACGCACGAGAGCCGCTGGTGTACGACAGAAGCCGAAGCGCGATCGCTGAAAGCGTCGCTCGACCGCGGCCTGACGATCGACGCCGCGCATGCCGCGTGGGCCAAGGAGCATCCATGACCTCACGAATCCTCACGCTCGCCGTCCTGCTCCTGACCGCGGCGCCGCTCGCCGCACAGGATCGCTCGAAAGCTTACGTCGCCGCGGTGAAGGCGGACCTGGTCGCCAGGGGCGTCATCCCGACTCCGCAGACCGACAACTGCCATGCGTTCCAGATCATCGCGCGCGTCGCGTGGGGATTGCGGGCGCAGGGCGCGCGACTCCTGACGAAGACCCCGGCGCAGAACGGCTGCACCTGGCTCGGCGTCCGATACTCGCACGACGTGATCACATTCGCCGATGGCTGGGCGGATCTCCTGCGCTCGGCCGGGCCGCCGGCGAACGTCAACGAGCCCGACTGGCAATGGACCGCGAGCGGACCGTCGGCCGCCGCCGTCGCGCCGATCGACCTGGACGCCGGCAGCGCGCCGGTGCTCACGCCGCCGCTCGGCGACCCGCCGCCGTTGCCGCCGCAGATCCTCACCGAATTGATTGCGAAGTTGTTCCTGGAAGTGCAGCAGCTGCGGTTGAACACCGAGGCCCTGATGGACGCGCTCGCGAAGGTGCGCGCGGAGCAGAGCGACAGCCGGATCGCGCACGCGCACGGGCTGCAGGGGAGTCTCTTCGGGTATCCGGTCCTGCTGAAACCGGTGCCGTGATCAGCGGCCGTAGACGAGATGGATGCCCGGGCCGCGGTCGATCGGCACCTCGTGTCCGTCGCCATAGCCGTATCCGTGGCGAGACCCGTGCCCCAGGTAGGTCGTCATCGACCACGGCTCACTGAGCGGCCGCGTCGGCTCGAACGGGGCGAAGAGCGGCGTGTCGCGCAGGATGACGACGCGCGGCCCGGCCCCAGGTCGGCGCGCCGGCACGTACACGAACTCCCGCGCCTTCAAGCCGGCGAGCTCGGCGGGTGTCACCGTCTGGGTCCAGGCTGTCACCGGGCGTGGGGCCAGATCCGCGTTGGTGTAGACCCGAGACTGTGCCGCGGCGGGCACGGCCGTGAGGAGCAGGCCGACGAGCAGCGCCATCGTCTTCATGGTCACCTCTGGTGCGACGAACGTGCCAACCATTATTCGAGAATCAGCCATCCGGCCGGCACGCCCGCGCGATGCGCTTCGAGCTCGAGATCGGCCTTCGCGCGCGTGTCGTTCTTCACGGCCGCCTTGAGCCGCGACACTTCCTTGACCGAGTCCTGCCATTGATCTTCCAGGACGGCCAGCTGCCGGCGACTAGCAATGGCGTTGATGTTGTCGACCGGCAGGTGGAGTTTGGTGTTCAGCGCCCGCTCGTTCGTCTCGGCGGCGAGCAGGTAGTTGGCGTCGTCGCTGAGCTTCGTCGTCAGCGTGCGCATCCGCGTCTTCCAGTAGGTCTCATCCTTCGTGACGGGGGTGGTGCTGGTCGTGGCCGCACTGCCGGACGTGGTCGTCGTGGTGACGGCGGTCGCGCTGGACGCCTCGCCCGGCGCCGCAGGGTCGACCGCCGACGCGCCAGGCGCGATCTCTTTGGGCGCCACGGGGGCGGGCCAGTTCATGCCCTTCGCGCGGTCCTCCTGCGCTTTCTTCGCGGCCTCCGCCAGCGACTGCGCGGACACGGGCACGGCGACGACGGCGAGCAGCAGCGTCGCGAGCAACGCGCGGGTGGGGGACATCATGAAATGGGAGCCTTCCTCTGGCCGATGGGTGGCGGGGTTTACCCTACTGTATCGGTTGAGCTACAGCGCGCGCTAGAGAACAGCGAGCGAACCGACTGACGGTTTTCGGTCAGCGGTCCAAAATCCGGATCGCGCGATCCAGCTGCTTCATGAGCCCGGCGTCCGCCATGCTCAGCGTGTAGGTGATCGTCGCGTCGATGGTGGCCAGGTCGGCGGCGCCGCGGGCGTTCCAGATCAGGCGGAGCTGCTCGACGACGTGATTGTGGGCTAAGGAGGTTTGCACCAGGTCCTTGGCCACTTGCAGGAGCAGGCTCTTGGCGATCTGATCGAAGTTGGGGGTCTCAGGCATCAGGGGATCTCGGTCGTACGGCCTGGCGGGCGCCCATGGTTCGGGCCGACCTGCGAGTCGTCGCGATGGCGCGGAGCCACGCCGACGAAGTAGTGCGCGCCTCGACACGTGACGTACAGATGATTCCGTTCCGCCGTTGATCGATCGAGGTACGGTTGCTCGACGAGATGCGGCGTGCCACAGCGGGGACAGGGGTAGGAGTCGCCGGAGCGCAGTGCGGTAGCCATCGGCATCATCGTGCGGTTTTCCGCGGCCGGCCGCCCAGCCGTCCATTGAGTCTTGAGGCGTGAGCTTTCTGTGCGCTCTTCTTCGTGCCGAGCAGGGCGCCAACACCCATGACGCGGACTCGGAGGCGCTTCAAGCGATCGGACACCCGCGCCACGCGTACCGTCGCTCCAGCGCGTGCGCCCGGATGTTCCTCGAGATACGCCGCCAACGTGGTTTGAATCGCTCGCTCAGCCGCCGCGCGCGTATCCGCCGCAGCATAGACCGGGAGTCCAGGAATATAGGCGCTCACTGCGCCGCTCGCTTCAGTCTCTAGGACAATCGGATAGTAGGCCGTCATCGAACCCCTGCCTCCCTGAGAATGCGGTTGCCCAACTGACCCGCGTCCTTCTTTGTATGGATCGCGACCCAGACTTCCTGGCCCGTCGTCGGGCGTCGATACAGCGCGTGGCTGCCTTTGCCGGTTCGCACTTCTACGTAACCTGCGGCTTTGAGCTTCCGAATCACTTCGCCCCAGGTCATGAAGAGACTATAACCTATCGTTAGGTTATTGTCGAGAACAAACGAACCGTTGAGGGAGATTGACGAGAGGCGTGACGAGGCGCTACTCCTGGAACTTCAGGTGCGACAGAATCGATTCGAGCTGCTCGACGGTCGGCGCGATGAGGCCCGGCTCGAGCATGCGGATGTCGCCCAGGCTGACGATGCGCGGCGTGCCCTGGTCATCGAAGATCTGCCAGGTGGCGCTCATGCCTGTCGTGTTGCCGCGGGCGGCGACGGTGACCGGTTTCCCGGTCGAGAGCAGGATGCCCAGGCGTGGTGGGTTGTAGGACTCATCGGCGACGAAATCGAGATGCTGATCGGTCGTCGTCGACACCGGCATCTGGCGCTTCCGCTGCTGTTGCCGTTGTCTCAGGGTGCTCGGCATAAAACCTCCTTCAGACCGCCAGAACCGCGCGGTCGCCCGGGAGTGTAACACCCCTGCCTGGCACAAATGTTTGGCACCGTGAACGAGTGCGTATTTTGAGAGGAGAATTATCAGAATAGGGAAGGTGTCGGTAAGCTCATAACCCAAAGGTCGCGGGTTCAAATCCCGCCCCCGCAACCAACAGTTCGGCCCGGTTTTCCGGGCCGTTTTCGCGTACGAGCCTACTTTTCACCTGCCGATTTCGAATCAGTCCACTCCCGATTCCACCCGCGTTTTCACGAACGATTCCGAGGGGTGCCAAGCTGCGGTTTGGCACGAACGTTTGGCACGGCCCACGCCAATCAATCGTTTTCGGAAGCTCACGCGGCGTCGGTGAGCTCGGTCATTTTGGGCGGGAGGAGTTGTTCAATCCGTTCCTCGCGGTCCGTGGGTATCAAGATGACGTCGGTCGACATCCCTTTCACAATCTCGAGGGACTTAGTCGACCATTCCTCGGCCCTCGACAGTACCGTCAGCAGCGGCCACCTCGCTGCGGGCTGCCCCTTGATGTCGAAGCCCATAAATCCTAAGCGAGCGATTTGCCACTGGGTCCCGACGCTTGGCGGCAGCAGTTTCAGTGCGACGGTTTTCGCTGTGGGCACAGTGGACCGCGACACGAAGTCGAACACGTGCTCATACTTGGTTCGTCCCTTCACCACGACGCGGCGCTCAATCTCGACGTACGGCGGTTGCCATAGTCGGAGCGTGCGCGCGACTCTGGCGGGAAGGGACTCATCCTCAATCTTGGGCTCATGGCTCACGACATCCACCATCGCGAGCACGACACATTGCCCAATCGTAAGAACAGCGGCATGGATGGCCGCGTCGTTAGGGCATGCGATTTGGAATCGCCCATTCTGAAAGGTCACGCCGTAGCGCCGCGCGATTCCTTTTAGCAGCGCTTCCTGACCCTCGGTCGGATGAATCCCTTGCGTGAACAATTCGGCGGTGTTCTTTCCACCGTCATGGACGTACACGAAGTCGCTGTCCGCCACCGGTTCGACGAAGACGTCCACATACCGGTCGTCGACCGTTTTAAGCGGCAGGGTCACAATGCAGCCGCTTTCGAACGCGGTCACGTCGAGTGCTGTGGCGAACAGCGCCACCAGCGACTCTTTAAGGGAGGAGCAGTTCTTGTCCATGGTCAATGGCATTCAGCTGGATGCGCATGACGCGCAGTCCGCGAGTTAAGAACTGATCTCGCGACGTGACTCCATCCAATTCCGTGATCGGCATCTTCCGGCGTTCTGCGTTTTCATCGGCTGGCTCCCAGACGTGGCGGTGCCAGCCACGCCCCCAACCGCCCCCGACAGCAGGGAATCGACCTTCGTGGTCCACGCCATCAATCCGGACTCCGTGTAGTTTTAGCGACATCGTCCAACTCAACGGTGTCTCGGACCGTGTCGAGATGTTCAACCGCAACGTAGCGTCGACGTCATTGCCATTCTCGTCGACGATGACATGGTCCGCGTATAGATCGCACGCACCTTTCTTGGCGAGCAGGAGGTGCAGTATCCCCAGTCGACTGACGTCGAAGTACTTTTCCGTCGTTCGGATCTGCTCGACGTAGGCAAACAAATCGCGCGCCATCGTTTTGCCAACTAGCCGACTTTCAGCCGCCCCTCAAGCCGCTTGCCGACGTTGCGCTGCCGCAGCCGAAGGATGCCCGCGTAGAAGCGACGCGTCGTGTCGATGCTCGCGTGGCCGAGCATGGCCTGGAGATCGCCGAGGTCGGCGCCGGCTTCGATCGCGTCGATCGCGCCGGAGTGCCGCGCGTTGTAGAGCGGGATCGTCTTCGGCCAGCCGTGCGCGCGCGCCAGCTCCAGGAGGTTCGCCTGACACGTCTGTTGCGCCGGCTCCTCATACGGCCCAAGCGCGCCGGCGGCGAGCAAGAGGCGCACGGCCGCACGCATTTCCTTGTTCAGGTGAATCGCGTGCGTCGGCCCGCCCTTGGCGCCGCGCACGATCCAGAACTGCGACGTGACGTGGAAGTCTTCCGCGATCGCGCGCATCAGCTGCGCCGGGCGCTGGAGCGTCGTCGTCAGCATCAGGTACCGCGCATAGTCCTGACGTTCAGGGCTGCGGACCTTCGTCCCTCGAGCGCGGGTCTCGAGCGCGGTCGCGACCTTCTGGACGATCCGTACATCGACGCCGACGGGTGTGGCGGCCGCCGGCTTCGGCCGCTCGACGTCGTCACACGGGGTTTTCGCCTTCGGACCGTCAAGCGTCTTGTACAGGTGCCGCAGGACTCGGTACCGCTCCATCAGGGTCTTCTCGGAGGCCGGCGCGGCGATCGCGCGCCGCGTCCGGGTGCCGCGGCCGCCGACGTGGGTCCCGTGTTTCCGCCACTCCGCGATCGCCGTCCGGACGTCGCCGGCGTTGAGGCGCGCGCGTTGCCGGGGCCCGAACTTGTCGAGCCAGGCGCGCAGGTGTGAGCGGTCTGCCTTGAAGCCGGGCCTCCCGGCAATCTGTTTCAGGTATCGGACCGCGTCATGGGCGAGTGTGCCGCGCGCACTCGCCGGCGCCTGGTCGTGCAGGTCGGCGCGGAGTTGGTCGCGTTGTTTCTCCAGGGTCTCGAGCTCGGTCCCAGGATCGAACCGGAGCTCCTGCTGCTGCCCGCGGACCTGGACGACGACGGAGGCGTAGCCCTCCGCGTCGACGTAGATGTTTTTCGCGATCTTCCGGCGTGCGCCGTGGCGGCCCATTCTACGACTCGATCTGCGCGATCATCTCAGCGACGAGGTTTTCGATCAGGAGGATGGCTTCCGGCTGCAGGACGACGAGGCGCTGCAGTAGGTTGCCGAGCGCCTCGGGCGGGTCGGGACGATTTGCCCACGGCCTTGGCTTTTTTAACTTCTCGGGCGAGGCGACCAGCTTCAGCATGCACGCGGCGGTCTGTCGAATCCGTTGCGACGGGAACGGCAGCAGCTTGGCCATGGGCACCCCCCGCAGCGGTGGCAAGCGGACGGCCAACAGCTTCCTTACGCTTCGTGGCCGATTCCGTCGTTACAGTCCTGGCGATGGGCGACTCTGGGACACGCAGCTGACGGATCGGTTCGGCTTTCCCGGCTATGAATTCCGTCACCTCGTCCACGATTGGCTCGCTTACAGGAACGGCCGAACGACGGCGAACGTCCGCGAGCAGGACGCGCAAACCAGAACGGCCGGCAGGCGTCAGACGTTCCCAAGCTTCCAGTAACTCGCGTTGCCCTACGGACAATGTGGTGTCTCCAGGTATGCCGTAGAGCTCGTCCAAGATGTCCGCGATGTCGCCCTTTCCGGCTGCCCTCAACACAGCGGAAGGCGGCTCGTCGGCGACCATGGCGAGCCGTAGGCAATTTGCGACGTTGAACGGGAAGTCGCCTGTGTTCAACGCACGACTCAGCCGCGACTGATTAATTCCGAGCGCGTCCGCCAAAGCCTTCTGAGACGAAAACTTCGCGACGAGCCTGTTCAGAAGAGTGCGGAAATCCTCTTGAGCCACCTGACCGCAAGGTAATGAGAATCCGACACTTGCAGCAAGTGCGCTGATTGTAGCACTGGCACAAATGGCAAATAATGTTGACAGTGCAATCCTCGTACTGTTACGGTCCGTAGGCAGTGAGGTCAAACGAAGTTGCCTGAACTAGAAGTGCCCGTCGAACTGGAGCAGTTGAACGATGTCCGGCTGGAACGCGATTGGACTTTTCGTCAGCTCGCGGAAGATATGGCCTCTCGCGATCTGTCGATTCCTGCCCGCACGCTTCATCTCCTCCTAACGAATCCGCCTGACAAGCCCTACGACCGCACGCTTTTCAAAATCCGCAGGTACCTTGACTCGCTATCGGCCCAGCGCTCGCCGAATCGACCACGTAAGTCGAAGGGCCGGGCCGCAGCATGAGCCGCACCTTTCGTCCAAAGCCGCCGCCGTTGCTGGTCGGCGAAGTCCTGCCGGCCGCCTGCGACGCGCACAATCTCGTGCGCGCGTTCGGCGTGTCGCTCAACACCATCTACGACTGGAAGAAGGCCGGGAAGCTGCGCCGCTTCGAGCTCGGCAAGCCGATGGGCTCGAAACGGTGGAGCGGGCGCCTCGTCCAGGAGTTCCTCGATCGCGGCGGCGCCGAATCCCTTCGGCGGGCGTCATGACGCCGCCTGACGTCACTCTCCGGATCGTTTGCGGTTGGTGCCAGCGCGTCCTTCAGGCCGGCTCTCTGGCCGCGCCCATCTCGCACGGCATGTGTCCTGCCTGTCGGTCCCGGTTCGAAGCGGCGGCCCATGGCTAAGAGCCTACAAACCCCGCTTCCGCCCATGGAGATCAAGCGTGTTGACGCTGCTGAACTGAGCGGCTATGGCGGTCAACCGCAGTCAATCGCGATGACCATGATCGTGAAAGACGCGTTGTTGAGGCACTACGGGAGCTTCAAAGCCGCGGCCTACTACATGGGCCAGATGGATCAGGGGCAGCTCTGTCGGGACCTCGACAGCGGCAAATTCAAGTTCGAACGATTGGAATTGTGCGACCTGGCGGCGAAGGCGGCGGTGTGCCGCGCGCTCGCGGAGCATTTCGGCCACAGCGATCCGAAAGCGCGACGCCGGGCGGCGATGCGGAACTTGCGCCGCGCCGTCGACGAGCTCGACGAGGCCGAGGACGTCGCATGAACGCGCGCGTGACCGTCTCGGGGGTGAGCGTGAACTAGGAGGATGGAAGCGGGCAGAGGGCCGTCAGGGCTATCAACACCAAACGGCCTCTGCCCCAGGACACATGACTTCGGCCCATGTGGGAGGCCTTTGCCATGCAGCGCACGCATATTTTAGCAGAGCAGTTCACCACGGGCGACGTCGCCCGTGCCTTGGGGGTGACCGACGAAGGGGTCCGTTATCTGGAGCGGGAAGCCTACCTGCACGCGGCGCGGACCGTGGGCGGCTGGCGCCTGTTCCAGAAAGGCGACGTGTTACGGCTGGCGGAACGCCGCACGGAGGCCCGGTTGCGCAGCGTCAAACGCTTGCGGCCGAAGAAGTTCGGGCCGCGTGGCGGGCCTCGGCAGTTGTCGTTCTTCAGCCCGACGCTGCGGATCGTCGCCCGGGCGCCGACGCTTGAGAAAGGTCAAGTAGATCGCATGCGATTGCGCCGGAAAAGCAGTGGGTCAGATAACGGCGGCTATGGTAAGCAGCGAGGCCGACGATGCCGCACCAAGCGCTGATGACGCGGGCGGAATTCGACGCGTTCGCGCGCGGCCATCACGGGCGCCACGGCGGGCAGGGGCCTCTCGTCGTCTACGTTCGGCCGCCGTACGACGTCGCGCCCTGCCGCTGCGGCGACGTCAACTGTCACGGGTGGAAGTTTGTGGAGCAGCAGGACGTGCCGGCGGTCCGGGACCTCACGTACGAGATGGTCCATGGCTGAGCAGAGTCAGAAATCTGGGCGGACTCGATCGGAGCAGCTGCTGGGAAACCGGGGTCCCCGCCCGGATGCTGGCTGGGACCGATCGATCCGCTCAGACGCGTCGAGGCAGGAGATCACCTGATGCTGGTCCTCCACCTGGCCGCGCTGTTTCGCGTCGGCGATCGCGCCGGCGTGTCGATCAACGGCGTGCCCGCGATTGTCCACTGGCGCGACGAGACCACCTTGGTGATCAACGGCACGGACGCGCGACGGATTCTCATCCTCGAGCGTGGCGGCACCGACGGCGCCGGGAAGCCGATCCTGACGGTCACGTGCGGCGAAGCTGAGGCGGAGCCGGAAACTGCAGTTTGAAAATGCAACTTTACTGAGGGGAACCGGGTGCCGAGAGAGAAACCGTTCTGTCAGTCGGGGCCGAAGTGGATCCGCGATCGCGTTCTCCGGGAAACCGGCGACAAGTACGGACTCGCGCCGCTGACCGGACAGGACGCGCGCGCGCTGCAGGCGTTCTTCCACCTCATCGACCTCTACGGGAGCTCCGATGAGGACGGGCGCCGATCGGCGGTGCTAGCGATGGCTGCCACCGTGCGCGCGATGCAGCCGTCGACGCGTCATCTCGCGAAAGCGGGTATCCCGCACGTCCTCGATTGGAGCCATGAAGCGGAGATCTGGTCGAAGCTGACCCTCGCGCCGCGCGTCGGTGACGTCTCACCGTTCTGGCTCGAGGACGCGTACGACCAGCGGTGCCGCGAACTCGACGCGCAGCGCGAGCTGTCGGACGCAATTACAGGTACGGCGCATCAGCTCCGCGATCAGCGCGACGACGCGCTGCGCGTGCTGCGCCTCGTCGCCAGCGAACTCTGCCGGCGTCCAGACAATCCTTGCGAGGCCTGGCTGACCGATCATCCGAGCGCCGGCCGCTGCGTGCCCTGCGACGCGCGGGCGGTGATCGCGAGCCTCGCCGAGGCCGTGCTCGCACGATGAAAGCCTCCGCCCGCATCCAGGTCCTGCTCGACATCCCACTGACGGAGACGTGGGGCGGTGCGGTCCCGCTCTCGATGATCCACAAAGAAGCGCTCGAGGCGGGCCTGCGGCGGCTCCACGAGATCCTGCAGGTCGTCGATCGGCCGCGCGTCGTCGGCGAACCCAAGGTGACGATCGTGCTCCTGGAGGATGTGTGATGGGCCTGGTCGACCCGGCCGGCACACCGATCGCGTCAACCCTCACCGACGAGCAGCTCGTCGCGCTCATGGTCGAGGAGATTCGTGCGATCGCCGACGTGCAGGGCCACGCGATCCTGATGCTCGAGCCGATGGACTTCTTTCGCCTCGTCGGCTTGGTGCAGCTCGCCGGGCGCCATCCGACGCTCGCCCCCTCCAACCACGAGACCATCGCCGGCATCGAGGGCGCCGCACGCGAATATTTCCGCGACTGTCCGACGGTGCTCGAAGTGATGGCGCGCGGCGAGGATCCGCAGTTCGACCGATGAGGGAGAGCGCAATGAAGATCACGATCGAGAACACGACGAAGATCGTCGACCTGAACGGCGTGCCGGCGCGCATTTGGGAAGGCACGACCGAGAGCGGCATCCCGGTGCATTGCTTCATCACGCGGATCGCGGTCCCGAAGGACGCGGACGAGTCGACGCTGGCGTGCTTCGCGCGCGAGCTCGAAGAGCAGCGGGCGCCGAGCGCGATGATCGACGCCAGCTACCCGGCGCGCCTGGTGTTGTGATGTTCCTGCTGTTCTTCATCGGCGGGTGGTTGCTGCTGCTCGCCGGCATCTGCGGCTACGTCTGGCGCCACCGGTCGACCGCCGACCAAGTCAGCCCGCAGTGGTTGCACAGTCGTCGTTACAAGCGCACCGGCGACATTCCACCCGGGACGTCGCGTCAGGAGGAAGGCCGATGAAGGTCAACGAAGTGACGCTCGTCTGCGCCGTCTGTGAAGGCCGGTCGTTTTTCGCGATGCCGGACGGCGCCGACAGTTATCTGCTCGAGTGCACGACCTGTGGTAAGCGATCGGAGATCTCGGCGGGCCGCGGCATGACGTTGACGCTCGTCGAGGTCGAGGACGAAAGGCCGATGAGCGGACGGATCACGGCGTGGGATCTCGGGAAACGCTTCGCGCACGTTGACGCGGACCACCTGGCGCCGCCGCCGAGTGTGATCGACGACGAACAGGACGACGACGAACTGACCGACAACGCGGCGACCGATGCGATCACGGAAGCGATCACGGGTGATGCGCCCGACGGCGACGAAGGCGAAGACACAGAGCAGCCCGAGGCCGACGATGTCGATGGGCTGTGAGGACGGCGCGATGACCCTGCTGAACATCGTACGCGCCCGGACCCTCGTCGATGAGTTGTGTGCAGCCATTGATGCCGGCACGGTCGTACCTGGCGAGCGGGAGATGCTGGCGCTGGCCATCGTCATCGAGCGCGAGGCGGGTCCACTCGCGCATGACCTCTTGGTGAAGCTCGCGAGTCGCTGTCGAAACGGGCGCGCGGGGCTCGCGAAGATCGCGCAGTAGGTGACGGCCTGAAAGTAAGAAGGGAAGTTCGAACTGAGTTAGAACCCGATCCCGCGCTCGTAACGACTTTTGCTTTGGCCGGCAACCACGTCGTCACGAACGCGGAATCAGACCACTGAGAAGAACCCCCAATCGCAGCGCAGGAGGTTCCGTTGGCGCATTCAGAATATCTCGGTTTCTCCTATGAGAAAAGGCCTCGCCGGGCCTCTCTTACTACTTTATTTTTCGTCCGGATTTGCTGCGCTCTCGCGGCGTCGGCTTTCGCTTCGCTCGACTAGCGACGATGAGCAGCGACAAGCCGTCGATCGCGCTTCGCATCACCTGGACGAGTGCGTGGCTGACCGCTGCGGAAACGAAGGTGCTACTCGCGCTCGCATCGGCGGGGGACTGGGAGACCGGGAAGACGTGCTATCCGAAATGGGAGACCTTGGTCGCGCGCGCGGGGCTCTCACGCGCCACGGTCGCCCGGACGCTCGCCCGGCTCGAGAATCCGCGGCGTCCTGGCGGTCCCTTGATTGTCGCGACGTCGCGCCGGCATCGGCACTCGACGACCTACGACATCTGTCCCGACCAACTCGCGACCGGTCCACCAAAGGAGCAGCAAGTGAGTCTGAGCCCGCTACTCGCCTCACCTGAATTTGAGTCTCACGATGAGACTCAAACTAGATCTGAGTCTCAAATTGAGACCCTAGATTCGGAATTTGAGTCTCAATTTGAGACCCCAACCGGTACTCCGGATCTTGATCAAGAACGTACGTACACACACACACCGCGCGCGCGCGAGGACGCGCCGCCGGACCCGGAACTGGCACTGCTCGGTCAACCGCCGCCGCCGCGCTGCGCGCATCCGCATCGGCACGCCTGGTGCGAGGGCCGCATACACGTCCCCCGCGATCTCCATTTCGAATTGCTCGATCGGCTCGGCGCGAAACCCGGCGAGACCCGCAGCGAGAAAGCTGGTCGACTGATCGCGTTCTATGCCGCCGACCAGGCGACGCTGCCGGCGACGACGTCCGTCCCCGATGCCTACGCCTATTGGAAAGCGCAGTTCGGCGCGTGGGTCGAGCCCGCGACGGCTACCGCGCCGAGGGAGCGGCCGTTCACGGCGCGCGAAATCGACGAGGCGAAGCGGCTGCGCACCAACGTCTACAACGGCTGCCCCCACGATCCGCGCTGCACCGACGGCTACGGCGCGTGCGTCGGCCGGATCGCCCAGCACCTCCGCGCGAGAGTCGGATGACCGAGTCCATCACCGCCTGGTATCTCGCGACCGTCTGGATGGGCACCGACGAATACGACGCCGTCGGCCGACGGACGGTGATCCGGTTACAGGCGTGTGGCCCGGACGACTACCGGGCGCGGGTCAAAGCGTTGTGGCCAGACCGGTGGGTGATCATCGGGCCCGTCAGTCGATCGAAGGTGCAGGGCGTAACGGAATGACGACGACGACGAAGAGTCTTATGCGCGAACTGGGGACGATGGAGGACGCCACGTCCTCCCGTACCGCGTCCACCCACTGGGGAGGTTTGGAGATGAGCACGCCACTGCGCCCCGACCTGGAATCGCTGCCGCTCCGTCTGCGGAAGTTACCGCTCGATGCGCGCGGCTATCCGGTGCCGTGGTTCGTCGCGTGGGTCGACGGGCCCGACGGGCCGGAGACGGTCCCCGAGTTTCGCGCGATGGACGCCCGCAAGTTTCAACGGGCGGTGAAGGAACGCCTCTGCTGGGTCTGCGGCGAGATGCTCGGGCGCTGGCTGGCGTTTCCGATCGGCCCGATGTGCGCGATCACGCGCACGACCGCCGAGCCGCCGAGCCATGTCGAGTGCGCGGAGTGGTCGGTGCGCAACTGCCCGTTCTTGTCGCAACCGCGCGCCGTCCGTCGCGAGGACCACATGCCCGACGCCGTGCAGGCGCCCGCCGGTCACGGGATCATGCGCAACCCCGGCGTGATCTGCGTGTGGGTGACGCGCGAGTACGAGATCTTCAACGACGGCCGCGGCAAGCCGCTGATCCAGGTCGGCAAACCGGAGCGGACCGCGTGGTGGGCGGAAGGCCGCGCCGCGTCGCGCGACGAAGTCGAGGCGTCGGTCAGCGGCGGCCTGCCGATCCTGTTGGAGGCCGCAAAGCGCGATGGTCCGTTTGCGGTCGAGGCGCTCGGGAAACAGTACGCGTTCGCGCAGACGCTCTTTCCGGCGCAGGCGCTCGGAGCACCCGAGCCCGACGCTGCGGTACGGCTGGCCGGGGAGTAGCCCGTCGTGGCCACGCGCGCATCCTCGTCGTCGTCCTCGTCTGCTGTTCCCCGTGGAACGTCTCAGACGTCGCAGAGGTCTCAGACATGAGCGATGTCTCAGACATCGACTACTCGACCTGGCTGACGAAGGACCAGGCGGCCGCCGCGATCGGCGTGACGCCGAAGTCCATCGAGCGGTTCGCCAGCGCCGGCCAGATCCAGCAGGCGCGCTGGCAGCCCGCACGACGCGGCCCGAAACGGGTGGTCTATCACCCCGACGACGTCGCCCGACTCGCCGTAGCGAAGCGGGAAGGCCCGTTGCCGCCGTTTCTGGTGCCGGGTCCGCCCGCGGTGCCGTCGAACGGGAACGGGAGACCCCATCCGGACCCTGTCGAGGCCCTCGCGCGCGTGCCGGCCGACCCCGGAATGAAAAGTATTCCTGGGGACGATGTCCTCCTCCTGCTCACGGCGGCGATGCGCGTGATGTCTGAGACGTCTCAGACATCAGTGGCGGAAACGCCCTGGGTGGACATCCCGACCGCGGCGCTGATCCTCGGCCGGTCGCAGGCGTACGTGCGGCGGCAGATCAAGGACGGCTGTCTGCACGCGGAACGGGATCGCTCTGTCGTCGTGCGGCGGAAGGACCTGGAGGCGCTCTGAATGGCTGACGAGGATCGCATGAGCGCCGAGATCCGCCGCCTGCTGGAGCAATGGCGGGTGATTGCGACCGAGGACCAGTCGGACGCCTGGGCGCGCGGATTCGCCGCGGCGTTAACGCAATGCGCCGATGAACTGGACGCGCTTCTCGCCGCGCTGGCGCCCCCGGCTCACGACTGGCCCGGTGCGGTTCCACCGTCGAATCCCTGGCCGCGTCCGGATACCCTCTCCGTCCCGGCCGTCCCCCGATTGGAAAGATTGCGGCGTGACCTCGATCTCCAAGCGGACTACGAGGCGCTGCGGGTCGCGTGCCAGGCCGCGCTCGATGACGCGCTCTCATCACCGCGGGACATCGACGCGGTCGTGGAGATTCTCGAAGACGCGCTGCGGGCGACCGACCGCCGTGTGCGTGCGGAGCCGAGGGTGGTCCCGAAGTGAAGAGTCAGCGGAAGGACCCGGAGGCGCTCTGAAATGGACAAAGTCGCCGTCACGCAAGCTGTCTTGGATGATCTCCGCGCGAAGGGTATCGACGTCCAGCCGGTCAGCCGAACTGGGCAGGTCATCGCCGGGATCGCGACGGACCTGATCAGCGCCGAGGCCGCCGAGCGCGTGGAGATGGTCGTGTGTGGGTATCCCCCGGCGGCGTTTCCCGACGAGGACCTGCTGACCTGGTGTCACGACTGCGCCTGCGCGATCGTGCATCGGCCCCACGCACCACGAGCGCCGGTCAAGGTCTGCTGGCGGTGCGCGATGCGTCGCCTTCAGCGCTTACCGACGAAGGACCCGGAGGCGCTCTGATGATAAGCGACGGTGATAAGGACCATGATGATCTCCCCGAGCCGTCGGGTGCCCCGCATCCGATCGTGGCCCATGTCAGCAAGCTCGAGGCGCAGCTCCGCGAGCTCGCGCAGTCGGTATTGCGCTACGACGGCACCATCGAAGAGGTCGCACGCCGGCGCGGGCTGACCGGCGGGTCCGGCACGGGCGCGTGGAGTGTCGACGGCGCGCTCGGCAAGCGCCTCGACGCGCAGTGTACTTCGATCTGATAGCGAAGGCGCGGGCAGCGCTGGACCGGTGACGATGGACTATCGCGCGCACCTGCGGCAGCGCCTGCTGGAGTCTGATGTCCCGCTGAGCCTACACGCCGGTCTGGTCGAGTATTTCGCCGAGCGTCGGCCGACCGGTGGCTTCCTACAGGCCGTGCTCGAGAACAACCTGCGGCAGGCCTGCGCACGCGTGCGGACCCGTTCAACGGTCCCTACCTCGTCGCGATCGTGCTCTTCTTGAACAACTACGTCCCGGCGACGGCGTGGGGCTCGGCGGCCGAAGTCGAGGCGTGGCTCGCGGATCCTGAACCCGCGCCGGAGATTTTCGAGTAGCGGTCCGCCAACGTGCGAATCTCCGTTTCGAGCGCGAGGTATTCCGCACTGCCGCGTCGCCCCTTGCCGCCGCTCTCTGGGCGATCGAAACAGGGCAACGTACGCAGCTGCCGATAGAGGCGCCGGATCTCCGCCAGCAGCTCCGCCGCCGTCAGAGACACGTCGCACACCGCCACGCACCTTCCGTGATCAGGATCTGCACCCGCGCGCGTCCCGTCGCATCCGTCACCGGTCGATCGCAGATCGCGCAGTGCCGCGGATGCTGGAAGGGCCAGGGGGCCGGGTCCGGCGCGAGGGGGACGGTCGAGTGCGCGGCCGCGACGAAGATCGCGAGCACGTCGGCCTCGGTCGCGACGCCGTAGTTGTACCCGATGACGGCTGCGATCCCACGCCGCAGGTCCTCGTCGGTGAAGCAGCGCATTCAGCCCTTGAACAGGTACCGGAGATCGTCACGCACGTCACGCCACGAGCACCAGGCGCGGCGATGCCGAACGATCTGCCAGCGCACCACGAACGGGAAGTGCTCGCGTCCGACGAAGGCCTGCCCGAGCAACGCCGCCATCACGCCTGAAGGGAGAGGACGCGCCGTTGATCGATGCCGTCCACGAAGTCCGCGACACTCTCGCGCGCCGCTTGAAGCAGCACGACGGCATCGGTGAGCCGCACATCGGCCGGGAGGGTTTCGACCGCTTGCACCGCGTCGAAGATCGCACGCTCGGCGGCGGTGAGTCGGTCGAGTCGCGCTCGACGCGGGACCTGCTCCTGTAGCCGCTCCTTGATGCGAATTTCGGCGGCGTCCTTGTGCGCGGCGTTGAGCTT